>JGI12210J13797_10979129_pt1 | contig 60570 bp, 36 predicted proteins | sample ElkSlonscriptome_3_FD_13797 | JGI IMG/M metagenome (IMG submission 13797) | reverse complement strand
CAAGACTCGTCCAGCTTGGATGCGTTCCAATGAATCTAACTCTGACTTTTCTCCGAAGCCTAACAAGGCGAAGCCGACGAAGCGAAATCGCCCAACGAAACGCAACAACGGAAAAGGTGTTTCGCCTGCAACGCCACCTAACTAGATAAAGGATCGTTGCTGCAACTGCATTTGTGGTTGCGATGATTCGAAGAAACCAGCGTTGCGTCTGTCAGACCACGCTGGCTTTCTTTGGTAAGTTGTCCATCGTATCGGCTGTTCTCTGATGTTTGCTGGGGCTTCGTTGCAGGTCATATTCGAAACTGAACGAGGTCTTCAGGCCAAGTAGCATTGGTGATGGGATAAGGAGTTTCTTCTAAGGAACGGTGTTTTCAACAGATTTACTTGCTGCTTATCGTCAACTTTGTCAACAAACGTTGACTGTTGTAGACGTCGAGACAACTGGACTATATTCGCAAAGTGACCGAGTCATCGAACTTTCTGTTGTTCGTGCCAGTCTCAAGGACGGCATTATTGAGTGTCGCTCCGATCTGGTTAATCCAGAGAGAGAGATTCCAAGCGAGATTGTGTCGTTTACAGGCATTTCTCAACAGATGGTCGATGAGGCTGTTCCTGCTTCCAAGATTTTGCCGCAGTATCTAGATACTCTAAATCAGGGGATATTGACAGCTCATAATTTGGAGTTTGACTTTGCATTTATTCGGGCTGAGTTTCAGCGACTAGGACTCGATTATTTGCGATCGCCATCGCAACAACTCTGCACGGTCAAGCTTTCGCGCCTAATGCTGTCAGATTTGCCTTCTCGAAGCCTACCTAAGCTGGTCAAACGATTTCAGTTTGATGTTGGGCGATCGCACCGAGCCGAATCCGATGCGATCGCCTGCTGGCTTTTGGCCGAGAGACTGCTGACTATCATTGCCAACGAAGATGACGAGACGATACTGGCAAGATTTGGCAAGGAGTGGATTCCGATTCGAATTGCGGCTCAAATTCTGAAATGCACTCAAGCTGAGGCTCGTACCCGACTCGATCAGTTAGGAGTTCACTATCGAACGAGTCAGCGTAGAACAAACAAAATTCCTATGTATCGTCGAGGTGAGGTTGAGGCGATCGCATCCCAAGGTCAGGACGTGCAACAGCTTTCCCTATTGTGAAGGCTCGAACTTATGTCAGAGGGGTTTGCTTCGACGATGAATGCTCCACGGATACGCTGCTTTCGAAGCCTAGACGTTTGTGTAACGGCGAACCAGATGAGAACGGAAAGTAACTCATTAAGGCGGTAAACCTTAATGATCTCTCGGGTCTCTAGGCCGTGTAATTTTTGACTCTCATTTTGGACTGCTCATGACACCTGCTGTTTGTCTTCAGAACGTACATAAGGTTTACAACAACTCGGCAGTTGTTGATGACCTCTCGCTGAGTATTGAACCGGGCGAAATTTTTGGCTTGCTTGGGCCCAACGGGGCGGGTAAATCGACTACTATTCGGATGTTGACAACTCTAACCCAGCCTACACAAGGCGATATTGTTGTCGCTGGTTACGATGTGGTGCGACAGCCGATTGGGGTTAAGCGAGCCATCGGTGTTGTTTTGCAGCAAACAAGCGTCGATATTGACCTTACCGTTTGGGAGAACATGGAATTTCATGGTCGAATGCACCATATTCCCAATCCCAGAAGACAGCAAGAAATTAGTCGCTGGTTAGACTACGTTGAATTGGTCGATCGCCGTGAAGACTTGGTCAAAACTCTGTCGGGAGGAATGAAACGTCGTCTCCAGATTGCACGAGCATTGCTGCATCAGCCAGAAATCTTGTTCCTGGATGAACCGACGGTGGGCTTAGATCCTCAAACGCGACGGCGAATGTGGGAAATCATTAAGGGTTTAAACAAACAGGGAATGACCCTTCTGATTACCACTCATTATATGGAAGAAGTCGAGTATCTATGCGATCGCATCGGCATTATGGATGGGGGAAAGCTCATCGAAATAGGGACGCTGGAAGAACTGCGCGATCGCCACGGTCGAGGGCTGGTTATGAAGCAAATGGATGATCGGTGGGATTACACCTTCTTTCCAACGCTCGAAGAAGCGGAAACCCACATGTTGAAGCAACCTGATCATACTGGGCTGATGGTTCGCCCTTCCAATTTGGAAGATATCTTTGTTGAATTAACGGGTCGCAGTCTCGATTAGACAACTCCATGAGCTTCTCAGGGTTGAGTTCAGAAGCTTTAATGTCTGGGCAGGGAAACACTAGACTTGTTTCCTGATAATGGTTACAGCTTTTTCACGCTCGATGTTCGCTAAGACTCAGGGATTTGACAACGTGATCGTTGGAAGCCTCAGACTGTCACACGTCTCTGCATGAAGGGACTGATCTTTCGATACAGTATTGAGTGAAGTCGAGTTGTACGGTTGAGTGGCATCTCTTTACTCTGATATCGAAAAGATGTTTGACACAAGCTGAATTCGCGATCAACAGCTATTGTGAGGAACTGTACACTAGCAAAAAGAAAACCATGAAAACATGACAAATCCTTGTAGGGCTCAGGTGCGATCGCACAAATTCCAGTGCTGGGATGTGAGATATGTCTCTTTCGAAAAAGATAGAAGCTATTCTGTATCTAAAGGGTAAACCTTTAACGATCAGTCAACTGGCAGAATACGCTCGATGCGATCGCAAGTCAGCTGAAGAAGGCATCATTGAGTTGCTGTCTGAGTATGCGGGTCGAAACAGCGCTCTGGAAGTTGTAGAGACTTCCGATGGCTATTGCTTACAACTGCAAGAAGACTATCGCGATCTCATTGAGACCCTAGTTCCTTTAGACATTGGAGTCGGCGCATTGCGAACCTTGGCCGCGATCGCACTCAGAGGGCCACTCGCTCAAACGGCTTTAGTCGATATGCGAGGCTCTGGGGCTTACCAACATGTCCAAGAGTTGGCTACGCTAGGATTGATACGCAAACGCCGACAGTCAAACGGGCGATCGTACTGGATACAGGTAACAGACAAGTTCTACCAATATTTTCAAGTGGATCAGCTGCCTCAGCCCTTTGACAAATCTGCATAAATTTCTAGTCCCGATACCATTTTTTGTGTCACCTACTACGCTTTCTGCGATCTCACCTAGAATGGCTTTGCTAAGGTGGTGGGTATAAATGTAACAATGGAGCATAGAAAAAATAGAGCAAGCTTATGGTTTTTCCTCCAAACAGCACCAGCTTTTTTGATAATCACGATGAGAATGAACGTGTCAACCAGCTTTTGCAATATATGCAGCATCAGTCACCTGAAGTGCTAGCGATGGTTGCAAAGTCAGTGAGCCCAGAGATTAAGCAAATTATTTCTCAGAATGTTCAAGGACTGGTGGGAGTGCTGCCAACGGAATCTTTCAATGTGCAAGTCACAACTGATCGGGAAAATCTAGCTGGGTTGCTGGCATCAGCAATGATGACCGGATATTTTCTCCGCCGTATGGAGCAGCGAATGGAGTTGGAAGATAATGCGGCCACCGCTGTATCGTTGCGGCGCGATCGCAAATCTCGTTCTTCTGAGGATTCTTCTGACCCTTCAGATTCTTCTTGCCATTAAAAACAAGGTTATAGTTCTGTGTTGTTATAGAAGCTGCCAGTTTTGTTTATCGGCTGTGCGAGTTAGCGTCTGCAAGCTAGATCCTAGAGAAATTGGCAGTGGTTTCTGGTTAAACGAATTAGTCCACTAAATTTACATAGCCCACCACGGCTGTAAGCTCAATCCAACCGGATTGAGCTTACAGCCGTGGTGGAACTTCTGGAGCTTTAATCCAATCTACGAGGACTTGGAGCAACGCCCGTTTTTTTAGTCACGAATTGTGCTGCGAACGTGATGCAGAAACGTCCTTATCCAAGCTGTTCAACCGGAAGGAGGGTTGGACGCAACTCAATCATGACCGTTTCTTCACCTCGAATGACCTCAATTTCCAACAGATCCCCGATGCGACTACGCTCCACTTCTTCTTGAACATCAGATGCGGTGCTGATTTCGCGATCGTTCACCTTTCGAATAATGTCGCCTCGCTCAAGCCCTGCTTCTTCGGCTGGGGTTCCTTCCATGACTTGCATGATCAGCACTCCGCGATCTTCTCTAATGCGGAATCCCAGGCTGTTGTCTTGACTTAGCTGATTTTTGGTTTCGGGTGTCAGATCGATCATCTGAATGCCGATGTAGGGATGCTCTACTTCACCGTCTGCGAAAAGTTGATCGGCAATACGGGCGGCTGTTTCGATCGGAATAGCGAAGCCTAGTCCTTGTGCATTTGCTCGAATGGCAGTGTTGATTCCAATGACTCGACCCTTGTCGTCAAGCAGGGGGCCGCCTGAATTGCCGGGATTAATTGCTGCATCGGTTTGGATAAACCGGACTCGCTTGTCTGGAATTCCAACTTGAGAACTGGACCTTCCGATCGCACTAATAATGCCAGCTGTAACCGTGTTGTCGAGACCGAGGGGATTACCGATGGCGATCGCCCATTGTCCAGGCACAAGGTCTTCGGAGCTGCCTAAAGTTACGGTTGGTAGGTCTTCTGCGCTGATCTGGATCACGGCAACATCAGTAATGGGGTCAGAACCCAATACTTTGCCCTCGAATGTCCGTCCGTCCTTAAGCGTGACGCTTACCGTGTCTGCACCGGAGACGACATGAGCATTGGTAATTAGTCGGCCGTTTGTACTGAGGATAAATCCAGAACCCGTACCCCGCTCAATTCGCTCTGGATCAGGCATCTCTTCGTCGCCAAAAAAACGTCTGAAAAATGGGTTCTGAAAGGGGTCACCGATATTGCCTGACACTGATCGGGCTGCATCAATTCGAACAACTGCAGGGCCCACCTGTTTGACTGCATCGGCAATAAAATTAGGATTGGAACGATCGATCGGAGGGAGACTTTGGATTGCTGTCTGTTCTTCTTCTGCACTAAACGCTGTGTTTGCAGAAATGGATGGCAACGTGACCTGTGGTTCTGGCTGATTGTTGTCTCTGAGGATATAGCCGCCAGTTAAACCTGCCCCGCCCCCGACTATAAGGAATGCGATGTAAGCGCCAATTTGTTTCAGTGAGAAACCCATGATATTGCTCTAATGAACCAATTTTCTTGGAGATAGTCTAATGGAGCAGGATCCAGAAACCGCATACCTACGGAATCCAAAGCTGCGACTCGTATACGCGTTTTCCTTTTTTCCAGCTGTAGTGACGGGCTTTGAGAACAAGGTCGCATTTCAGGATTTTGAGAATATGCTTGCTGAGATTTTTCTCATCCACTCCTCTAATCTAGCCGATGAAGCTCTAGTCGATGAAACGGGGGCTAAAAATTTCTGATTTCTCCGAATGCTGATTGGATTATTTAAACTCAGATTATTGAGTGCCATAAATTGAGTGCCATAAATAGCTGTGCCGTCGTACTCCACTATTTTGACAGGGTCAAAGACTGATTGCGCTCAATCTTGACCCTTTTGACTTACTGACACGGTACTTCCAAAAACGGTACTCCCAGAACAAGACCCAGTGCAATGCTGCACCGTCAGTGTCAATGCTAGCTGAATATCAGTTGATGCCTAATGGTAAATAGAATTCGGAAAAATCAAACGCGGCAAATGCAATTGCGATGGATAGGGTGGATGTGTGTTAGTGGTCTCCTGTTCATTGGTGATGGTTCTGCCGTTCAGGCCCGTGGCAATGTTGATTCTCCTCAAACTTCTTCTGCGAAATCTGAATGGCTTTTTCTTCAGCACCAGAGAGGAGTAAAACAGTCCGACGATGAGATGACGCGGTCAGAAGAGAGTCTAATAGAGTCGCTGTGTCAGCCTTCGGTTCTTTCAAGACTTCAACGTCATCAAGTGCAGCCAGGAGAAACACTAGAGTCTGTTGCTGCAAGCTATGCCCTCATTCCCTCAACGCTTTTGGCCTTTAACACAGCCTTAGTCAATAGCTCACCGACTCCTGGACAAGAACTTGTCGTGCCTCCTTATAATGGGGTTCGGGTACAAGTTTCTCCAGGAAAGACGTGGCAAAACTTAGCTGACCAATTTAACGTGCGGGCTGATGTGTTGTTTGAGTTGAATGGCTGTGGAACAGTGCCGCAAGTCGTCTTTATCCCAGGAGCGAGCGGTTTCACGAGTCCAGCAGAGCAGCTTTTACAGGAAACGGCGACTGGTTTGGATGGATTTCCTCTGCCAGCGATCGCCCCTGTGTCGCGTGACTATGGCTGGCAGGCTTTACCTCAGTCTGTAGAGGTCGAATTTCATGGTGGAGTTGACTTGTCTACTGATATTGGAACTCCAGTGCTCAGTGTGGGAGACGGCGTAGTTGCGTTTGCTGAGGAGCAGGGAAATTATGGCAAGCTTATTGTCATCAACCATTCCCAAGGTCTTCAGACTCGCTATGCTCAGCTGAGTGAAATCTCGGTTCAGCTTGGACAACAGGTAAGTGCGGGTCAAGTTTTAGGCCAATCAGGAGAGACAGGGCTTGCTGCCAGTCCTCATCTGCATTTCGAGATACGAGCTAACTCTGCGATGGGTTGGGTTGCGCAAGACCCGTCTAACTACCTTGACCACATGCGCATGTTTGAGCGATAGAGCGCCGATAGCAGACTGTCGACAGCAAACTCGTACAAGAATGGTATCGATGATAGGTGGAACTGCTCCTGTATAAAGCGGGTCTTATGCACAGTGGGTGAGTAGATGTGACACATCTGCCCGATATACTGGTTCCTAGAAGATGAGGTTCAGAGAGGACGGGCAGGGATTGTCAGGGCGAAAAAAGACATCCTAAAAAAAGACATTCCAAGCATTTGGAAACGTTGTTGATTGGACGATTTCGCTCAGCATTGCCGCACATCAAAATGTTGTGCCCAGATGTTCAGGGTTGAGACATGGATTCTCTTGTTGGAAAAACACTTCAGCTAGGCAAATATTCGTTAGACGAGCCTCTAGGTGAAGGCGGCTTTGGCGTAACGTTCAAGGCGACGCACCGCTCCCTAGATCAAGTCGTCGTCATCAAAACTCTGAAGCCATTGTCTCAACTTCCTCCACAGGCGATCGCCTCCATCGACACCGAAGCGGTGAAGCGGCAGTTTCAGGATGAGGCCCGACGACTAGCGCTTTGCACTCATCCTCATATCGTGCGGGTCAGCGATTTCTTTATCGAAGACGAGATGCCATTTCTGGTCATGGACTATGTGCCAGGGCGGACTCTCGATGCGGTTGTTTTTCCTAACCATCCGCTGCCTGAACCCTTAGCTGTTCGCTATATGCGGCAGGTGGGTGAGGCTCTCCAAGTCATTCATGAGCAAGGGCTGTTGCACCGAGATGTCAAGCCTCAAAACATCATTGTGCGAGAGGGAACTCATGATGTTGTGCTGATCGATTTTGGTATTGCCCGTGAGTTCACTCCAGGATTGACCCAAACTCATACGAGCTTCTTGTCCGAAGGCTATGCTCCGGTGGAGCAATATTTGGCTCAGGCGCAGCGATCGCCCGCAACTGATGTCTACGGCTTAGCTGCGACGCTGTATGCTCTGGTGACGGCTCGGGTGCCTGTGTCTGCCGTGTTGCGCGATCGCCAATCGTTGGTGGAACCCCGACAGATCAGGCCGCGAATGCACGCGTCTCTCAACTATGCGATTTTGCAAGGCATGGCAATTGAGCCGAAGCATCGCCCCCAGCAGGTATCAAATTGGCTAGCGCTCTTGCCTGATTTGCAGTTTGAGGAAGCGCCTCATACCCTGCTTGATCCGGGTTCTGTGGGGAATGAGGAAGACGGCTCACAGGCCAGAAGTCAGATCCCTAATCCAGATAGTCATGCTGCAACGGTCGCAGTCGCTCCTCCCTTGCCTCTAGGTCAGCGATCGCCCAATGGAAGAGTTGCACCCAGTCAGACGGGTGAGACATCTCACCCTGAGTTGCGGCAATCTCCGGCTGCTCATCCGGGTTTAAGCACGGGTGAACCAACGTTGGCTGTGAGTCCTGCGGCTCCCCCTGGTGCTAGAGAAAGGGCGACCGATCTAGGGGGAACAACCGAAGTTGTTCCAGTCAATGAGCCTCCTAAGTCTTCCAAGCCGCGCCGTTCTAATACGTTGCTTGGGTGTTTGCTGGCTCCATTTATTGTGGTTGGAGTGCTCGGCTTATCTATCGTTGCAGCTCTGTGGTGGCGATCGCAGCAACCTGAGACTGCGATACGACGTGACCCGACGGAGGTGGTTGACCCTGAGGGGATTGGCGATCGCCCCTCATCTGAGGAGAATGTCGAATCAGACCCTGAGGCCGAAGATTCTGACAATGAATTACCAGAGTCTTCTGAGATGGAGCCACTGCCCCCCTCGACCCAAACTCCCATTCCTGAGCGTCCTTCTTCTGGTGAATCGTCGTCCAGTTCATCGGACTCTTCTGCCAATTCGTCGTCTAGTTCGCCAGGTTCCTCACAAAATTCGGGCTCTCCTGCGAGCCGTCCATCCAATCCGCAGAACCCATCTTCCGGTTCTTCTTCCGGTTCTAGTCGTCCTGAGTCTCAAAATTCCAATACTCAGAACCCGAGAGCCATTCCGCGTATTCCAGGACTGCCTGTGGGAACGTCAGAACAAACCGTGCAGGCTCAACTCGGAAATCCTGACCAGAGTGGCACAGGCACATCGCCAGGGTCTCGCTATGCCCGCTATGACCTCGTGCCAAACCGTGTGAGTCTCACCTATACCTACGATCGCAATAACCAAGTTCGCCAAACAGAAGCAACCTTTTCACAAGGAATTGACCCTCTAGTGGTTCGTGTTGCCGTCAATGGGATGACTCAGGGAGGCTTGACCCCTGAGGTTGAGCAAGGGTTGAACCGGGTACGCCAGGGACAGGCCGAGCAATACACTTTCAGTCGGGGGGACATTGCGGGCACTATAGAGAGACAGGGGAATCGAGTTCGTATCAGAGTGAATGATGTCACCGCCAACTGAACCTGTGAAGCGTTAAGATCGAAGCAAAATCGAACGAATTTATTGTGTGGATGGATAAGTTTCATGACGAATGCCATTCAATCTCCTAATCGAGAGGAACAAATTTCAGTCTGGCTGAGAGGTCTGTCAACGGTTGCTTGGGCGGACGGGCACTTCGATCCCGAAGAGCAAGAGATGATTGTCAGCCTGACTCAGAGTGAGGTTGCACCTAATGCCAACATCGACTCTCTCGAAGTCATTTCGCCAGAAGATCTCGCAGCAACCTTAGGGCACGATCCCAACCTGGCAGAGAATTTTCTCCGCACTGCTGTCATGGTGGCGATCGCCGACGGTGTCTATTCGCCGTCAGAAGACAAAGTTCTACATGAGTTCTGCGATGCTCTGAAGCTCAATTCCGATGTGCTGCAATCGCTGCGCTCGACTCTAGTATCTGAAGACGGAGAATCTCAGGCAACTGAATCTGGTGCGGCGACCTCTCTAACTCCTCCTAAACAGCATGGTGACGGAAAGGCGGTTAAGCCTCTACGCCCAGTTAAAGAGTGGCTTGACCAAGTTGATATTCACGACCCCAGCATTGCCCGATTTCTTTGTAAAATGATCCCGCCGCAATGTCCTTTTGAGCGAGATGTGAAACTTTTTGGCAAAAAGGTTGTTCACATTCCTCCTCTCTGCAAGCTCAATCCTCTATATGAGCAACTGGTCGGTATTCGCTTTCGGGCGCTGACTTACTTAGCCGATGAATGCAACGAAGATGTTACTCCTTACTGCTAGTATTTCGTTTTGACTGTGATAAAGCATGGAGCATCTCACCACAGATGTGCTGGTGGTTGGTGGTAGCACAGGCGGAACAGCAGCAGCAATTCAGGCCGCACGATGCGGTGTTGATGTCATTCTAGTCAGCGAGTTCACCTGGCTCGGTGGAATGCTGACGGCTGCTGGAGTTTCGGCTCCCGACGGTAATGAGCTAGTGCCGTTTCAAACTGGCCTGTGGGGCGCATTTTTACGAGAGCTACGGCAGCGACAATTCGGTGGGCTTGACCAAGGCTGGGTGAGTTTCTTCACCTATCACCCTGCGGTGGGAGCATCTATTTTTGCAGGCTGGGTAGAGGCGCTGCCAACCTTGACGTGGTTATCGGGACAAACGCCGCTAGAAGTGTTGCGAAGGGGCGATCGCCTCACTGCCGTAAGGTTTCAAGACAATACCATCGAAGCTCAGATCATTATCGATGGCACAGAACTTGGGGATCTCTTGGCATTAGGAGAAGTCCCTCATCGCTGGGGATGGGAATTTCAGTCTGAATGGGGAGAGCCGAGCGCTCCGATTGAGCCTAATGCTTTGACAGAGAACTATCCAGTGCAAACGCCGACCTGGGTTGTGATGATGCGTGATTGGGGCGAAGGTGCGATCGCCCCTGAAATACCAGCGCCACCGTGGGACTGTGGAGATGCTTTTGAGGGAGCCTGGAGTGGCTATGACCCAGAACATTTCTTGAACTATGGACGGTTGTCGGGTCATCGCTTCATGATCAACTGGCCGCAACAGGGCAATGACTATGGCGATCGCCTCCAGCGCCTGGTGGAATCGCCAGCAGAGCAGCGTCAGGTTTTACAAGAGGCTCAATGGTTTTCTCAAGGGTTTGCTCGATACATTCAGACCCATCTGGGACAACGATATGGTCTAGCAAATGATATGTTTCCTCGCGGATCTTCTGCTGACTCAAAGACGCTGCACGAGGGCCTTGGAGGAGGAGCATTTGCTCTGCAACCTTACTATCGCGAAAGCCGTCGCTTAGTGGGTGTGGCAACCGTTCGAGAACAAGACATCTTGCCCATCGAGCACCCATCTCTGCTATCGGATTCACTGTTCAATCCGGTGACTCAGAGACAAGTTGCGCCTTTACCGCTGTTGTCTTCTGGGTCGTCAGGGGCGATCGCTCTAGGAAACTATGCCAATGATCACCACTATCCTGCACCCTATGCTCAGCAGCTAACTCTCGCACCCAAATCATTACGCTGGGGGGGACGCTGGACGGGCACGCCTTTTTCCTTGCCCTACGGTTGCCTCGTGCCAGCCGTGGTTGATGGGCTGCTGGTCTGCGAAAAAAATATGTCAGTGTCGCATATTGCAAATGGTGCAACGCGACTTCAACCTATGGTGATGGGAGTTGGACAGGCCGCAGGAGCGGCCGCAGCTTTGTGCGTCCAACAGGGCTGTCAGCCTCGTGAGATATCGGTGCGATCGCTGCAAGAGATGTTGTTGACCGATGCGATCGCTCCATTAGCGCTGGTTCCTTTGTTTAACCTTTCTCCTCAACATCCAGACTGGCTTAAATGGCAGCGCTATTACCTAGAGAATCCTGCGGATTATCCTCGGGATGGATACGCGCCTGTGCAAAGACATCTTCAATCCGATTGTGGTGTCAGCACTTCTGATGCAGACACTGATACCGTCGTTTTTACTGGGATCTTTCATCGGCTCGATGAGCAGCGCTATGAAATGGCGATCGCCACTCCTGCTCAGTGTAGTAAAACAACAGCTTCCCTCGTCACCCTAGACAATTTTTGGGATGAGATGCTGTCACGGCTCCCCTCTCCTTGTCCGATAGAGGTACGAGGACGTTTCAATCCTTCAGGAAAATGGATTTTGGTCGAACACATGACAGATAGCTTCACCACAGGAAACTCAAAATAGTCTTTGGATCTGAAGATATTTCCGTTCGGGCTTTTTGGGTCAGGACGTTGAGATATAGCGTCAACGGATAACACGGATAACAAAGCAGAACTCTGGACGCCGTTGACAGCTATTGCGTAATTCTACACACTTTTCTTGTAGCTAGAGGCGGCCCCGGTTGATGGAAGTTTCTCAGTGAAGGTGAGCTGTTTTCTATTGGGCTGTCGTAATATTGCTGCGTTTAGGACTTCATCATCGGCTGATGTGGATTGCCGAATATTAGCCACGTAGAGGTTCGGCAGTAAATAGATGCTTTTTCGTCGATTTTTGCGATGTATTTTCCTGATGCTCTTGGGACAAAACGTAACAGGAAGTATAGCTTCTTCCGTTACGGGACTTTATATGTCTTTTTATACCTGCCTTCTGTCAGCGGGGTTGGCTCTTGGCACGCTGAGTGCATCCTTCCTTCCCCTCCCAAGCTTACTCAACTTTGATACTCGACCTTCGGCGCATCAGTCTGAGACCGATGAGATGGCCGACAAAGGCGATCGCTCCAAGACTACTGTTCATCTTGCTCATCGAGGCAGCGGACGCCGCGACGGTGCCGACTGTGCAGCGTCCGTATCCTGCATTCCATCTAGCTAGCGGTGCAAGTTAGGCTCTGCTCCTCGCAGAGGGGTTGTAAACGCTGCTTTTGCTCGTTACCCCATGGCTTGCTCTTCAGCCGACGCTGCTTCAAATGCATGGACTTCGTTGATCCGGGCTTCTAAAGGGCCTGCTGTGATGTAGTTGACGAGTTGAGCCAAACGTTTTCGCAACGTTTCGAGACCGAGGCGATCGCTTGCAGAGATAAAGACGGCTTCTGGATAAGTGGTTTTGGCGATCGCCAAAGCCTCGCTGCTCACCTGATCAATTTTGTTGAAGACCACCAGCGCTGGCCCTGGCACGATGGGCATAGATGAGAGAATGTGAATGACAGCCCGTACCTGGTCTTGCCATGCGGGATGGGAGAGATCTACGACGTGCAGTAGCGCATCGGCTTCTGTGACTTCTTCTAATGTGGCGCGAAATGCGTCCATCAAAGAAGGGGGGAGTTCGTGGATGAATCCGACAGTGTCTGTAAGCACAACTCCAACCGTGTCGTGGGTGTCAGGATCGCTCACCGTCAGTCGTCGTGTGGTCGGATCGAGGGTTGCAAATAGCTGATCTGCTGTGTAGACTTCGGCATTGGTGAGTGTATTCAGTAACGTCGATTTGCCTGCATTGGTGTAGCCAACCACGGCAATGGACGGCACATCTTGCTTTTGTCGCTGTTGGCGAAGACGAGATCGGTGCGCCTGAAGCTGGTTGACTTCTCGTTGTAGCCGAGAAATACGCTGCTGAATCCCTCGACGCTCAGTTTCAAGCTTGGTTTCACCAGGCCCTCGTGTTCCGATGCCGCCACCGAGTCGAGACATATCTCGACCTCGACCGATGAGGCGGGGCATCAAATATTCAAGCTGTGCTAGCTCTACCTGGAGCTTTCCGGCGCGAGACTGGGCTCGCTGAGCAAAGATGTCAAGAATGACTTCAGTGCGATCGACAACCCGCACTCCAATATTCGTTTCTAAATTGCGGACTTGAGCCGGGGAAAGATCGTGGTCGAAGACGACTAGATTTGCCCCCATGCTTTGGGCTGCGAGGGCAATTTCCTGTACCTTGCCTTCCCCAACGACGGTTTGCGGGTGGAGTCGATTCCGTTTTTGATGAATCGTCTCTACCACTTCACCCCCAGCCGTGTCGATGAGCCGAGCAACTTCCGCAATGCGATCGCCAAAGGCTTGCTTTGACAAATCGCGGGTCATGATGCCAATCAGCAACGCTCGATCGTGGTCAAGATCGACCTGCTGTGCAACATATTCGCGCTGAAATTCTGCTTCCAACCCTTCGGTCAGATCCAAAAAGTTCTGAAGGGCGATCGCATCTAAGCTCAGAGGTTCGGAGACCGTCCATCCAGGATCGGCACGGGGGATAAGATGAGCCAGGTAGCCATGCTGAATATAGCCAGTGCCACCACCGCCTCGTCGCTGAAAACCTTCTCCCGAAAGAGACAGTACGACCAGGGCATCAAGGCGTTGCACGGCCATTGTCGTCAGCGTAGAAGTGCTAGGCTCTTGATCCTTCGTTTGAGTCGAGATGCAACGAATTCCACACAAACGCTCTGCACCGTATCGAGGCAGTTCGAGCGGTGGAATCTGGGTTTGTTGTGGAGTCCCAACTCCCACCCGAATCACATGACCCCGGCGGTTAACATAGGCGCAAACGGCTTCATCAATGCTTTGACTCACTGCTGCAAGACGTTGGGCAAACTCAGGAGTCGTGATGGCGTCAACAGGTAAGCGCTGATGATAGAGCCGTCGGATTTGCTTGAGCTGGCTCGGTTTTAATCCTTGAAGTTGGCCGTAAATTGTTTCGATAGGCGATCGCCAGATTTCTGGCTCTTGAACTCAACATTAGATTTATTCTAGCGAGCTACCGTTTTTTCTCGCAGAGTTAGCGCCTGAAGGTTACAAGATGAAGGAATGATAGGGCTGTGAGATAATTCTTGTTGCGTAATGTTACGCGAAAGATGAGGCTCAGTTTTTACGCGTCGCATCCATCGCTATAGGCATCGCGTCGTCTGTGGAGAGTTCTGGCTACGCCTCCTTATCTCTACCACGAGTGTTGACCGCTAATCGAGGAACTCTGAATCATGGCATCTGATCCTAATCGTGTGCTGCGGCGGCTGCCGATTGTCGTAGGGGCGATCGCCGGATCCCTTCTAATGCTCAATCGCTTGCTAACGCCTACCTTGACCGATACTCAATCCCGATCGGATGCTTTGGGAGTGATTTTGAGTGCGTTTTTGATTCTCACTGGGCTGTTGTGGCAGCGGGTGCAACCACGTTTGCCTGAGTCCGTTGAGCTAGTTGGTGAGCAGGGATTTGAGCTGACTAATGATTTGTCTGAGTCTGCAAAAAAAGAGCTGGCTTGGGCTTCCCGTCTGCTGCTGACTAACACGGTGACAAAGTCGATTGTGGTTTGGTATGGCGATCGCGTGCTGTTGCGTCGTGGGGTTCTTGGAACATCCACAACGATATCGCCAGGGACAATCCTCAAGCGAGTGATGGAGACTCAAAAGCCCGTTTACTTGGTGAGTCTCAAGCTGTACCCAGGTCGAGTTGAATTTGACTATTTGCCCGAAAATACTCAGGGAGTGATTTGTCAGCCCCTAGGCGATGAAGGAGTAATGATCTTGGGAGCCAATGCTCCTCGCAGCTATACCAAACAGGATGAAGCCTGGATTGCAGGGATAGCAGAGAAGCTGGCAGATACGCTGAGTTCTCTACAGACTTAGAAGAACCAGCCGTAGCTGTGTAGTCCCTTCCCTAAGATATTGACTCCCAGATAGCAGACCCATACGACTAAAAAGCCTGATGCTGCAAGAATGGCGGGCTTGCGACCTTGCCAGCCACGAGTGATCCGAGCATGAAGGTAAGCGGCAAAGACTAACCAGGTAATCAGTGCCCATGTTTCTTTTGGATCCCAGCTCCAATACGATCCCCACGCTTCATTTGCCCAAACGGCTCCTGCAATGATGCCGATGGTCAACAGCGGAAAACCGAGGCCGATGATGCGATAGCTGATGTTGTCGAGGGTGTCAGCTAGAGTGAGTCGCTTAGGAGAAAGTTGAGGAGTTGAGGTGACTTCCACTGCGTGATGTAGAGGACTCGACGACGTCGGAGAAGGGACTTCGATGCTGACTGTTCCGACTTTTGCTGCGGTGGCTGCTTTTTCCAGAACGACCGTAGCCTGTTCGTTTTTGAATCCGGGAGCGGCAGTTGCGATGACGGGCTGAACCGGATCGTCCGGCTCATTGTCAGCACTATTTTCAGACGTGGGAATCTGAATCGGTTTTAGCCGATCGCGCACATTCCGAAAACCACCAGTGCCAACCGAACTCCCTTTCAGCTCGATCTCTTGACCACGGGTGACGACGAGAAAGGCGATCGCCATCAGCGCCCCCACCATCAGCGCTGCATAGCTGAGCAACATAACGCTAACGTGCATCATCAGCCAGTTGGACTTAAGCGCTGGTACCAAAGGCTCAGAATGCTGCATCGCGTCTGGCAGTGTTAGAGCTGCAAACGCCGTGATGCCCATAACCACAGGAGTGGTTACCGCGCCAACTAATCGACTCTGGCTCATGCGCTCGGCTAGCAAATGCACGGCTGTGATGCCCCAAGCCACAAAGAAGAGAGACTCGTAGAGATTGCTCAGAGGAAAATAGCCTGCCTCGATCCAGCGGGCACTCAGAAGGGCTGCGATACACAGGTTGGCGATCGCCATGCCTGTTGTTCCAATCGTTGATAGAGCCGGGATTTTGGGAAAAGCCACACTTCCCCAGTAAACCAGCATCGTCAAAAACAGAACAGCAAATGAGGCGTTGTCGAGCCACCCTTGAAGCGTGACCAAATCCATAGAACTCTCTCCAAACGGCAAGGCTTTGAAATACGTCAAGTCATCAAAAGACATAACGTATCTTTCCTTACTATCCTATCGACTCATGGGGCGTTAGGGGGAGGGGAGATTCTTGAGGTGATGTAAAGAGCGTTCGATCTGAGTACTTTGCATCCGGTTTCGGATGGCTTGTTACTAAGCTCGTCGTTGAGCTAGAACCTCGTAGAGATTGCATTCCCCAGCCCAGACTGTGGCGAGTAAGCGCAGCCCTCTTTCGGTCAAAACGGCATCTTCTCCCTCAAACGTGACGTCGTAGGGAGTGCCACCAGCCGCAATTATCAAATCAGTCATCCACTCTGAGCAAGGCATGGCGATCGCATCTTCGTGCAGCAAGCACTCAATGCGGAGCCGACTGGGTAAATCTGATTGTTCCAAAAGATAGCGAAGGAGTGGAATGCTTGTACGCTGCTCGACTCCTCCTGCGACCTGCTGAAGATACCATGAAGCTTTTTCTGAGGGGAGCTGACGAAGCTGACGCCGAATCAAGCGTAAAATCCGCTCCACAAAGTTAATTTCCAAGTGCTGATGCAGTGTGTCTACGGCTTGGCTGTCGTCCACTTCTACGCACTCCGCCAGATTTCCCCAATCTACTTGGGGATAGGCTTGCTGGAGAAGGTACAGTCCATGGTCGGTAATGTGACAAGATTCCGAACTGAGATCGCATGAGAAGTCTTGACCTGGGATCGCGCCTGCCTGAATGAGCAGTTGCACAAGGTGCAGAGTTTCTTTTTGCATAACCTAGAGAGAATGGACGACAAATGAAACAATTTTTAATATTCTATGCCGCCAAGATAGCGAATGAAATTCGTCGTTATTGTGATCTGTGTAACAGAAGTAGGAATCGTAAGGAGGATTTTTGTTGGGCGCTTGTGTGTATGCTTCGATGAATTCTAGATCTGGGTTGATCGGTATCGCGTTTAGGATTCACTAGGTGGCGATTCACTGGAGCTGGAGTTGTTTGTGATCACGGAGATGTCGTAGCGCAGTTGGCGATCGCCCTCAACCACTGTCGTCACGCCGATTGCACGGATGGCGTTGACGATGGCAGTCTGTCTTTCCGGAAACTGCGGCACCGGAATCTGGTCGCGGGCATTGTTCAAGGCTTCGACATTGGCAAAAAATAGGCCGCTGCTGTTGTTGAGAGAGGACTGAGTTGCTTTCCGGTAAAGTTCGTTATCTGCCAAGGGTTGATTCGGCTGAGGAAGCATCGACTTTGTCGCATCATTAAACGCTAAAAACGCAGTGGAATTGTTGAGCCAGCCTCGCGTAATGGTGAGCGCAGCAAAGCGCGACTGCCAACTAGTGGCTTCTTTCCCACCAATGGTGACATTGTTGACTTGAAACTGAAGCCGATTCTCCATCGCTTCATCTAATCGGGTGAATGTTTGTTTTGCTGCCTGCGGGTCATTGGCATCCACAAGAAAGACTAGCCCAGCGGACTGTAAGGCTTCGGATTCAGATGGAATGAGAGCCAGAGAAAACCATCCATCCATCCAAGCAATGACATCAGCTTCTAAGTTGAGGCCAAACACGTTCTGGAAAGCGGCATCGATATTTTTAGGGGCTAGCAGACCTTCCGTTGTATTTCCAGCGCGATCGCGATAACCATCCCAGAGATCCTTGAGACTGGCTCCAGAAGCCATCAGCATCGTTTCGGCAGGTAATCGTTCTGCCAATGGAAAGCGGTTGTGATTCGTTGTTGAGATCGGTGGACTGTCTTTCGTTAGCCATGTCGTTCCTTGAAGCCGCAGTCCGTTTGGATTGAGGGAAACAGAAGCAGCGATGCCTTGGTTGTTTTGCAATGGCGCAAGAGAGCGGGTGCGTCCCGCGCTGGTTGTGTTGGCAGCGGCGATCGCCTCAGCGACTTGGGAGTTGATGTAAACTTTGGCAAACGATTGGGGTGCGGTTATGGTGCGGATCGCTTGTCGGTAGCCGGGAGCATCGACCACTGAGTCCTCGCCGCGATAGGTGTCAATGACTTGCTCAATGGCTGCGGATTCAAGCGACAGGGCGACAAGTTGGCGATCGAAAACAACTGCATTCAGCATGTCTCCCTCAGGGGACTGAAATGTCTGAATTGTTATCCCAGCGTAATCTCGCTCTATAGGTGACGAGCCTGACCCAGTGATCTGAGTTAGAATCTCTTGCGCTTCAAGCGGCTCAGCAATGGGTAGAAATAGGACAGCAGATTGAGTTTGGCTAGGGTCAATCAAATCAGGATTGAGCACATCTGAGGAAGTCGATTCCTCATCTATGGGTGGATTTGAGTTCTCCGAGCTTGTGCCATCGCTCTCTTCAGAAGAACTTCCGTCGTCTTCTGGTGGCGGTTCCGTCAAAATCTCATCCGAGTTGAACTCAGACTCTTCATTCTCAAAAGTTTCTGAGTCAGATGAGGTGGATTGCTCATTCCCCGATTCTGGAGTCGAGTCTGAATCTGGGGAAGGGTTATCTGGAACGGCAAGCGGTTGAGGAGCCATGATTGCAATCGTGACCTCTTCACCTACCCAAGGCTTGATGTCTTCGGCGTAGGTGAGGCCATTGGCTGTGAGCAGGCGATCGCGCCACAAATTGAGATTTTCGCGTAGCAGAGCCTGACTCTCTGAGGTTCCTAAGTTTTTCAGCTGACTCCACTGATTTTCATCAGTCGAAAACGTGACTGTCATAAAGGCATCGTCAGGGGTAACCTGTGCCCCAGTGGGCATCTCGCCTCCAAGGCTGGGCGATCGCTCAAGCAACCAGTAGGCAATGCCGCCGCCAACTGCGAGTACTCCTAACGCGCCGCCGATGAGGAGACCAATGGGCTTTTTCTGTTTGGATTTAGTAGATGAAGATTGAGGTGCTGCCACAATAAGTCAAGGTAAAAAAAAGTCAGAGTAAAAGGGAGCGATCGCGAAGGATTTGGAGTTTGTGAAGCAAATAGAGCCGATCGAGGAGGTGCTATCGGCTCTCGTGTGCTGGAAGGGACGGCCCAAGAAGATGGGCATCGCCGGGGAGTTCCGTGGTGTGAATGCTCAATGTGTAGCGCCCCTGGCTGTCATAACTATAGCCATTGGCAATCACTCGATAGGTGCCGTTGTCAGGAAGGATGATATTGAGGGTGGCATTGAGATTATCTGAGCTAATGTCGTCATGCCGCGCCAGGATGTCACCATTTGGGCCTATTAAGATCAGGTATGGGTCAAATTCTGAACTCTCCAAGCTAATCGTGAGATGCTGTCCTGATGCGCCTTCGATTGGATATTCGTCATAAAGACTGCCATCTTGAAAGGCGACTTCATCTCCATCTTCCAAAGTGCCCTGCGTCTGAAGCATGAGATGACGGAATCCAGAATCACTGTCGCCATGATCTAGAGGGATGTTGGCTGACGAGTCGCGAGACTGAGAGGGCGTTTGTAGCAACAACAAGCCTGCGAGATCGAAACTTGATGTTGTTGGGTTGGCTAGTGCTGTGGGCGTTTGGGCGATTGCTCGCTGCCCTGAACAGGTACTGTACCCCAAGACAATCATGCAGACCATCCCCGCACGAATCAGGAACGATAGGGGTGTTGGGCACAGCAGAAGATGAAGGCGGCTGTAGCGTAGCTCTTGCTGAAGCATGGTGCGATCGCACTCCAGGCCATATCCGGCATAGCAGTTGTGAATGACGCTCAGAAGACTGCCTTCAGTGTACCTGCTGAAATTAACATTTCCGCGTTGCTATAGGACACCCGTGACTTAGGGATCAGCGGGAGCATCTCCAACTGTAGGTAGGGGAGACGAGAGGGGTGTTGTAATTGTTCCGAGCTGGGTAATGGTTCCGGTGTTCCCGGAGGCTTCTAATTCAAAAGTGCCTCCAGCAGTATTGTCGAGTTCGAAGTCTGTTGCCGCTCCGGCAAGGTTTCTGGCGGCATTGTTTTGCAGCAGCATCCGCAGAGTGGCAGTGTTGCTGGTCGTTGCAGCGGTGAAGCTATCAGTACCATTGACATCCTGAAACGTGTTGCCCGTCAGGGTGAGATTGAGCGTATCGGAACCGCCAACGCTGATATCCATCGCGTTGCCTGTAGCCCCACTGCCTGAAACTAAGTTGCTGTTCATAAGAACGTTGATGGTAGTTGCTGCGCTGGTATTGGTGAGTAAGGTGACGGCCTCTTGCCCAGTGGAGTTTGTGCCCGCTGGAGCAATGGGAGTCCCAAGCTGATTGTTGAGCAATCGCAGTACGCCCGTTGAGGTTCCCTGGAATTGTGCTCGCAGAGCCTCAAGCTCCACAGTTTGAATAACGTTGGTTGCGAAGGTCAGGTCTGCATCGGTGCTGCCAACGAAGTCAGCATTGATCCCTATTTGTCCTGAGTTGGTTATTGCAGAATTTCTGACATTAGCAATCAGCATGCCGTCGGATGCCGCATCGTCGAGAAATGCGATCGCCCCGGCTTGTCCTGTCCCGTTCATGACGTTTTCTAGGTCGGCTCCATCAATGACCGTACGAATGGAAGCGGTATCTTGCAGAAGATAGCGAATTCCGTTTTGACCATCGGCTCCCTCAGCATCCCTGAGATTGGCATTCTCGATGATGGTGACGACTTCACTCGCTCCGGCAGCAATGACATCAATGCCGTTGCCGTTCAACCGTTCAAAGTTGTTGGTGTTTACGATACTTGCGTCACTGGCTTCAAGGCGAGCACTGTAGGTATCGGTGGTGCGAATTGCGATGCCTGTGTTGTTGGTCGCGCCTGTGGCTCCTCGAAATTCGCCTGAGTCTACGGTCAGGGTTGCGGCTGATGAGCCTGACCCCCACCATTCGACTCCAGCGCGATCGCTGCCGATATCGAAGACGATGACTGAATCGAGAAGATTATTCGCTCCCGAAATATCGACGAGTTGGATGCCGTCGCCGCCCATAAAACCGATGGTGGCTCGAATGTTGAGATTTCCGGAGACCGATCGCACGTCAATTCCATCTCCTTGAGTATCGAAGAGACTGCCTTGATTGAGCGTGAAATTACCTGAATTATTCTTCAAGAAAATGCCATCGCCGTCGCCGTCGTTCGTCGGCCTTCCGTCAAGTAGGGTTTCAGCGATAGTTGTAACGGCTGCATCGATCGTTAGAGTTTCGATATAGACCTCAGCAGCAGAATCTTCGATCCGCAAGCCGTAGCCGCCTGCCCCATTTTCGTTGAAGTCTTCGATATTTTTAAAGGAGACAAAGCCGTCTGTATTCTCAATCTGAATGCCTGTGTCGTTTCGGTTTTGGACGAATAGAATACCGAAGTCAATGTCTGATCCGGCTCCCGCCTGGTCAATTTGAACGCTGGCATTTGCCGCATTACTCACGGTTGTGGTCGCAGCAGAGGCTGTGGCTCCAAGATTGAGAGCAACCGCAGCTCCAGTGGCAGAACTTAACCGAATGCCCTCTGCTCCAGCGTTTGTGATGTTGATGTCACCGCTGATATCGACGCTAGAACCATCCGCTAATTCAGTCAGCCTCAGTCCTTGAATTGTGCTGTCTGTGCTGTCGAGGGTGGTAAAGCTGAGATTGGCAAAGACATCATCCAAATTCAGAGCGGCTCCATTCGTTGCGGCGATCGCTCCCTCTGTATTAGTGATGCGTCCTCCGCCTATCGCAGTCAGAGCCGAACCATCGCTGCTGGTGACGTTGAGGCTGTTGAAGACGAATGCTGTACCGCTGTTGTTGAGCAGTTCGACTCCAGTTTCGCTGCCACTGATATTGGTGTTACCCGTGACCGTTACAGTGCCGTCTGTGGAGTTTTGAATGGCGATCGCCGCTCCACCATTACTGGTCGTTGTTGTCAAAGTGCCAAACTCAGCATCTAAGCTACCGCTGTCTAGATCCAAAATGCGTCCAGCGCCCGTGATGTTGACATCGCGCACTGTTAAGGTGCCAACCCCTGTTCCCGCCATGCCTGCGCCACTGGTGTTTCCTATATTTACACCGTAAATGCTGTTATCTTGCCCCAACGTAATGCCGTTGCCGCTCCCGTTGATGAGGGTGGGTGCGATGCCACCAAGTGTCGGTAGCGCCTTACTGTAGTCGGGCAAAGTCAGTCCGGTCAGAGTGGCGAAGTCTCCGCTGGCTCCCTGTCCGACGAGGACTTGTTTGTCTCTTAGGACAAGACCATCAGTATAGCTGCCGCTGCCTGTTGATAAATAGAGAGTCGCGTTATCGCCAGGGTTGTTGCCAGCGCCATCATTGACTGCGTTGAAATTCGCAAGAGACGTAAATGGATTGGTGAAGGTGCCGATATTGGTGCTGGTGGCGGCGCTGTTGTCGATAAACCAGAGAATGTCATCGATCTCGATGTCAATTTGACCGACTTCTGTCCCCAAGTTGTTTTGGATGGTGTAGAAGAAGGTTTCGGTACCAGTGACGCCAACCCCAGGAGTGTAGTCGAAACTGCCATCGGCGTTGAGTAGCAAGGTGCTGCCGCTAGCGGTGAGAAGCGTATTGCCTGTGAGAGTGTCATCAGCAGTGGCGAGACTGTCGCCAAAGCCTACTAAGGTAATTGCGCTACCAGAATCGTTTGCTAAGATGCCTCCTGTTAGATCAACGTCAATGCCGATGTTGCCAATGGAACTGTAGATGTCATCTACTGCAAGGGGGCGATCGCCAACTGCCAGAGTCACTTCCGCTGTGGATGTCGCTGGACTACCGTTCACCGTATTCTCAATCTGATAGAAGAAACTATCTAGCCCCACGAAGTTGTTGATGGGGGTGTAGTTGAAGCTGCCATCAGCATTGACGATGAGAGTACCGCCTTGAGCGGTGGTTCCTGTAGCCCCAGGAGTATAAGTGGTTACCATGTCCACTGTGTTTCCAAATCCAGTCAGTGAGGCTGCTTGGAAGCCGAGCGTATCGTTGGCGAGCAGATCGTTTGCTCCATCTGCCACCGTTAGCAGGGTGTTGATATTGGTGTGATAAGGATCGTCTGTTACAGCTACGATTCCATCGTTGATGGGAGTGCTGCTTATAGCGACTGTGTCATTTGTAGCCGTTGGGGCTTGTTGTACCTCAATGGTGACAGATCCAATGTCACTGCCAATGCCGTTATCGAGTAGATAGTTGAACGTGTAGCTGCCGGGTATTGTGGGATTAAGTAGAGAAAAGCTGCCATCCGCGTTAACGGTGATGGTTCCTCCTGCGAGGGCAACGCTGTCGCCTGGAGCGTTGCTGCTAGCATCTCCGCCTAAATCGCCACCGCCAAAGCTGGCGATATCGGTTGCGGGTGTTCCCGGATTGTCGTTGTCGAGCAAGTCATCGGCATCTCCTGTAACGCGAGTGAGAGTTGTATCGACTTCAACGGTGTAGCTGTCGTCGCTCAGGACTGGGGGCGTTTCAAGGGTAACGTCTAGGCTTACGGTATCGGTGGCGACACTGAAGGGGCGAGTGCCTCCAGTTGGGGATATATTGACCCCAGTTGTCCCCGAAGGATTGCCGTCGGTGGTATCCCAAGCATGGAAGGTGAGTCCATCAGGGATAGAGCCGAGATAACTGCCATCAGGTACGAAGCGAACCTGAGCGGTGCTGGTGAGTAAGGTTGCGCTGGTCGCTGAAATGCTTCCAAATGCTGACCAAGTGGTTCCGCTGTCGATGGAATATTCCCAGGTTCCGTGACTGTTATCAACAGCAATGACAGCAATGCCTTCCACCGCTCCTGCATCTGGATCGGTGATGGCATCGGCTAGACTACCGCTAGTCAGCAGGTCAGCAACAGAAGTGCCAACGGGATTGGTGTCGTCTTGATTCACATTAGCCAGCATCAGATTGCTGGAGGCATCTAGAATCGGCGCATCGTTCGCCGCCGTAATGCTGAGGGTTTGGGAGACGGTATTGCTGTCGTCATTACCATCGTTCACCGTAAAGCTGAGCGTGCGATCGCCCGTGTTGGGACTCTCTGAGCTATTGGCATATCCAATCTGTTGGAGGGCAGCAGTATAGTTTTCCAGAGAGGCACTGCCCGTAAGAGTGATGCTGCCGCTGGTAATGTCAAAGCCTGTGCTGGTGATGCCATCAGGAAGATCTCCTATGACCGAGAGCAGATCTTCGTCGGCTTGATAGTTGCCAGTGATGTGGACAGTGGCGCGTTCGATCTGCGTGTCGTCGGCATCGGTTATACCTAGCCCAGTGGGACTGAGAATTGTTGCCAGATCGTTCTCGTTGTAGGTTGCAGGAGGGGCTGCCGCTGTGAGTACGGGTGCGTCATTTGTTGGAGTAATGGTGACCGTGATGGTTCCATTGTCTGTTAAGACAGTGCCACTGCCTTGGTCGCCTGTATTACCGTCGCTGAAGACAACATCAAGATCCACCGAGGCCGGAGGAGTATCGCTACTGTTGCTGTACTCGATGTTTTGCAGAATGGCGTTGACAAGAGCAGTTGTCGGAATTTCGCCATTGGCATCGGTGAAGGTGAGCGTGAGACTGCTGCCTGTAGCAGTAATGGTGGCGATCGCCACTCCTCCACTCTCTAAATTTGCTCCATTGATCGTGACTCCTGCCCCGATTCCTACGGTGAAGCTGTCTTCGGCATTTGCTCCGCCGCTGCGGCTGATTGTGACACTAGCTCCGCTGTAGTTGCCCGCACCGTCATTGAGGACATCTAAATCGACATCCCTGAGGGTGACATCTCCATCGACGATTACCGCTGGGCCATCTTCCGTAAAGGCGATCGCTCCACCCAAATTGGTGAAGACAGGCGCATCATTGATAGCGGTGACAGTGATAGAAGCTGTTTCTGCATCTGAACTGTAGGCCGTTGTGTCGCCGTTTGCTGAGACGTCAACTCCGGTTGTTTCTGAAGGATTGCCGTCTGTGATATCCCAAGCGCGGAAGCGAATACCGTCTGTGATATCGCCGTTGAAGTTGGCGTTGGGTACGAAGCGAATGAGAGCATCAGCATTGAGCAGAGTCGCTTGCGTATCTGACACCACTCCGAAAGCCGTCCAGTTTGTCCCGCCCGTGGTCGAGAACTCCCAAATTCCGTGAGTGGTATCCAATCCAGTGACAGCGATACCATCCTCCGCTCCAGCATCAGGGTCAGTAATCGGATCGCCTCCGGCACTGGCGAGGAGCGCTGCGACCGTATCTCCTAAGGGATTTGTCGCATCTTCCATCACCGTGGTCAATACCAAATTGCCGCTGGTGTCTAGAGTGGGCGCATCATTCTGGTTGACGATAGTGAGGTCTCGGCTGACAGTGTTGCTGTTGAGGTCGCCATCGTTCACCGTAAAACTGACCGTGCGAGTCAGAGGGCCGGGACTATTGCTGGCGTTGCGATACCCAATCGTCTGTAGCGCGCTGGTGTACTGAGCTAGAGTGGCCGTTCCGGTCAGCGTCAGAACACCGCTGGCAGTGTCAAAGCTGCTGGTAATCCCATCAGGCAGAAGGGCGATCGCCACTAATTCATCTTCTCCATTGATGTAGCCGCTGCTAACGGTGACTGTGGCGCTAGTGATTTCAGTGCTATCGGGATCAGAGATTTCTAACCCTGCTGGACTAACGGCTGTGGCCGGATCATTTTCGTCATAGGCGAGGCTGTCTGCCGCTGCAGTAGCGAGAACCGGAGCATCATTGACTGGAGCAATGGACACAATCAGAGTTTCGACGGCCTGAAGAGGAGCGCCACTGCCCTGATTGCCTGTGTTGCCATCGTCGATCTCCACCTGAAGCTGCACTGCCGCTGGAGGATTGTCGCTGGTGTTGGCGTACTGGACGGATTGGAGAATGGTGTTGACGAGAGCCGTGGTCGGAATGGTGCCGTTGGCGTCTGTAAAGCGGATGGTTAGACCTCCGCCCGCTGTGGTGAGAATGGCGATCGCCGCACCACCGACTTCAAGGCTGGAGCCGTTCACCACGATGTCACCCATTGGACTGAAGCTGTAGACATCGTCAGCAGAATCGCCACTAACTCGTTCAAGGGTGAGCACCGCACCGCTGTAGTTGCCTGCACCGCCATTGAGGGTATCCAGTTCTACGTCACTGATTGTCGCGTCAGCATCCAAAATGACTGGGTCGGCTTTTTCAGTGAAGGTAGGGCTGTTGTCTAATCCAGTTAGGACAGGAGCATCATTCAGCGGATTGACGGTAATGCTCGCGGTTTCCGTATCAACGCTAAAGGCCGTTGTGCCACCGTTTGGGGTGGGGTTGACCCGCGTTCCTGCTACGGAACCATCGGTAGTATCCCAGGCGCGAAAGGTGATGCTGTCGAGACTTTCTCCAGTGAAATCGGGCGCTGGAATGAAACGAAGGCGATCGCCTACACCCAAGATGAGAGCACTGGTTGCCGACACATTGCCGACTGTCGCCCAAGTTGCTCCATCGTCCAGAGAAAATTCCCAAGATCCCTGGCTTGTATCGATGGCGATGATGGCAATCCCTTCGACTGCACCCGTATCTGGGTCGGTAATAGGGTTGCCGCCGTCACTATCGAGAATTTCTGCGACAGTATTGCCTGCTGGATCAACAGCATCTTCTAGCACTGCTGTCAGCGTCAGATTTCCACTGTTGTCCAGAGCTGGAGCATCGTTGATTTGACTGATCAGAATGTCGCGACCAACGGGGGCACTATCCACATCGCCATCGTTGACGGTAAAGGTGACTGTGCGGGGCAGATCGACGGGGTTGCCGCTGATGTTTTCGTAGGTGATTTGCTGGAGAGCGGTGGTATAGTCTGCTAGGGTCGCGGAACCTGTCAGGGCAAGAGTTCCACTGGTTACGTCGAAACTGGCAGTGATGCCCATCGGTGGAGTGGCGATCGCCAATATATCTTCTCCAGCTTGATAGTTACCTGTAATCTGAACTGTGGCGCTTTCGATTTGGGTATCGTCAGAGTCGCTGATGCCCAAGCCGTCAGGGCTGATGGTAACGGTGCCATCTCCTTCGGTGTAGGAGAGATCTCCTGCTGTGGTAGCGACGAGAGTAGGCGCATCGTTAGTCGGCGTTACCGTCACAGTTAGGCTAGCTGTGCCCTGCAAGTTCCCTCCGCTGCCCTGGTTGCCCGTGTTGCCGTCATCTAAAGTAAAGATGAAATTCACGTCAGCATTTGGGTTGTCGGAACTATTGCTGTACTGAATAGCTTGGAGAATTTCGTTGACCAGAGCCGTGGTTGGAATAGTGCCGTTGGCGTCGGTCAAGCTGATGCGGAGTAAGTTGTTGGCGCTGTCGAAGGTGGCGATCGCCACTCCGCTCACTTCTAAATTTGTTCCGTTTACAGCAACGTTGCCCATTGCGGCAAAGCTGTAGGCGTCCTCGGTCGTTCCGCCTCCCGATCGTTCAACGGTGAGGACTGCACCGCTGTAGTTGCCCAACCCCCCGTTGAGAGCATCTAGTTCTACGTCAACCACCGTGGCATCAGGATCAAGTCCTACAGCCGTCTCTCCTTCGATGAACGTGGGAGTATTGTCGAGACCGACGAAGCCGGGGGCAGTATTGACAGGCGAAACTGTGATTTGTACGGTCTCGGTAGTGGTGCTGTAGGCTGTGGTGCCGCCATTGACCGAGACATCCACGCCTGAGGTACCGGAAGGATTCTCATCGGTGGTATCCCAAGCGCGGAAGGTGAGACCGTCGAGAAGAGTCCCATTGAGGTTTGCCGCAGGAATCAAGCGAATCTGAGCGGTACTGTCAAGCAGGGTTGCACTGGTGTCAGATACTGTTCCAAAGGCTGTCCAGGAAGCGCCATTGTCCAGAGAAAATTCCCAGGTGCCATAGGTTGTATCTAGGCCAACGACTGCGATGCCCTCAACAGTGCCATTGTCTACATCCGTGATGGGATTGCCGCCTGCACTCGTCAGCAAATTCGCTACTGTAGTTCCGGCAGGTTCAGAGGCGTTTTCGGCTACAACAGGTAGGGTGAGGTTCGAGCCAGAACTGAGCACAGGGGCGTCATTACTAGCGGTCAGAGTTACGGTGAGAGTGCCAGAGTCTTCCAATGCTTCTCCAATGCCCTGATCGCCTGTGTTGCCATCGTTGAAGGTGACCGTCAGATCAACTGTAGCGGCAGGATTGTCGCTGCTATTTTCGTACTGAATGGCTTGGAGAATCGCATTAACCTGTGCGGTGGTGGGAATTTCACCATTGGCATCGGTGAATGTGAGGGTCAGCGTGCCGCCTGTAGTTGTGAGGGTGGCGATCGCCACTCCACCCACTTCCACATTCGCTCCATTGACTGTGATACCCGCTATGGGACTGAGGCTAAACACGTCTTCTGGGTTTGCACCCGTTGACCGTTCTACAGTAAGACTTGCTCCGCTGTAGTTGCCGAGACCACTGTTTAACGCATCGAGTTCTACATCCGCGATGGTGGCGTTGTCATCCAAAACGACGGCGGCTCCTGCCTCGACGTAGATGGGGGTATTGTCCAGTGCTTCTAAGGTAGGTGCGTCGTTTAGAGGACTGACTCGAATGCTTGCTGTATCAGTGGCAGTGCTGTAAGCGGTCGTAGTTCCATTCACAGACACATCTACGCTTGTGGTTCCTGAAGGATTGCCATCGGTGGTATCCCAAGCGCGGAACGTCACCCCTGTGGCGATATCGCCTGCAAATCCTGGTGCAGGAATGAGACGGATGCGATCGCCACTGTTGAGAAGAGTTGCGTTTGTGTCTGATACTGCGAGATCGAACGCTGTCCACGTCTCCCCGCCATTGGTCGAAAATTCCCAGCTTCCCTGACTGCTATCTAGACCGACAACCGCAATGCCTACCAAGGCTCCTATATCAGCATCTGTGATCGGTGTTCCACCACCGCTAGCGAGTAGATCCGCAACTGTATTGCCTGTTGGAGCAGTCGTATCTTGCAGCACAGCAGGCAATGCTAGATCTCCGGAATTGTCCAGTACTGGAGCGTCATTGACTGGAGTGATGCTGAGTGTAAAGGTTCCTGCCACAGGCATAGAGCCATTGGCTCCACCATCGCTTAGAGAGAACTGAAAGCGATCGCTGGCGGCTTCAGATCCGTTGTGGACGTAGATGACCCGACCGTTCACCAAATCATCTTGGGTGAATGTCGTGATAGCAACACCAGGATTGTCAACTTGTTGGAGCTGACCGCGGATCGGGGCTGTCGTCACGCTGTAGGTAAGAGCGGTGTTGGCAGTGTCGGGATCCCTGCTGCTGAGAGCGGTCGTTGTGAGCGTGACGGTCTCTCCTTCTCGAACCGTAGCACCTGTGTTGACCGTGAGCTGAGGACTATCGTTTTGAGGCGTAACGGTAACAGAAACGGTTGCTGCTGTGGGCAACGCCCCATCTTCGCCACCATCGGCCAACGTGAAGGCAAAGCTATCAGCCGTATTTTCGCCGCCGTTGTGGATATAGCGAACTTGGCCGTTGTTGATATTGGCCTGGGTGAAGCTGGCGATCGCCACCATCGGATTACTCGCGAGGGCAATGCGCCCATGAGCAGGTGGAGTGATGATGCTGTAGGTTAGCTCCGCTGCCGTGTCGTCCAGGTCAGTGGCGCTGAGTTGAGCCAAGGTTAGGGTGACAAAGTTATTTTCAAGAACCGTGATTCCTGTATTCGTGATTAGAGCGGGGGCATCGTTGACCGGGGTAACGGTTACTGTTGAGGTGACGGTGTTTCCAAGTGATGTTCCATCGTTTGCCGTGATCGTGACCGCGCGATCGCCCGCTGTTGGATCATCACTGCTGTTGTTGTATTGAATCTGAGCGATCGCCTGTCCGTAGTTCGCTAAAGACGCTGTTCCAGTTAGGAGCAACTGCCCTGTCGCTGGATCGTAAGCAGAAGCTGTAATTCCGCCGGACAAGACCCCGTTGACTGCCAGAGATTCAGTCGCGCCATCAGGACGGGTGGTGAGCGTTATTGTGACTGAGGTCAGTTCCGTGCTGTTGGAGTCGGTTACGGTAACATCGGTGGCGATCGCCACTGGGCCTCCATTCTCGATGAAGGTGACTTGAGTTCCACCTCCCCCGACGCCAGAGCTGTTGTCAGCATCTAGATCCAGAATTGGTAAGTTACCTGTGGGGTCGATGACGATGCCAAACGAACCGCTTTCTCCTGCAACCAGACCGTCACTCATTCTGAATCGAAACTGATCGGAGGTCGTGAAACTGCCATCGTGGACATAGACAATCTTGCCTGTGTTGACCTCGGCTTGAGTAAAAGACGCAATGGCGACACCAGGAGCGTCAATGCTCTCAAGTTGACCGTGAGTCGGTTGGCTGGTGAGGGTATAGCGAATGTCGCTGGTTCCATTGTCCGGATCAGTGGCAGAGAGAACCCCACTATCGATGATGGTTGTGTCACCCGCTGCGATGGATGCCCCTCTGTTCGTGATGATTTCAGGAGCGTCATTCACAGCACCAATGTTGATCAGAACCTCAGCCGCTGCCGTCATGCCATCGCTGCTGATCACCCCATAAGTGAAGCGATCGCTCGAATTCTCACTGCCATTGTGGCGATAGGTGAACGTTCCATCCGAGTTCAGAACAAGGGAGCCATGAAGCGGCCCAATCACCACAGGATTGACGGACAACGTGCTTTTGGGACGAGTGGTGCCGAGTTCTCCTACAACGGTTTGAAAGTCACTCCCTTTGACGAAGGTGATGGCATCTTGCTCTGTGGCTGATGCGATGTCGTTGTCGAGCAGTGTGGTGGCATTGGTGATGAGGCGGGAGGTGCTTGCCCCCTCCTGTACGAAAATGCGATCGCTCACAACGATCGGCTCAATCAGCCCTGATGTGACGCCAACCAAGGTCGCCAACACTTCTCCTGTCTGTTGGACGAGAATCGCGGTATTGCCGCCGTTCGACTGAAATTCAAGGTCTTCAAAGCTCAGGTTTCCAGATAAGCCAATGGAGTCAATCTCTGACTCAAAATCAAGAATCAGATCTTCCCCTTGGCCCCGTGCTAGGACAAAGACATCATCGCCTCTGCCCCCTGCTAAGACATCGCTGCCACTGCCGCCGATTAAAATATCCCGTGCTGCACCGCCCCGAATCGTATCGTCACCGCTTCCTCCTTGGAGGGTGTCCTCCCCTCCTCGGCCTTTGAGGACATCGTTGCCCTTGCCGCCCTTGCTCCGATCGTTGCCGCCGCCGCCAATGAGGGTGTCGTCTCCGGCTTGTCCGACGAGCACATCATCATCTCGTTGCCCAACGAGGCGATCGCCATCTTTGCCACCAACGAGGCGATCTTTGTCTCCTCCTCCTTTCAGGGTGTCAAATCCTTTTCCACCTTTGAGTAAGTCACGTCCCCCATTTCCCCGCAGGAGGTCATCACCATTTCTGCCGATGAGAACGTCGTCGCCGCTCCTTCCAATTAGTATGTCGTCGTCTCCACCTCCGGCAAGTCGATCTCTACCCGCACCGCCGCTGGTTGTGGCACGACGTTGTAGGAACTGAAAAGGTTCAACAGAGTCTAAGGGAGATGAAACACGTAGCGGATTGGATGAAGATGAAGTAGATGCCGAATTGCCAGACATGGTGGATTACGCAGCACTGATGGGTGGAAAGCTTGAGATGAGGCGATCGCCAATTTTTGGCTTAGCAAAGCTAAAAAATTGCAGTCGTTGCTACTAGAGTTCCCTGTCGTGAAGGACGTGTTAACGTTTCCTCAAAAACAAACGAAACAATAGGCTATGGTTTTCCGGATGAAATGGTGATGAATTGAAAACATTGGGATCACAAGCCAGTGTTCTGCGGTGCGCTAGAGTAAGAATGGATGTAATTAGTACATGAAAACTACTTGCCTGTTTGATTTCTAGCTGCTGCGACGAGTTGAGGCGCACCACAAGAGATGGCTGTTTGACCGATAATTGACATTGACCGTTCGAGAACCGTCAGCAACTCAGGGTTGTTTCTTTGAACGGGTTGCTTCACTAGTGTTTTGGGTGGGTTGCAGAAGGAGGCTTCTTTTTAGTGCTTGATCTGATTGGTTCGTGGCTTATTTCGGTGTGGCCTTATTCCCAAGAAATACAGCCACTTCGAACCTCTGCTTTGTCAGGTTGGGTGGAGGCGACTGATCCCAAAGTGTTAACACAGCCTCAGTTCGCGCTTGATGAAGGAGCGATCGCTGCTGTGAATGCTCATCTAGAGGCGCTGCAAGTTAAAGGACTTCCTGCTGAACGGCAAGGCGTTTGGGTGCAGTCTGGGCGAACTGTTCTGGCCACTCACATGGGGACTGAGCCTCTTCCGGCGGCCTCATTAACAAAAATTGCCACGACGCTGGTTGCACTCGATACCTGGGGAACCGAGCATCAGTTCACCACTCTGATTAGCTACACCGGAACCTTAAAGGAAGGTGTCCTTCAGGGAGACTTGATTGTACAAGGCGGCGGCGATCCATTTTTTGTGTGGGAAGAGGCGATCGCCCTATCGAATGCGCTAAATCAGGCGGGTGTGGAGTCAGTGACCGGAGATCTTGTGATCGTCGGCTCGTTTGCCATGAATTTCAAGGACAACCCGCTGATCGCAGGACGGTTGTTGCAGCAGGCAATGCACGCACCGCTGTGGTCGACTGCTGCTGAAGCTCAGTTTGCGCAGATGCCGCCTGACACTCTTCGTCCGCAGTTGCCAATCCAAGGAACCGTGCGAACGGTGGAACCTGCGGTATTAGAAACCCAAACCACAACGCCATTGCTGCAACACAAATCTCTTCCGCTGGTGGAGATGCTGAAGCAGATGAACATCTACAGCAATAATTTCATTGCTGATGCGTTGGCTGATTTGCTAGGAGGGGGAGGCGCAATTGCTCAGCAGGTCGCGTCAATGACGCAGGTTCCGATCGAGGAAATTCAGTTAATCAATGGTTCAGGCTTGGGCGCAGATAATCGACTTTCTGCCCGTGCGGTGTGTGCCATGCTGATGGTTACCCATGATATGCTGTCGGACTCTGGTTGGACGGTCTCAGACGTGCTGCCTGTTGCGGGAATTGACACGGGCACGATTGAAGGCAGACTTTTGCCTCAGGCGACAGCGGTGAAAACAGGAACCTTATCCGTAGTAAGTACTTTGGCTGGGGCGATGCCGACCGTTGACAAGGAGGTGGTCTGGTTTGCAATCCTCAATTGGGGATCTGACTTAGATGGCCTTCGGGATCAACAGGATCGACTGCTGTGGGACTGGATCTCGCTTTGGTCGTTGGCAGACGAAGGAATAGACGCGATCGCTCGTCGGCCTCTGGTCTCTGGGGAGACGGTACAGCTGGGAGAACCCGATCGCAATTCGATTTTGCTTGAGTTTTAGGTTTGCCTGGACGTCCGAGATGCCAACGTACGACTCTGGATTCGCTCAATCTGAGCTTACGTCTGACTTGAGTTTGAACTCACGTTTTTTTAGCGCTAGTTCGTTGTCATATAGTGCTACTAGTGCTACGCGCTGGATATAAAATATCTGTCCTAACCTACCTGCGCATTGCTATACCAACCCCGTCATCGGAATGTGAAACGATACACTTGAATGGAAACTCAGTTTCGAAGTGTTTTAAGATCCAAATCCTGTAGCGATAGTGAGTCACATTTGCCAATGGTAGCCTGGACTCTTGATCGACGAGACATGCGCGCTTTCATTATCCTGGCCATTTTCTTTGGTCTGCTAGTGGCGATCGCGGGGTTTTTTCTAGCAAATCGCGCGGCTAAGGCTGAACGGGTGAATCGGCTTCTGAGAACTCATGAGTGCAATCATTGTGACCTCGATGGAGTCAGTCTTAGAGGTTTAGATCTGAGCGAATCTGAGCTGGAGGATGCGAGCCTGAGAAATGCTGATTTGTCTAATACGGTGTTGAGCAGTGCGGTGTTAAAAGAAGCCGTGTTGAGTGGTGCCAATATTGATGATGCGGATCTCACGGGGGCAGACCTGAGCAATGCCGTGTTGAGTGGTGCGATCCTATCCGAAACGGTTTTAATTGAGGCAAACTTGCGAGGCGCTTATATTGGTGACGCCACTCTCGAAAAGACGATTCTCAACAATGCGACGTTGGGAGATGCTATTTTGAGTCGCTCCAATTTACAAGGTGCGCATCTCGGTAATGCTGATTTTCGTCGAGCCGATTTAGATAAGGCTGATTTGCGGGGGGCGCACCTGCTAGGCGTGAAAATGGCTCGTGCCAATTTGGGTGATGCGGATCTGAGCGATAGTGATTTGCAGAATGCCGATTTACGCTGGACGGATATGCGCCGCGCGAATTTCTCAAGGGCTAATTTGCGCGGTGCCAACCTGCGGGATGCCAACCTAAACGGTGCTGATTTGTCAGAAGCTGACTTAACGGGAGCGCAGCTATCTCGGGCATTTTTTCGAGATGCTGATCTGAGCGGCGCTAATTTACAAGATGCAAATCTCAGCGGAGCGACCCTTCCCGTCGTCGATCTAACAAATGCAAATTTGCAGGGCGTCAATTTGAGCGGCGCTAATTTACGACGAGTGGATCTAACCGGAGCTGATTTAACAGGTGTGGATTTGAGCAGAGCGAAACTGTGCGAGACGACATTGCCTGATGGCCGCATCGTCAACCGAAACTGTCCATAATTTAATTTATGGCTATGTTTTGGGTTGCCTGAGTCAATCTTTCCGAATCTTGGCTAAAAGTGATGCCATTCGAACCAAGCCAAGCTAGTTGGTTTTCTCAAGACTGTGCTCAAAGTTTCTGTGCTCAAAGTTTCTGTGCTCAAGGTTTCTGTGCTCAAAGTAATGATGCCAACAAGATATGACCCTGGCGATCGCCCTCTAGGCGGTAAGATTGAGGTCTGGCATAAAGGGTGTGCTGCGACACGGTCGTAGTGCATTTTCCCAAGTGCAGACATTACTGACCTGAAGACGGAGAACATCGTGGCGATCGCAGAAAAAACGGTGCAAGCAGGATCCTTTGAATGGTTTTACCGAGAGGTTGAGCCAGCATCGCCCAACGACAAACCCCCTGTCGTTTTGCTGCATGGACTTCCGGCTCAGGGATACAGTTTTCGGGGTGTGTTGACAGCGCTTGGAGAGTATGGCTTTCGGGCGATCGCTCCCGACTGGATTGGCATGGGTTTCTCGGCAAAAGCTGACAAGTTTGAGTTCGCCTATACTCCAGATGCTTATGTCAAAGCCCTAGATGAATTCCTCGATGCATTGGGTTTATCCTATTTCACTCTTGGGGTGCAGGGTTTTCTCGGCTCTATCGGTATCCAGTACGCCCTGCGCCATGCCGATCGCATCCATCGATTGGCGATTCTCAATACCCCAATTTCTACCGCAGCGAAGCTACCCTGGAAAATTCGTCAACTCGGCATTCCCTTGGCGGGAGAGATGCTGACCCAAGATCCGCTGTTGGTCGATCGCACTCTAGAAGGGGGCGGCCCTTACCAGGTTGCAGACGACGATTTAGATGTCTATCGCCGCCCGTTTCTGGCGAGTTCATCAGCAGGGCGATCGCTCTTTGTCGCGGTGCGAAATCTTCAGCTGCCAAAAGCGATGGCCGAAATTGAGGAAGGTCTTAAAAAATGGGACAAGCCGACGTTGATTGCATGGGGACTGAGCGATCCTTGGCTGCCTGTCGAGACGGCAGAGACGTTAGCTGAGTCGTTGTCAGACGTCAGCTTTTCCAAACTCGAAGAAGTTGGACACTATGCCCAGGAAGACTGGCATGAGAAGGTCTCAGAAGCTCTGATTCCATTTTTACGGCGACAGGCGTATTAGCTTAAATATCGAGAGCGCTAAGGCCCTAGAACGCAGGAAAGGAAAGATTTTAGTTGGCTTGGATTGTTGCCATTGTTGCGCTCATGTCTTGACGTAGGGCTGTCATGTCCCATTCTGCTCCCTGGTCTATCTTCCACCATCACCTCCACCGAACGCTTCGACAGCGACAGCTGCTAAGGTCTGGTCAGCGGTTGTTGGTTGCGGTCTCAGGAGGGCAAGATTCACTCTGCTTGGCGCAGTTGTTGGTAGATTTGCAGTCTAAGTGGGGGTGGCAGTTGGCGATCGCCCACTGTGATCACCGGTGGCATACTTCTTCTGCCAATGCCGTTCAGCATGTGCAGTATCAGGCTCAAGCATGGGATCTTCCTTTTTTCGTTCGAGCTGCACCTGATGCGGTGGCTCAAAATCAGCGAGAGGCGATCGCTCGAACCTGGCGTTATCAGGTTTTGGCAGAATTGGCGGAAACCCAAGGCTACAGCTCTGTCCTTACAGGACACACGGCTACCGATCGGGCAGAAACTCTACTCCACAATTTGCTTCGAGGCAGTGGATTAGATGGGTTGCAGGCGTTGAGCTGGAGGCGATCGCTCACTGATAATGTCGAACTTGTTCGTCCACTGCTGACCATGACTCGTGCAGAAACAGGCAAGTTTTGTCGCCAAGCTTCCCTTGAAATTTGGCATGATACCTCAAATCAAGACCTGCACTACACGCGCAACCGCATTCGCCATGAACTGTTTCCACTCTTGCGCGATCGCTTCAATCCCAATGCCGAATCGACGCTAGCTCAGACCGCTGAAATTTTGCGTGCTGACGTTGAATATTTGGAGACAGAAACCGAAAAGATTTGGAAGGTCGCGGCGCAGTTCACCGCTGAGCCATGGGTACCGGATTTGTCTGCAGCAGAACGTCAGAAATACGAATTCGAACAGCAGCGCCCAAACTCAAAATACTCAAACCCATTTCTTCGATTAGACCGGAATGTTTTGCGGGATGTCCCACTAGCAATTCAGCGAAGAGTGATTCGTCGCTGCTTGCTTCATTTTTTGCCAGAATCACCTCGCTATGATCACATTGAGAAACTTGTTGGGCTGATTGATGCTCCCAACAAAAGTCAAAGCGATCCGTTTCCAGGAGGAGCGATCGCTCGCGTAGAGGGACAATGGCTTGTGCTGTTTCCCTCTAGTTAGCAGATTGACCTGATACATCTGATGATGTGTTCATCGATATAGTGACTCAAGAGGCGGCAAGTTGAGGTGACTGGTCTGAGGCTAGACCTTGGACAACTTGCTGCATTTCATTAATAGATTGCAGCTGATGGTCGCTGCTCTCTTGAATCTGTGCTGTTGCGTTGGCGATCGCCTCCAGCTTTTCTCGAAATGTGTTGACTCCATCTTGAAGCTGCTGAAGCAGATCTTGAGAAGTATTCACCTTACCCCAACGTTCCGCCGTTTTAGAACGTTGAGCTTGAAGTTCTTGCTCGCGCTGCTTCAAGTCGTTGAGCATAGAAGATTGCTCTTCTGACTTTTGGTTGGTTAGCCCTTCCATTTCGGATATCTGGCCTTGCAAATCTTGAATCTGTTGCTCCAACGAGCGAACTTCGTCGCTGAGCTGACTTTCGGCAGCTTCAAGTTGTTCCACAATAGGCTCTAAGTCTATTTCGTTGCCTTGCCCGTCGCTAATGGGCAGCCCTTCACGCTTGGCCAACACGGATTCGTGCTTTCGCAAAACCATTTCGCGTTCACTCACGTTTCGACGCTGCCCTACAAGGGTTTCGTGCAGCATTCGATAACTCTCTTGTTCATCCGACAGTTCATTCTCAAGACTCAAGCGTTCATACTCGCTAGCTTGACTGATCTTTTGCTTAATTTTTTCGATCTCTTGCTGCTGTAGCGTTAGCTCTTCCTCTTGGCTACTTACGAAGCGAGAGTTTTTCTCCCATTCTTGTCGCAGATCTTGAACCGTTGCTTGAAGCTGTTCTAAAGGCATGGATTGAAGGGCTTCGAGATTAATTTTGTCGCCCACAGTCGCAATGCCAGAAGTATCAGCAAGCTGAACAATCTGCTGTTTGATTGCAATCTGCTGTTGGAGTCGTTGAGAAAGGGTGTTGAGCGATGCTTGCTTAACACCTAACTCGCTCTGCTTCGCTTGGAGAGTGGCTTTGGCCTCTGCCCAAGCATTCTGAGCTTCATGCCAACCGCTCCAGCGATCCTGCAATTCGTGCTCTTGTCCAGCGATCGCATCCTGAGCCTGTTGAGCCGAGGCTCGTTCCGGTTCAAGGTTTTGCCAAAGCTGGTCTAACGATGTTTGCCGCTCAGTGACAAACTCGAACGCTTGATTGATCTGCTGGTGAATGTCTTCAGTTGGAACGACAGCCCCAGACAAGCGATTGACAATGTCTTGAATCGTCTCAAGCTGTTCAGCGTTAAGACCTGCAGTTCCTTGAAATTCTTCCTTTTGCTCTTCAAATCGCCTAAGCTCTCCGTTGAGATGAGCCCAAGCTCCTTCAAGCTCTTGACTTTTGCGACCAAATTCTTCTTGAAGATGATTGACTTCTTCCCTTGCCGTATCGATTTCTCGACGCTGCTGCTCTAGTTTTTCAAAATCTTCTTCCATTTGCTGAAGCTGATCTTGTCGGCCTTCGATCTCCATTTCCCGACGGTTGAGCTCTTGACTTTGGTAAGTCAGCGACTGCTTCCACTGCTCAATTTCTTCTTCTTGAGTTTTGAACTTATCTTGCAGCCGAGAGAAATTTTGAAGAATACTAACAAGTTGGCGTCCAGCCTCGTTGTAGCGCTGGATTTGCCGACTAGCACTAAGCTCTACAAGGACGAGAGCGCCGCTATTGTATTGAACATCGTCAGGTGCAGTAATGAGTTCTTCATTGACCGCACTCCAACTGTGCTCTGAACGTTGACAGGCCAGGAGCTTAAACTCAATTTTGCTGTTTCCAATAACCCTTGCCTTTTTCTGTACCTCTGCTAAATACAGCACGCTACCAATCCTCTCCTGTGCCTTAATTTTGACGATGAGGTAGGGAGTCTACTCAATCAGACTCAATCCGGTTCACTGACTTTCAGTCTACACAACACCTTTAGGCAGTCACCAATTCTGCTTAAGGGCGCATGTACAGACCCTGATCATATTAGAGAAGTCTCCCTACCTACTCTAATCGCTTTCTGTCTACGTTCTAACCGTTGCTTGCTATGGGTATACCTGACCAACATGAAATACTTCTGAGTGGTTTTTCAATGCTCCACAAAGACTCGCTGAGCCCCGTTTTTTGGTATCGATCGGCCAGACGATAGTATGGCACCGCTAGGTACAAGCATATCCGTTATGTTATCCGCAGTGTTGCAAAGGTTTCCAGCATTTTTTGATGTTCTGTACCATTTCTACCACTTCCGTCTGAAAATTGATGGCCATTGTTACGGAATAGCGAATTACTGCTTGGAATAGTAAAAACGTGGGGTGGATTGTGCGATCGCTCGCTAGTTGACGCTGGATGGAACTCATCGACTCTCCTTACCTTGTTGAGATGTTCAAGCTTTGGATTGTTTCACAAATGGCTCAGTTCTCTCAAATGAGCCCACTTTTCTCGGAGAGTTTGCAAGGTGCATTACAGATACTCTACACAGAATTTTGAGAAGCGCTAACAGAATTTATGACTTTTTCCACTATTGAGACGCCGTGTTAGGAAAGACTCAATAGACTGAAAGTTATAACTGAGGGGCTTTTCTTAATAGCTTGTGCTCCAGACTTCAAATAGGGTGAGGATAAGCGAATCGCGATGAACACGAGACCCTTTTCAATCAGTATGGTCATCAATATTGCTTTTTAGCAGCCTAGTTCCCTGTATCAATCTAAGTAGGATGATGACAGATTCGGGAAAGCAACCACTAAAAGACCTACCCTGATGACGCGACGTTGTTCATGGCTCACGACTCTGTCATAGGTCATAGAGCCTTATCTTGTTGAAATAATAAATGTAGGCAAACAGTGTTTCTGAAGGATTTGCCAGGAAAATGAGGAATGATAAAGCTGAGGTGGGAGAGGAGCGGAAAATTGGCTTGGAAAATTGGCCTGGAAAATTGGCCTGAAAATATTCTGGGAAGTCTTGACTGTTTTAATTTAGAGGAGTTCGAATTGTCAAAGACTTCGAACCCTTAAGCTTTGAGCGGATTTGAGAGGTAGTTGCTTTTTAGAGCGTTATTATTTAGGCATAGTGCTTAAATACATGTGTTAGAGGAAAATTTGCGTTAATCTAGGCTCTCTTCAAGATTCGATGATGATAATCGTCAAACAGCAACTGTTCAGATTTTGAGGTTCTGTCTATCCGACGATTTCAATATAGTTAAAATTTGTGTCATAGATTTTTCTTAGAGCGATGCGTTTAGAGCGATGCGTTTAACAAACTGTCAGGAGATGAGTCGAATCGAATGCAAGGCGAATTAAACGAAATTGATGTTCGTAGCATTCTTCAGCTAGTTGAGCTGGGGCAGCGTACTGGTGAATTGTATGTGGAAGCATACAACTCACCTTGGGGCTTGCTTAGACGCGATCGCACTTTGAAGCCCGCGTCTCATAATCCATCATGGTTTGTCTTCTTCCAGAACGGCAGCATCATTTATGCCGCAGATAGCAGCCCAAACTTGTCCCGCTTGCGCGATTATCTACAGGCTTTTGGATTAGAGCACACTCTCAAAAACTTGAGTATTCCGGCGATCGCCACGATCAATGCACCCGAATATGGTCATCTATGGGCGCTCTTAGAAAATCATATCCTCACTCCTGATCAGGGACGCATCATCGTCAAGAGCATGATCAGAGAAACTTTATTTGATCTGCTGAGCTTACATCAAGGTTCGTTTATCTTTGAAATTGGTCCATCCCTTGCCCCTCAGCTCGTCAATCTTAATATTGAGCCGCTTCTGGGTCTCATTATGAAGCAGGTACAGGAGTGGAAGCAGCTAAGCCCGCATATTCAATCGCCCAGCCAGTGTCCCATCATCACAAACACCGATCAACTGCGTGAGACTGTCAAAGCAAGCACCTTCAACACGATTAGAAAATGGGCAGACGGGCGAACCACCATTCGTCAGCTCGCTCGATATTTGAGACGTGACATTGTGACTGTTGGGCGAGCGCTTCATCCCTATGTTCAGCAGGGGCTTGTCCAATTTGCAGTTGCTTCAGAAGCAGCAGCCAGTAGCGGCGCAAGCTCCTTTTCTCAGGCCTTGATTGACCGGGTTCCTCGAGTTGTCTGTATTGACGATGGGCTGACCCTGCGTAAAACTGTCGAAGGGATTTTGAGTCAGTACGGATATGAAGTGACTGCTATCGGTAATCCACTCAAGGCGCTTAGTCTGGTGTTTCAGCTTAAGCCCGATCTGATTTTGTGTGACATTGCCATGCCAGAACTGGATGGGTATGAAATCTGTGCGATGCTGCGAAAATCTACTCTCTTTCGACAGACGCCGATTGTGATGCTGACTGGGAAAGATGGCTTTATTGATCGAGTCAAGGCGCGGATGGTCGGGGCGACAGACTACCTTACGAAACCCTTTGGAGAGAGCGAATTACTAACACTGATTGAAAAACATGCAGGGCTGGGCAAGCCTAATCGTGAAAATCCCAATACACTACTGGCAGAAGCCCTAGACAGTGAGTTGGAACTGGACGTTTCTGAAGCCGCTTCCGGCACGCCGTCGTGAGGGTTCATTAACAAAGAGTCATGCTCCTGAGCTGACCGTCTATCTTGAGAGTCGTTGTTCAAGAGGTTCCGTGATTGTGATAAGCTTCCCCGTTACTTATCTCGGATAGCAGGTAGGAGTTATGAGTACGGTTTTGGTCGTTGAAGATAGTGTGACGCAACGAGAGATGATTACAGATCTGCTTCGCGGAAGTGGCCTGACGGTTGACGTTGCAAGTGATGGGGTTGAGGCACTTGAACAAATTCAAGGCCATCTTCCAGATCTTGTGGTCTTAGATATTGTGATGCCCCGGATGAATGGTTACGAGGTTTGCCGCAGATTGAAAGCTGATCCGAAAACTCAAGATGTACCGATCGTGATGTGTTCATCTAAAGGAGAAGAATTTGACCGATACTGGGGCATGAAGCAAGGAGCGGATGCATATATTGCAAAACCGTTTCAACCGACGGAGTTAGTCGGAACGGTGAAGCAACTGCTGAGGGGATAAGCTTGGCGCATTTGTAAGCTTGGCGCATTTCATTTGTAAGCTTGGCGCATTTGAAGGTTTACCATTGAGTGACTGCAAATGAGTGACTGCAAATTTTTAAAATTTGCGCCCGTGAGTGTTTTTGAAAGGAGTTTCGTTCGATGCTATGGTTGGCAATCCAGATTTTTTAACTAACAAAGGACAAGAGCAAGTTCCAGAATTTCAGGAATTAGAAAGTCCAGAAGGTGAACTGCATCTCCGATTCCTAACTGCATCAGGGCAGGAATTTGCGCTTCCTGCAACAGGAATTCGTGAAGTTATCTCACCCTCTCCTGATCGAATTACCCCTATCCCGAATATTTCTCCATTGCTGCTGGGTACTCTCAATGTGCGCGGCCGAGTGATTTGGGTTGCGGATTTGGGACAATTTTTAGGAGAAGCACTTCAATTGGGCACAGATCGTGCTGAAATTCCCGTGATTGCTGTGGAAGATCAGGATATAATGCTTGGCCTAGCTATTGACCATATTATCGGTATGGACTGGTTAGATATCGAAGAAGTGCAAATGTCCTCCGGTGCACCTGATAGCATGGCTCCATTTTTAAGAGGAGAATGGTCTATGCAGGTCAATGAAGATGTCCGTCACTTAAAGCTTCTAGACCAGGTTTCTATTCTTCGTTCTGCTCGCTGGGCAGCTTGATTTTTACTATTTGAGCTGTTATGGATTTTGTCTATTTGTATATTGACCAGTAAAAAAGTGGCGCTATCGAGCCTGCATGATCGAATATAAAACTGGCAAGGAGCAAGATGGCGCATATCGTGCATTGGCGTCAATAAGGTTCGGAATCTGTTGAGATTGAGGATGGTAGCGTAGGTCTTGGGACGCGGTATGGTTCACACTCTGCTACTTATCGGCCAAAACGAGAACAGTCCATTGATGTTAGAACACTCGCATAGGCGGGAGAGAGCAAATGGGATTAGGCACTGACTACGCTAACAAATATCAAAAGGCTGAAAAGGCCTATATGCAGGGCAAGTATGAAGAGGCTGCTGACCTTGTTGATCAGCTTGCCGATGTCCATCCAGATGACGTTAGCGTTCGCCTATTAAAAGGCCATATCTACTGCTACGGTCTTCATTCATATGATGTTGCCTGTCAGCAGTATCAAGCTGTTCTTAGCCTTACCGCTGATGAAGAGTATATTGACTACGCCAACAACGGTCTGAGCTATGCGAGTCAGTTTTCAAATGCTGCAGATGATATAGACGCTAATTCACAGGGTGGCGCAGATTTTTCTGGAGCCGGTGACGACTTCGATCTTGATGACGATGCTCAAGATTGGCTTGATGTACCTGACGAAACGATGACTGAGGAAGATTTCAACTTTGATGAATTAGCAGAAGAAAGTTGGAATGGCGGTGCATCTGATCAAGAAGTTTCGAATGGTTCTGGTCACGATAATGAGAATTCAACTAGAGCAAGTGCTGCGTTTTTAGGCGAAGAGGACGTCTTAGCAAGCGATGATCCATTTACTTCTACCTCTGACAACGATAATCCATTCGCGCAGAATGAAGACCCCTTCGTGATGGAAGGAGTGTCAGATGAAGGTGATGATGACGTGTCGCCTATGCTTGATGATCCTTTCACGGCAGATGACGACACTCCTTTTGCTATGGGAGCGGGTGAGGTTTTTGATCCCTTTGATTCTGATGAAGTTGTAGAAAGTGGAGAGGGTGTCCGTTCCGACGAGACGAGTGACTCGACGTTTGTCGATCAGTCATTTACGACGGATGGCGATCGCGCGACCTCTGAAAGCGAGCTGTTACCATCTTCTCCACCTGCGGAGGAAGAAACCCTGTTCATGATGTCGGAAGCTCCATCTGCGGAAAGTGGAGGGTTAGATTTTGCCGAGGCATCTGACATGCCAGCTATGGATTATGGTACAGACAATAGTTATGGCGATTACGGCAGTGCAGAAGACTATGATTATTCTGAGCAAAATGTAGAAGGATACGAGTCTTCTGGAGAATATGGCTCTGAGAGCTATGAAGCCAACGACTATGGTGCAGAGGGCTATACCGAAAATTACGGCGATGCTGACGCCTACGACGACAACTTTAGTAACGCTCAGCTTCCTGCCGACCAAACAGGAGTAACGTTCATTTCATCTGAGAGTGAGAGCTCGGATGAAGACATAAGTGAGAGTTTTCGAGACAGTGATTTCGCTCAGAGTGATTTTGGAGCTAGTGACTTCGGGACTTTCGATGAAGAACTGGCCACGAGCGACGATGCAGGCATGGGTGATACGACGCCCTCAGCTAGTGAGGGTAACAGCTTCGATTTTCTCGATGAATTTGATGAGTTCGATGATTTGGGGAGCCTTCCTGATTTTGATTTGTCGGACAACTCGGCTGGATTCACAAGTCCCACAATGGGCGGAAGTTCAGGCTTTGCTGATAGCAACGCTGCTGCAACGAGCGACATTGGGTTTGACTCCGAGGATTTTACCGATCAGTCGCTCGTTCAAGACGAGGAAGTATTCACGCTTTCGGGGACTTCGGATAACTTGCCTGCTTTTGCTCAGTCGGGTGTATCAGGTGCGGAGCCCGAAGTCAGTGTAGATCAAGGGTGGCAGGCTTTTATTGAGAATGCCTCTCTCGGTACTAAGAAGCTGATGATTGCTGGCATTACAGGAGTTGTCTCAGCTCTTGCCGTAGCTGGAGTTAGCTATGGTGCAGCGACCTTGGTTCCTGAGAACCGGGATGCAGTAGTCAAAACAGGTGGGCTGATGGCGTTGGCAGCTGGAATCGCTGGAGCAGGAACGTCTGCTCTGCTTAGTCAGGCTGCGTTGAGACCTGTGGCGAAAACAACAGCGAATCTACAATCTCAATTCGAGTCGGTTTCAAAAGGAAACCTAAACGCCCGTGCGACAGTTTATTCCCAAGATGAGTTTGGTCGATTAGCGGCTGAATTCAATCAGATGTCTCGAATTATTCTAACGACGACTAGCGAAGCTCAGCGCAAGGCGGAAGAGCAAGAGCAGGCGAAGGAGGATTTGCAGCGGCAGGTCATTCGTTTGCTGGATGATGTGGAGGGCGCTGCAAGAGGCGATTTGACGGTACAGGCTGAGGTAACGGCAGACGTATTGGGTGCGGTTGCTGACTCATTCAACCTAACGATTCAGAACCTCCGCGAAATTGTGCAACAGGTGAAGCAAGCAACGCGGCAGGTGAGTAAAGGATCAACAGAAAACGAGATTTTCGCGCGATCGCTCTCTTCAGACGCACTGCGTCAGGCAGAGGAGTTGGCGGTCACCCTCAACTCAGTACAGGTCATGACAAACTCGATTCAACGGGTGGCAGAAAGTGCTCGTGAAGCGGAGGAAGTTGCCCGTTCGGCATCTGCAACTGCGCTAAAAGGCGGTGAAGCTGTAGAACGTACCGTATCGGGTATTTTGCAAATTCGAGAAACGGTTGCTGAGACAACGCGGAAGGTGAAGCGATTGGCGGAATCTTCCCAAGAAATTTCGAAGATCGTAGCGTTAATTTCGCAAATTGCGTCTCGAACTAACCTGCTTGCCTTGAATGCCAGTATTGAGGCTGCTCGAGCCGGAGAAGCGGGTCGAGGGTTTGCAATTGTGGCAGATGAAGTGCGCCAGCTAGCGGATCGAGCTGCAAAAGCGTCGAAAGAAATTGAGCAAATTGTGTTGCAGATTCAGGGTGAGACCGGATCTGTAATGACCGCGATGGAAGAAGGAACTCAGCAGGTTATCGAAGGGACACGGCTGGCAGAACAAGCGAAGCGATCGCTTGAAGACATTATTCAGGTATCTAACCGAATTGATGCGCTTGTGCGATCGATTACGGCAGATACGGTGGAACAGACCGAAACGTCTCGTGCTGTTGCTCAGGTTATGCAGTCTGTTGAATTGACAGCTCAAGAAACATCACAAGAAGCTCAGAGAGTGTCTGGTTCGCTGCAAAACCTGGTGGGCGTTGCCCGCGATTTGCTGAATTCTGTTGAGCGATTTAAGGTTGAAGAATCTGAATCCGGGAAATAGAAAATTAAGTTTTATCAAACCGTATCGACAACCGATGTGAGTGTTCGTTTGGGAAAGTTGTCGGCTTTTTGAAGATGAAAAGCTCGACAGAAATGCTGAATTCTCAAGGTTAGGCAGTTATGAATACTGCCCTGCGATCGCGCCATGGCTGATGCTCTTTGATGATGATGAAGGAAATAAATCGACTTTATTAGTCATCAATAAGAGCAACTATTGCACTCAGAGCGGCCTCTTCTGGCACGAAATAAAAGTCAAAAGTTCAGGAAGCAAAACCGGGAAAACTGAAGATTTTAATATCTCTATAGTTTATTCTGTAAGGGCTTTAGAGATCGGTGCTAGGTTGTAACTATGTTTCTCAAGTGTTGCAGAGCGGGTAATCAGTACAAGAGAAAAGTGTGTAGGATCTATCGATCCGAATCTCTGCTGAAGTTTTTAAACGATAGTTAGAGGTGTGAAACTCCGAATATAAATTAATCTGATATCTTGTAAGACATACTTGGGTAAGTTAAGCCAATATTATTGATGTACTCGGGGCGTTTCTGACCGATTTTCGCGGCACAGAACGAGGACAAAGGAGGAGGACTCCATGCAGTCAGAGCAGCAGCAACGAATCATGGGCTACTTTATTGAGGAGGCGAAAGACCACCTCAATACAATTGAGCAGGGACTACTCAACCTGCAAGGCACCATTGAAGATTCAGATTTAGTTCACGAATTATTTCGTGCAGCCCACTCGGTGAAGGGCGGAGCCGCAATGCTGGGGCTTGACAGTATTCAACAAACTTCTCACCGCATGGAGGACTACTTCAAGGTTCTAAAAGAATGTCCTATTCAGGTCGATCAAAAGTTAGAGTCCTTGTTTCTCAGAGTCTTCGACACGCTACAAGAGCTACTTGAGCAACTGCAAGGGCCGTTTGGTTTGACAGAGGACAAAGCAAGCCAAATTATGGGAGAAGTTGAGCCTGTATTGGGGCAACTCAACGATCATCTCCAGAGTCTGGTCGATCAAAGCGGCAGCTCTCCCCCGGCTGAAGTGGATCTACGCTCACAACCTATTTCTACAGTCCCTGCTGCTGCGCCTACAGCAGGGACTGTAGAGGATAGCGCTCTTCGGCTGTACTTTCAGAGCGATGTTCCGGCGCAGCTTCGAACAATGCTGCAGCTTCTCAAGCAGCCTGAAACATACGAAACTCGTCAGCAATTACAACAGGTCTGTTCTGAGCTGATTCAGGCGGGTGAGTCCTTTGATTTGCCGCCAAGTTGGAACCAGTTGATTGCGACAGCACAACGAGCGATCGCCAATCCTGATAATTCTTTCAGGGGACTGGCTCCAGCTATTATCAAGGACTTCAAACATGCCCAAGAGGCTGTTTTGGCGGGTAATCCGAGTGATATTACCATTAGCGAAACACTACAATCCCTTGCGCCTATTGCCGAGACGACGTTTGACGTGAATGAGGCTGACGGGTTGTTTGAGAGTGTGGCAGATGATCCTGATCTGTTTGCAACCGAGGAATCGAATGCTGATGCTGGCACGGATGACTTTGGGGCTGATTTGTTTGATGATCTGAACAATGCAGATGGGGTAGATGAGACCGCCAACTTCGATGACTTGAGGGTAGATGAGCCCTTCGATCTCGACGCAGAACTTTTCAGTGAAAGCGGTACTCAGAATGCAGACTCAGGATCAGAGGTCGAAGATATCAGTTTTGAGTTTGAAGAAAGCTCATCGGATGACTCTGAGGATGGTTTAGAAGATATCGACTCGTTTTTGCAGTTAGGAACAACTTCAGAACCAGAAGTCGAATCTGGAAATGCAGAGACTGGACTCGACGCTTTCGATCTTGACAACCCGATGGAAGATAGTCCGTCTACCCATGCTGGCCCCGAGGTAGGAGCAGCCGAACTAAACAGCCTTGCAGACTTGTTTGAAAACGAGTCTGCTGAGTTGGATATGGATTGGCAAGAAGAAGTCATTCCAGAGGCTTCTGATTTACTGAATGATGGTTTAGAGCTGGAAGAATCGAGCGACTTTTCTGACTTGTTGTTCAGTGAGGATCGTTCGCCTAATTCTCAAGAGCAAGAAGACGTTTCTGATCTTCTAAACATCACATCCCAAAATGCTCATGAAGTGACAACAACAGCTAGTAATGGCGACTTGGACGAATTCTTTGGAATGGGGTCTGCTGAACAAGACAGCGATTCTATTCTGGAAGACCCTCAAGATGCCAACGATGCTATCTCAGAGCAGGGTACGAGCGAATTAGACAATTTGGGAGCTTTCTTTAGTCAGGACGATGACGAGTTGGATCTCTCCGAACCGGATCCTGTCTCAGCAGAGCAAGTCGAATTCGAAGACTCGAACACTCAGTTCTTACCTGAACAAGATGCACTTTGGGATGAAGAGGGTGGCGCGACTACTGATGAAGAAGCGGACGTTGAGTCCGCTGGGGCGATAGACGAAGAATTCGAAGGAATAAATTTTGAATTGGGAGAAGAGCTAGAAGAATCTTCTGAAGACGATTTGTCAGATGAGAATTCCTCTTTAGATCTGGAAGGTCTAAGTGTAGATGATGATAGCTCTGACAACTTACTTTTCGATGAACAGACATCGGACGGATATTCCTCAAAGGAGAATTCAACTAGCTCTCCAGAAGTATCAGACTTAGAGTTGGAACTTGATTTAGAGTTTGCGTCTGATGACTCTGGGCAACCTGGCTCCGACACATTGGCCGATGATTTAGGTTTATCTGATGATTTAGACCTTGATTTGGGAGAGATTGAACTATCAGAGCCAGAAGAATCAGAGTTAGAAGCACCAGAGCTGGAAGAATCAGAATCATCAGCGGATTTGTCAATAGATGATCTGAGTCTAGAAACGGAGGATTTTGACTCGGCCTTCGCCACCGATACTGATGCCGATACCGACTTGGATTTCGATTTCGATTTCGATGCCATGGAAACGGGTGCTGTCGGAGACACAGAGGATGATTTAGAATCGGACTCTGACTTTGAAATTGAAAGTGAGCTGGAATCTGATTCTTCTAAGGTAGATGCGTCGATAGATGAGTTGGGGTTATCTGATGATTTAGACCTTGATTTGAGAGAGCTTGAACCCTCAGGGCCAGAAGAATCAGAGTTAGAAGCACCAGAGCTGGAAGAATCAGAATCATCAGCGGATTTGTCAATAGATGATCTGAGTCTAGAAACGGAAGATTTTGACTCGGCCTTCGCCACCGATACTGATGCCGATGCCGACTTGGATTTTGATTTCGATTTCGATGCCATGGAAACGGGTGCTGTCGGAGACACAGAGGATGATTTAGAATCGGACTCTGACTTTGAAATTGAAAGTGAGCTGGAATCTGATTCTTCTGAGGTAGATGCGTCGATAGATGAGTTGGGGTTATCTGATGATTTAGACCTTGATTTGAGAGAGCTTGAACCCTCAGAGCCAGAAGAATCAGAGTTAGAAGCACCAGAGCTGGAAGAATTAGAGTCATCAGCGGATTTGTCAATAGATGATCTGAGTCTAGAAACGGAAGATTTTGACTCGGCTTTCGCCACCGATACTAATGCCGATGCCGATGCCGACTTGGATTTCGATTTCGATGCCATGGAAATGGAGGACGTCGGAGACATAGAGAATGATTTAGAACTAGACTCCGACTTGGGTTCCAAGGATGAGCTGGACTTGGATGATGAACTGTCCGAGAGTTCATCGTTTTTGTCTGAGTCACAATCTGTAGATAAGGCTGAGGTCTCAGGTCAGGTTGCGCAGAACGAATCTGGTGCGATCGACAGCGCAGAGCTGGAGTTGCAAGAGCTTCTTGGTGATGATGACTCGACTGATGAGGCGGTCAGTTCTTCAGAAAACTGGTGGCTAGATGAGTCAGAAGACGATGCGGAGCCTGAAGGAGGCGATTTAGATCAGCTGTTCGATAGTGGCGATCGCGGCACTGATGATGTTCTCGATCTAGAAGGTATTGATGACGATCTAGGTGGCACTGATGATGCGATGCTAGAGGATCATCTATCAGAACAGCTCACGGAAGATCAGGAAATCATCTTTGTTGAAAACTCTACTAATGCCGATGCGGATTCTGGGGAACACGCAGATTCCGTCTCTATAGAGGAATCTTTCGACAACCACTCATCAGACGATATCTGGAGTAATTTGGAAGAAGTCTCAGATAATCAAATTGCTACAGAAGATTCTGGTTTTTCTGACGATTTTGATGATATTTGGGATAGCGAAGTTGATCTATCAACGGAGTCTGAAGAGGCTGAACCGCAGTCGGAAGACGTATATGATCTCACTGAAGATTCAAAAACTTCGTTGAATGACAAAGAGTCAGAGAGCATTGCTGATTTTGATTTTGACGCTGAGTTTGGCGATTTAGACAATGCTGAGTCGAGCAATGATAGTGCGATCTCTTCTGAAGAATTGTTTGAGGATTTGGGTTCCAGAACATCTGAAAGTATGGGATTAGACACTCTTGTTGGAGAGGTTCTAAGAGCAGACCTACCTGAAGAACCTGGGACTGTCGATCCACTCTCTCTTGACGAAGCGGCCATTACCCTGAATGGCATGCTGGACTCTGAAGAAGAGTCTGAAGAGTTCGACTTTGACTCAATGGATCAGGCGTTTGAACTCGAAGACAGTGGCCTTCAGGAGGAACCTACTAATGAGGAACCTACTAATAAGGAAGAAGCCGGAGAGTTTGACTTTGACTCGATGATGGGTGAATTAGGAGCCGGAGAGTCTGATGACTCTGGCCAGGTCACTGATGGGCTTGACGATCTTTCGGCAATTAATTTTTCGGGCAGTGAATCAGCGATCGGTGATACAGATGCCGGTTTAGATCGGCTCGATTTGTCCGCTGAAACTGATTTTGAAGACCTAGAAGCTCTTTTAGATGAGCCTCTCGATACATTAGAGTCTGAAGAGTCTGAATTAGAAACTGATGCAGACGGCCTTGCGTCTGAGGAGGCAGCTGATGAGTTTGATGATCTAGAAGCGCTGCTCGATGAAACTCCAATTTCTACCATTCCAGAGGATGTCGCAGATATTGAATCTGACGATGATTTTGCTGATCTGGAGAAGCTTTTAGAAGATGCTGACCAAAAATTGGGAGGTTCGTCTACTTCCAAAGTCGCTCGCGGGACTTCTCCTGGTGTGAGTCGGCGTCCATCTCGCCGTGCAAGCTCCTTAACAGACCAAACGATGAGAGTTCCGGTCAAGAACCTGGACAACCTCAACAACCTAGTCGGGGAGCTGGTCGTCAATCGAAACAGTTTGGAGCAGTCGCAAGAGCGATTGAGACAGTTTCTTGATAATTTGCTTTATCAGGTACAGCAGTTAAGCGACGTAGGTCAGAGAATGCGTGATCTATACGAGCGATCGCTCCTCGAAAGCTCTCTGCTCTCCAATCGACGTACTAGTCAGATGGCTGCTCAAATCGCCAGTACAGCGACTGCATCTGCGTCGGGTCTAGCTGATACTCATGCAACTGGGGCTAGCTTTGACGCGCTAGAGATGGATCGATTTACCGGCTTTCACACGTTGTCTCAGGAAATGATCGAGTTGATTGTGAGAGTTCGTGAGGCGGCATCAGACATTGATTTCGTCGTTGATGAGAGCGACCAGATTACGCGCATGTTCCGGCAGGTGACCACTCAACTGCAAGAAGGACTGACGCGATCGCGCATGGTTCCCTTTGCCCAAGCTGCAACACGACTCCCCAGAGCTGTTCGTGATATTTCCATCAAATGTGGAAAACAAGCCGAAATGGTCATCGAAGGGAAAGACACCTTGATCGACAAGATGATCTTGGAACAGCTCTACGACCCGATGACCCACTTGGTGAACAATGCAATTACTCATGGCATTGAAACGCCGGAAGAGCGTCAAGCGATGGGCAAACCTCCTACTGGGAAAATCACAATTCGAGTATTCCATCAAGGCAATCAAACGATTATTTCGGTTAGTGACGACGGTGCCGGGATTGACCCTGACAATGTCAAGCGTAAGGCTATCGAGCGAGGTCTTATTCTTGCTGAAGAATCAGCAGAAATGAGTGACCTCGAAACCTACGACTTGCTGTTCCATCATGGGTTCAGTACTCGAGATAAAGCCGATGATTTTGCTGGGCGAGGCGTTGGCATGGATGTTGTCCGCACCAGCCTCAACGAGATACGAGGAGTTGTCAATATTGACTCGGTGATTCATCAAGGAACAACTTTTACGATTCGTCTGCCGTTGACTCTGAGCATCTCAAAAGCGTTACTTTGCGTGAGCAACCGTGCACGCGTCGCTTTTCCAATGGACGGGGTTGAAGATATGCTCGATGTGCCTCGTGAGCGAGTACTAAATGACGAGCAGGAACGTCCTTGTATCCAGTGGCGAGATATTATGCTGCCGTTTCAACCGTTGGCTAATTTGTTGAAATACAACCGCTCTATGGGGCGAGGTAGTGTATACGGCGGCAACCAGGAAGATGACGTAATTTCGGTTGTCGTATTGCGAAGTGGCGGCAACTATTTGGCTTTGCAAGTCGATCAGGTGTTGGGTGAGCAGGAAATTGTCATCAAACAGCTTGAGGCTCCAGTTCCAAAGCCAACAGGTATTGCTGGAGCTACCGTATTGGGTGATGGTCGAATCATGCCCATCGCGGATGTGTTAGAGCTGATTGACTTGTCGATTGGTCGGATTCGTCGCGAGTCTGGAAGCTCCTTGTGGGATCAAGAAATGGCTCAGGCTGTTTCTCCGCCGCCTCACGACTCGAAGAGTGAGCCTACCGTACTAATTGTGGATGACTCTATTACTGTCCGAGAGCTGCTGTCGATGACGTTCAATAAAGTGGGTTATCGAGTAGAGCAAGCTCGTGACGGTCAAGAGGCTTGGGAAAAACTAAAATCAGGACTTCCTTGCGATTTAGTATTCTGCGATATTGAGATGCCTCGCATGGATGGGCTAGAGTTGCTGTCGAGATTGCAGAAAGATGGCACTCTTAAAGACTTACCCATCGCTATGCTCACTTCTAGGGGGGCGGATCGCCATCGTCAAATGGCGGTTCAGCTCGGTGCAAAGGGGTATTTCACGAAGCCTTACCTAGAAGAAGCGTTACTAGATGCGGCTCAGCGGATGTTGAATGGAGAGGTTCTTGTGACCGCGTAGGGCTTTTACACAGTTTGTGAGCTTGCTATTTGTGAGCTTACTAAAGGTGATTCTTTCGAGAACTCACCTTTTGCTTTTTGCCCTCTCCACATGGAAGTAATGTGGAGAGGGTCTTGATGTGGGTTGAATTTATACTTCCGACTGCGAATCATTCAAAAAAATGAACCCAAGCTTTGATGCTATTGTCGCTCGACCGATCGCCATTTTGGTGACGTCGAGAAACTGTAGCAAAATTAAGCCCTAACAAAAGAAGTATTGAAGGCGAGAATATTTTTTTGAATCGGAGCGGCGGGATTTGAACCCACGACCCCCACTACCCCAAAGTGGTGCGCTACCAAGCTGCGCTACGCCCCGAAATGCTACAACATGATAACACATGCTTCGTGCTCCCATCCTGGCATTGCAAGATATTGCTATAAGGGACACCTGCAATTAGGAGCAGGGCGCTAGTGAAACGTTTATGAAAGTGTTACTGATTGAATCTGATGATGCCATTGTGGTGGCTTTGGTGAAGCGACTCACCGCTCATCATGTTGTCGTAGATGTTGTGAAAAATGAAGAAGACGGATGGACTTATGGCTCTACGTTTGGTTATGACCTAATCGTAGTTGGAGGAGAATCACATCACATCAATGGTGTGGGTCTATGTGAACGATTTCGTGAAGAAGGTCTCACTCTACCGATCTTGTTGATCATGGCGCAGAATACGAACGTGGGTCTGGTTCATGCGTTAGATGCTGGGGCAGACGATTGCATCGTAGGCTCTTTTGAGATGGATGAGCTTCATGCCCGTATTCGTGCCCTGTTGAGACGAGGGCGAGCTAATCCTTTTCCAGTCATTGTGTGGGGAGATCTTGTACTCAATTCTAGTACCTGTGAGGTCACCTATCGAGAGCAGCCGATTGTGCTGACAGCAAAAGAGTACAGCTTGCTAGAGCTGTTTCTGCGCGATACGCAGCATGTGTTTAGTATTGAGGAGATTCTTGACAGTCTCTGGTCTTCGGAGGAGTTTCCATCTGAGGCGACTGTGCGATCGCACCTACGACGATTGCGCCGTAAGTTGCAAGAAGCTGGGGCAACATCTGACTTTATCGCAACGGTTCACGGGCGTGGTTACTATATCAAAGCAACTGATGGAGAAGCGAATGGAGTTGCGAACCGAGGGGGTGAGTTCCAGGCTCAACAGAACGGGAGTCAGACTAATGGCTTTTTATCTCGCCCATCCGCTAGCCCTGTCTCTCCTATTGCGGAGAAGGAGCAGGGCGAGGACAGTCTCTCTTTTGAGTGGACGTCTAAATGGAGTCAATCAGAGACGGATGATACGCAATCGTCTCAAGCTCCCATTCTGCTGATTTTGAGCCGCAACGAAGCCTTCGCTCATGCTATTGCAGCGGCTGCTGTGACCCAGGGAATACGGGTGGCGATCGCATCGAGCCTCGAACAGGCTAAACCGTGGCTTGTGCCCAATGCGATGCGTCCTTTTCCTGATGCAATTCTTATTCAAACGCCTGTGAGGATCAAAGCTGTTCAGGCTTTAGTTCGTGAGCGGGACGTTAGCGTTTCATCCGATTGTGAACATGAAACCTCTTTGGCAGAGAGCAAGACCTCTGCCAATCTAGAGCGTACTCTCGATACCTTACGTCTTATGGGAGAGCACCATCTCAGCATTCCAATAGCGGTGATGAGTCATGCAGCTACATGGAGCGATCGCCTCTTAGCCTCTCGTCGCGGGAGTACATTGTTCCTTTCAGAACCCATAACTCCGAACCAAGTCGTTGTTGCTCTCTTGCCCATGCTTCGCGTCAAAGGTGACAGCACAAAAGTATTGACTCTCGACTCTGATCCAGCCTGGCTCCAGGCAATGCTAACCTTGCTCACCCCTTGGGGGTTCGAGGTCATTACCTTAGATGATGTTGAGCCTTTAATGGATGTTTTGGACAGTGTCAATCCTGAGGTCATTCTTTTAGATGCCCACCTATCGACAGTGGACGGTATTGAGTTGTGTCGTCTTTTGCGACATGACCCTAAATGGAGACATTTATCGATTTTTGTCCTTAGTGAAACCGCAGATCCATTGCTTCAGGAGCGAGCTTTTGTTTCGGGTGCAGACGATTACCTAACAAAACCCATTCAGGGTAAAGAATTAGCAGAACGAATCATGGCACGACTACGACGATTACAATTTGTTGCAGCTACTTCTGGGTAATTGACCGCATCTGAAATCCTTGGAGTTACGCTGATTAGAGTGGATAGGAACCGCGCTGAATTTATTCGGCATTCCTAGTTCGTTAGGCATTCATCAATGACAACTACAATGACTTCATCTCAAGACTTTGCTCTGCGCGATCGCCTGCATCCCTTAATTCGTCGTCTCGCAGATTGTATTGAGACCACTTGGGCTGAGAGCCTGGACTTGTCGCCTTATCCCATTCCTAAAGATTTGGGTTATATCGAAGGGCAACTGGAAGGCGATCGCCTCTTTATTGAAAATCGCTGTTTTCAAACTCCTCAATTTCGCAAGCTTCATCTAGAGCTGGCACAGGTCGGCAACGGGTTAGATATTTTGCACTGCGTCATGTTTCCGCGCCCTGAATATCATTTGCCGATTTTTGGGGCTGATCTGGTAGGGAGCCGAGGCGGCATTAGCGCAGCCATTGCAGACTTGTCGCCAGTGTCGAGCGATCGCTCCTTGCCTTCTCCCTATCATGCTGACCTTGAGAGATTACCTAAGCCCAACTTTTCTCAGACTAGAGACCTGCCTCCGTGGGGCTATATATTTTCTGATTTTTGCTTGTTTATTCGTCCGGCTTCTCCTGAAGAAGAAGAGGCGTTTTTGCAGCGCATCCAGGCCATGCTGAGTCTTCACTGTCGACTTTCAACTCAAGCCCAGCCCGTGCAAACTGACCCAGAAACTGCTGCTATTTTGGCAGGACAGCGACAATATTGTGCCCAACAGCAACAAAACGACAAGACGCGCCGAGTCCTCGAAAAGTCATTTGGAGAAGCTTGGGCTGAACGCTATATGACAACCATGCTGTTTGATGTCGCTTAGAACTGGAATTCAGCAAATTCTGATCTCTGAACGTTGAGTTTTGGGCGGTGCATTCAATTCAAAACTTCAAACTCTTTCTTCTCTAAAGCGTAGTGTTTTGCATTTCAATACGAACGCTCAAAATTCTGCATTTAGTAAAAGCAGTTACAAAATGTAAGCTGATATGAAGGAATATGAAATTAAAGTCGGCTTTCTCATAAAGGCTACAGCCTTTTACCTGAAAGGATTTGAGTCGCATCGAAATATCTCTTAACAAATTAAAGGCTTTGTAACCTGAGAATTGCACAAAATCTGCACAAACAGATTGGTTTAATTCAAATGGTGATAGTTCAAATAAAAAACATCGCTGAGTTCATTGAAGAACTTAGGGTTTTGATTTCTCGGAATTATGCATTTCTTGTTCGAAGCTGGAGGGCTGATCAGTTTTTAGTCGATCACGGTCTATCTGTTTCATGGAAATCTCAAGGCGCTCAAGACTGACCTCTTGAATTAGCCCACTAGATTTTTAGCTACTTCTTATGTAAAAGCCGGAGTGAAATTTTCTTCTCGCTTTGCTTTTGGTAGCTAACTGCCTGAAACGAGTGACTTTCGGTTTTCAGATTCAGAAATGTAGCCGCAAAATTGAACTCATCTGACACAACTTTCAACGTTTAGGAGATCCTCGAATGTTTGATGCTTTTACTAAAGTCGTTTCTCAAGCTGATTCTCGTGGTCAGTATGTTAGCGATTCCGAGCTAGATGCACTGAGAAATATGGTTGCTGAGGGCAACAAGCGCATGGATACTGTGAACCGCATCACCTCCAATGCGTCTACTATCGTTGCAGATGCAGCTCGTTCTCTGTTTGCTGAGCAGCCCCAGTTGATTGCTCCTGGTGGAAATGCTTATACCAACCGTCGTATGGCTGCTTGCCTTCGCGACATGGAAATCATCCTACGCTATGTCACCTACGCTATCTTCACTGGCGACGGTAGTGTCCTCGACGATCGTTGCTTGAACGGTCTTCGTGAAACCTACGTAGCGTTGGGCGTTCCTGGTAATTCCGTAGCTGCTGGTGTGCAGAAAATGAAGGAATCTGCAATTTCTATTGCAAACGATCGCAGCAATGTTACTCAAGGTGATTGCAGCTCTCTCATGTCTGAGCTAGGTAGCTACTTTGATCGCGCTGCTTCTGCTGTCGGCTAAACCATTTTTAGCTTGCTTGAGATTGAAGTGTCTTAAGCACAATCCCTTCCTTTGAACATTTTTTGTCATCTTAATCAAGAGGTTTATCCAACATGAAAACTCCTTTAACCGAAGCTGTTGCAGCTGCTGATTCTCAGGGTCGCTTTCTAAGCTCCACCGAAATGCAAGTTGCATTTGGTCGCTTCCGTCAGGCATCCGCTAGTTTGGATGCAGCTAAGTCTCTCAGCGGCAATGCGAAAAGCTTGGCTGAAGGCGCAGCAAACGCTGTGTACCAGAAGTTCCCCTACACTACCCAAATGCAGGGACCAAACTATGCATCCACACCTGAAGGTAAGTCCAAGTGCGTGCGTGACATTGGCTACTACTTGCGGATGGTGACCTACTGCTTGATTGCAGGTGGTACTGGTCCCATGGATGATTATTTGATTGCTGGTTTGGCTGAAATCAACCGCACGTTTGAGCTGTCTCCTAGCTGGTATGTTGAGGCTCTAAAGCACATCAAGGCAAATCATGGTCTGTCTGGTGACGCTGCTGTTGAAGCAAATTCCTACCTTGACTACGCAATCAACTCCCTAAGCTAAGGGTTGAAACCTCGGCCCAGAACTCTAGTCACACCGAATACAGCCTCAAAGTGCGTGATTGCGTATGAGATTGCTGTGCTGTGTGTGATCGGAGTTCTGGGCATCGTTTTTACGAGGTTTAATGTTGCGAACTTTCAATAAGTGACCATCACGTTTTTAGTTAAGGAGAAAATCTGTGGCGATCACAACTGCAGCCTCTCGTTTAGGAACAACCAGTTTTGATGAAACATCTCCGGTCGAGCTTCGGCCCGACGGGAGTCAGGATAATACTCAAGCTGTTATCCGAGCCGTCTACCGCCAGGTGTTAGGAAATGACTACCTGATGCAGTCAGAGCGGTTAACAAATCTTGAATCTTTGTTGTCCAACGGTCAATTAAGTGTTCGAGACTTTGTTCGTGCTGTTGCTAAATCCGAACTGTATAAGAAGAAGTTTCTATATCCCCACTTTCAAACACGAGTCATTGAACTCAACATTAAGCATTTGTTGGGTCGGGCTCCCTATGACGAATCTGAAGTGATTGAGCATCTCGATCGCTACCAGAATGAGGGATTCGAGGCGGATATCGATTCTTACATCGATTCAGTCGAATATGAGTCAAGCTTTGGCGACTCAATTGTGCCCTACTATTTGGGTTTCTCGACTCAAACAGGGCAGAAGACGGTGGGCTTTGCACGCATGTTTCGTCTGTATCGCGGCTATGCGAACAGCGATCGCGCTCAGCTCGAAGGGTCAGATTCTCGGTTAGCGGCGGAACTAGCAAAAAACAGCGCCTCTGCTGTGGTAGCTCCTTCGTCAAACGACAGCAGCTTTGCCTATCGACCTTCTGACAAAGGCACCATGCCAAATCGCGCGTTTGGCCGTCCCACCACGGGAACGGGCGATCGCCTGTATCGCATTGAGGTTTCTGGTATTTCTTTGCCTCGCTACCCTCGGGTGCGTCGCAGTAGCCGAGAATTCATTGTGCCTTACAATCAGCTTTCGAGTACCCTCCAGCAAATCAATCGTCTGGGCGGAAAAGTTGCGAGCATTACAGTTGCTCAGTAAGAGCGATTTTATAAGATGTTCGCTAACCGTTCGAATGACTAATTTTACTAGAGTTCTATTGACTCGACGATGCTAAAGCGGATAGCGGCTGTGGAGTCTGTGTCAGGGCCCCTCTCTGTAATGTGGGGAGGAGTTCTGGCATAACTAGAAAGTTCTAGCGAGCCATGTAACTCTTGGTCATTTGTTAAACGTAGCAAGCGCTCGGTGCGCATTTTCTAGGCTTGCGCATCGGGTAATTGGTATCTTGAAATCGCTAAACGAATTCACAAGCAGGAGATAGGAGGAAAAAGTCATGACTATGAACGGTCAAGCGGCTTTGACAAATCCAGCGGATTCGTCTGCCAGCAATCGTGTTTTTATTTACGAGGTGAAGGGAATTCAGCCTTCGAAACTCAACAAATATCAGGTTCGACGTAGTGGAAATGTCTTCATCACAGTTCCTTACAATCGTATGAACGAGGAAATGCAGCGCCTTACCCGAATGGGAGCTTCTATTGTCGGCATTCATACTTCTATGCCTACGGATGGTGAGACTGAGCCTCACGAAGGTGATGACGAATAACATCCATCTGAGACCTAGCCTTGTCTCTTGAAGTTGGCGAGACGAGGTGATTTTGGAGTGGTCGAAATTTCGTCGAGGGTTAGAGACGATTGGTCGATTGATTTAATGGATTTGATTTTCAGCTCAAACTTTTTGTCTGAACCTGCTTTTTGGGGAGCTGAATTTGTAAAGCTAGAGGTGACATCCCTCTAGTATTAAGAAGCCTGTGAGGTGTGGCGATCGCACTTCTAGGCTTTATTTTTGGCTATTCAGCTTCGCCAATCAAAGTAAACGCTGCCCAGTCTATGATGTGAGCGAGGTCTTGGCTTGTGCTTAACATCGCCTGCCGTAGTGCTTGTGCTTTGTTCATGCCTTGATCCAGGTTTCGGTAGAATGCCATCATCTCAGCAGTTGGTGCATCAGGGACTTCCCAAAGCGAAACCACAATGCTGGCTGTACCCGCAGCAATAAAAGATCGGGATAGCCCGACAATACCATCGCCAGTAATGTCTCCTCGTCCTGGGGCATTTTAGGATTTCCCACCACCATCGCAGGAGAATTGGCCTCAGTCCAGAGTGCTGACATGCGTTGGTGATGATGGTGGGTTAACGCCAATACCTGAATGGAAGGAGATGTCAGCAGGGTGTGATGCTCGATTAAGTATTGATTTTCTCTATTTATTAAAGCTGGAAACGGGAGAAAAAATAGAAAATCTTGAGGTATAAAAATAACTGCTGCTTCTGGGTCAGTGGGTAGTGCGTCATGCATGGGATCAATGAGCAGTTGATGAAGCTGCTTCAATGCAGGAGCCGCGTGGGCTGGATTGCGACTGTTGATCACCAGACGTTTCAGGTCTATAGGCTCACCGGCTCGAACCTGTTGTATAGCAATGCGCAGATAGGTTAGGACAGATATTGATGGAGAAGCCGCGCACCGCGCGGCTTCT
>JGI12210J13797_10198325_pt1 | contig 61056 bp, 54 predicted proteins | sample ElkSlonscriptome_3_FD_13797 | JGI IMG/M metagenome (IMG submission 13797) | reverse complement strand
CCAATACAACAGGGTGAACTTTCGTTGTTCGGCACTCGACCTGGTCAACTCACTCGCCAGCGTATTGGTGCCATGCTGCAGATCAGCGGCGTGCAGGACAACCTGACGGTCATTGAGCTGATTGATTTATTCGGCAGTTTTTATCCGCAGCGGGCCGATACCGATCAGTTGATCGACGAAGCCGGGCTCGATGGTCTGGAGCAGCGGCAGTTTCAGCGCTTGTCGGGCGGTCAGCAACAACGATTACTGTATGCGCTGGCGGTCGTTGGGCAGCCTGATCTGCTGATTCTGGACGAACCGACAACGGGCCTGGATCCATCGGCACGGCGAAAGCTGTGGCGCGCAATTGAGCAGCGCAGACAGCATGGCGGGTCGGTCTTGCTGTGCACCCACTATATGGATGAGGCAGAACAGCTAGCGGATCAAATTGTCGTGCTCGACCAAGGCAGGGTTCGCATTCAGGGCACTGCCGATGACGTGCGCGCACAGGTGCCCAACCAGCAGATTCGCTGTCGTTCTTCACAGTCGATCGATCCGATCGAGTCCATGGAGACCGTTCTACAGGTTCAGCAGCACGATGGCATGATCGAAATTCTTGCGACCAGAGCCGAACCGGTGGTGCGCCACCTATTTGCTCAAGACCCTGATTTGACAGCGCTCGAGGTACAGCGCACAACGTTGGAAAGCGCTTTTCTGGCGCTGACCGAAGCAGACAGCAACCGTTCCAATCCACTCGATCAGGAGGCTGCATGAATACCTTGACATCGCCTGGCTGGCAATTCTTGAAGTGCCAATGGTTGAATCTAGTACGGCAACCTGCCTATACGTTGCCAACCCTGTTGTTTCCGGTAATTTTTTATGCGTTTTTTGGCCTGCTGATGATTCCGGGCCTTTCGCTGTGGCTGCTATGTACGTATTCAACCTTCGGCATCATGGGCGCGGCGCTATTTTCATTTGGCGTCAGTATTGCGGTCGAACGCGGTCAGGGTTGGCTGTTGCTGCTGCGCGCATCGCCTGCACCCATTGCCGGACTGGTCATTGGCAAGGCCGCAGCGGCCATGCTGTTTGCGCTGGTCATCGTAGTCAGCATCAGCGTTCTGGCCGGCTGGTTTGGCGGCGTGCGGCTTGAGACGAGTCAATGGGCCGGACTGGTAATGGTTCAGATGATCGGCACCATCCCGTTTTGTTTGCTCGGTCTGAGCCTGGGATTGTTGCTGTCGCCAAACGCAGCGCCGGCGGTCATCAATATCATTTATCTGCCGCTGGCATTTCTATCCGGCCTATGGGTGCCGGCCACGCAGTTTCCGCCGTTCCTGCAGTCACTGGCCACCTGGCTGCCGCCCTATCACCTGGCGGAACTGGCGCTGAACATCACCGGGGCCAAAACCAGTGACTGGATGGTTTCAGTACTGATTCTGGTCATCTACACGATTATTTTCGCCGCACTGACTGCGTTGGGCTGGAAACGCCTCGACGGCAGTCGTTCGTGAACGCCGTTGAATTTGAGTGAGGGTTAATACATGAAACATCTGATGTCCATCGCCGGCCTGGTCGCAGTCATGATTGTCATCATTCTTATTTTGCCCACGCCTGGAAGCCAATCGGGAGCGCCGTCGTCTGAAAACCAGTCAGGCGGTGAAACGCCGACTGCATTCATTGATGTCAGGGTTTTCGATGGTCATCAGGTCTATGACTCGGCTTCGCTGATCATTCAGGACGGTCGAGTCATAGACCTGGGCGCAGACATTCCAATACCCGACGATGCCGATGTCATTGATGGCCAGGGAAAAACCTTGATCCCCGGCTTGATCGACAGCCATGTGCATGCCTGGGGCGCTGCACGAGCCGATGCGCTGCGCTTTGGCGTTACCACGATGCTGGATATGTTTACTTCTCCGCAGCTGCTGTCCGAAGCACGAACGCAGCGCGAAAGCCTGGCGCCGACCGAACAGGCCGATCTGTATTCGGCCGGCAATCTGGCCACGGTTGAGGGCGGCCATGGCACTCAGTTCGGCCTGCCAGTCCCGACGCTGAACCAGCCTGATGAAGCGGAGCGATGGGTTGCTGATCGCATCGACGAGGGCTCGGATTACATCAAGATCGTTATTGAAGACGGCAGCGACTGGGGCCGCACCATGGCGACATTGGACGCAGCCACCGTTGCAGCGCTGACTGATGCGGCGCATGCGCAGGAGCTGATGGCCGTAGCGCATGTGTCGGATCTCGAAGGCGCCGAAATTGCGCTGCAGGCCGGAGTCGACGGGCTGGTGCATCTATTTGCTGATCAGCCCATTCCAGCCGACTGGCTGGAACGCGCTGTAGAAGCCGGCCTGTTTGTAGTGCCGACCGCAACGGTACTAGCGGGTGCCTATGGACAATCCGGTGCCAACCAATTGATGCAGCATCCCGTGCTGAGTTCGCGCTTGTCGACCGGCCAGAAACAGTCGCTGACGGCGAGCTTTCCAGGCAATGATCTGAGAAAAGCGCGCTGGTCGCTGGTGTTGGACAATCTGGCCGCGCTGCATGAAGCCGGCATTAAGATCCTGGCCGGCTCGGATGCGCCCAACCCCAGCACCGCGCACGGCATCAGCATGCAGCACGAACTGAAACTGCTGATGACCGCTGGACTGAGTCCAATCGAGGCGCTGGCCAGCGCGACCTCGGTCCCGGCCAACGCCTTCGGGCTTCAGCATCGAGGCTGTTTAAGGCCCGGCTGTCGCGCTGACCTGGTCCTGTTGAGCGGCAATCCGTTTGCCAATCCTGAGGCCTTTGCCAACATTGCCGGGGTCTGGAAAAATGGTCACGCAGTCGAAATTACGCTCGAGCCCCAGCCGGCCGCGGTGACCAGCCCACCGCCAGAGAACATCGAGCCGCGTGACTTGTTGACCGACACAAACCGCTGGATGGTCTCGACCGATCAGTTTATGGGCGGCAATTCCGTGGCCGAACAAACCTGGGATGATCAAGGCCTGAGAATACGTGGTGAACTTCGCAACGGCACGGCGTTCCCCTACGCAGGCTCGATGTGGATGACCAGCGATACACCGATGCAGGCAGCCAACTTGACCGGTTACACTGAAATGACGTTGCAAGTATCCGGCCAACAGGCCCGCTACCGGGTGATGCTGTTCAGCGGCAAGCAGGCCAACAGCATGCCGGTAATGCGCGACTTCAGCGCCGAGCAGATGGCCGAAGGCGTCACCTTGAACCTGGGCGAACTGGCCGGGCTCGACATGAGCCGCCTGCGCGCCATCGGCATATTCGCCGCCGACCAATCGGGCGCGTTTGAATTCATTGTTGAGCAAGCGCGGTTAGACTTGGAAGCATCTGAATAATTGTTGAGCCATGTTCAAACGCATTCATCAATTCCTGTTGCCCAAGGACACCAATGAAGGCTGGACGCCGTATCTTTGGCTGATCTATCTGTCGTTTTTCTTTATCGACTGGATCTTCAAGGATCTGACCCTGGCTCTGAACCTGTTGGCCGCACTTACGCTTGGTGTGTTTCTGGTGCTGTATTTCAGCACTTATCGTCGAAAGGGCGTGGCAGCATTCGCACACATTGTTGCCATTCTCGCACTGGCCGTGGTCTGGACGCCATTCAATACCGGTGCTTCGGTGCTGTATATTTTCGCCGCTTCTTTTGCATATCGCGTTGGTAGCGTACGCAGCAGCATACTGATCATTGCCGGCATCATTGCGATCGCCAGCGTGATGGCACCGTTTGCCTATCTGCCCTGGTTTTTCTGGTTTCCAGCGGCTGTGATCAGCCTGATGATTGGGCTGGCCAACCTGTTTTTTGCCCAGAATGAGCGCAAAAATGCCGAACTTCGGCTGTCGAAGGCAGAAACGCGAAGACTGGCGCGCGTGGCCGAGCGCGAGCGCATCGCGCGTGATCTGCATGACGTGCTGGGCCATACGCTGTCCTTAATCACGGTCAAAAGTGAGTTGGCCGGGCGCCTGATTGAATCCGATCCGGCCAAAGCCCACAAAGAAATTCAATCGATCGAAAGCACCGCCCGCAGCGCACTGGCTGAAGTGCGCGAGGCGATCAGTGGTATTCAGGAAATGACCCTGGACGAAGCGTTGGAGCAGGCCCGGCTTTCGCTGCAGTCGGTGGATGTGGATTTGACCGTCGAACGCGACCCAAGCATCGTGCTCGCGCCGCAAACCGAAGCCATGCTAGCGCTGGTCGTGCGCGAATCAGTGACCAACATAATCCGCCACGCCGATGCACGTCACTGCACTATTCGGCTGCTTCGATGCCAGACCGGTCAACAACATCGACTCGAAATCCAAGACGATGGTCGCGGCAGGATTCGCCCGGATGGCAACGGTGTTCTGGGCATGCGCGCGCGCATCGAGTCCATCAATGGACAACTTCGTATCCCCTCGCAATCCGTCGGTGGACGATTGATTGCCGATATTCCAGCAGTAGCATCATGATTCGGGTGTTGTTGGCCGAAGACCAGACCCTGCTGCTGGGGGCACTGGGCTCACTGCTGGCGCTGGAAGACGATATTGACATTGTCGGTCGGGCTGAAGATGGTCAGCAGGCGAAGCAGCTGATCGAAGCGCATCAGCCGGATGTCGTCATTACCGATATTGAAATGCCCGGCATGAGTGGGCTGGACCTGGCCGAATGGTTGCAGCGGGAATATGCCGATATTCAGCTGTTGATCCTGACAACCTTTGCCCGTCCCGGTTACTTGAGACGCGCCCTTGAAGCCGGCGCACGCGGATACCTGCTGAAGGAAACGCCGGCAGAACAACTGGCCGATGCCGTCCGTAAGGTCGCGCGCGGTGAGCGCACCATAGCGCCGGAACTGGCCTTGACGGCCTTCGATTCGAAGGACCCGCTGACCGATCGTGAACGCCAGGTACTCAAGCTCGCCGGTGAAGGCATCAGCAATGCTGAAATCGGCAAGCGACTGCACCTGGCCGACGGCACGGTGCGCAACTATCTGTCCGAGGCCATCAGCAAGCTGAACGCGGATAATCGGATCGAGGCCTGGCGCATTGCGCGCGACAACGGCTGGTTGTAGCGTTAGCGATCAACATCGGCTTGATTCACTCTGCATGGCGCCGATCTGGCATCATCGAATCATTTCGCACTGATTCTATTTTCCTGTGAGCGTCGCACCCTATTCAACCATCATCCAGAACGGCCAGCAGCCGCTGGTCATCAAGATCGGTTCATCTTTGCTCGTGCAGGACGATCAGCCGCGCGTTGACTGGATGCAGGCACTGGCCACCGAGTTGATCCAGCGACCCGGCCCGGTCGTACTGGTATCCTCGGGTGCCATTGCCCTGGGCCGCACCACCCTCGGGCTTGATCGAAAACCGACCAATCTGGCCGAGTCGCAGGCCGCAGCAGCGGTTGGGCAGATTCAACTGGCGCAACGGTGGGCTGAGACCTGGCATCAGCACGGACGACAAACCGCACAAGTACTATTGACGCTGGATGATCTGGAGGATCGCGGTCGCTACCTGAACGCGCGTAACACGATTGAAACGCTGCTCGGCCAATCGATCGTGCCGATCATCAATGAAAACGATACGGTCGCGACTGGTGAGATCCGCTTTGGCGATAACGACCGCCTGGCTGCCCGGGTTGCACAGCTGACCCAGGCCGAACTGCTGGTATTGCTCAGCGATGTCGATGGCCTGCACACGGCCAATCCCGAAATGGATCAAAGCGCACGCCTGATTCCGGACGTCAAGCACATTGACGCTTCAATCGATGCACTGGCTGATGACGGCAGCGGCACGAATTATGGAACCGGCGGCATGCGCAGCAAGCTGACGGCCGCCAGGATTGCAACGGCCGCCGGCTGTCCGGTGTTGCTGACGTCTGGACTGGGTGAGCAGGCACCGCTGTCTCGTTATGCTGAAACCGGCCGTGGCACGCACTTTGCCGCGCTCGATCAGCCACGGATCCTACGCAAGCAGTGGCTGCAAAGCCTGCAACAGCATGCCGGTCGGGTGCATCTCGATGCCGGCGCCTGCGCTGCGCTTGAGCAGGGTGGCAGCCTGCTGGCAGTCGGACTGACCGCAGTCGATGGTCCGTTCGAGCGCGGCAGCCTGGTTGGACTGATCGGGCCGAATGGTCCAATCGGCCAGGGCCTGTCCGGCTATTCGTACGATGAAGCCAGCCGGCTGATCGGCCTGAAATCCGACGCTTTCATGGATGCGCTTGGCTACGCCGGTCGTGGCCCGATCGTGCATCGCGATGATCTGGTATTGTTCGAAGGATGAACGCAGAAACCGCTACGCAATCGGAGATTCAATCGTCCGCCGGGCTGATCGACCAACTCGGACAGTCGGCAAGGACAGCCAGCGCCGCATTGTCTCAGCTGGGAAGCGCGTCCAAAAGCCATGCGTTGAAAGCTGCAGCCAAAGCCCTGCGTGATCAGGCCGACACGATTCAGGCAGCCAATGACCTGGACCTGAAGGCTGCCGATCAGCGCGGTATTACCGGTGCCCTGCGCGATCGCCTGGTGTTGAATGCCACGCGCATCGAAGCCATGGCGGATGCCGTCGAACAGGTTGCCGAACTGCCGGACCCGGTTGGGCGTGTGCTGGCTGACTGGAAACGACCGAACGCACTGCACATTCGGCGCGTTGCGGTGCCAATTGGTGTGATTGGCGTCATCTACGAGAGCCGACCCAATGTGACGGCCGATGCCGCCGCACTCTGTCTGAAAGCGGGCAACAGCGTGATTCTCCGTGGTGGCACTGAAGCGGTGCACAGCAATCGAGCCATTTTCGACGTGATGAATCAAGGGCTGGAATCCGCCAGCATGCCCCCCCAGGTCATGCAGATGGTGCCTGACCAGGACCGCGCACTGGTCGGTGCAATGCTGGCTGCGCATCGGGTCATCGACGTCATCGTTCCGCGGGGTGGCCGTTCGCTGGTCGAACGCGTGCAGGCCGATGCACGGGTACCGGTGTTTGCGCATCTGGACGGCAACAATCATCTGTTTATTGATCGCGAAGCGGATCGAGAGCAGGCCATCGAGCTGGTCGTCAATTCAAAAATGCGTCGACCTGGAATCTGCGGGGCACTCGAAACCATCCTGATCGACGCGCGTACTGCAGATCTGGTGCCGGCAATGGTCGATGCGCTGTGCAAACACGGCTGTCAGGTGCGCGGTGATGACCCCACTCAGGCGCTGGATGCGCGTGTTCAAGCCGCCTCCGAAGCGGATTGGTCGACCGAGTATCTGGAAGCGATCGTGGCCATCAAACAGGTCGACGGCCTGGACCAGGCCATCGCGCACATCCAGCAGTATGGCTCCGGCCACACCGACGGCATCGTGACCGAAAACGAGCAAACGGCCAACGCGTTTCTTGATCGTGTCGACAGCGCGATCGTATTGCACAATGCCTCGACGCAGTTCGCCGATGGCGGCGAATTCGGCTTTGGCGCTGAAATCGGCATTGCTACCGGGCGGCTGCACGCACGCGGCCCGGTCGGCGTTGAACAACTCACGACGTTCAAATACCAAGTCCGCGGCAAAGGCCAGGTGCGAGCATGAATTCCAGAACCACTCGACGATGAGCGATCAAAAAAAACCACAGCCAGACCCCGGCATCGCGACGCTGTGCCTGCATGCCGGTCCTGAAAGCCACACACCTGAACAGGGCATCACCAATCCGATCGTGACCTCGACTGCGTTTGATTACACACGCGATGTCGAGGTGCGCTATCCGCGCTACATGAATACCCCCAATCACCGCATCGTGGCCGAGCGCATGGCCGCGCTCGAGGGTGCTGATGAAGCGCTCGTCACGGCGTCCGGACTGGGTGCCATCAGTGCCATTCTGATCGGGCTGATGCAGCCAGGTGACCATGCCATTCTGCTCGATGGCCTGTATGGGGGAACCAGCGATCTGTGCGAAGGCCTGTTGAAACCCTATGGCCTGGACTTCAGCCTGTGGGACGGCCAGGCCGACTCGCTGGAAGCACTGATCACACCAACCACGCGCCTGGCCATGGTCGAATCACCGACCAATCCGCTGCTCAACGTCATCGACCTGCGCCAGACCGCCGAAACGCTCAGGTCGCACGCGGTCATCAGCGTCATCGACAATACCTTTGCGACGCCCGTTCTGCAGCGGCCGATTGAACTGGGTTTTGACCTGGTCATGCATTCCGGCACCAAGTACCTGGCCGGACACTCCGACCTGCTGTGCGGCGTCGTGTCCGGTTCGGCTGAGCTGATGGCACGCATCAAGCCCCAGGCCATCCGGCTCGGCTCGAGCCTGAACGGCCAGGACCTGGCGCTGCTCGAACGCTCGCTGAAAACGCTCGGCCTGCGCGTCGAGCGTCAGTCCGATAACGCGCTGGCCCTGGCGCGGCTGCTGGATGAACATGACCGGGTCGCTGCCGTCTACTATCCCGGTCTTGACAACCACCCGGCTCATACCACTGCGAGTCGACAGATGCAGGCCTACGGCGGTATGTTGAGCTTTCGCCTGGTACCGGACTGTAGTCCGGATGGTTTCCTGAGCGCGCTGCAGTGGATCACGCCGGCGGTCAGTCTGGGTGGCGTCGAGACCACGATCTGTCAGCCGATCCGCACCAGCCACGCCCGACTGTCGGAATCGGAGCAGCAACGACTGATGATCGATGCCCATCTGATGCGGCTGTCGGTCGGTATCGAAACCCTGCCCGACCTGGCTTGGGATCTCGAACAGGCGCTCGCCAGCTCCTGAGCCAATCCATGGTCAAGGCCAACCCGATCTCGGTGCTGATTACCTGTGAGCATGCCGCCAACCGGGTACCGAAGGAATACCGTCATCTGTTTATCGGCCACGAAGACACGCTGAACAGCCATCGCGGTTGGGACGCCGGCGCCCTGCAGCTGGCGCGTACGTTGGCCAGCCGTCTGGATGCACCGCTGTTGACCGGAGATTACACGCGTCTGCTGGTCGACCTGAACCGGTCACGCGGCCATTCGGCCCGCTTTTCCGAATTTACCCGCCATCTGCACACCGAAGAACGCGAGGCGATATCCAGCATCTGGTGGCAGCCTCACTGGCGCGATTTTCAGGATCATCTGCATCAACTGCCGGACCGTATTCTGCACATCGCCTGCCACAGCTTTACGCCGGTATTCAATGGGCACCGGCGAAAGACCGATATCGGGCTGTTGTACGACCCGACCCGACCCTCGGAAAAAGCCTTCTGCTTTCGCTATGGCCAAGCGCTGAAGCGCAACTTTCCAGCATTGAAAATTCACATGAACCAGCCCTATCGAGGCATCTCGAACAACATCGGCCAGCAGTATCGCAAGCATTTTCCCGACGCCAAGCTGATGACTTTCGAACTGGAAATCAACCAGCGCCTGGTCGATGGGCCGAACTGGAATGGACTGTGCAATCGCATCGTAGACGTCACGTCCGAACGCATTGCCGGCGAACATTTTGAGACCATACTCTAGATTCGTGGCCAGTGAATAGGATGGAAACCACGCGTGCCCATGGAACTGTTCGGCTGGACCCGGTCAAACATCACGCAGCCTGTACAATTCAGACCCTATGAATATTCAACATCGTTACGTACTCGTCCTTTTGCTGTTGTTGCCGCTCTGCCTGAGCGCCGCACCACGCGAAATCGAGTGGTTGGAACTGATGCCGGAAGCCGAATCCGAGGCCTGGCTGAATGATCAGTCCAGCATCGACCACTCAGGCTTCTTCATGCCGGAACCGTTTCAGTCGTTCAAGACCATCCCGGAATTGGACGGTCAGCAAGTCCGCATCCCCGGTTTTGTTGTGCCGATCGAGACCAATGCCGAGGGCGAGCTCACTGAATTTTTTCTGGTGCCTTACTTTGGCGCCTGCATCCATTTACCGCCTCCGCCTGCGAACCAGATCATCTATGGCCGGCTGAATGAGCCCATGCCGATGATCAATATCTGGGACGCGTACTGGATGGAAGGTCAGTTGAACATCGAGCAGATCGAAAACGAAACTGCTGCATCGGCCTACACCATGGATGTCAGTATATTGGAACTGTATTGACCCAATGACCGATGATCCCGAGCATTGGTTGTAAACAACATCAATTACCCACGAGATTGCTTATGAACCGCATACTGTTGATTGTTTTAGTACTGATCGCGCCGTTCGCGTTGGCCCAGGAAGGTGAAACCGTCCAGGAACGCACGCCGCTGTCAGCCGACGTCCTGTGGCAGATGGACCGGGTCGGCTCACCGGTTATTTCACCGGACGGCAGCCAGGTGGTTGTCCCGGTGACAGGGTATGACGTTGAAACCGATGAACCTTCGACGCGTCTTTGGTTAATGTCTTCGGATGGCGAAGGCGGTCATGAACCGCAACGCCCCCTGACCGGAGAAGGCCTGTCGGTCTCCTCCCCGGTTTTTTCACCGGACGGACAACAGCTGGCGTTTGTCAGCTCACGCGATGATGATGAAGCCGGTCAGATCTATTTGCTGCCGATGACAGAACCCGGGGAAGCAACCCGGCTTTCCGACGTGCCTACGGGTAGCGGTTCGCTGAAGTGGGTCGGCGGGCACATCTATTTCATTTCCAGCATCTGGCCGGACATGGATTTTGACCAGATGGCCGAGCAGATCAAGGAAGACAAGGACAGCCACCTCTCGGCGCATACCTGGAACGCGCTGCCGTACTCTTTCTTCGACCACTGGATCGATGAAGACCGCCAGGCTCATGTGTTCCGTATTCCGGCAGAGGGTGGCGTGGTTCAGAACCTGACGCTGGCTTCCGGCCTGCAACTGTCGCGTTCGAGCCAGAGTAGCGCCAGCTACGATGTGGCGCCAGACGAATCGCAGCTGGCCATTGTTTCGGATAGCGCAAATTCGGGCACTCGGCCCGATATGGACGTGTTCCTGATCGAGCTGAATGATAACGGTGGCAGCGATGACGGCGTGAACCTGACCCAGGGCAACGCCGGTACGGACGCGAACCCGATGTTTTCACCCGATGGCCGCATGCTGGCCTTCAATCGCCAGCATATTCCGGGCTTTTATGGTGACACCCGTTTCCTGATGGTGCATGACCTTGCAAATAGCGACACGCGACTGCTGCACGATGAGTGGGATCGCTCCGCCGACGGCCTGGTGTGGTCGCCTGATTCGGCCGGGCTGTTTGGCGCGATCGATGACGAAGCCACCCGACGCGTGTATTTTCTTCCATTGAGCAGCTCCGACCCGGTCGCCATTACCACCGACACCAGCTACGGCAGTCTCTCGATTGCCGAAGATGGCACGCTGGTCGCGGCCAACCAGAGCTTTCTCTATCCTCCCCGGGTTGTACGCATCGATCCGGAGACACGCGAAACGACGCGGCTCGACACCTTCAACGATGAATTGCTGAGCACCGTGGATCTTGGCACCTATGAATCCGTGACCTATACCGGTGCCGACGGCGCCGATATCCAGATGTGGGTGCACTATCCGCCGGGCTTCGATCCGGATCAGGAATATCCGCTGTTCTTGCTGATTCACGGCGGGCCTCACGGCGCCATCGGCGACCAGTTCCACTTCCGCTGGAATGCGCAGACGTTTGCCTCGTGGGGCTATGTAACGGCCTGGCATAATTTTCATGGATCGTCCGGCTTTGGCCAGGAATTTACCGACTCGATCAATCCGGACTGGCTGACCAAGCCCTACCAGGACACGATTGCGGCTGCCGACTGGTTTGCCGAAAAGCCCTGGATCGATGAAGAGCGCATGGTGGCCGGTGGCGGCAGCTATGGTGGTTACCTGTCGAGCATTCTGCTTGGCCGTGAGCACCCGTTCAATGCGCTGGTTATTCACGCGGCCGTCTACAACATGTACTCGCAGATGGCGGCCGACTTCTCGGTACACGGCATACGCTTTGGAGAGTATTGGGAAAACCCGGACATTTACCGCTCGATTTCGCCGCACTACTTTGCCGAGAACTTCAACACGCCAAGCCTGATCATTCACGGCCAGTGGGACCTGCGCGTGCCGGTCGGCCAGGCGTTCGAGCTGTTTCGCACGCTGCAGACCCGCGGCGTTGAATCGCGGCTGATCTACTATCCGGACGAAAATCACTGGATTCTGAAGCCAAACAATTCACTGTACTGGTACGGACAGGTGCGTGAATGGGTAGAGCGCTTCGCCACTCCGGGTGCCGGCGGCGGCTCCTGATACCAATCAGGATCAAGCCCGTCGACATTCGGCGGTAATATCTGCGGTATCGTATAGGTTCTGTGCTTCGGGGTAGAAGTGCTAACTACAGCAGAAGGCCAGCTCAGCGCTCGCATCTGCCGCTCGGCTTGGTTCAGACCGCTCCCAGAGCGGCGATCCAACCCGCTGGCTAATGCCCATTCGTACAGGATATGCAATGCAAGAAGTGTTTGATTACGTCATCGTAGGCGCAGGCTCGGCCGGTTGTGTCATGGCCAACCGCTTGAGTGCCGATCCCAATTGCAAGGTACTGCTGCTTGAAGCCGGCCCGCGAGACTGGAATCCATTCATTCACATGCCGGCCGGCCTGGCCCGGCTGGTCAGCTTCAAGTCGATCAACTGGGGCTATGAAACCGAGCCTGAGCCGCACCTGAACAATCGCCGCTTGTACTGGCCGCGCGGTCGCGTGCTGGGTGGCTCCAGTTCCATCAACGCCATGTGTTACATCCGCGGCCATGCCTCAGACTATGACGACTGGCGCGACCTGGGTAACCCGGGCTGGGGCTATGAAGACGTCTTGCCGTATTTCATGCGCGCCGAAGATCAGGAACGTGGCGAATCGGACCACCACGGCGTCGGCGGGCCGCTCGGCGTATCCGACCTACAGCACGTCAACGATTTGAGCCGCGTATTCATCCAGGCCGCCGAACAGGCCGAGCTGTATCGCAACGTCAACTTCAACGGCGCGGTCCAGCGCGGCTTCGGGCTGTATCAGGTCACGCAACGCGATGGCCGTCGCTGCAGTGCGGCGCGTGGCTATCTGAAGCCGATTCGATCGCGCAAGAATCTGACCGTGCGCACGCGTGCGCTGACCCAGTCGCTGACGTTCAATGGCGACCGGGTCACCGGTGTGCGCTACAGCAAGCGCGGCATCAGCCGGACCGTAACCGCCGAACGCGACGTACTATTGTGCGGCGGCGCCATCAACTCGCCGCAGCTGTTGATGCTGTCCGGGATCGGGCCGGCTCACATGCTTGAACGGGCCGGCGTAGCGGTTCGGCATGAGCTCAACCAGGTCGGTCAGAATCTGCAGGACCACCTGGACGTCATGACGCTGACGCGCTGCTCGCAGCCAGTCACCTATGACCACTTGAACGAACTGATGGTTGGCCTGCGCTACTACCTGTACCACGAGGGCATCGGCACCTCGAACATTGCCGAGGCCGGTGGCTTCAGCTCGAGCGGCCGTTCCAAGCACAGCCGGCCCGATATCCAGTTCCATTTTGTGCCCGCGCTACTCGATGACCATGGCCGCAATCGTCTGCCGGGCGATGGCTATACGCTGCATGCCTGCAACCTCAGACCGGAAAGCCGCGGACACCTGGCCCTGCGCTCGAACGACCCCCGATCGCCGATCGCGATTCACGCCAACTACCTGTCCGAAGCCGAGGATGTTGAAATGATGCTGGAGTGTGTGCGTCATTCTCGCGAGATTCTGTCGCAGCCTGCCTTCAAACCATTCCGCGGCCACGAGATTCACCCTGGTGGCGACGTGCAAGACCGCGCCGGGCTACTCGGCTTTATTCGCGACAAGGCTGAATCGATCTATCACCCGGTCGGCACCTGCCGCATGGGCAGCGATGACCAGGCCGTGGTCGATACCGAATTGCGCGTCCGCGGTCTCGAAGGCTTGCGCGTCATCGATGCATCGGTCATGCCGAAGCTGATTGGCGGCAACACCAACGCCCCGACCATCATGATCGCCGAAAAAGCCGCCGCGATGATGCTGGGCGAGGCACCGCTGGTCGCTGAAGTCGAGCGGATATCGCAGGCAGCTTGAAATAATGCGTTAAAAAGATGAAAGTGCCAAGCCTTTCGCCGCATGGCTCCCCGGTATTTTCTTGAAAAGCATCTTGACGACTAATGCTGCGCCATCCAGATGGATCCATAGGCCATCATGGAGCCGCCTACATACAGTCCATTGACCAACTTTCTGCGCACCGGCTTATTGCGCGAACCGGTGATATCCAGGATCATCTGGTGCAGCAGGAAGGTGTATAGCACGTAATAGAAAAATGGAATCACGTGGCGGATAGCTGAGTAATCAGACACCTCTTTTCCAAACCGTTCCAGTATCCAGCCAATCTGTGCATAGATGCCAAACAGGCCCAGTGCCGCGTTGGTAAACATCCACTTGACGCGATCAACACCGAAAATCCCGAAATAAAACAGCACATAGATCAAACAGGCAAAGCCGCCATGCAAGAAAAGAAATAAAAGATTCGGCCCGTCGTCCATGTAGGCCATGGCAAAGCCGGAAAATCCGAACGCGCCCATGTGGACCAGAAAAAACGGATACACGTAATACCAGGGCACGAAATCGCCCTTGTGGTATTTCTTATTGCCGATCGTGAGGTCGGAATGGAGCTGCATCAGCAGTGCGCGGCAGTGACAGGACTGATTGGAACAAGACCACGCACTGGCAGACAACTCAGGTGGGTCGGGCCAGTACAGCCATGCTGAAGGTACAGGCGCACGCCATCAAGCTCGCTTCGAGGTGGGCTGCCAGAGCACGAGGGCAGCAGCGATCAACAAACAGATGATGGCAAAAATATCAACGTACAGGACACGCTGCAGGGAATCGTTGAACTGGCCGTTGAACGCTGCCAGTGCCGTGTAGGACAGGGTGCTGATCAGCCCGGCAGCAATAGCCAAAGGCTGCAGTGCGCTACGAAAGGCCGCCACGATCAGGAACAGGCCGAGAATGCCCAGCAGAATGGCTCGATGCTGCATCAGGATCAGCAGGTTATTGTCGGAAATCCCGATCCCGTACAGGGCAGCCAAGCGGGGGCCGCCGAGCACGCCGGTAATCGGCAATAGGTGGATGACCCCTGGTACCAACAACAAGATACTGCGAATCGCGTCCATTACATACAACCTGACCAGACTCAATGATTCAGTGTACTGGATCACCAGGCCTTTGATAATGCCCAATCACCTGTGACCTGAGACCGCTATCAGCAGTTCTTCATGCGTGGCATTCCACTGCCGCTTGATCTGGTCATTCAACGCCACCCAGACACAAGGCATCGATGTATTCAGTAGGCGGTAAGGTCGAGTAGGCATTGGACGTCGGTACAGTCAACGGTGAAATCAACCTGGACGCACCAACCAATCGAAAGGCTAAATACAGTCTGAAGTCGCCATATCATGATCAGCCTGAAACGGAGGCTGGTGTTTAATTCTTTTCTAACCGATGGGCTGCTAACGTCGATCAACCAGGGGCCGCCAAGCATAATTTGAGGAGATTGTGATATGCGTCACCTTTGCAGTGCCTTGATCGGGCTTCTCGCGTCTGTTCTTTTCTCTCTGGCAGCGGCTGCACAGACCGTTGATGATTTCACGCTGATCAATGCGGCCTCCGACCAGCCAATGCCCGGTTTTGATCCGATACCGGATCCTTCGGTCATCAATCTGGACAGCACGCCCCAGATCAATATCGAGGCCAATGTGTCCGGCAGCGTTGGCAGCGTGGTGTTTGAACTGAACGGCAGCGTGTTCGCGACCGAAAACGTCGCGCCGTATGCGCTGGCCGGGGACAACAGCGGTGATTACAACAGCCTGAGTCTTGGCCCGGGAAACTATCAGCTAACGGCCACGGCCTTCAGCGGCACGAACGGCAGCGGCAGCGCCGGTGGTTCGGCCGGTCTCTCATTTGAGCTGATTGAAGCTGGCGCAAGCGCAGTTGATGCGGGACCGGATCAGTTTGTCGTATTGCCGGATAATTCAGTCATGCTGTCGGGTCAGGCCGCCGGCGCGGCTTCGTTGATCTGGAGCCAGCTTGAGGGCCCGAATGCGGCCGTGATTGACCTGCCGGGCCAAGCACAGACGCCGGTTAGCGGTTTGACCGCCGGCTATTACGTTTTCGAGCTGAACGCCGGCGCAGCCGGCAGCGATCGCGTAGTGATTGCCGTGGCCGATCCGAATGGCAACGGGGCAAGCCTGTCGGGCACGGCGCGTCCGTGGCACCCGCTCAGCCTGGATTTTTCAGGCCCCAACTTTGACGAATCCGACCTCAACCCCAGCCCGTTTGTCGATCATCGGTTGCAAGTCTGGCTGCGCGCGCCCGATGGCAGCGTCTGGCTCCGACCCGGTTTCTTTGACGGGAACGGTAGCGGCAATGGCACGGGCAATACCTGGCGGGTCCGATTGAGCCCGAACCTATCGGGCACCTGGCACTATGTCGCCGGTTTTCGCAGCGGCAGCGAGGTGTCCGTCGCACTCGATCCGGCCGCCGGCAGCGCCAGTGATTTTTCCGGTGCCAGCGGCTCGTTTGAAATCAACCCGACCACGGCCGATGCGCCGGGCTTCCTCGGTAAGGGTCGGCTGGCCTATGTCGGTCAGCATTATCTTCAGTTTGCCGACGGCGACTACTGGATCAAGGGCGGTACCGACAGCCCGGAAAATTTCATGGCCTACCAGGGCTTTGACAATACCGAAGACCAGGGCAATCTGCCGCCAGGCGGTGACTTCCTGCATGCCTATGAGCCGCATATCGTCAACTGGCAGCCGGGCGATCCCGACTGGGGCAACCAGGATGGGCGCGGCATTATCGGCGCGCTGAATTATCTGTCGTCGGTCGACGTCAACTCGATCTACTTCTTGCCGATGAATCTCGGCGGCGATGGTCAGGACACCTATCCGTTTCTGAGCCCCAATGGCGGCAGCCCGGCGAACCTTCAGTACGACATCAGCAAGCTGCGTCAATGGAACATCGTGTTTGAGCACGCCCAGCGCAAGTCCATCGCGCTGCATTTCGTGCTGAACGAGACCGAGGGTCCGAATGAAAACTGGCTGGACAACGGCAATCTTGGTCTCGAACGCCGTTTGTTCTATCGTGAACTCATTGCACGATTCGGCCATCACCTGGCCATCAAGTGGAACCTGAGCGAAGAGAATGATTTTTCGGTGGCTGAACTGCGTCAGTTCGCCGACTACATCCTGGCACAGGATGAACGAGCGCATCCGATTACCGTCCACACCAAGCCGAATAACTTCCGCGATTACGACAACCTGCTCGGCGATCCGCGCATCAGCACCACATCGATCCAATACAACCCGGACCTGGCTGGCGGGCACGTCGAGAACTGGCGCGCCCAGTCAGCCGCCGCCGGGCGGCCATGGGTACTGGACATGGACGAAAACAACCCGGCCAACTCCGGACTGAATGACAGCAACGCCGATAATCTTCGCAAGCGCGTGCTGTATGACGTGTATTTCAGCGGTGGCAATATCGAGTGGTATGCCGGCTACTTTCCGCGCCCTCCGGACAATATCGGCGGCGATATCACGCTGGAAGATTTCCGCACGCGCGAGGCCATGTGGACAGCCATGGGCTGCGCACGCAATCTGATTCAAGACGAACTGCCGTTCTGGCGCATGCTGCCCGAGGATGATCGACTGACCGGCGAGTCCACCAGCTTCGATGGCGGTGAGGTCTTCCGCACAGCCACCAGCGCACAGGATGAACGCTATGCCGTGTATCTGCCGGACGCCAGCCCATCGGGCACGCTCGCTGTCAACAGCCCGGGCGAAACCTACCGACAGCGCTGGTTCGACCCGCGCAACTGCGCGTTTGCGTCCGAGACCGAGTTCACCGCTGGCGCCACCATTTCACTGGGTTCCCCACCCGACAATGCCAACCAGGATTGGGTCGTACTTATTGAACGCCTGACGACCGACCGGCTATTTGCCGACGGCTTCGAGCGCATCAACTGAGTTGTGATGAGCGTGATTCCCGGCTGACGACCAGGCCATGCTTCGGCTAAGCTGGTCGGCCAGCACAAGACATGGTCTGCATCGCGCAAATGAGCCGTTTGACGGAAGCCCCGGGCGCCCGGGAATTTGTTCAACTCAGCGACTATGCCGCCGAGGCGCTGCGCCGATGGCGGCTGGAACCGGAATGGTTTGAAACGGACCAGCCGATTCATGATCGCACGCTGGCGGTCGATGCACAGATCCGGCGCAAACGACAGCTGGGCGCGTTGCGCACCATCTGGTGTGAACTGCAAGGCGTCCATGATGTCGAGGAGACCGGCATCGCGCTATCTGCGCTGGCGCAGGACTGCACGGAACAGGCGCTACAGGAAGCCGAGCGGATCATTGCCGATCGCTTTGGCAGTATTAACAACTCGGAAGGTCACCCTGCACGCCTTTGCGTCATGGCGCTGGGCAAGCTCGGCGGCAATGAGCTGAATTTCAATTCGGATCTTGACCTGGTATTTGTCCACGACGTCGATGGCCGAAGTGACGGTCGACGATCGCTTGAAGCGACCGACTACTTTGGTCGTGTTGTCGTCGAGTTGACCCGCTTGCTGGAAGCGACTACCGCACAGGGCCGAGCCTGGGTTATCGATACCCGCCTGCGACCGTTTGGTCAGTCCGGCAGCATGGTCTGGTCGCTGGGCTCGATGGAGCGCTATTTCGTCAATGAAGGCCGCGAGTGGGAACGCTATGCCTGGCTCAAGGCGCGACCCATCGCTGGCGACATCCGCACTGGTCAAGCGCTGCTGCAACTCCTCCAACCCTTTGTATTCCGTCGCTATCTGGATTACGGCCTGTTCGAAAGCCTGCGCAATCTGCACCAGAGGATTGATCTGAAAAGCCGGCGCGACGATTTGGCTGCCGATATCAAGCGAGGCGCGGGCGGCATTCGAGAACTGGAGTTTGTCGTGCAAAGCATGCAGCTGCTGCGCGGCGGTCGTGAACCATCGCTGCGCATCAGCGGGTTTCTGCCGGCGCTGCGCACAGCCCGGCAGCTTCGTCTGATCGAAGCCGATTCAGCAATAGACCTGGAGCATCACTATCGCTATCTTCGCCAACTGGAAAATGGCTTGCAGGCCGTAAGCGGCCGGCAAACCCATAGGCTGCCGGCAAGTCCGGACTTCCAGCAACGCCTGGCTCGATGGATGGGTCGAAGCGATTGGGATGAGCTCGATCAGATGACTGACAGCATCCGTCAGGACGTGGCCCGCATATTCCATGCCAGTTTCGACAGTCATGCAGGCGAACACGTGCCCGATCACGGGCTATGGCCGGCCAAAGATCTGGAAGCCAAACTAAGCCAGCTCGGATTCGCGGATCCTTCGGCATCAGCAACACGGCTGGAACAACTGGCTGAGCGACTGGAGCGACGTGAGCAATCGGCTGAAGGACGAAGGCGTCTCGACCGCTTGATGCCGGTGTTTCTGGATCAGGTCCTGCAGCACGAACTGCCCGATTGCGGCCTGGACGATATGCTGACCTTGATCGAGACCATCAGTCGCCGTTCGGCCTATCTGGCGCTGCTGTATGAACGTCCCAGCACCTTGGACCGTATGGTATCGGTCTTCCGGCAGTCTGGACGTGTCGCGCGTTGGGTCATCGACAATCCAAACCTGCTTGATGATCTGCTCGACCCGATTAATGGATATGCCTTGCCCGAACTCAGCATCGACTCCGAACAGGATTTTGAAAGCGGCATGCTGGCATTGGCCCGCTATCGTCAGGCCGGCTTTGTGCGCACGGCGCTCGGCCAGCTTGATCACAGCCTGGATCGGCGATCGGCTCGAACGCAATTAAGCCATGTCGCCGAGGCCGTTGTCGGCGCAACCCTCGACCTGGTCCTGCAAAAAGAACAGCCACGACCCGCAATCATTGGCTATGGCAATCTCGGGGCTCGGTCACTGCACTATGATTCCGACCTCGACCTGGTGTTCCTGCATCACGACGACAGCATGCCGCTGCGCCCGATACAGCGCCTGATCAGCGCGATGCAATTGCCCCAGGTTGGCGGCAGGCTGTATGAAATCGATACCCGTCTGAGACCTAATGGCCGTTCGGGCATGCTGGTTTCAACCTTTGATGGTTTCGCCGACTACCAGCAACACAAAGCCTGGCTGTGGGAACACCAGTCACTCATTCGCGCGCGCTGCATCGACGGCGGGTGCGATGATCAGAAAGCCTTCGAGGCCATTCGTCGACGCGCCCTGTGCAAGGATCGAGACCCGAACGAGACGCGCCAATCACTTCAAACGATGCGACGGCAGCAACAACAAGGCCGGCATGAAATGCCGGAGAAAAAACTGTTGAATGACATTCAGTTCATTGCCGAGCTCGGTGTGCTGCTGAACGCAAGAAAGGAGCCTGAGCTGATCAACCATCGCGCAACCGACGATCAGCTGGAACAATTGGCCGAAATTGGCTGGCTCTGTCAGGATGACGCCAATCGCCTGCTGGCGATTCAGGGCGAGGCGATTGAAATAAGAGACTGGCATTATCTGAAACGCGGGTATGATCAAGTACCCGACGCAAAGAGCGTTGCGGACTGTGAAAGGCTGTGGAGTCAACTATTTGACGATGCATAAGATCTTGCTGACACGCCCATTACCAGTTGATGTGCTGAATCGAACAACCCTATCGAAGGAGCGTTAACCATGAACAAGTTCGTTATCTTGCTGTGTTGTGCTGTATTAGCGGTCGTCGGAACGGTCGCCGCGGCGCTGAATGACGATCAGGCCGAGCGTGCGCTAGAGACCCGTCAGTCGGTATTGAAATTGATGGCTTGGAATATGGCTCCTCTCGGTGCCATGGCTCGTGACCGCATCGAATTCAACGGCGAACGCGTTGAAATCAATGCCACGCGGCTGGTTGCGCTATCCGAAATGCTGGGCGATGCATTCAAACCGGATACTCGTGCAAACACGCTTGCCACCGAAGCATTGGATGTGATTTGGGAACAGCCGGATGCGTTCGCCGCCAAGCTACAGGACAATATCGATGCCAGCAATGCTCTGGTCGCGGTTGCCGCCACCGGCGACGAAGGTGACATCAAGCAGGCCATTGGGCGACTGGGCAGTACCTGCGGTAGCTGTCACGATGACTTTCGACTGGATGATTGAATTCACGAGCTGATGCGCTGGATGGTGATGCAATCGTGCATGCCGTCAGTGCATCACCAGCCGCTGCGCATCAGCCTGGATCTGTTGTTCTGGCAGCGTGCCTGAATCGAATCAACAACGGCTGATCTGGGATTGGCCGACCCGACTGTGGCACTGGCTGTTTGCCATTGCCGTTGTTGGCGCCTGGATCACAGGGCAATGGGGTGGCTTCGACTGGCGCCAGTGGCACTTCTGGTTCGGTCAATCGGTGGTTGGCCTGTTGATTTTTCGGCTGGTTTGGGGAATTGTTGGTCCGCGCCATGCCCGGTTTCATCATTTCATTACCGGCCCGAGGCGGCTGTGGGCCTATCTGCGAACCTTGCCTGAGCGCACGGCTCCCGAAAGCGCCGGGCATAGTCCTCTCGCTGCCCTGTCAGTGATCGCCTTTCTTGCTGTGCTGACGCTGCAGTCCGTCAGCGGCCTGTTTATCAGCGACGACATTCTGTATGAAGGCCCCTGGTTTCCAGCGGTCAGCGCCGATACAGCGGACTGGTTCAGTAGTATTCATCACCAACTGGGCTGGCCGATCATTGTATTGATTGGTCTGCATATCCTCGCCATTCTGGCGTACCGTTATTACAAAGGGTATCGACTCACCAGCGCCATGATCACCGGCAAAAAGCCTAACAGCCGGGTGCCAGCGTCAGCCAGCATTCCAGGTTCCCGCAGTTTGCTGGCAGTCGTAGTCATCGTGCTGGTCATCGTATTGACCTGGTGGCTGTTGGTCGTCGCGCCACCTGAACCTGCAGCCGATCTTGATTTCTGGTAATACTCGACTGACTTTGCCTATCGTCCGAGAACCACGAACAGATTATGTTTTCTCAGGGCCATCTTTGCATCCATTGCAAAGGTGTGCAGTGTAATCAGGCACTGAATTGAACAAGCGTGTGGCCCCTTTGCAATGCGCTCATAACCAATTCATTCGCGCCATCAGTTTGTACTAGAGAACCTCCGGATCATTCTTCTTTCGCGCGATGAATTCATTCAGAGGACCCCAGGTTGCTCATCCTCCATATATCGCATTGATCAACGAATTGGCTCTGGTGCATATCCAGCCATTCGCTATGCTCATCCAGCGCAGCACGGTGTAATGCGCGTAGGGTTTGACGCTGCTCATGCACGCTTTTTTTGCGATCGATGCGCAACCGTGCGCTCTTGCCCGGGAAAATCCGCACGATCGGTGTTTAAACTCATTGGAAATATGTCAATAGCTTCAAAACCAAGCTTATGGGCTATATCGAAAGCCGGCTGATCTGAACCTTGAGCCAATGGCGCCAGCAATTGCAGTTGCCGATCCATATTGATCCAATAACTGCTCAACAGTATCCCTACAGCAGCTCGTATGTGCAGCACCTCCTCGGTCATCAGATCACGATGGCCAGTCACGGCAACTGCCGACGGAAGCTTGGCGGACGATATCGCCCACTCCTGCGTTCACTATTGGGTCTCAAGCGCAGTCATTTGTTCGTCCAGCCTCGAAAACACCGGGTGATCGGGCTCGAACAATTGCTCGTAAATAGAACGCGCGATGCGATAAAGCCTGAGCGCCTGATCAGTATCACCATTGCTTAGCGTGCTATCGGCATAGGCAAAGGTAATGGCAGCGCGTAACGGGTGAGTTTCAGGCAATACGCTGGCTGCCGTTTCGTAGGCCTCGTACAAGAGTGCATGGGCTTCTGTCAATCGCTCTAGCTGATTAAGCACCCGGCTAAGATTCAACATCGAAATCAGCACTTCCGGATGATCCGAGCCCATCACCCTACGTGCAATCGTCAGCTCTTTCTGATGCATCTGCTCGGCTTGTTCATAGCGTCCGGTCTGGCGATAAACCAGCGCTAGATTATTCAAAGTGTTCAACTCTTCTACAGACTCGGGCCCCAGTGTTTGGCGTTGAGCGGACAACAATTCAAGATTCAATTGTTCTGCTGCAGCATAATCTTCCAATAAGTAGAGCGCCCACGCCAGGCTTCCTTGTATGCTGAGCAAGATCTCGCTTTCTATATCCTGTTGGTTTGCATACACTGCTTCGGCCTTTTCCAGCAAATCGCGCGCATCCTGGTTCCGGCCGATATCCAAATAGCCAATGGCAAGCCCGGTCATTGTCAATGCCGTTTGTTCGTGGTCTGGCCCAAGCTCTCTTTGAACGGAAGCCAGGTTTTGCTCCAGTTCCGTAATAGCCTGCTCGAGCTGTCCTTCGTAAATACGCGACAAGGCCAACGCATAGTCAGCACTAAGCGTACGCTCATCAAACGGCCCATACACTTCGCGATAGCGCTGAGCGGCCGTGGTGCCAACTTCAACTGCTTTGGAATACAGGCCGATCGCGTGGTAGGAATCACCGATCGAACGCTCAAGACGCGCGTTAATCGAAGGGCGATTGGCAAATTGCTCACGCACAGTATTCGTGGCGCCACTCAGCAAATGCTGGTCGAGTAATCGACGTGCTGTATCCGTACTGCTGATGGATACCGGAAGCGAAGCGCTTGGCGCCTGTTTACGGATATCCTCCAGGATGGTTTGCCCCATCGCTTCTGGATCAATTTCGGCCAGCATACTCGATAAGAAACCGGCCACCTGCTCGGCCTCGGCCAGTGCTTCCGTTGCCATAACCCGACTTTGTTCGGCTTCGCGACCCGCGATGACTGCATTGATCGCCAGTGCGGACATGACCCCGGCAATGGCCAGGGATCCGGCTGCTGCAAATCCGAATACCTGGTTGCGACGTCGGGCCTGACGATCGTTCAGTTCCGCAAAGCGAACGCCCAGCATTCGAGCAATAATTTTAAGCTTCGCATTCTGCTTGCCGTCAGCGCCAGTGCGGACATCAGCGCCTAGTGGTTCGTCATTTTTGAGCGCTGGAGGAAAGTATTCGCCGTCTTTACCGTCCACAATCAGACAGAGTATGCGATCGTGTCGTCCCAACGATTTAAAGGTCAGCACTTCTTCGTTAACCCAGTGCGATTGAGCTGCAGATCGGGAGCAGACCACGAGCAGATAGTCGGATGCCTCCAAAGCTGCTTCGATTTCAGCACTCAGGCTGGACGAACTCGATAACTCATCACGATCTCGGAAAACGGGTGCCAGGCGCTTGCCCTGCAAATTGTGTCCGGCTTCCAGTTTGCGCGGTACGCGAAAACGCTCAAGACTCCGGTGGAGCCAGGACGCCCATTTCTCATCGACATGGCTATAGCTGATGAACGCCCGGTAATGTCTCTGCATAGGCTTATATATCCAAAATTGATCGACGTGTTCAGCGTTAATAGATCAGATTCACAACAGTCAACGTGACAACCAAAAAGAGCACGCTCATGCCACCGCCCACGCGGACAAAGTCTTTGACCTTGTAGCCACCCGGCCCCATGATCAGGGCGTTGACCGGGTGAGTGGGCAGGATGAATGCATTGGATGTGCCCAGCGCAATGATCAGCGCATAGACGGCTGGATTGGCACCGGTGGCCAGCGCAATATTGATTGCAATTGGCACCAGCAAAACGGTTGCACCGACATTCGACATGATCAGCGTAAACGCCGTGGCCAGCAGGGCCAGTGCAATCTGCATCCAGATATCACTGACATCGCCGACGATCGACAGCATCTGCTGCACCAGCCAGGCCGCGGTACCGGTCAGTTCCATGGCAAAGCCCAGCGGGATCAGGCTGGCCATCAAGAACACGGTTTTCCAGCTGACGGACTGGTAGGCCTCATCCATGCTCAGCACGCCGGTCAGCACCATGCCGACTGCTCCGGTCATCAGTGCAATCGACAGACGGAAATCGGTAAACAGGATCAGTCCCATGGCCAGGGCAAAAAACGCCAGCGCCCAACCCACTTTCTGCGGTCGTTGTTCTTCTTTCGGGATGTCGGTTGCAACAATGAAGTCCTTATCACGGGCGACGTTGGACAGGTCACGCCAGGTCGAATGAGACACCAGGCAATCGCCAACTCTCAGCTCTTCTTCGCGCAGACCGGAACGAATGATCTGATTGCCACGGTTGATCGCCAACACCGAAACACCCAGACGCGAGCGCAGCATGGCTTCGCCAATGGTCTGTCCAATCAGATTGGAGCCCGGCGGGATCACGACCTCGGACACGCCGGCACGACTTGGGTCGAACAGACGACCGAAGGTGCGCAATCGCGGCTGAAGACGCAGCTGATTGTTGACGGCAAATTGTCCGACCTGCTGACGAGTGCCCATGACGCCGAGCACTGTGCCAACCCAGATCATTTCGTCTGCAGGTGGTGCGAGCCGCGGTTTGTCGGTATTTTGAATGGCCAGCAACAGCGGCGCATCATCCAGCATTTCGGCCTCGGACACGCGCATGCCGACCAATGGTGAATCCACCGTGACCAGCAGTTCATGCACATCGCCTTCAATGCCATAGACATTGGCGAAATAGTTCTTGGTCCGACCCGGCGATGCCGCTTTGCTGGTCGTGGTCAAAGGCAGCAACAGGCGACCGACCAACAGAAAATAGATCAGGCCTGCCGCCAGCAGCGACAGCCCGATGGGCGTGACCGAAAAAAGATTGAACGGCTGCATCGACTCGGCTCCGGGCGGCAGCGAGCGATTCGACGTCTCGATCAGATCATTCAGCAGAATCAGCGGCGAAGAACCAACCATCGTGATGGTGCCGCCGACAATCGCACAAAAGCCCATGGGCATCAGCAGCCTGGACAGCGGAAGGTCCAGCCGGCTGGATATGCGGCCGACCACCGGCAGAAAAAGTGCCGTAGCACCCGTGTTCTGCATAAAGCTGGAGGTCACACCGACGGTCGAGGAAATCATCGATACAATCCGCTGCTCGGATCGTCCGCCATAGCGCACAATCCAGGCTGCAACGGTATTCATGACGCCGGTTCGATCCAGCCCTGCGCCAATAATCATGACCGCAATGACTGAAATAACTGCATTGGACGCAAAGCCATTGAACAGCTGGTCGGATGGAACCAGACCAAACAGGCCCAGCAGCACGAGCACGGAAATCGCTGCAATATCAATCCGTACGAGCTCGGATATGAACAGGCCGATGGTCAAGCCAAGCAGCATCAGGACCAGCAACATATCCCCGGTCAGGGTCAGTCCACTGTTCACAACTGGTCAATCATGGCCGATTACTGGAACACCGTCATAGCCTCTCACTTTACCCGATTGCAGGCTGTGGCTTTGAATCCAATGACACTGGATTGCTGAATGCGCCCGTTCGAACACCAGTCTGTGACGAGGTCAGCCTTGGAAAACTTACTGCCCGGTCAGCGAGATAACGCCCGACTCTTCCACGCGCACGGTACGGCCAAAACCAGCCGGATCGAGTCGTGCCGTCAATCGATACTCAACCTGATCCCGGGGTTGGTTCATCAAGCGCTGAATCAGGCGAATGCCACCCAGCACGCTGACTGAAGCTTTCAAATTGATCACGCCATCGCCGTAGCCCTCGATGACGGGCAGATCATTCGATACCCCGCTGATCAGATCCTGCCCCTGCAGGCTGATGGAATAAAACACGCCCTCCAGGTTCAGTGGCTCCGGATTTGGATTGAGCACCTGCAGGCCGATCTCGAATTCCGGCAGACCGGCACTCTGGCCAGGCAGTGCGCGAAAAGACTGTACGTTGACAATCGGCTGCTGGTAGTCGGGATTCAGGCTGGCGCAGCCGGTCAACAACAGCAATAGTGTGCAGCACAATACGCCTTGACAAGATTTGATCATGCGTTACTCCTGAGTCAATGATGGATGGCTGGCTCGGGCCTCGGTCAACCGCTGCCGAATTCGATCAAGCATCAGTTGGCCACACGCGCCCGGTGATACTCGATCAGCCAGGCTTTGGTCAGCCGATGGTTGACCCAACTCGGCGATTTCAGTGGCAACGGCGCGATAGGCCTCGCGGAAACTCTGACCTTCGGCGACCCGCTGGTTCGCCCGGTCAGTGGCGAACATCGCCGGACCAATGGCCTCGCGCATGCGCTCGGTATTCCAACGCACGCTGGACAACATCGCAGGCACCAGCGCCAGACCCGCCAGTGCTTTACGGAAAGCACGCAATACCGGCGGCTTGGTGTCCTGCAGGTCGCGCTGATAACCGGACGGCAAGCTCAGAATGGATTCCAACTCGACTCGCGCAGCGACCACCGTTGCATGCAACGCGCGCAACAGCTCGACGCTGTCCGGATTGTGTTTGTTCGGCATGATTGAAGATCCTGTGCAGAACACATCGCCAAGCTGCGCATAGCCGAACTCCTGGCTGGCAAACAGGCTCAGGTCCCAGCACAGCCGACGCAGATCCGAGGTCGCTGCCGACAACGCATCCAGTGCGCGCAGCTCGACCTTGCCGCGACCAGCCTGGGCATTCTGTGGATTGACCACCAGGCGATCGAAACCCAGCGCATCGGCAACGCTATCCCGATCGAGCGGGAAGTTCACGCCAAAACCGGATGCCGTGCCCAGCGGGCTGGCGTTCAGCCAGCAGTGGATCGCAAGCGTCAACTCCAGATTGTCGACAAAACCCTCAGCGTGCCCTGCCCACCATAGGCCCAGTGAGCTGGGCATGGCTTGCTGCAAATGGGTATGGCCTGGAATCGGCACCATCGCTTCGGCCTCGGCCCGCTCGAGACACAGGTCCGCAATGGCCGCGCACTGTTCGGCCAGCGTTTCGAGCCGATCTTTCAAATACAGCCGGATGGCAACCGCAACCTGATCATTGCGGCTTCGCCCGGCGTGAATCCTGAGACCAAGTTCTCCAAGCTGGTCGACCAGCCAGTGCTCAATGGCGGAATGACCATCCTCGAATCGCTGATCGAGCACAAACTCACCGCTCAAAAATGCCGCGCGCAGTCGATCGAGGGATTTGACCAGCGCTTCGGCATCCTCGGTCGACAACACGTTGATTCGGGCCAGGCCGCGCGCATGTGCCCGGCTGGCACGAATATCGAAAACAAACAGCTCACGATCCAGCTCGACGTCATCACCGGCCAGGAACTGCATGATGTGTTCTGGCACCGGCTGCTGACCGGATTTCTTCCAGATCGGATCACTCATGATGTCAACTCGTTGGAATGTAGGACCGCATGAAGTTCATCATACCCAAGCGCCAGATTGATGTTCTGCAGGGCCTGAGACGCAGCACCTTTGAGCAGGTTATCCAGTACAACCACAAAGCAGGCGCGATGCGCATCGCGCCCATCGACGCTGAAGCCGCCGATCCGAACAGTAACGCGTGGCTGTAGATCCCTGATTTCGGGAATTTTCTCGGCCGTATGAATCAGCGGCTCATTCCCATAGACATGCTCGAAGCGCTGCAGCAGATCGGCCTGATCCACCGGCTCGGTCAAGCGCACCGCGATGGTCAGTGTCAGGCCGCGGAAAAAACCTGCTACGTGCGGATAAAACCGCACCATTCGACCAAGATGCTGACTGATTTCGCGCTCATGGACGTGACCACCCAAGGCATACGGAATCAGATTGTCGGCCAGGCGCTCCGGATCATTTCGCGGCGAAGGCGTGCGGCCCGCGCCGCTATAGCCCGAGACGCCAAAAATCACCGGTGGCGAGGCCAGCAGTTCCCGAATCGGCATCAAGCCCAGCTGAGCGCCCGTCGCGTAGCAACCCGGGTTGGCGATCGACTTCGCGCTCGACAGCGCGGCTCGATTCCATTCGGTCAGGCCATATACCCAATCCGGCTCGAATCGAAAGTCAGCACCGAGATCCAGGATGACGCAATCCGGGTGAGCCTGACGGATGACCTCGGCCCACGCCCGGCTCTGCTCATTCGGGACCGCCAGCACCCATACATCGGCATCGAGCCCACGCACCTCTTCTTGCTTCAGCTTTACGAAGCACTGTTCATCCGGCCATTCCGGCAGGAGCGACGCAATCGGCTGGCCCGACTGGGTGCTGGAGCTGGCCAGCAGCAGGTCGATGTGCTCATGCTGCGCAATCAACTGCAGCAATTCCTGCCCAACATAGCCGCGTGCACCGATCAACACCATCCGTTTTGGAGGTTGTAAGGTCATGTGCAACGCCCGAACGGTCCACCGATATACACGCGTGAACACCGATAATAAAGATCTGAATGCATCATCTATTCAACCCTTGTCATCATTCGCCCTTGAATCGATCAGTGTCAATCTGTGGGCCGTGTTCAAACCCTGGATTTTCAGTCCAGCCTGAATCGCGCGCTGATGCATCGGACACAAGCTGACTGACCAGCGCATCATCTTCGACGCCAGTCGTAAATACCACCCACGGCTCGTCGCGGTGCGAAGTGCGGGCTTGCTGGAAATACCAGCCAGCGATCGGGTTGCCGATCCGGGCCCGCCAATACATGCTGGGAAAACGCTGACGCAGGGACTGCCACAGTGCAGCCCCAAGACCTTCGCCACGGGCTTCAGGTGTCACCACGATCTTGTCCAGATAGGCGATGTCGCCTCGACCACGAACGATCAGTGCCGCTGCCCGTCCGCTTTCGGCCAGCAGCAGGCCTTCGATCTCGCGGTCGTCCAGCCAGTCTGGGTGCAGGCGGCGACCGAAACTGGCTTCCAGCAAGGGCTCGAGCCGTTGCCATTGCTCGGCACCGGGCTGGTCGAACCAGTCAATGCGCTCGCCTTTACGAATCAGTGTGCCTGCACCGGTATGCGTAAACAGTTCCCGAGTCAACTGCGACGACGATGTAATCGACACTGAAGCCGATGGCGCCAATGGCTCCAGCATGGCGTGAATCTGTTTCAGCTTCAGCTGCATGCCGGAGTGAACCCAGGGTTGATCCATCAGATCGTCATAATCCTGATTCAGGCTGATGGCCGAGATGATCTGTTGGTGCGCGTCCAGCAGCCCGCCGGTCGGCGTCAGAAAGATCACCTTGAACGGCTCAAGCTTCCAGACCAGCTCGCGGGTTGCAACATCCGCGTTGATATTCAGTACCTGGCCGGAGCGTGTTTCGCCGAGACAGGCCACCACCGGCATCTGGCCCGAGGCCACTGCGGCCTGGATCGATTCCAGCTCGACGGCTTCGATTCGGCCTACCAGCCCGAGCTGTTCGCGGTCCTCGAATCCACACTCGAACACACCGTGCTGCAAACCACGAGCGCGTACGCCCATCCGCTCGAGCGCATCAACCAGGCGTGCATTTGCACGATAGATCACCGGGCGCGCCACGGCCATGACCTGTTCGGTCGTGACTCGAAGCCCGTCTTTTTTCTCGGTCACAACGCCGGCGTCGTCCAGCGCCTGATCCAGTTGTGGCCCGGCACCGTGCAATACGATTGGATGCAAACCCAGCCGGTGCAAAAAAGCCAGCGCAGCGGCCAGCTCGTTGAGCTCGTCGGCCAACACGCCACCGCCAACCTTGATGACGGCAAAGCGGGTTTCGCTGACGCGCGAGAACTGCTCCAGATATTGTCGTGCCTCGCGAGATGAGCCGAGTTGACCAAGCAGCTCGGTCACGATAGGACGAATCTCAGTCATCCTGCTGGGGCTCCGCCAGCAGCCGCGCATACACCTCGATGGCCTCGTTCAGCTGATCAATCGCGACCCATTCGTCGACGGTATGCGCCTGCTCGATATGGCCGGGCCCCAGCACGACGGCGTCTTTGCCTGCGGCTGAAAACAACGACGCTTCGGTCCAGAAGTCAACGGCCTCGATCATCGGCACACGGTGCTGATTCATCCACTGGCGCGCCGATTCCGAATCCACACAAGATGAAGGAAACGAGGGCCCTGAGAACGGCACCAGCCACTCGGCATCTGCTGGACTGCTGAGCCCTTTCAGCGTTTCAAGCAATTGCTGGTTATCCTGGCCCGGCAATAAGCGAGCGGACCAGTGCACGTCCAGATGATCAGCGATCACATTGCTCTTGATGCCGCCATCCACGGTGCCGACATTGAAACAGGTTTCGCGCCCGGCTTCCGCCTCGGCGCTGCAATAGGTCAATGCGGCGGCCAACCAGTTTGCGAAGCGATGAATTGCATTGTCGGTCAACGCGCGTGATTCTGATGAATGGCCGGCAGCGCCAAAAAACTGGCCCTTGACTGAAAGAAAGCCCCTGTGCGACAGCACGGCGCGACAGGCAGTCGGCTCACATACGACCACGCGCTCATAGCGTTGTGCGTGGCTGGATTCCAGAAAACGCTGAACGCAGCAACCGCCGGCGCCTTCTTCGTCGGTCGTAAACAACAGTGCCATCGGCGCTTCGGATGCTTGACTGAGCGCGATCAAGACCGCTGCTGCACCCTTGATATCGCAACTGCCCCGGCCATAGGCGCGCTCATTGCGCACGATCAACTCAAGCGGTGAATGCGACCAGCCCGCGCCGGCCGGCACGGTATCCAGGTGACAATTGAATAGCGTCGTGGTTCGACCCCGTTCGGCCAGCAACGTGACATGGCCGTCGCCGTGGTCGACCAGGTCAAACTCGAAGTTCGCGCCGAGCTGGTCCTGGATGTAGCTGAACATCGGGCTGGTCGCTGATAGCGCACGCGGCGGGTTCTGGCTGTCGCAGGCAACCAGCGCAGACAGGTGGGCAATGATGCGTTCAGTAATCACCCTGCCATTCACTGTGGTTTGGACCGCACGCGCTGAGCCAGCGTCGAGCTCTGGCCTAGCAATTTGACAAAGCCTTCGGCCTGTTCCGGCGTCCACGAAGCCGACTGCGCATAGACCGATTCGGCATCGCGAAGCACGTAGTCGGATTTCACCGCAACCGCCATCACGTTGCCACCTTCGGTCCGGATGCGGACCTGGCCGGTCACGAACTGGTTCGCACTTTGAAGATAGGCCTCCAGATCGCGCTTGTGTGGCTCGAAGAAAAAGCCGGTGTAGACCAACTCGGCCCAACGCGCGGCAATCAAGTGCCGGAACTGATTCTGCAGTCGCGTATTGACGGCATCCATCAATGCCCGATGCGCCGTCATCAGACCAGCGATTCCGGGACACTCGAACACGATGCGCCCCTTCAACCCAATCGAAACATCACCGGTGTACAAATGCCGACCCACACCGTACGCGCCCAGCGCTTCATTCATGCGTGCCAGCATGCTCGGCCCGGGCAAGGCCTCGCCATCAAGCGAAACTGCTCGCCCACGCTCGAAACCAATCAGCCAATCCGTTGGGCCTTCGGGCCACTCGGATCGTGGCCGACACCACACCCGAGTATCGTCGGCCGGTGCCTCGAACGCATCGACTTCCTGTCCCGACAGCGTGACACCCAGCAGATTTTCATTGATCGAATAACGGCTGTTTGACTCGGGCACCTCAATGCCGGCTTGCTGCATCAGCTCCAACTCGTGTGCCCGCACGTTGGTGGTCTGACGCTGCAGATCACGAATGGGTGCATGGATCGTGTAATCGCCAAGACTTCGTACCGACTGGTCAAACCGCAGCTGATCATTGCCCATGCCGGTGCAGCCATGCGCAAAATGTGTAGTGCCGATTTGATCGGCCAACTGCAAACAGCGCTCGACAATGACATAGCGATCCGAGCAGAGCATTGGATACTGGTCGAGCATGCGCGCACCGGACCACAGTAACGGCACCACGAATTGATCCCAAAGCGCGTCGCCAGCCTCCAACTGATGGTGCTCGACCGCACCCAACGTCCGCGCGCGCTGTGCAATCCACTCTCTCTGTTTCTGATCGACGCCGCCGGTATCGACAAACGCGGTATGCACGTCATACCCCTGCTGTTTCAGCGCGAGCACGCAGTAACTGGTATCCAGCCCGCCCGAAAACGCGAGCACGATGCCTGGCTTGCTCATGTCATTGTCCTCCCAGTAATTCAAGCAGCAGTGCTTTCTGCGTGTGCAGCCGGTTCTCGGCCTCGTCCAGCGCCACGCAGTCGTTCGAGTCCATTACTCCATCAGTCGCCTTGACATTGCGCCGCAGCGGCAGGCAATGACTGAAGCGCGCATTGCGCGTCAGCGCCATCTTGGCTTCATCAACCATGAAATGCTTGAACGGTGCGCGTAGCCTGGCCTCTTGCGCGGGCTGGCCGTAGAGAGGCAAAGCACCCCAGCTCTTGGCGTAGACCCAGTCCGCGTCGCGATAGGCCTGCTCAATATCCTGGCTGACCTGGATACGACCGCCCGACCTGGCAGCCTGAGATTCTGCCTGCTGCATGAACTGCGGGTCCAGGCGGTAGGCTTCATCCGGAATCAGCAGGGTGATATCCATGCCAAACTGGCTGGCCATCAACAGCGCAGAATTTGCCACCGCCGTATTCAGCGGCCGCGGATGCCAGGTCCAGGTCACCAGCAACTTGCGTTGGTCCGGCTCTCCCAGATGGTCCTGGATAGTGCGCATCATGGCCAGTTCCTGACAGGGGTGAACAATGGTTTCCATATTGATCACCGGGACGCTGGCGTGCTGCGCCAGCGACCGGATGACCCGGTCTTCGCGATCTACGGACCAATCCTTGAACTGCGGGAACGCCCGCAAGGCAATGGCATCGCAGTAGCGTGACAACACGCCTGCAACCTCGACGATGTGCTCTTCGGCATCGCCGTCCATGACCACTCCGGGCTCGAACTCGATCCCCCAAGCGCCCTTGCCGGGCTCAAGCACAACGGCGTGGGCCCCCAGCTGAAAGGATGCGATTTCAAACGAGGTCCGGGTCCTCAGCGATGGATTCAAAAACATCAAGGCAATGGTTTTGCCGGCCAACACGTCGGAAACCGGGTGTTGCTTCAAGGCTGCGGACTGGTCCAGCAAATGCTGTAATTCAGTGCGCGAGTAGTCCGTGGTCGACAGGAAGTGTTTCATTTCATCATCCAAAAAAAACCAGCCCAATGGCTGGATAGTCTGCATTCAGATCTTGCATGACATCAACCATCGAGCAGAAAGGGCAGGCCGGATCGTCGTAACATCCGTTCGGGAAAAAGGCGTTCGGGCCAAGTGATGGAGTACTCATGAAGCATGACCTGACTTTGCCACAGTTTACGATTCGCGACAAGCAGCAATGAATCTGCAGCTGGCTTGAAGCCCATCGCGAGCTCAGCCAGGCTGAACCAGTCGTGGACCGGACGATTCGAGATCAGCCCACGGCGGCGGTTGGGTCAATAACTTGGCAATGGTCGCAGCATCGGCTGGTGGCATGAACAGGAATCCCTGCCCATACGTGCAACCGTAAGCACGCAAGCGCTTCAACTGTTCAGGATGTTCAATACCTTCGGCGACGGTGCCGAGCCCAAGATCCGACGAAAGATTGATAATGGCCCGCGTGATGGCCTGGTCCTCGGGATCGGTTTCGATCGTGCGTAAAAACCCGCGATCGATCTTCACCGTGGAGATCGGGAAGTTCTTGATATAAGCCAGTGAAGAATAGCCGACGCCGAAGTCATCAATCACGATCGGAATACCAATCTGATCCAGTTGCTCGAGAATGGAGCGGTTGCGCGCCATGTTCTCGATCAGGATCCGCTCGGTTATTTCAAGGTGAATACAGCCGGGGTCCAATCGATGCTGATGCAACAGCATGCTCAGCTCGCGCACGAAGTCCGGCTCGTTGAACTGGACGCCCGAAATATTGATTGCAACCCAAGGCGGCTGGGACGTCAGCTGATGCCAGTGCTTCAGGTCGTGCAGGCTTTGCTCGAGCGCGAACTGATTGAGCTGATGCATCATGCCGGTCTCTTCAGCTGCCCGCACAAAATCGGCTGGCGGTACCTTGTAGCCATCCTTATGCGGCCACCGCAGCAGCGCCTCGAGTCCACACAGGCTCAAATCCTTCAGGTTGACGACCGGCTGATAGGCCATTTCGAATTCGCCGTTATTCATCGCCTCGCGTAGATCACGGCTCAAGTTCAATCGATATTCGACCTGGGCAAACATTTCCGGACTGAAAAAGGCATATTGATTGCGCCCCGATTGCTTGGCTTTGTACAGCGCCATATCGGCATTCTGAATCAACTCCGATGCATCAGTCGATGAGGTTTCCAGGAGCGCAATGCCGACGCTTGCGGTGATAAATAGCTGGCGATCATCAACTTCGAAGGCCTGCTCCAACGACGCCAGCAAGGTCTTGGCCAGGCGATGAATCTGATCAGCGTGACTGCGCGATGCCACGACCAGAAACTCATCCCCGCCCAGACGCGACAGCTCGTCATGCTTGTGCAAATCCTGGTAAAGCCGATCCGGCACGCGCATCAGAAGCTCATCGCCAAACTGGTGGCCCAGGGTTTCGTTGATATCCTTGAACCGGTCCAGATCGATCAGCATGACCGCAGTAACCGGCTCCAACTGTTCATATCCCAGCCGGTCCTGCAAGTGCTGCAAGACGCCCTTGCGATTCAGCAAACCGGTCAGGGAATCGTGCGTTAGCAATGCCTCCAGTTCCTGTTCGGCCAATTCGCGTTCCATGATTTCGCTCTGCAGCGATGCATTCGAAAGGCTCAGCTCGCGCGCTTGTTGGCTGCTGGACATACCCAACCACGCCGCAAGCACAACCAGAAACGACAGCAGACTACCCAGAACCAATACGATAATCGGCAGTTCACTGTGCATCTGTTGCCGAATGGATTCCAACAGGCTGACGTCAAATTCGATCTGGCCCTGTCCGTTCGTGAACGGCATGACCAACGATCCGCTCAGGGGACTGACATCACTGAGCGCGTCCCGGTCAGGTGAAATGACGAATTCATCATCAGCGATTCGTACCGAGATCAACACTTCTTCAAGGTAAAAATCGGACAGCATATTGGTGATGGATACCGATGGCTGATTGATCACCGCCAGCCAGTGGGTAATCTGTTGTTCGTCGACCACCGGTGTGACCACGGTCATGGCCGCTTCCTGTCCGAGGTAAATCCCGGGTGTGGGCTCGAGGATGCGTGCACGAGCATCGAGCGGCATGTCGGCCAGCATGCGCCTGGCTTCAGGACGGATCGGAAATGGATCCCCCTCGACGATATTCAGTGCGTCGCGCGACTCGACCCAAAGCGTGTTGAGATCGCTATCGAGCACCGCAACCAGCAAATAAGAGGGGTACTCCTGAAACAAGCGCTGCACATCCTGTGCCCAGAGCGGCCGGTTACTGACATTACCCAAGGCCAACCGTGCAGCCATGCGCGACTGCACGAACTGATGTCGGACCGCGCCTCGTTCGATATCGCTCTGGATATGGGTAACAATGTTGTACAGGTGACGATCAATGTAATCTTGCTCGCCCTGATCCAACACGCGATAGAGGTAGATCGTGGCGGTCAGCAATAACGCCAGAAACAGCAGTGCAAGCAGCGCAGAGCGAAATCCAGGCCGTAGCCTTTGCGCCGATGACACGTGTGGGTTAGTAGCGGTTGTCACAATCCATACCCCTTCGCTGGAAAAAGCGTGGCCCCGTTGAACAATGCTTTTTCCGTGGGCCCTCCCGCTTGTTGATCGGTCAGTATAGCGATTGCAGCATCAATCTGCCATGCAGTGCTTTCAGCCGATTCATGTCGTCGATCTCGCTACACTGTACTGATGGCGCTTCGCATCTCACATCAACTACCGGCACTGACGCTTGGCCTGTTTGTCGGCCTGATCCTTCAGGAGATACTGCTGGGGATCGCAGATATCCTGACGCCACAAATCAGCCTGAACGCCGCGATTATCGGTCTGGAGCCAATGCCGGGGCTTACAGCCATTATCCTGGCGTGCTGGTTTATCGGTGGCCTGTCTGCCGGACTGATGGCCAGTCTGATCGGGCACAGTCTGACCACGGGCTGCGTCGCCGGCGTGCTGCTGATGTTGCCCGCGCTGATGCTGGCCCAGGTCAGTTTTGCAGAACAGACGACGACCGCGGCGTTATTTACCATCAACCCGCTAATCGCTGCTGCCACTGGCGCCTGGCTCGCCGGACGAGTGAACCAGAATTTGACCCAGCAACGGGGCAGCCCAACTTCGGATGCATAACCCGTTTCACTGCAGCGCTCCACTACAATGGCCGCCATGCAATGGATCGACATCGGCTGCAATCTGAGCCACGACAGCTTTGACGACGACTGGAGCGAGGTGGTTGACCGCGCCCAGGACCACGGGGTTGTGCAACTGGTGTTGACCGGTGCCTCGGTTGAAGGCAGTCTGCGCGCACTTGAATTGGCCCGGCAGCGCCCTGGTGAATTGACGGCCACCGCAGGGATTCATCCGCATCAGGCCGAAGATTTCAATGCCGAAGCCGCTCAGCAACTGCAAGCGCTGCATCGCAACCCTCAGGTCGTGGCTGTCGGCGAATGCGGACTGGACTATTTTCGCGATTTCAGCCCCAGGCCGGCGCAGCATCGAGCCTTCGAAGGACAGCTTGAACTGGCCATTGAAGCCAGCAAGCCCTTGTTTCTTCATCAACGGGAATCACATGATGATTTCATGGCCATCCTGAAGCCGGTTCGAGACCGGTTGGGGCCGGTGGTCGTGCACTGCTTTACCGATTCAAAACGGGCGCTGTTTGACTATCTGGACCTGGATTGCCACATCGGCATCACCGGCTGGGTTTGCGATGAACGCCGCGGCCTTGGGCTGAAAGAATTGGTCCCGCATATCCCAGCCAATCGCCTGATGCTGGAAACCGATGCACCCTATCTGAAACCACGCAACATCCGCCCCAAAGTCAAGACGCATCGGAATGAACCGCAGTGGTTGCCGTGGATCGGCGGAGCTGTGGCAGCCCTACGAAATTGTTCGCCTGCTGAACTGGCCGAACAGACCACCTGCAATGCACGTCAGTTTTTCGGTTTGAACCCTGACGCCTGATCAGACTGGCTGTGGCTGCAGTCGCTCGGCCAGGATTCGAAGTCGTTTGTGCTGAAGCTTCAGTCGATAATCAAGCTCCTTGATCGCACAACGCAGTTCCGTTTTGACCCAGCGATCTCGTAACGCGTCCTTGCCGGCCTCGAGCTTGCGCATCTGAAGGGCCTGCCAGGCCGATACCGTCTCACGAAACTGGTGATATTCACTTTCAAGCTGTGTACGCCAGCGCGCCTGCGCGCCTGCGTGGGTAGCAAGCTGATGATTGAGCCGCTGAAATTCCATGGCCAGACGCGCTCGCTGAATGCGAAAATACGGCACTTTCTTGCGATCGTAGACCAGCCCCGTCCAGGCCATGGCATTGATCAGCCACTTGGACGGGTCATACTGCCACCAGCGCACACCGTTTCGATAATCCGCCTGAAACGCATGATGATAATTGTGATATCCCTCGCCCCAGGTCAGCAGCGCGATCCAGGCATTGTCAACCGCCGTGTTGTCTTCGCTGTATGGCCGGCGTCCCCAGGTATGCGCCAAAGAGTTGATGAAAAAAGTGAGATGATGGCTCAGTACCAAACGCAACACACCGGCCAGTAGCAGCATGCCGATCAGGTCGTTGAAAATCAGACCCAGCACAATCGGAATCCCCAGGTTCATGGTCCAGACCAGCGGCCAGTAAATCCGATGCTGCCACATCACCACCCAGTCTTTTTCCAGATCCTGGACCTCGGAAAAATCCACTTCACTGGTCGGCCAGGCACGCAACATCCAGCCGATATGCGCATGCCAGAATCCAGTCTTGATTGAGTGCGGGTCGCGATCAACTTCATCCACGTGGCGATGATGTACCCGGTGGCGCGCAGCCCATATATAGATGCTGTTTTGAATCGCCATCCCGCCAAATAGCGCGAGAAAAACCCGCGCAGGCCAGCGCGCCTTGAACGTCCGGTGCGACCACAATCGATGATAGCCGGTCGTAATACTGATGCCGCCCAGCATCAGCAGCACAATCATGCTGATCCAAGCGGCCAGGCTGTAGCCGTTCATCCAGCCCCATAGCGGGACCAGAGTCAGGGCCGCCAGGTTGGTCAGGCCAAAAAAGATTGCAGAAGACCGAACCAATGCGGGTTTGTCAATGGCTGTCATAGCGATGAGTCCTCGAAATGCACGGCGCCGAAACAGCCGATTTAGATTCAACCGCGACCGAAGAACTGGATCGACAGCGGATAGGGCCAGACAATGCCATCATTGGCCTTGATCGCCCCGATGATTGGGAAGACCAGGCCCAGCAGGGCAAGAATCCAGAACAGGAAAATACCGATCACAATCAGCGACAGCAACAGACAGATGAAAGCGTAGATGATGGCGCTGATAATCCAGTTGATGACGACATGCCAGTGCGGCTCGAGCCCGGGCAGTTCGTCTTTTTTCAATATGTAGATGACGACCGGCACAATCAGGCCGCCCAGCGGAATCACCAAACCGGCCAGCAGCGACAAATGCAGAATCAGCGACCATGTTTTCAGCTCTTTGGAATCTTCCATGTCAAATGCCTGCCTGGATGAAATCTGATGAGGAAAAAAAGACGCTCAGCGCGTCGTTGCCACGCTGATGTTGTCGATGCCGACCACATTGGCCGAATCGAGCACAACCACCAGCGAATTGGTATCCGCGTCCGGGTGCGAGGCAATGATCAGCGGCGCTTTGGGCGCCCGCGCATATTCACGCTCCAGATTGGCTCGAACCGCCCGCTCATCGACCGAGCGATCGTTGATCGTAATCTGGCTGGTCGAGTCGATGCGAACCACAATCTGGCCAGTATCTTCCTGCTGAACCTGCTGTTCACTCTGCTGCGGACGCGAAATATCCAGCCCCTTTTCACGCACGAACGACGTCGTCACGATGAAAAAGATCAGCATGATGAACACGATGTCCAACATCGGAGTAATGTTGATTTCGGCTTCATCCTCGGGGCGGTTACGTCTACGCATGATAGAAAATACTCAATGGATTCAACAATCAGACACGCAGAATACCCCAGCCACCGACCGCTTGCAAAGCCGATCGGTTATTTTTTGTCCGTGCGCTTGCGCTGATGCCAGTCCGAAATACTGGTCTGGCTGGCGCGCGTCAGGGTCAGCGCATCGTCCGGGGCTTCCTTCGTGACCACGCTGCCGGCACCGATTGTGGCGCGGTGACCGATACGAACCGGAGCAACCAGGGATGAATTGGAGCCAATAAACGCCTGTTCACCGATCTCCGTGCGGTGTTTGGCGACGCCATCGTAATTGCAGGTGATCGTGCCAGCGCCAATATTGGCTGCAGCACCGATCGACGCGTCGCCGATGTAGCTCAAGTGACTGGCCTTGGCGCCGGCTTCGAACACCGCATTCTTGACCTCGACGAAATTTCCGACCTTGCAGTCCGGGCCGATTTCGGTACCCGGCCGCAGCCGGGCAAAGGGACCGATCTGACAGGCGCCATGCGTGCGCGTACTTTCCAGCACGCAGTAAGGTTCAATCCTGGTGCCGGCAGCCAGCACACAGTCGCGCAGAATCGAACCCGCGCCGATGCTGACGTCGTCATGCAACACGACTTCGCCTTCGAATATAACGTCCCGATCAATCCAGACATCCCGCCCTACCTGAACCCTGCCTCGAATCTGGAGGGACTGCGGCATCGCCAAGCGCGCACCCTGTTCCATCAAGGCAATGACGCAGCGGTGTTGCCAGTGAGCCTCGATCGTGGCGAGTTGTAGCGGATCATTGGCACCCAGCAGTTCGTTTGAATCCTGACAGACCTCAGCGGTTACGGCCAGCCCCCCTTCTACCGTTAGACCGATGCAGTCCGTCAGATAATATTCCTGCTGTTGATTGTCGTTGCTTAATTGGCCCAAGCAGTCATTGAGCTGCCCGGCTTCAACCATCAGAACGCCGCTGTTGACCTCGTCAACGGCCAACTCCTCTGCGCTGGCATCGACTTGTTCCCGGATGCCGGTCACCTGGCCCTGCGCATCGCGAAGAATACGACCATAGCCGGTCGGGTCCTGCGCAAAGAAACTGAGCACGGACAACACGGCCTGGCTGGACGCAAAATGGGCCTGCAATGATTGCAGGCTGGACGCTCGAATCAGCGGCATATCACCGGGCATGACCAGCACCGTGGCATCGTCTGGCACGTTGGGCATGGCCTGCTGCACGGCGTGACCCGTGCCGAGACGTTCGGTCTGTTGAACACAATTCAGGGTTAGCTCGGGATGGTGCTGACCAAACCGCTCGACCTCCCGCTGAACTGATTCCGCATCGTGCCCAACCACGACATGAATGGCGTCGGGCTTCAGTTCGACGACCGAGGCAAGTCCGTGCCACAGCATGGATCGGCCACCGACGGGCTGCAGCACCTTGGCGCGCTTGGACTGCATGCGTTTGCCTTCACCGGCAGCCAGCACGACGACATGGATCAATTTACCGCTCACGGACCATCCCCTCGATAACATCGCGAAAGATTCAGGAATGCCCAGCATAGCGTGGGCGATGGCCTGTTGCAGACGCTCAGGTCTGTCAGGAACAGAAAAGTGAAGGCCCCGGGAGAGGGAGAACCCGGGGCCTTCGGGGTTGGATCCGGTTTGGGGACGTTACCGAATCCTTCCGGTCGTCTAGGGAGGGAGACGACCGAAACCTGTTAAGCGATGATCGGACCACTAGCGCTGCCGATTAGTTGAATAGACCGTCCAAATTCAAAAAAAGTTTCAAAAATTCATGCATTGAATCCAAGCTATTGAGTTGGAACGAAATTCATATGGAGTCCTCATTGCAATCTAGCACTTCGATTCCATTATTGTTTCGACGAGCCAACCCTTCAAGCCCGGTGTTATCGAAACAATTCATTGGATTATTGACCAGCTCAACGCATAATGCATGGACCAAAAGTCATCCATTCCATCAAGGGCATCATGAGCGACGATCACACCCAACAGGACGACGTGTCCAACCCCAGGCTGAACGCGATCGAAGCCCGCGTCATCGGCTGCCTGATTGAAAAACAAGCCACTACACCTGAAAACTACCCGCTAACGCTCAACGCCCTGGTCACGGCCTGCAATCAGAAAACCAGCCGCAACCCAGTGCTGCAGCTCGAGTCAGGCAAGGTTGGCCAGGCACTTCGCCAGCTGGAGCAACGTCGGTGGGTCGAGCGTCAGCATGGCGCTCGAGCCGAGCGCTGGGGCCATCGGATGGATCAAACCCTTAGACTGACCGCAGCGCAGCGGGTACTCATGGGCCTGCTGCTGTTGCGCGGACCTCAAACGCTGAACGAATTACTCGTCCGTACTGAACGCATGCATTCGTTTGATGATGTCGACGACCTGCGTTTTCAGCTCGAACGACTGGCGCAGCATTCGCTGACCGAAGAATTGTCGCGCCTGCCGGGTCAGCGCGAGGCTCGCTTTGCTCAGCGCCTGGCTGAAACCGGCGCTGAAACCAACCAGGCACCCGATCCGAAGCCAGGCTCCAGCGATAGCCCTGCTGCGCCGGCGATGGATGACCTGATCCAGCGACTGGAAGCCGTCGAACAGCGCCTGGCCGAACTGGAAAATCGGCTCAAGCAGTAACCGCGATGCCTGGCTGGAACAACGGCCAAAACGACGGGTCGACGAGCAGAAAGCCCGCAACTGGCATCGAACAATCGGCCTCAGCGCTGTCGGCGGCCAATCTGATCGATCGAAATACTGGCGACTTCGCCACCTGAATCATCGCGCATCGGTGTGCCGTCTTCCGGCGCCCAGGCCGAGGCATAAATCACTTCCCAGCGTGCATGGGCGTGCGTTGGTCCCTGCTGCTGTCGCTTGAACTGTCTGAGAACATCACGGCTGACCTCGAAGTCGATCGTCGGATCGAGTACGCGCAGCTCCTTCAGCAGATCGCTGGTGTTGCGGTAGTTCAGGTCCAGCCAGTCAGTATCCAGTACGGGCTCGGTGAAACCGGTGCGCATCAGCAGGTTGCCGACGGTCTGCACATCGGTCAATACCTGCGGATAACGCGCCTGGTCATGTTCGGATAATCCTGCACGCAACGCCGTCAGGCTATCGGGCCCGAGCGTGGAAAACAGCGCGAAACCACCGGGCTTCAGAACACGGCGAAAGCCATTCAAAACCGCCTGCAAATCGGTACAGAACGGCAGCATCAGGCTGGAAAACAGCAGATCGACTGATGCCTCAGCCAGCGATAGTCGATTGGCATCGGCACACAGCAAATCAAAGGACTTACGCCAGCGCCCACGCTGGGCTCGTGATTGATCCAGACGCGACATCGAATGATCAACCGCAACCACCTGGGCCTCTGGGTAGCGCTGTTTCAACCCGGCCGCTTGACGACCCTCGCCGCAACCCAGATCAAGGATGGTGGCCGGCTGCAACTTCAAGCCGTCCAGACGCTCCATCAGGCGCGAAGCGACTTCAGTCTGCAGAACCGATTGCGGCGTTTCTGGCTTGGATGACGTTCGAAATGGAAACATGATGGTCTGGATACGATCGCACAGGTGGCTCGACAATAGGCTGATAAACACCATACTTGCCAGCTTGAAGCCCGCATGTGATGATCATAGCTGGCCGTTGGGGAACTGGCGTATCGTGAACCGTGTATTTTCATTCTGGCCCGTCGGCTGTCGCTTGTGTGGCTGCGCCAGTGAGCAGTCCATCGAAATATGCTCGGTATGCAGGCAGGCACTGCCGACCATTGAGTCGGCTTGCCAGCGTTGCGCGATGGAGCTGCCAAGTGCTGTGCTGGCTTGTGGTCGTTGCTTGAAAACCGATCCGGCCTATGACCGCAGCCTGGCGGCGTGGACGTATCAAAATCCAGTCACCGGCCTGATCCAGCGTTTCAAGTTTTCAGGCGATCTGGCAGCGGGTCGTCTGCTGGCCGAGCTGTACGCCGAGCATCTCGAAAGTCAACTGACCGGTCCCCGACCCGAGCTGATGATTCCGGTACCGCTGCACTGGCGTCGCCAGTGGCGCCGAGGCTTCAATCAGGCCGAGCTGATCGCGCGAGACTTGTCCGGAACGCTGAAAATTCCCTGGCAGTCTGCACTGCAACGAACCCGGCACACACCGACACAGTCCGAGCTGCCTGCCCGCAGTCGAACCGGCAACGTGGCCAGGGCCTTTCGCTGTCGCGTCAATCAGGTGCCCAAACATGTTGCGTTGATCGACGACGTCATGACCACAGGGGCCACGCTGAACGAATGCGCCCGGGTGGTGAAGCGTCATGGTTCGCAACGCGTGGATATCTGGGTGCTGGCTCGTGCTTAAGAGCCAGCTTGGGATTGGATCGTTGAACAACAAGCCCTTGACTCGCCTATCCTTTTTACAGTCAAACCAAGCAAGTCCACGCCGAGCAGGCGTTTCCAGCGCGGCCTCAATCGGCCCGAGCGCATCCGCTGCGCGCCCTTTCCCTAGTGGCTATAGCCACTCAAGCCAATTACCTCATTGACCAGCTTGAGCTTTTCAACCACTTTAGGTGTGAGCACGAACGGGTACGGATCGGGTTGATCAAGGCTGCGGTTGAGCAGGTTGATATGCATTGCGAGTTGAACCCAGTGCTCAATGCGCACGTCCATATCGTCACTGATCGCCTCAACGGGTGCCATGCCAATGGCTACGGCGGTTTCCAGCGTATCGACGATCTGCAGTAGGTGCGCCCAGCACTCGGCCCAGTCCTCCCATGGATGCGAGCTGGCGTAGGCGCTGACCCACTGCTGCTGCCAGTCGGGTGGCGGGCCTTTGTCGTAATAGTTCTGAAGAGCGGACGAATAATCCTGTCGTTCGTCACCGAACAGCGTACGCACGCGATCGAGCAAGGGACCGTCGCGAACCAGCAAATCCCAGTAGTAATGACCACTTTCATGCCTGAAGTGGCCAAGCAGGGTCCGCTGCTGCTCGTTCATCTGAATGCGCATGCGCTCACGTTCGACATCATCAGCCTCGGCAATATTGATCGTGATCAGACCATTGGCATGGCCGGTCATGATCTGATTGCCCTGATCCAGGTGGTTAAACTCCAGGTCGCTCGGTTCGTCTTCAAGAAACGCAAACGCCAGGCCTCGCTCGTAATCGACCTGACGACTGAATACCGGCAAATGATGCCTGCGCAGGTCATACACCAGCCGCCGTTTACGGCGTTCAATACGCAGCCAAAGCTCGCGATTGCCCGGCTTGTTCAGATTGGGAATCACTTGATTCAATCGACAGGCGATGCAAAATGGTTCGGGATCCTCGACCGGCACCATCCAGTTGCAAGCATCATCTTGTGAGTAATGCCGGCACTGGTGATAGTGCGTGCCCTGTGCCGAGGGCGTAAGCGCCAGCCAGCGGCCATTGCTGGCTGGCTCCAGCGCCGATAGTTCCAATACATCGGGCAGAAACCCCAGCTTGCGGCCACACTCCATACAGCTTGTATTTTCGAAGAAGACAGTATTGCCGCACGTACACTGAAATTTTTTCATGAGCTCGATTTACACCCTCTGAATCAGAAGCCGCAACATACTGATCATGGATTAATCCAATCTGGACGAATGAATCCTGGATTGGTGCCAATTCGCTGGTAGGACAAACAACAATATGGAGCGACTGCGGCGACGTTACAAGTATTGATCTGCCTGCATGCTTGGCCGACGCAGGTTTTCGATTAAAAATCCGATGTCAGGTTAACACGCAGCCTGCATTGTATTGATTCAGCCAGGTTCAATGACAAGAACCAGGCTGATGCAACAACAGGCTCGATATCAAACCGGGGTATTCATCATTCACTTCGCAAGTCATTCACTTCGAAGGAAACCAGGTCTGGCCGATCAACCGGCCCACCTCGGCCAACTCGATCTGCAGATCATCCATGAATTCACTCAGCGGTTGATCTTTCAGCCTGGTGCTGGGCGCTTGGTTGACCTGACGCATTAACTGCACCACATGACGCAGCGCCTGGTCGTCTTCACCCGGCAATGCATTCAATCTTGATTCCAGCGCCAGCAGACAGAATTGCACGGATCGGGGAAACTGAGCATCCTTGAGCAGGAAAGCCAGCACGGAGGGTCCACTGACCCGAACGCGAACATGACGGCGATACATTTGATAGGCCGACAGCGATTTCAGCACGCTCATCCATTGGATCGATTCAAACGGCGGCAGCTCTTCGAGTTCTTCCGGCAGTAGATCATCGGCACGTACATCGATAATCCGGGTCGTCATATCGGCCCGTTCCAGGTACCGGCCGATCAGGATGAAATCATAGGCATGGTCCTGGCTCATCGTCCCCATCAGCATGCCGGCAATGCGCTGGCAATCGTGAATCATCTGGTCGAGCCATTCATGCTGCTTGCGCTTGGATTGGTTGCCCTTGAACTGCTCACTGGCATCCAGATACAGCGCGTTCATCTGCTCCCAGACCTCTCTTGGCAACAGATCTCGCGCCGATCGCATGTTTTCACGCGCAAACTCCAGCGAGCTCTTGATCGATGCACCGTTGCGCTCATCGGACATCAGAAATTTGACGACCTGTCGCTCGCTTCGGCTCTCACCGTAGAGCTCGGAAAACAGCTCAGAGTGGCCGGTAATGCGCACCAGCGGATCCCATCCGGGCGCCAGCTTTCCGGGCAGATCCAGATTCAGATTGGCATTGACGTTGATCAGACGCGCCAGGCCCTCGGCCCGCTCCAGGTAGCGGCCGTGCCAGTAGATATTCTCTGCAAGCCTCGATAACATGGTCTAGCGCTCCGTATCCACGATCCAGGTGTCCTTGCTGCCCCCGCCCTGGGACGAATTGACCACCAGCGAGCCGGCCTTCATGGCCACGCGGGTCAGGCCGCCGGTCGTCACGTGCGTTTGCAGGCCCGACAGAATGAACGGCCTCAGATCCACGTGCCGTGGGGCCGCACGCCCGGACACGTAAGTCGGCGCGGTTGAAATGGCCAGCGTCGGCTGGGCAATGTAGTTTCGTGGATCATCCTTGATCAAACGCGCAAATTTGCGCTGCTCTTTCTGGGTCGAATGCGGACCAATCAACATGCCGTAGCCACCCGACTCGTTCGCTGGCTTGACGACCAGTTCATCTAGATGCGCCAGCACGTAGGCCCGTTCATCCGGATTGCCACATTTCCAGGTTGGAACATTCGCAATACCAGGCTCTTCATCCAGATAATATTTAATGATTTCAGGTACGTAGGCATACACCACCTTGTCGTCGGCGACGCCGGCACCAGGCGCATTGGCCAGGGCGACATTGCCGGCACGCCAGGCCCGCATCAGTCCGGGCACACCCAGCAAGGAGTCCTTGCGAAACACTTCCGGGTCCAGAAACGCGTCGTCGATACGACGATAGATCACGTCCACGCGCTCGAGTCCGTCGATGGTCTGCATAAAGACCTGATCCTGATCGTCGACGATCAGGTCGCGACCTTCAACCAGCTCGACGCCCATCATCTGGGCCAGATAGGCATGCTCGAAATAGGCAGAGTTGAACGCACCGGGCGTCAGTACGACAACATTCGGGTTTTCCAACGGCCGGGGTGATAACGAGGCCAGCGTGTCGAACAGCTGAGCCGGATATTCATCCACCGGCTGGATGCCGCTGTCGTCAAACAGCTCAGGAAACACCCGCTTCATCACTTGACGGTTTTCCAGCATGTAGGAGACGCCGGACGGAATGCGGAGGTTGTCTTCGAGCACCAGCAGCTCACCCCGGTCATCCCGCACCAGGTCGGAGCCGCAGATGTGGGCCCAGATACCCAGCGGAGGCGAAAACCCTTTGCACTGTTTGCGGAAATTTTCGGAATCCTTCAACAGCTCAGCCGGAAATACGCCGTCCTTGATAATGCGCTGGTCGTTGTACAAATCATCAATGAACAGATTCAGTGCGCGAACTCGCTGCTCAAGACCGGCCGAAACCTGGTCCCATTCCTTTTTCGGGATGACGCGCGGAATCAGGTCAAATGGCATGGCGCGATCGATGCCGGTGTCTTCGAAATAGACACGAAATGTAATTCCAGCGACCAGGGCCGCAATTTCGCAGGCGGCCTTGCGTTCGTTCAACTCGTCCTGATCCAGGTTTTTCAGGTATTTCCACAATGCCCGGGCAGCCGCGCGCGGCCGACCGGCATTGGTCACCAGTTCGTCGTAGAAACCGGTACTTGAATAATTACTTAAATCCATAGCCCTACTACGCTACACGTTTGAGCGAAAATTTCAAGTTGATGGACCGATGGACCGGAACGTGCGGGCCTGCTTCATCAGGTCCGGCATCAAGTGGTCAAACGCATGCTGGATCTGATCCGGATACTGATCAAAAAAATCCAGACCCTGTTTGAGCGGCGACGCCTGTCCATGTCGCAGGGCAATCAGATCGAAGATGGTTTGAATCATTTGCCGATCATGCATTCGGGTCCACAGCGACGCTTGTTCGGCCCAGCGGGTGAAACGCCGCAGCCGGTCTGGTAGTTCGTGCCGATGGTCGGCCAATAGTCGTTCAGTATCAGCGGCAAATTCCGATAGGGGTTGATCGCTGTAGTCGGTCCACTGTTGGCTCAGCAGGTGATCGAACAGCACGTCAAGCATGATGCCCGCATAGCGCCGCCAGGGGACATTCAACTTGGATGTGAAGGCTGTGACCACTGCATGTCGATCTGACCAGCCGTCGATACGTCGGTGCAGCAGCACGCCCCGCCGCAGCTCGGGTCGAAGGGTGTCGAGCACCTGCAGGCCCTTCAGATGGTCTCCGAGGAGTGCTCCCAGGCGGTGGTCGGGATGTGGTCCGGCCAGGATCAGATGAGCCAGGTAATTCATCGGCTTGTCTGCGCCAGATGGCAGAGGGCACAGATCCAATCCATTGAATCCACTACAGCTGAATACAGTACTGCCAGTGTGACCATCAAAACCGCCTTCGCGCTGCTGCGAACGAACGGCAGATCCTGAGTTATCATTGCTCTAAGCACTTCACTCCAGACAACGCGATGACCGCGGACAAGCCAGAAACCGAGTCCAAGCATACGCCAGCAGCAGCTGATCCATCGCCGCAACAGCGCCCGATTGTGGATCCCGAGACGTTTCCGGACGAGCAACAGGCGTTTTTCTTGAGCGGCCCAGCCGGTCGGCTCGAGTGCATCTCGGACCAGCCCGAACCGGATATTGCGCGCGCCGCGACTGCCATCCTGTGTCATCCGCATCCCCAGCACGGTGGCACCATGCGCAACAAGGTCGTGACCATCATGGAGCGCAGCTTGCGCGAAATTGGGCTGGCCACTGTGCGCTTCAACTTTCGCGCGACCGGCGAAAGCGAAGGCGAATTCGCCGATGGCACCGGCGAGCTGGAGGATTTGTACTGCGTCATTGAATGGGTTCAGCGAACGCGGCCCGACACCGACCTATGGCTGGCCGGCTTTTCATTTGGTGCCTGGGTATCGCTGAAAGCCGCACAGCATGCGCCTGTCCGCATGCTGATCAGCATTGCGCCGCCGGTCGAGCGCTACGGATTTGCCGATCTGCAGCCACCGATGGCGCCGTGGCTGGTGGTCCAGGGTGACGAAGATGAGGTGGTTTCCGCCGATGCAGTCATCAGCTGGGCTCAAAGCCTCGAGCCTGCGCCCGAGCTGGTCGTTATGGAAGGCAGCGGACATTTCTTTCACCGACGCTTGATGGACCTGCGCGGCCTGCTCAAGAACGCAGTGCAAAAACACCTGCCCTGACTCCGATCGCTATGGTCCAACTGGCCGGACATTCAACATCGATTGTCGAGCCGAAGCCCGGCCCGGGCGGGCCGGCCGAGCGCTATCAAGCACTTTGCCAATCCGGCAAGTTGACCAAAGACCCAAGCCAGCTACAGATCATCCAGCTACTCGATCAGCGCTATGAAGTCCTTGGCCGCAAACGGAAGCGCTTCCGCAAATCAATGCTGATCCCCGGGCTTTACATTCACGGTGGCGTCGGGCGCGGCAAGACCATGCTGATGGATCTCTTTGCGCAGAGCCTTGAAGAAGCCGGCATTGCCGTCATTCGGCAACATTTCCACCGCTTCATGAACGATATACATCAACAGCTGGACACCTTGAAGTCGCAGCGCAATCCGCTGAAACGGGTTGCCGAACGCCTCAATCAACAGGCACGCGTGCTGTGTTTCGATGAATTCCACGTCGACGATATTGCCGATGCCATGCTGCTTGGCGAACTGACTCGACACTGGTTTGACCAGGGCCTGACCCTGATTGCGACCAGCAACACCGCGCCGGATGATCTGTATGCCGATGGCCTTCAGCGGCAGCGCTTCGAACCGGCCATACGGAATATCCATCGCTACTGCGATATCGTCGAATTGACTTCGCCCGAAGATTATCGCCTGCGGCAGCTCGAGCGCCACCCGACCTGGCTACATCCTCATAACGCGAAGACCGAAACCTTGCTGGAGCAGGAATTCAGTGATCTTTGCCCGCAAGGACGAATTGCGGATGATTCTGTACTGTTAAGGGGTCGGACGCTGACTATTCAGGCCAGCGCATCGACCGTGCTGTGGACGCGGTTCAGCGATTTGTGTGAGCAACCCCGATCCAGTCGCGACTATATCGACCTGACGCAACGCTACTCCACGCTGTTGCTCAGCGATATCCCCCAGATGGACGATGACGATAACAACGCAGCCAAACGCTTCATTCACCTGATCGATGCCTGTTATGACCGTGCCGTCAAAATGATTGCCTCCGCCAATGCGCCGATTGACGGGATCTACACCGGACGACGACTGGCGCAGGAATTCGAGCGAACGCGGTCACGTTTGACGGAAATGCAGACCAAACCCTATCTGGCTCAAGCACATCGGTCATAAAAAAGGGGGCGCGTGGCCCCCTTCAGCAAAGAAATCGATTTCAGTGGTGAACGATGGGTTTACTGCTGTGCCAGGTCCTTCAAATCGTCCAGGTCCAGATCGCCGAAGTTGATGCCGCTGCTGATGACCTGACCGATAAATACCGGATCAAGCGCGCCATAGATGTTGACGAACACCAGGTCGCCGTTCTGTTCATTGACCATGACCATGATGCCATCAACGAAATCGACCGACTCCTTGATGTAGACATCGACCTGATCGTCATCATCGCGAATCTCGATCGCTGCCGTCCATCCCTCGAAAGCCAGTTGCGAAAGAGTTTCGTTATACAGCGGCAGCATGACATCCGACTCGATATCGTCATACACCATGACACGCAGGCCCGCCACCGTGCTCAGCACGTCGGCAAGATTGTCATTCGAGCCGCGCAAGCCTTCAGCAAAGCCCTGAATGATGGCATTACCAAAATTCAGATTCACTTCCGGTGTAGCATTGATGGATTGCTGTATCGGGCGCAGGTCAACCTGGCCTGACAGCATGGTCTGGGCCAGCGCGGACTGCGAAAGCAGGACTGACAGAATAAGGATGGCTTGAGTCCATTGTTTCATTGGTTTACTCCTGGTTGGTTTGAAGATCATTCATGGGATCTTGAGTTTCTACATTGATCCGTTGGGGTTGCGCGATTGCGCGAACCAGTCGGCTGTAAGGCAATGGCTCCAGTTCGATCGATGGCCATTGAAGGTGTTCATTCAGCTCGCGCCCGGTAATGCTCAGCGCCTTGCGGGAGGTCGTGTTTACGGTTTGCATCGCCAAACGGAAGTCCTGAATTGCAGTTGGATCTGGTTCCGGCTCATTGATTGGCATCAGCAGCGTCAGGCTCAGTGCAAGTACCAGACTGGCAGCAATTGCGAATCCCCAAGCGCTGTGCAATCCCCGGCCTCGCGGCCGCAGCATATGCTTCCAGCGATCAGCAAGTTCGGCAGGCAGCGGTTCAGGCTTCAGGCGACGCAATTCCTTGCGCAAGGCCCAGTCTGCAGCGAGTTCCGGATCGGCTGGCGGATGTTCGAGTGCGCGTAACCGGTCTTCCAAGCCGGCCGCAGACTCCAACACCGCTGGATCGGTCCAATCAGGCGACTTGTTCATGCAGTTCCTCCTCGATCTTTTTGCGCAGTAACCGTCGAGCGCGAAAGGTGTAGACCTTGACCTGGGTTCGGCTGAGCTCGAGCGTTTTCGCCGTCTGGGCGACGTCCAGTTCCTGCATGTCCCGTAAGATCAGCAGGCTGCGACCGGGTTCCGGCATTTCGGCCAGTGCCGCCAGCAGCAGGCCACGACGGCGCTGCACGTCGATCGCCTCATCCGGATTCAATGTGGATTGAACGTCGGCCTGCACCGACTGTTCACCGACCAGCTTCAGCGTTAGCGACTGGGTCCGCTGTCGGTGACGCAGTCGGTCCAGACAGGCATTTCGGGTACAGGTCAGCAACCAAGGCAGGGCGTCATCGCGGCGCACATCATCGCCCCGATGCCAGAGCTTGATCAGTGTGTCCTGCACCACGTCATCAGCTTCATCACCGCGGCCAAGCAACATCAGCGCCAGGTGGCGCAATCGGCTGCCGTAGCGGTCAATCATCTGCTCGAAGGGCTGCTGCATACCCGGTATACGTACGAAGGGGTGGATGGGTTACAGCTTGTCGGAAAAAATGGCGCTCGAAAAGTGCCATTCGCCCTGGTTTGTTGGAGCGGTACTGCAGGTCAACAGCGGGCCTGGACCACGACAGCCACCGTCAGTGCGGTCGCGCTTTCAGCAGCGTTGCATTCAAAAAGGCCTGAAAATGCTTGCCGGTCCTGCCAAGCGCTGCTTCAGTGCGCGCTATCCCAATCCTGCCCAGTGCCGGCCTCGACCAATAATTCGACATCCAGCTCGGCTGCGGCTGCCATGCGCTCGATCACGCCCTGCTGAACCGATTCCAGCGCATCATCACGCACTTCCAGCACCAGTTCATCATGCACCTGCATCACCAGTCGCGCGGCCACACCGTCGGCCTGAATCCAATCATCCACGTCGATCATGGCGCGCTTGATGATGTCTGCGGCGGTGCCCTGCAGCGGCGCGTTGATGGCGGCACGCTCGGCTGCCTGCTGACGCTGTCGATTGCGCGACTTGATTTCCTGCAGCCACAAGCGCCGGCCAAACAGCGTTTCGACAAAACCCTGGTCATGGGCGATCTTGCGGGTTTTGTCCATGAAGGCACGGACGCCCGGGTAGCGCTGAAAGTAGCGCTCGATATATTCAGCCGCCTGATCACGATCCGTTTCGAGCTGTTTGGCCAGGCCCCAGGCGCTCATGCCATACATCAAACCGAAGTTGATGGCCTTGGCAGCGCGACGCTGATCGGAGCTGACCTGGTCGGGCTGGACGCCGAAGACCTCGGCTGCAGTCGCCTGGTGCACATCTTCACCCTGGCTGAAAGCGTCGAGCAATCGCTCGTCGCCGGACAGATGCGCCATGATGCGTAACTCGATTTGCGAGTAGTCTGCCGCCAGCAGCGTCCAGCCTTCAGGCGCTACGAACGCTTTACGGATACGGCGACCCTGCTCGGTCCGGATCGGGATGTTCTGCAGGTTCGGATCCGCAGATGACAAGCGGCCAGTCGCCGCAACGGCCTGATGGTAGTGCGTGTGAATCCGTCCCGTGCGTGGATGAATTTTTTCAGGCAGGCGGTCGGTATAGGTGCTTTTCAATTTCGACAGACTGCGATGCTCAAGAATCAGTCGCGGAAGCGCATAGTCTCCCGCAAGCTCCTGCAGCACGTCTTCGGCCGTAGATGGTTGCCCCTTCGGCGTTTTGCGCACGACCGGGATATCCAGTCGCTCGAACAGAATTTCCTGCAGCTGTTTGGGTGATCCAAGATTGAATTCCCCACCGGCTTCCTGCCAGGCGTCCTGCTCGATGGTCTGCAAGCGCCCCGCCAGCTCTTCGCTGTGCTGGGCGAGCCGCTCGGCATCGATCATGACGCCGGTTCGCTCCATCCTGGCCAGCACCTGAATCAGCGGAATTTCGAGCGTTTCATAGACCATTTTCACGCCCGGGTAGCGCTGAATCTCCGGCCACAGCTTGTGATGTAGCGCCAGGCAGACCTCGGCATCCTCGCCGGCGTACTCCGCTGCGACGTCGACACTGACCTGGTCGAAGGTGACCTGCTGCTTGCCCTTGCCGGCGACCTGTTCATAGCTGGTCGTGCTGCGGCCAAGATAGCGATTGGCCAGCGAATCCAGATCGTGGCGGGTGGCCGTTGCGTTGAAACAATACGATTGCAGCATGCTGTCATGAGCCACTCCAGCAAGCTGGATGCCAGCCTGGGCCAGCACGTTCAGATCATATTTTGTGTGCTGGGCCAGCTTGGGCCGTTGTGCGTCTTCGAGTAATGGCTTGAGGATGCCAATGGCCTCCTCTGCATCAAATTCGGTCACTTGATCAACGTGCCGCAGCGGCACGTAAAACGCCTGGTGCGGTTCAACAGCGAATGAAAACCCAACCAATTCGGCATCCAGCGGTTCAAGGCTGGTCGTCTCGGTATCAAAGGCAATCACCTCGGCCTGCCTGAGTTGTTCGAGCAACGATTCAAGCGCTGCCCGGCTGGTGACCGTGCTGACCTCCAGCGGCAAGTCAGCAGGTTCAGCGCCGGTTTCCGGCGAATCCTCCAACTGCCGCAGCCAGGTTGAAAAGCCGTGTTGCCGCAAGAGCTCGGTCAGTCGCTCCAATTCAGGCTGTGCCGGAGGGATCTGGTCGAGCGTGACCTGCAGCTCGACGTCTCGCTTGAGTTCGACCAATTTACGAGACGTTGGCAGCTGTTCGAGTGCAGATCGTAGATTTTCACCGACTTTACCCCCGACCTCATCGGCGTGATCGATTACACCCTGCAGCGAGTCGTACTTCGCCAGCCATTTGCTGGCGGTCTTGGGACCGACCTTTTCAACCCCCGGGATGTTGTCCGAGGCGTCACCGGTCAGCGCCAGCCAGTCACCAACCCGGTCCGGACCGACACCGAACTTCTGTTCAACCGCAGCGGCGTCGTAGCGCTTGTCCTGCATGCTGTCTTCCAGCACTACGCGATCGTTAACCAGCTGTGCCAGATCTTTATCGCCCGATGAAATCAGCACCTTGCAGCGCGCCCGCTCGGCCTGCGCGGCCAGCGTTGCAATGACGTCATCGGCCTCGACACCATCGACACTGATCTGATGCACGCCAAGTGCGTCGATCAGCGCTTTCAATGGCTCGATCTGCTCACGCAACTCATCGGGCATCCGCGGCCGATTGGCCTTGTATTCAGCGAACAATTCATGCCGGAAATTCTTGCCCGGAGCATCAAAAACAACCACCACGCCATCGGGCTGATGGGTCTCGAGCAAGCGTCGGATCATATTGGCCACGCCAAATAGAGCGCCGGTGGGCTTGCCGTCGCCGCTGGTCAGGCTGGGCAACGCATGGAACGCCCGATACAGATAGGACGATCCATCGATCAGGCAAACAGTTTGATTGGAAGCTGGTTCAGTCATGGCGGTCGCCGACAAAAAAAGTAGAGCGCTATCATATCCACTGCGCTGTGCAATCGGTTTGCGCACTTGTCGCACAAGCGAATCAACAGCAGCTGGAGCAGTGCACATTTGATTTGCTATGATGAATCCATTGTTGCATCACCTGTCGATAACAGGAGTTGGTCATGAAGAATCAGTCGAACCTGATCGGGCGCGTCTTCAAGGGGCTTGCAAATCACCGCAATCGTGCAGATCTTCGGCATTGCCACGTCACGCTGACAGTCCTGGCCGGCGGACTGATAATGGCATCGATGGCCTGGGGTCAAACTGAAGCGCCCCCACCGCCACCGATCCGCGAGCCATTGCCACCGAAGGTGCAGCAATCGGAAGATCCGCTCGACCAGGAGGTCGTGATCCGCCAGGAAGAGGGTCGCATCGTCGAGGAATATCGCCGCAATGGGCAGGTGCACATGGTGCGAATCGTGCCGGATATCGGGCAGCCTTACTACATGATCGATACGACCGGCGACGGCCTGCTGGATATGAAACACGACACGTTTGAGCCGGTCAAACCCGTGTATTGGCGTCTGTTCGAGTGGTAGTTTGATACGCGCAGAACGCGTCAGGCAAGCTTGTAGATGTTGGTTTGCCAGGGTTCATGGCCGCGAATTCAGCCTGGCTTGAAGCCAGTCCAGTACGGGCTGGCTTTCAGGGCGACACCCGGTAAATCGTGCAAATGCGCTGGCGGCCTGCTCCACCAGCATGCCAAGTCCGTCAATGCTTGCAACACCCCGCTGCTCGGCCCAGTGTTGCAAGGGCTGGTGCGCCGGGCCGTAGTTGAGATCGTAGAGTATGGTTTCTTCGTGCAACCAATGGTCCGACAGCTTCGGCACCAGGCCCCGATGGCCCAGGCTGGTCGCCTGAATAATCAAATCGTAGGCAGCAACCGAAGTCGTCGCATCAATCACACCCAAGTCGAAGCGATTTCGCCAATGGTCCCTTAGCCGATCTGCCTTGTCGCGATTCCGGTTGCTCAGATCCAGTCCTGCAGGCTGGTGCTCGATCAATGCTGGCAGGATGCCCGCAACGGCGCCGCCGGCGCCAACGATCAAAATGCGGTGATCGGACAGTGCGCAGTGATTGCGCTTCAGGTCAGCGACCAGGCCTGCGCCATCCGTATTGAAGGCGTGCCAACCGGTATTTTCCCAGACCAGCGTATTGGCTGCACCGGCCGCGCTGGCACACGCAGCCACTGCAACCGCACAGTCCAGCGCTTCATGTTTGAGCGGCAAGGTCACGTTGCAGCCAGTACCGCCGCGCTTTCGAAACGTATCGAGCTGCCCGGCCAATTCGCCAGCAGGGCATTCAATGGCCTGGTACTCGACGTTCAAGCCCATCGCTCGGGCAAACCGGTGATGGATGGCAGGCGACAGGCTGTTGTGCACGGGCTGGCCGAACACCGCCAGCTGGTAGCAGGTGTGTGCAGTCATTGCAGCACGCCCACTGCGCCTGTACTCACTCCGAGGCGTTCAGCCACTCGGCCAGGTCCAGTGCGTGATAGGTCAGAATCGCATCCGCCCCGGCCCTGCGGATGCTGGTCAGGCTTTCCATCACGACACTGCGTTCATCAAGCCAGCCCCGCTCGGCTGCGGCCTTGAGCATGGCGTATTCACCGGACACGTTATAGGCAAAGGTCGGTACAGCAAACTGCTGCTTGATTCGTCGAACCACATCCAGATACGGCAGGGCAGGCTTGACCATGACCCAATCCGCGCCTTCGGCCAGGTCGAGCGCGACTTCGCGCTCGGCTTCATCGCCGTTGGCCGGATCCATCTGATAGCTGTACTTGTCACCCGCGCCCAAGTTGGCCGCCGAACCTACTGCATCACGGAATGGTCCATAAAACCCGGACGCGAACTTGGCCGCATAACTCAGGATGATCGTGTTGTGATGGCCGTCCTGCTCCAGCGCCTGGCGTATTGCGGCCACGCGACCATCCATCATATCGGACGGTGCAACGACGTCGGCACCGGCTGCGGCATGGCACAACGCCTGTTTGACCAGTGCCTCGACCGTGCGATCGTTGGTCACGTAGCCGTCGCGATCAAGCAAACCGTCCTGCCCATGCGCGGTATACGGGTCCAGCGCAACATCGGTTATCAGGCCCAGCTCAGGAAAACGCTGTTTGATGGCGCGAACGGTTTGAGGGACCAGGCCCTGCTCATCCCAGGCCGCTTCAGCTTGCTCGGATTTTTGTTCGGGCCCGATGACGGGAAACAGTGCCAGCGCCGGAATGCCCAGCGTACAGGCACGCTCACAGGTGCGCAGCAGCGCGTTCAGACCCTGACGCTGCATGCCCGGCATGGCGTCGATGGCTTCGGTCGCCGACGGCCGCTCCAGCACAAACACCGGGAAAATCAGATCGCTGGGGTGCAGCCTTGTTTCGCGTGTCAGCGCACGAGCAAAGCCTGATGCGCGAGAGCGCCGCATGCGCGTGTCTGGAAATCGAGTATTGATCATGCGCAAATCATACGTTACGAGCGTCCGATGAGCCAGCCGGGCTGCTATCGGACTTCAGCCGAGACCGAACCAGCCACCCATGACTTGCTCGAGGGTTTCCAGGCCCAGGCCGCTAGTGGCAGAAAAGGGCTGAACTGAGGCATGGCCCTGAAGCGATTGTTCAACCTTGCGGACCGCATCCATTTGCTTGCCGCGCCCCAGCTTGTCGGCTTTGGTCAGCACTGCATGCATCGGCAAACCCCGCGCCAGTGCAAACTCAGCCAGCTGGACGTCGGTGGACTTGAGCGGATGCCGAATGTCCATGACGATGACCAGCCCTGCCAGCGCCTGGCGTCGCTCCAGGTAACCCTGGATCAGGCCCTGCCAGTGTTTTTTCAAATCGGCACTGACCGCCGCATAACCATAGCCCGGCAGATCGACAATATGACGCTGAGCGTCCAGCTGGAAAAATACCAGCTGACGAGTACGGCCCGGCGTTTTACTGGTTCTGGCCAAGGCATTGATGCGACACAGGCGATTGATCAAGCTCGATTTGCCGGCATTGGAGCGGCCTGCAATCGCGACCTCGAAACCCTGGTCGGGCGGCAATTGTGATCGATTGTGGACGCTGTTCAGGTATTCTGCTTGATTAAGCAGATGATGTATTTTGCTCAAGCGCTGGTACCGGTGGTCGGAAACAGCGATAATATCAGGCTGCCCTCGCCCGGCCTGCCCGGGTTTCGTTTGATTGAGCACTTGGATTGCCCGACATCAAGGGTAAAGTCGATTGAAAAGGATGGAATCAGGAACATGTTGAAACGTTTCGCATTAATGACTGCAGTAGCCACACTCTTCATTGCTACGGCATCTGCCGTCTCGGCCCAGGCAGGCGATCCTGAAGCCGGTCAGCAGAAAGCGGCAACCTGTGCCGCCTGTCACGGCATGGACGGCAACAGCCAGGTCACGATCTGGCCCAAGATTGCAGGTCAACATGAAGACTATCTGGCGCGTCAAACGCGCATGGTGCGCGATCAGCAGCGGGAAGTGCCCACCATGTATCCGCTGGTCATGAATCTGTCTGACCAGGACATTGCTGATATTTCGGCCTGGTATGCGCAACAGACCATCCAGATGGGCGTGGCCGATGATGCCCTGGTCGAGCTGGGCAGCAAGATCTATCATGGCGGCAATCATGACTCCGGCGTGCCGGCCTGCATGGCCTGTCACGGACCCGGCGGTGCCGGCATCCCCAACATGGGCTACCCAATGCTCTCGGGACAACATGCCGACTACACGGCTGACCGCCTGCGCCGGTACCGTGATGGCGTCACCAATGGCGATGACGATCCCTACAGCAAGATGATGGTTGGCATTGCTGCGAACCTGACCGATGACGAGATCAACGCCGTCAGCTCCTACATCGAGGGACTGCATCGAGCGCAATGAATCGTCTGAACGGTCATCGTTGTTTGAACAGGATTGTTTGAACAGGGAACCACTTTGGCAGGAGACGGTCTCCTACAGTTCAGCCCGTATTCAGACCCGGGACTTAGAATTCAAACTGAACGAGCGTTGTTTGTTTGACTTGCAAGGATCCAATCATGAAAATTTCAACCCTAATTAGCGTTGTCCTGACACTCATTCTGGCCGTGATCACATCACCGGCCTGGTCCCAGTTCGAAGAGGGCATGCACTACGAGCGCATTGAAGGTCCGCCGATTGATTCAACGGCAGACCATGTCGAAGTGGTCGAAGTCTTCAGTTATCTGTGTCCGCACTGCAGCACCTTCCAACCCTATGTCGGTCCATGGGAAAAAGACCTGCCGGAAAGCACATCGTTTCGACGTGTGCCGGTTTCATTCAACCCGTCGTGGCGTGCCTTTGCCCAGGCCTATTACACCGCTGAAGTGCTTGGCATCCTGGATCAATCCCACGAAGCGCTGTTTACTGCACTGCATACGAACCGTCGTCCCATTCGGTCGATGGCAGATCTGGCCGATTTCCATGCCGGATTCGATGTCGACGCGGATCGCTTCGAATCCACCGCTGAATCGTTTGCCGTACAGTCCCGCATGCGTTCCGGCGATGCCGACCTGGCCAAGTGGGGCGTGCGATCAACGCCGACGCTGGTCATCAACAACAAGTATCGAGTCAGCCCTCGGCGCGGCGGCTCGTTCGAGGAAGTACTCGCCATTGCAGATTTTTTGATTGCCCAGGAGCTGGCTGACATAGGCGCGGCTGCAGACACTGCAGATGTCAACGCGGACTCCGCTGGCCAATAGCCTTCATTCTGGACCCGCTCGGGCACCGGCTGTGCCCGGGCTGGTCTAGATCGACTGGACCATGGATCCGTCGCACCCGGCTGAACTCAAGCTGATCAGCTTCAATATTCAGGCCGGCACCAGCACGGCCAACTATCGCGAGTACGTGACCCGCAGCTGGCGTCAGGTCCTGCCCAACAATCAGCGCATGAATAACCTGGATGCCATTGCCCGGCTGGTATCGGACTATGACGTGGTTGCTCTGCAGGAAGTCGACTGCGGCAGCCTGCGCTCCGGATTTCTGAATCAGGCCAAATACCTGTCACGCCATGCCGATTTCCCATGGTGGACTGATCAGGGCAATCGCAAGGTCGGCATGCTGGCCCATGCCGGCAACGGTGTGCTGAGTCGATTCGTTCCCGATCAGATCGAAGACCATCGCCTGCCAGGCGCGATTCCGGGTCGTGGCGCTCTGCTGCTGCAGTTCGGCAGCGGTGAGCAATCACTGTGGATCATCGTGCTGCATCTTGCGCTCGGCCGTCGAGCGCGCATGCAGCAATTACAGTACGTTGCTCATCGGATCGCGCATCAACCGAATCTGATTGTCATGGGCGACCTGAATACTGGCGCCGATAGCCGGGAGGTCATCGAATTTTGTGAGCAGGCCGGACTGCTCGTGCCAGATCGAAGCCTGTTGACGTATCCGAGCTGGCAACCACGCCGTGCCATCGATCATATTCTGGTGTCTCCCGATGTCGATATTCAATCGCTCGAGGTCCTGCCCTGCACCTTGTCGGATCATTGCCCGCTGGCCATGTCGATCCGGTTGCCGGACGGGGTATCACTGCATCGCCATGCGCATGGCAACGATCAACAGCAGGAATCCAAACCATTGCGCTAGGCGCAAGGAACCGATGCGATGGGCGAGCGACGCCCCAAGTGGCGCTGTCAGCATGCCGACGATGCCTATGATCAGCACGGCAGGCCAGTACCAGTAACCCAACAGCCCGGGCCAGTGCGCACCCGACGATGTCTGCAGCATGAAGCCGAGGCTGCCAGCCAGCGCCAGAAACCAG
>JGI12210J13797_10333125_pt1 | contig 61070 bp, 56 predicted proteins | sample ElkSlonscriptome_3_FD_13797 | JGI IMG/M metagenome (IMG submission 13797) | reverse complement strand
TTTCTTCGACCGACCGGTTGCAGCAGGTGTCCGATGAATTCAGGAACCAATTCAAGGGTCTGGAGCCGATACGAGTCGATAGCTCCGAAGGCTCGACCACGGAACTTAACTAAAAGAGTAATGAAATGAATAGATTACGTCTGATCTCCTTGGCTGCGGCCCTGGCTGCCGTTGCTGGCTGCGCCAATACGCCTTCCACTCCAGAGCAGACCCTGGAAGAGCGCTCACAGGCTCGCTGGAACCATATTCTTGCCGACGAGTATGAACAGGCATTGACTTACTACACCCCGGGCTATCGTCAGATCACCTCGGCGGCCGACTACGAAATCTGGGTAAAGAGCCGACCCGTCCATTGGACTGGTGCCGAGGTCAAGGGCTCCGAGTGCGAATCAGAGGACCGCTGCACCTTGATTGTCGACCTGGGATACCGGGTGCCCTCCGCGCCGACAGGAATCAAAGATATGCAGATGCAGCGTGATGTTCAGGAGCAGTGGATCCGGCTTGATGGGCAGTGGTTTTTCGCAACGGACTGATTGCTTTACATCGACAGGTGGGTTAGCATAGAATTAAGCATGGTTGGATAGATACGCACTAGGCGTGTCTGTTCAGCGGTGTTTAACACAGAGCCCTGTGTCCAACAACTTTAGGAGTGTTGTAATGAAAAGAAATACCTTGACGACCGCAGTACTGGCGGGTCTGACGGGCATGGCGGGCATGGTCAGCGTTTCCAACGCTGTCAACGTCAACCCGGATGGCCTCGGTCAGGTACTGATGTATCCGTATTACACCGCACGCGGTGGTAACGATACCTTGATCTCGATTGTCAACACCACGGACCGTGGCAAAGCAGTCAAGATTCGATTCCTCGAAGCGCTGAACTCACGAGAAGTTCTTGACTTCAATATCTACATGTCCGAGTGGGATGTTTGGGTCGGTGCTGTGACGGCTGATCCCGATGGTGGCGGTCTGCTGCGCACGACCGACAGCACTTGCACCACACCATTGGTGTTCGATGCAAACCTTGCTTTCGGTGATGTGTTGCCTGGTGGTCGCCTCAATGGTGAAGTCAGCTTCTTCAACCGTCAGTACACTGGAAGCCGCACCGACGCTGGTCCGCAGGGCGAAGAGCGTAATGCTTCAGGCCATATCGAGTTCATCGAAATGGGTGAGCTGCTGCCGACCCCAGTTGGTGCTCCGGCGAAGTCTTCAGCTTCTTACGTTCCGTTCGCGGCCAAGCACAGCGGCGTCCTTGGAAGCCGTAAGCCGAACGACTGCGCCTACCTGGTTGATTTGTGGCGCGACCCGGCTCCGGGCGCTGGCGACCCGGGCCCAGGTGGCACGACCCACTGGAACTTCAATCCACGCTTTGGTTTCAATCGCGTTGATGGCGACGGTGAAGTCGTTGTTTCCGGCGGTCTGTTCGGTGCGGCAAGCATCATCAACGGCCTTGACGGCGTGATGTTCAGCTACAACGCAACCGCCGTTGATGGCTTCTGGGCCAACAGCATTGGTAACCACACGAACCCGGGTAGTGTCTTCCCGTCGATCGCTGGTGGTGGTGAGGACGTGAGCAATGTCTTCGTCAACGGCCAGGTTGTTACGACCGATTGGCCGGCATCAATTTTCGCTGTTAACGCGACGATCACCTATGATGCGCTCATGAACGAGTACAACGTTCAGGCAGGTCTGGGTGCTCAGTCGGAGTGGGTATTGACCCTTCCGACCAAGCGTTTCCACACCGATGCTGAAGGGATTCTGGCCGCCGTTGATCCGGACGAGCCTATCGCTCCGTTCACCAACACCTGGCACGACACCCCCTCGGGCTTGAATTTCCCTTGCGAAGACATGAGCTTCACCGTTTGGGATCGTGAAGAGCTGACTCCGAGTCCGGAAACCGGTGGCGTAGAATTCTCGCCGCGTCCGGACGACGAAGATCCGCAGGTCTTCCAGCTGTGTCGTGAAACGAACGTTGTTCGTTATGCGCTGCCTGGAGATCTCCCAAGCGAGACCGAGATCCTTCGGGAGCCCCTGCGTGACGATGGCGCCTTCAGAAAGCTGGGCTATGCGAACTTCAGCCTGCCTGGTTTCGACGCTGGCTGGATCCGTTTCGACATGGGTGACATTCCGACGGGCGGTTCAATCGCTGCCGGAGCTGACCCAGCAATCATTGAAACAGGTCAGCGCGTCTCTGTTGAGCCGGATCAGGGTAACCGTACCCTCGGCCTGCCTGTCATTGGCTTCTGGGTCAACACCTTCCAGCAGTCTTCACTGGCTGACGAGCCGATCCGCAACTACGGCGGTACGTTCGATCACCATGGCAGCCGTGATATCTTCACCGACACCATCATCATTGATTGATGCTGGTTAACGTGAATTAGCACGAAGTCGTTTTCGAACGGCATAAATTGGGGCCATCTCTGATGGCCCCTTTTTATTTGTGGCGAAAGAAGAAACGGAACTTTTACAATCACTTTAGGAACAAATGATTTCCCCAGTGCTAAAGTAGCGGGACTTAATTACTCACGCTCGATCCGAGCGGGCAAATCAGGAAATCTCAATATGCTTCGTTTGGCATTTTCAATCTCCAGCTTAATCACGATCCTTGCTTTTGCGCTTGGCGCTGAGGCCCAGACCGAACGGTTTGTTGTTGTACAGGACGTACAGCAGAATGTGGCCGACCCTTGCGAGCTGGCCAGTCAGGGATCTCTGACAATCGATCCCTCCAGTGGGAATATTTCGGTCACCGTTGTCGACCTCCAGAGTTGTCTGGGTTCGGCCAACGCGCTTGATGTCAGCCAAATGCTGATTTCACCGTCGATCGTGCAGGCCGGAACCTCATTCACCGTCGTCTGGGCGTCCGTGGGCCCTGAATCTGAATATACGTGTTCGGCAACACCCGGTGGTGGCAATCCCCTGCCGGGTTGGGTTGGCAGGACGATAGGCCTGCAGGGCCCAACAAACGTCTCTGTGGCTGATGAAACCGCTGCGGGACTCTATGATCTCGGCATCAGCTGTGCGATTTCTGGAGAGCCGGAGTCCGTCGTTGCCAGTTCCGCGCAAGTTCAGGTCACGGCAGTCAGCGTTGATCCGCCCCCCACCCCGACGCTGACCGTCAACGGCGTGTCCACATCGACAAGTATTGAACAGGGCGACACCGTTACGATCGGCTGGTCGTCCCAGAGTGCCAGTTCATGCACCGCACTGGGGACCTTTCCCGGCTGGTCGGGCGTCCAAGCGGTGACTGGGACCGAGGTTTTTACCAACACAGTATCGGTGGCTGTTGGGTCCTATACCATTTCTCTTCGCTGTAATAATAGCGGAGGCCAATCTCCACTGGCTTCGGTATCATTGAGCGTCACGAATCCGGATGATCCGCCACCGTCCGAATGCGGCACCCGACCATTGCTGGGCGAGGGTTCGTTGAACGATTGGCGTCGCAAGACGACAGGAACGAACTCCTGCAAGTGGGGTAGTTTCTCACTAGATCAGGGCGCAGACTGTCGATTCTTCGATGAGGTCTGGAGTTCGGTCTGGCCTGGGCCGTCCATTCGAAGGGATCTACTGATCGATCGTGACGGGGGCCGGGAGTTCATCGCGCTGGAATTCAATAGCGGCAACATCCCGTTTAGCCATGAGGGCTTGCTTGCCCAGGAAGTTCCACAGTTTGGTGGTGCGAGCTCAGGGACCAAGATATGGTCAATTTCCAAGTGCCCGGGCGATTTCAACAAGGACATCATCGATACGGAGATGGGGCCCGGTTGTATCCGCGAGGACCAGTTTGGTATCACTCAATCCTTCGATTACGGTGGACCGGCGTCGGAAAGCGATAGCGGGCGATGTGCGCTGCAACCGAACCAGCGCTACTTCCTGAACATCGTGTTTACCCAGGACGATGCAGGGGTGGCACCGAACGATCTCCAGCCGCATCCAAACTGCGTGAATGATCGCTGCGGCGTGCCCATCACACCTTCCGGGTTCTATCAACCCTGATCGGCTTCGCCTTGGGGTTTAATAAAAACGCGTCACTCGGTGGCGCGTTTTTATTATCTACGATGGCTGCGCAAGCTTTGAGAAACTTCGGAACTATCGGATTGAATCGGGCCTCTAAAAGCCCTCATCGGAATGTGGATTGATTATGAGAAATATTGCTTTCGTTCTTCTTCTCGCGGCAGGGATCAACTGTTTGCCCCTGGCCGCGCAGGAATCTGCTGGGGAGACCGTGAATAATTCACTAGAGATCGTGGTGAACTCTTCCGTGTTGGCCGAGCAGGGTGATGTCGTGGTTACCGAGGCTGACCTTGCTGCCTATCTGTCGCGGATCCCTGAAGAGCACCGAGGCGGCTTTCTTCGCAGTCGTGATCGAATCGGGCGCGCGCTGGACAATCTACTGCTCCCTCGTTTGATTACCGAAGCCGCAAAAGACGACGGATTGCTCGATGATCCAGCCATTCACGGGCAGCTCTACCAATCGGCAGTGGTGCTGATCAGTCAGGAGTATATGGACCGTTATTTCCAGGAAGAGGCGCTTGACGATTATTCGGCAATGGCGCGAGAACTCTACCTGTTGGAGCCAGAGCGGTTTCAGTCCGAGCCGACCGTGAGTTTTACGCATCTGTTGATTCAAGTGGGGGTTGAAAGGGGGGAGCTGGATGGCATGCGCTCTATTTTTTCTGCTTATGAGCGTCTTCAGGCCGGTGAGTCGCTGGATACGATCGCCATCGAGCAGTCCGATGATCCTGCAGCCAAGGAAAACCAGGGGAGGTACACAGATGTTTCGCCAGAGACGCTCGACCCTGCGGTCGCAGCGGCCCTGTCCGTTATGCGTCCGGGTGATCTATCCGAACCGGTGCGATCCGAGTTTGGTTGGCATATCCTCAGGCTTGACGAAAAAACGCCCGCCCAGGAGCTGGATTGGGAGGCGGCCCGCGACATGGCGATCATGGCCGCACGGACGCAACATATGACGACGGCCCGCGAACGACTGGTGCAGCGATTGAGAATTGGGCAGATGGAGGTCGATGTTCCCGCGCTGCAAAGGTTTCTCGATCAGTACGATCTAGAATGGCGCTTGTATTCGGAAGCACCCGAATCTGCAGAGGATGGTCAGACAAGCGAGTAGATGAGTGACACGATAACTCGTTGACCAACGGGGTTCGTTAGCTGGTGATCCGAGAACGCGGTATCTTCGGGCAATTGCTTAAGCGCGAGATCAGATCTCGATTCATTGGATCGGCGACCGGCTGGATCTGGCTGGTTGTGACTCCACTCTTGCTGCTTGGGGTCTATGCGTTCGTTTTTGGGGTGATCTTCCGAGCGCGTGTGCCAGAGGGCTTCGAGCTGCCTTTCTGGGCCTGGTTGGCTGTTGCGCTCTGGCCCTGGCTTGCGTTTTCCGAAGGGCTGCAGCGAGCGGCAGCCTCGATTCAACAGCACGCCGCGTTGATTTCCAAGGTTGCCGTACCCCGCCATCTTTTGGTCAATACCAGCGTCTGCGCCGTGTTTGTGTTGCATGCCATTGGTTTTGTTGTTGTTCTCCTGGCGGTTCAGGGTCTGGCCGCCGACATTCAATGGCTCGCGGTGCCGTATGTTTTGATGATTCTGGCAATGCTGTATGTATTCGCGCTTGGCCTTGGGTTTTTTCTGGCCGCAGTGCAAGTCTTTGTGCGCGACGTAGAACAATTGCTGCCCACTGCTCTGATGTTCTGGTTTTTCCTGACGCCAATCATCTACCCCATCGAATTGCTCCCGGAAGGAGCCAGGGGACTCTTGGCCCTGAATCCCATGACCTGGTGGGTCGAGGAACTGCGGTTGGCGCTGTTTTCCGGCAAGTCGATACCGGATCAGACGTTCCTTTTCATGGTCGTGGTTTCTTTCACTTGTTTGCTTATAGGTCGTGCGGTGTTCAATCGACTCTCGCCCCATTTCGAGGATTTCCTTTGAGTCGACTCCTTCTGCGTTTGAATCAGATTGAAAAGACTTATCCGCCGACGATCAATCCGGGGGAACGTTTCGGCGCGTTCTGGCAGCTTCTTACTCGCGGACATAGCCAGGGCGGTACTCAGGTGATCAGCGATGTTTCTTTTGACATTCATGCTGGGCAGTCGATGGCCATCGTTGGCGGCAATGGGGCCGGCAAATCCACGCTGCTGAAAGTGATCACCGGGGTTCTGGCGCCGAGCGCGGGAAGTATCCAGCAGTCAGGTAGTGTTGCAGCACTTCTTGAACTCGGCGCGGGCTTTGATCCGGATTACACTGGCCTGGACAACCTGAAACTGAACGCGGCATTTCTCGGCTTGAGCCCGGCCGACGTCGAGGAGAAGCTCGACGACATTCTGGCGTTCGCCGACATCGGAGACTCGATCGATGAGCCGGTCAAGCACTATTCTTCCGGCATGGTCGTGCGCCTGGGCTTTGCTGTCGTCGCTTCGGTTCGTCCCGATCTGTTGATCACCGATGAGGTGCTTGCCGTCGGCGATGAATCCTTTCAAAAGAAGTGCATTCGCTGGATCGAGGGTTATCTGGAATCCGGCGGTACGCTGCTGATGGTTTCCCACAACATGTACCAGGTCCAGAAACTGTGTCGGCACGCGCTCTGGCTGCACGATGGTCGAGCACGCGCCCAGGGTGATGTCTTTGATGTGACTCAGGCCTATCTGGCCTGGCACGAACGTCGCGATGCCGAAGACGCGACGCGCCAACAGGGCCATAGCAGTGCCAATCACTACGGGATCACCGAACTGTCCATCGGCGCTGACGGAGAGGGAGAGAAGCGCCTGGCAATGGGAGACGAACTAACGGTCACACTCCTCCTGCGGTCCCCCGACGGCCGCGCTCCAGTGGCCTTGATCGGCGTGGTTCGCGCCGACGGTACGCCGGTTTATGGTGTGGCCAGCGATCACGATGGCGTGTCTTCGCAAGGCACCTCCGAAGGCGGATTTCAGGTTCAATTGCGATTTCCTGCGCTATCACTGCTTCCAGGCGGTTACGCCATTCGAGGCCACGCGATGGATCCGGAGGGGCTTCGAATTCACGATACGGCCGAGGTCCCGTTCACCGTGGTGGGGCGCTCGAGAGAGCTTGGCCTTGTTCGACTGGAGCATGAATGGCTCAGCTGACGGCCATCGTTGTCCCTGTTTTCAACGCAGCGGCGGAAACCCGGCGCTGTCTCGACGCCCTGGAGGCCACGATCGCCGATCGCCAGCCTGTGATCGTGATTGACGATGCGTCGACGGATCCGGCCGTCAGCGAGCTGATGGCGGATCTTCCTGCCTCGTGGGTGCGGGTGACCAACGGCGACAACATGGGCTTTGTTGGCGCCGCGAATCTCGGCATCTCCTTGGCCAGTCCAGCCGATGTCATTCTTCTTAATTCCGATACGCAGGTGTCAATCGGTTGGCTTGATGCCATGCTTCACTGTGCTCGAAGCGATGAGCGGATCGCGTCAGTGACGCCCTTGAGCAACAATGCAGAAATTGCTTCGGTGCCGGAGTTCTGTCGAAACAATCCCTGGCCGGCTGACGCGGATCGCTGGGCGCAGGCCTGCCGCGATTCCGGACGGCCCGAATACCCTGAAGTCCCGACGGGCGTCGGGTTCTGCTTCTTCTTACGACGTGCCTGCCTGGATGCGATCGGGGCCTTTGATGAGGCCGCTTTCGGCCGAGGTTATGGTGAAGAGAACGACTGGTGTATGCGAGCAGCAAAAGCTGGCTGGCGACACGTTCTCTGCGACTCGGCGTTCGTGGCGCATGCGGGTGGGGCAAGTTTCGGTCCCCTCGGATTGGTGCCCAACGGACAGGCCATGGAGACGCTACTGGCGAGGCACCCGGACTACCTGGACCGGGTCCAGGCGTTTATCGCTAGCGACCCCATGGCGGCTCGCCGCCGCGACATCATCAACCATTATCAGTCGCTGCGGCCGGGTATCGCGTCCTTGGACGACTGAGCGAGGGAACGAGTGAATGGCAGGGTGGATGCGCAAGCGGTTTCGGTCAATCTCTTCTGGCGCAGCTTCAAGCGTTTCCGAGTTGAATCGGCTGTTTTCTTCTGGCCTTTCTGGCCAACGTGTTGGAGTAAGGAGCTTCGAGGGCCGGGACGCGAACCTGATGCGGGCTCCCTTTGCTAGAATTTCGGGGTTTGAAAGGCCTGGGTCGAACCATGAACGAATCCGCTAAGCTGGACTTCACTGGCGAACGCTTTACTCCAGAATGCGTCCGGGAAATTGCTTACGAGCACTGGCATCGCTATGCCTGGGCAGCCACTCTGCTCAGCGGGAAACGGGTGCTCGATGCCGCTTGTGGCGAGGGCTACGGTAGTCATCTGCTTAGCAGGCACGCAGATCGGGTCACCGGCATCGATTTGAGCGCAGAGGCCATTGAACACGCGAGAGCGCGTTACGCATCCGAGCGTCTCGAGTTCCGCCAGGGTGACGTTACCAGCCTCGATCTTGCTGATGACAGCATGGATGTCGTGGTGTCTTTCGAAACTCTGGAGCACCTCGAAGCACAGGACGAGATGCTTGGGGAATTTCGTAGGGTCCTTCGGCCCGCTGGCTGCCTGCTGATTTCTTCACCCGACAAGAAGACCTACAGCGATGACACCGGTTACCAAAACCCCTATCATGCCAAGGAGCTCTACCGCGATCAGTTCGAGGCGCTCCTAGGCCGCCATTTCCCGGCTTTTCGCCTGTTTGGCCAGAAACTGATGTTTGTTTCCGCTTTGTGGGAAATCGACCGGGGTGGTGCAGCGACCTTTCACACGGAGGACAATGGGCGGGTCGAACACGCTGGTCAGCCCAGCGCGCCACCGCTATATTTTCTTGCGTTAGCTGCGGCAAATCACGCAGCACTGCCGGAGATCGCGCCGGTTTCGATGTACACCGATCGCGAGGAATCGGTCTATCAGCACTATAACGAGGAGGTGGCCAAGCATATCCGTGCGGGTCATCTGATCGCCGAGCGCGATGCAGAGATCGAGCGACTCAAGGCTCTGTTGGAGCGGAGTGGTTGATGTCAGCGACCTCACCTTTCCCGCAGCAGGCCCAGGCAGTTCGGCCAGCCCTTGAGCGCGTCTGCGTCCTGGTGGTCAACTACAATTCCGGTCAGTGGCTCGGTCGCTGCGTTCGCGCGCTCAAAGGCACTGGCAGCCGCCTGCCGATGATCCGCGTTCTCGACAACGGTTCGATCGACGGCAGTGCGACCAATCTGCCCGATATGCCGGGCCTGAGCATCACCCGTTCTGAGGTCAACCTGGGTTTCGGTCCCGGCATCAATCGCCTGGCCGATGAGGTAACGCAGGACTACATGCTAATCCTGAATCCGGACTGTCTGCTGGTCGCCGAGTCCCTCGAGCGCCTGATCGAGGAGTTGGATGCCTGGCCGGATGCTGCCCTCGTTTCAGGGCGTATCTTTGATATGGGCGGCAACGAGCAGCGTGGCAGTCGACGTCAACTGCCCAACCCGAAACGCTTGAGAAACGAAGTGCTCAGGTTTCACTTCAGCAGCGGGGTGGATATGACCCATCTGCCTGCCCCTGAAACGGCCTGTGAGGTCGAGGCCGTTTCAGGGGCGTGCATGTTGGTTCGGCGCAAGCATTTCATTGCCTTGGGTGGATTCGATACCGGATTTCCGATGCACTTCGAGGATCTCGACCTGATGGCGCGTTTTCGTGAAGCCGGTCAGCAGATCCGGCTGGTGCCGGACGTAGCGATTTCGCACGCCGGAGGGGTGTCGTCGAGGCATCGGCCGCTACAGGTCGAATTCGACAAGCACCGCGGGCTCTGGCGCTATTTGGTCAAGCATTGCAAGGCCCAGTGGCCATGGTGGTCCCGACCGCTGTGGGCGATGGCAATTTCGGCTCATTTTGCTTTCGCTCTGCCCGCGGCGTTGCTGCGGCGTTGAGCTCATGATGGCAGATATCACGGCTGCGCCGGTTCTGCTGCTGGGTGCCACTACGGGCTGTGGCCAGGCCTTGATCGATCGGCTCGCCGGGCAGGGGCTGCATATCGCAGCGGTCTCCCGTCAAGCCCCCGATGAAACCAAACCCCATGTCTTCTGGTTGCAGCAGGATCTGGACCAGGCGACGGTGTCTTTCGATGCGAACGTGCTTATCGGCACAGGACCGCTGATCCACGTCATTCGGCAGCTCGAAGATACGCCGCGGCTCGGTCGAATCGTCGCGATCAGCTCGGCCAGCACCGAATTCAAGTCGCGATCGGAGGATTCAGGAGAGCGGGATTTGATGGAGAGGCTGGCTGAGCAGGAGCAAATTCTGACCGCGCGCTGCCGGCAACGTGGGGTGCCTTTAACGCTCCTGAAGCCGACGATGATTTACGGCGGGGAGCGCAATGCCAATGTGCAACGGATCGGGGCGCTTTCTGACCGTCTGCACTGGTTGCCCTACTGTGGGCGAGGGCTTCGTCATCCCGTCCATGCAGATGACCTGGCGAAGCTCATCATCGATTGCCTGGCGCGAGGTGAAGCGTCCGCGGGACCCTGGCTGCTCGGCGGCGGGGAGGTGTTGAACTATCCTGCCATGCTCACTCGAATTGCCAGCGCCCGCGGTGGCAGTCCCAAGCTGATTCGTCTACCGGTCGGCGTCATGAAAGGCCTGCTTTCCCTTGCCCATCTAGCCAATCGCCTGAACGATGTGAAGCCCGTAATGTTGCAGCGTCAGGCAATGGATCTTGTCGTCGATGACAGCCCCGCGCGGGAGCGCCTGTCCTGGAATCCCAGGCCGTTTCGTCCTTAGTCTTGTGAGGGGGGCGGTCTGTCAGTGATGCTGCGGAGCTTTGGGGTCCCAGTTATCTTATCGATCCGCTGAAACTCGCCAGGCTATGTCCTGGCGAGCCACGATGGACAGACTGACTGAGCAAGCCTAGGCTACCGGCTGCTGCGTGCGTTCGCCATCTCGATGACTTCTTCGGCGGTCATGCCGTCGAACCTGCGATAGAACTCCGGCAGACCGCCTGGCGGCATCGATTGAAACTGCAGATACTGCAGCGCGGAGTTGAGCTCCTGGAACTGCCTGGACGACGTATCAGCTGCGATCAGCTGGAGACTGTTTGCGAAAGCATCGGGGCTGGTGCCGTCGATGATCATGGTCATCCCGTACCCATCGGAATTGAGTTCACCTTCGAGCTTTGGCAACCTACGATCGGGTTGGGCGACAAGCTGTTCGTTTTCATCGACCGGCGCAGGCTGCTCTCGGCGCTGGCGGGGCTCAGTGCGTTCAGCAGCCAATGAGGATGAATCATGCTGTTCGCGTGATACCTGATCGTCAGGCTCGGGCTGTGAGGATTGGCAGGCTGCCAGCGCGAAAGCGCCCACAACAAGAGAAAAAATCAAAGCAATGCGTGACATTCTAAGAAGGCTCCAAAAAGTGTGAGTCGAACGTTCGTTTAGAACGCGTTCTGTCCCTTGAGTTCCATGTCAAGCGAGTCCCGCCGGCCCTTCGAGCCTCGGTCCCGCCCGTGACTTGATCGGGTTCGACGCATGTCGGTGAGGCCCGGCTCGGGACGATTCGCGTCTAGTCTTTTAGTTTTTTGTACTTTAGACGATGTGGCCCGGCCTGGTCGCCGCGACGACGTTTGAGGTCCATCTCGTAATCCGAGAAATTACCCTCGAACCATTCGACGTGCGAATCGCCCTCGAAAGCCAATACGTGAGTAGCGACCCGATCCAGGAACCAGCGGTCGTGCGAAATGACCAGTGCGCAACCTGGGAAGGCCAGCAGTCCCTCTTCGAGCGCGCGTAGGGTTTCCACGTCCAGGTCATTGGTCGGTTCATCGAGCAACAGAACATTGCCGCCCTGGCGTAGGGTTTTGGCCAGATGAACCCGATTGCGTTCCCCGCCGGACAGCTGCCCCACCCGTTTCTGCTGTTCTGAACCTTTGAAATTGAAGCGGCTGGCATAGGCTCGCGCCGGGATCCGATAATTGCCAACCACGACTTCTTCGGCCCCATCAGCAATCTCCTCCCAGACCTGCCGATCGTCGGCCAGGCTGTCTCGACGCTGATCGACAAAGGCCAGTTCCACCGTGTCGCCGACGACGATGCTGCCCTGATCGGGTTGCTCCTGCCCTGCAATCATCTTGAACAGGGTCGATTTACCGGCCCCGTTGCCGCCGACGATACCAACGATGGCACCGGGCGGAATCCGGAAGCTCAGGTCCTCAATCAGCAGTTGATCACCGAAACCCTTGTAGACACTATCGGCCTCGATCACCTGGTCGCCCAGACGAGGGCCGGGGGGGATGTAAATCTGCCGGGTCTCATTGCGAGTCTGGAATTCCTTGGAGTTGAGTTCCTCGAACTGCTTCAGGCGCGCCTTGCTCTTGGCCTGTCGGCCTTTCGGGTTGGTGCGTACCCATTCCAGTTCGGACTTGATCATCTTCTGGCGGGCGTCTTCCTGCTTTTCCTCGACCGCCAGGCGCGCTTCTTTCTGTTCCAGCCAGGATGAATAGTTGCCCTCGAAGGGAATGCCGTGGCCTCGGTCCATTTCCAGAATCCAGCCGGCCACATTGTCGAGGAAGTAGCGATCATGGGTCACCGCCATGACCGTTCCCGGAAACTGGTCTAGAAAGCGCTCGAGCCAGGCCACCGACTCGGCGTCCAGGTGGTTGGTCGGCTCATCGAGAAGCAGCATGTCCGGTTTCGAGAGCAGCAGCCGACACAAGGCGATGCGACGACGTTCGCCACCGGACAGCACCTTGATTTTGCTGTCCCAGTCCGGCAGGCGCAGGGCATCAGCTGCAACTTCCAGCGTTCGATCCAGTTCCCAGCCGCCGACCGCATCGATCTTGTCCTGAAGCTCGGCCTGCTCGGCCAGCAGTTCGGTCATCTCATCGTCGTCCATCGGCTCGGCAAAGCGATCGGAGATGGCGTTGAAGCGGTCGAGCAGACTCTGCACTTCTCCAACACCCTGCATGACGGTCTCGCGCACGGTCAGCTCTTCTGGCAGGTCCGGTTCCTGCGGCAGATAGCCAATCCGTGTTCCAGGCTGCGGACGCGCTTCTCCGTCGAATTCCTGGTCGACCCCGGCCATGATTCGCAGAACGGTGGATTTACCGGCGCCGTTCAGACCAAGGACGCCGATCTTGGCGCCCGGAAAGAACGACAGCGAGACGTCCTTGATCAAGGTTCGATTAGGTGGCACCACCTTCGAGACGCGGTGCATTGTGTAGACGTATTGGCTCATGGCGGTCAGTGCGAAGAACGAGTGATGGATATGGGGGTGGCATTGTCGCAGCAAAAGGGCCCGGCAGGCGCATGGATTGCCGATCCGTTGCATCGAAACGGGTATTCTGGCGACTTCGATCCCCAGGAGCGCGACGGATGAACGTTTTGGTGACCGGTGGTGGTGGCTTTCTCGGGCAGGCGGTCGTGCGCCAGCTACTCGATCGGGGTCATAGCGCCCGTGTCTTGAATCGCTCCGGCTACCCGGAGCTCGAAGCCCTGGGCGTGGAATGTCTGCGCGGCGATCTGGCCGATGCCGAGGCGGTCGAACGCGCCGTGGCCGGCTGTGATGCTGTGGTCCATATCGCGGCCAAGGCCGGACCCGGATTGTATGCTCCAGATTTCGAGCGCCCGAACGTGGACGGGACGCGCAATGTTCTGGACGCCTGTCGCAGGCACGCAATCCGGGCGCTGGTTCATACCTCTTCGCCCAGCGTCGTGCACGGCGGCGGAGACATCGAAGGCGGTGATGAGCGCCTGCCCTATCCCGAGCATTTCCATGCCCCGTATCCCGAGACCAAAGCCCGGGCCGAGCGGATGGTGCTGGCAGCCAATGGCAGCACGCTCAAGACCTGCGCGCTGCGGCCGCACCTGATCTGGGGGCCGGGCGACAACCAGCTGCTCCCGCGACTGATCGAGAGGAACCGCGCCGGGCGCCTGCGCCTGCCCGCGCCGGACAAGAAGATCGACACGGTCTACATCGACAACGCGGCCGAAGCCCACGTGCTGGCCTTGCACGATCTGATCGGCGAGGGCCGATCGGCGGGGCGGGCCTATTTCATCTCGAACGGTGAACCCATGGCGAATGCTGAAATCATTGCCGCACTTCTGAAGGCCGTGGGTGAGGTGCCAAGAATCCGCACGATCAACCCGCGTCTGGCCATGGCCGTGGCTGGCGTGGTCGAGGGCCTGTGGCGATTCACCGGTCGCCGCAGCGACCCGCCCCTGTCGCGCTTTGTTGTCGACCACCTCAGTACGGCCCATTGGTACGATCTCAGCGCGGCGCGACGCGATTTGGGCTATCGCCCCAGGGTGTCGGTCGCCGAGGGCCTGAAGCGCTTGGGGCCAACGGCTTGAACGCGCGATTTACGTATCAAGGCGGACTGGCCTCAGCGCCGCCGCAGACGGCCTAGCCAGCGCTCGACGCCTGTCCGTTTCAGCAGCCTTCGGTCTTCCTCGCTCAGGCCCTGATAACCGCCGTACTTCAATTTGACCCAGGCGTTCAGATCCGTTTGCTCGATGAGCCTGAACAGGCGCTGGTTGACGGGATGGCGGCCCGGCTTGTGAAGCGTTGCGGTTCCGAAGTCGAGAATGACCGGTCGGCCCTGGAGGTCAACCAACAGATTGGCCTTGCGCTTGAGGTCGCCGTGAGCCACGCCGCGGTCGTGCAGAGCACGAATCAGTGCCAGTAGGGCGGTGAAGTAGGGGTCTTCCCTGGCGATCGCTGCATCGCGCAGTGCTTGCCCCTCCACGAAATTCAGGACCAGGCGAGGGCCCGGAAACAGGCCATGGCAGACGGGCAGGCCGGCCAGTCCGCGCAATCGTTGATAGGCCTTGTACTCGTGTTTCAGACTTGCCGCACGAAGGGTCCAGGCCAGGCCACGGCCCTTGGGTTGCTTGATCGCGACATCCAGCCCGTCGATCTGGAAACGCCGAACCTCGCCCTGATTCGACACGCCGAGCAGTTCGCCGCGCTCGAAATCCAGATCGCCGACGGTCCGCGCAAGTGAGTCTGGAGTGGACAACATCGTCAGGAACGGTTTGCGCCTCGGCGGTTTCTGGCAAAATGCCAGGTCGGGAGTCTCGAAATCCTCCATCTCAGGCCCCACTATAGCGAATCTGCCAGTCATGCTCATTGCTTCAGGAAATGCATCATGCCCATTTATGAATACCGCTGTACCGCCTGCGGCCACGAGCTCGAAAAGCTCCGGAAACTGTCTGACGCGCCGCTGACCGACTGCCCGGCCTGCGACAAGGACACGCTGGTGAAGAAGATCTCTGCAGCCGGTTTCCGCCTCAAGGGAGGTGGCTGGTACGAGACCGACTTCAAGAAGGATGGAAAGCGCAATCTGGCCGGCGACAGCTCGGGCAAGGACTCCGCTGATCCGCCGAAGGACGCGTCGAACAAGACCAAGAGCGAATCATCGGATAGCGCTTCTCCATCCAGCAAATCGTCTGGAGAGTCCGGCGGTGGAAGCAAGACCGAATCGAAAAGCAATTCCAGAAGCAAATCGTCCTCGGAGGGCGCCGCCTGAACCGTTTCCAAGGCGCGTTTGACCGACCCTCATTCACTCATCGACTCATAAGCGGCTCATCATGCGCACTCATCTCTGCGGCAACATCAATGAATCCCTGGACGGTCAGACCGTCACCCTGTGTGGCTGGGTGGCTCGCGCTCGTGACCTTGGGGGCCTGATCTTCATCGGCCTGCGCGATCACGCAGGCGTCCTGCAGGTCATCGTCGAGCCCGACAACACGGACGCGTTCAAAGTGGCTGAGGGCTTACGCAACGAGTTCGTGGTCTGCGTGACCGGGACGGTCCGTCTGCGACCCGAAAGCCAGTGGAATCCAGGCATGACGACCGGCAAGGTCGAGCTGCTGGCCGACACGGTCGAGCTGTTGAATCCGGCCGCGCCACTGCCCCTGTTGATGTCCGATGACGATGGCGAGGAAGTGCGGCTCAAATATCGCTATCTCGATTTGCGGCGTGAGCGCATGCAGAACAACCTGCGTCTGCGCTCCAGGCTGACTGGCGCCATTCGACGGTTCCTTGAGGACCACGATTTTCTCGATATGGAAACACCGATCCTCACCAAGGCCACCCCGGAGGGCGCGCGAGATTATCTGGTCCCCAGCCGCGTCCACCCCGGCAGTTTTTTTGCCTTGCCTCAGTCGCCGCAGATCTTCAAACAGCTGTTGATGATGAGCGGCATGGACCGCTATTACCAGATCGCGCGCTGCTTTCGCGACGAGGACCTGCGGGCCGACCGCCAGCCCGAGTTTACCCAGCTTGATCTGGAGATGGCCTTTGTCGAAGAAACCGACGTCCAGTCGATTGCCGAAGGCATGCTGCGAGCTGTTTTTCGCGATGTTCTGAGCGTCGACTTGCCGGGACCGTTTCCTCGGATGAGCTGGGCCGAGGCCATGCGGCGCTTCGGCTCCGATAAGCCTGATCTGCGGATCCCGCTTGAGCTCGTGACCATCTGCGATCAGGTGCGCGAGGTCGAATTCAAGGTCTTTTCCGGCCCGGCCAATGACCCCGGTTGCCGGGTTGCGGCCCTGCGGGTTCCCGGTGGTGCGAGTCTCAGCCGCAAGCAGATCGATGAATACACGGCCCTGACCGCCAAATACGGGGCTAAGGGACTGGCCTGGATGAAGGTCAATGACCTGGAGGCGGGGCTTGATGGCGTCCAATCACCGATTGCAAAATTCCTTGATGAAGAAGCCGTAGACGGCATTCTTCGGGCGACGGCGGCCGAGTCTGGCGACCTGCTGTTTTTCGGCGCGGGTCCAAAACCCACGGTCGCCGCATTTCTCGGCGCCCTGCGGCTTCAGATCGGTCGCGATTTCGAGCTGGTCGAATCCGGCTGGCGACCGCTCTGGGTGGTCGACTTCCCGATGTTCGAGTTCGATGAGGACGATCAGCGCTTCTACGCGCTTCACCATCCGTTTACCGCCCCATCGACACCCGACGCCGACGCGCTTCGGGCCGATCCCGGAGCCGCGCTGTCGCGCGCCTATGACCTGGTCTTGAATGGCTCGGAGATCGGCGGTGGGTCGATTCGAATCCATGATTCGTCCATTCAGCAGGCCGTTTTCGAGCTGTTGGGGATTGATGATCAGGAAGCACAAGAACGATTCGGCTTTTTGCTCAACGCGCTGCGCTACGGTTGTCCGCCGCACGGCGGCATCGCTTTCGGGATCGATCGAATCGCGGCCCTGATGGCGGGAGAGGGCTCGATTCGGGAAGTCATCGCCTTCCCCAAGACCGCCTCGGCCCTGTGCCCGCTGACCAGCGCGCCGGCGCCCGTCGATCAGGCTCAGCTTGAGGAGCTGGGGATCGCGCTCAAGCCCTCGGCACCAGGGGACGATTGATCGAATGAATACACCGCGCCGTACCGTTGTCCTCGTTCACGGGCTTTGGTACGGCGCTGTCAGCCTCAGGCTCCTGGCGCGACGGCTCGAATCGAAGGGTTTCGACTGCCACTGTTTTTCCTATCCGACCGTTCGTCGATCGATCGCTGAAAGTGCGCAGCGGCTGTATCGCTACGCGCGCAACCTGGATGCGGAAAAGCTGGACTTCGTTGGCCACAGCCTGGGCGGCCTGGTGATTCTGCGCATGCTCGATGAATATCGCGGGCTGCCTGAGGGAAGGCTGGTGCTGCTCGGCTCGCCCGTGTCCGGTTCAGCCGTGGCCCGCCGCATGGCCGAGTGGCCGATCGCCCGCGGTCTGATCGGGCGTTCGCGCCGGATCCTGAAATCCGGCTTCGCCCATGCGCCGGCCGAGCGTGAGACCGGCACCTTGGCGGGTACGCAGGGCATGGGGCTGGGACGTGCCATCGAGCGGCTGGAGCGCCCTCATGACGGGACGGTCAGCGTGGTTGAAACCCGCCTGCCCGGATCGACGGATCATCTGCAGCTGCCGGTCTCCCACACGGGCCTGGTGCTGTCGGCCAGCGTCGCCGAGCAGACCGCCGCTTTTCTGCGCCTCGGCCGTTTCGCCAGCCGCTGAACCGAAGGTGTCGTGAGGTTGCTCAGTTCCATGGATTGCAGCTGTAGCCGGCGATATCGATGAAGCGCTGACCGTCGAGCACGCCGCTGCCGCCATTGATGGGGGTGAAGTCGTAGCCCACGAGCAGGTTGTCGCAGTCGATCGGGTCGATGAAGATCGAGCCGACTTCTTCGATGGTGATATCGGACTGCTCGAAGTTGCCTGATCCGAGGCCGAAGAACTCGCCGCCGGTAAATCGCAGCATGCCCAGTTCGATCTGCGGGAAGCCCGGGGCCTCGCCGCCCGTGGTCCCGACGACCCAGAAGGGTTGTCCGTTCAGGTAGGTGAAGAAGATCGCGAAGATGAAGTTGGTGTCGTCGGACTGCTCACCGACGAGCAGCTGCAGGCCCGTCGAGGGAATGCCGTCGAAGGTGTACTGCCCGGACATGCGCCCGTGCAGGATCTGGGTGTCGAACTGGGTGGGGTCGATGGCCGGGTCATAGGCTGCGATTGGGAACAGCTCGCCCAGCGGCGCGGCCTGCGGTGCGAAGTCGCCCCAGAACAGCTCCACGGTGAATTCGTCGTTGTAATCCTCCGGCAGAAAGAAGGATTCCGGGTCGCTGATGGTCGTCGGATTGACGGCCAGCATGTAGGTCTGACCCTCGGTGGTAATGACTTCGCTGGAGGCACCGGCCAGACCGATCGCCGGGTGCGGGATCAGCTGGCCCTCGTGCAAGGGAAAATCGGTGACACCGGCATCGGCAAAGATCCGCGGCACCATCACGAAGGAATTTTCAGGGAAGTCCACCGCCTGCAGACGCACCATGACGACCGAAAAGCCCGGGTCATGACAGCCGACGCGCCAGATCGTGACTCGAACGATGGAGTCCAGCGACAGGCTGCCGACGCTGGGTGCGGCGATATCTTCGTCAAAAAGCATGTTGTCATCGGTGGCGGGCGCGTCGGGCAGTGACAGAGCAATGCAGCCGGGCGGGAAGGGAGAATTCAGGTCGGTCAGGACGTTGATTTCGCCCTGAGCGCGGGCGGTCAGGCAGAACAGGATCAGTATCAGGGTCGAGATCGCTCGCATCGTCGTCTTCCAGCTGGGGTCTGAGCATCATTGTAGTCGCTCAAGCTGACCGGACGCTGAACGAAGAACGATAAGAAATGCGCCGAGGCCGTTGCATTTCTTCACCGAGCCCGAACTTGTCGGTTCTCGCTTTCCCGGTCGGTGGCGCCCGGCCCCATCGGTTAAAATCGGGGCTTGTTACCGAATCGAAAGAGACTGTTCCATGGCAGGTCACAGCAAATGGGCCAATATCCAGCACCGCAAGAAAGCGCAGGACGCCAAGCGCGGTAAGATTTTCACCCGTCTGGTTCGTGAGATCACGGTGGCGGCGCGCGAAGGCGGCGGCGACCCGGATGCCAATCCACGTCTGCGTCTGGCCTGGGATAAGGCCAATGCCGCGAACGTTCCGAAAGACAACATCGAGCGCGCGATCAAGAAAGCGACCGGTGATCTGGAAGGCGTGAGCTATGAAGAGCTTCGCTACGAGGGCTACGCGCCCGGCGGCGTGGCGGTGATGGTCGACTGCGTCACCGATAACCGCAATCGCACGGTGGCCGCGGTGCGTCATGCCTTCACCAAGCATGGCGGCAACCTGGGCACCGATGGCTCGGTGGCCTACATGTTCCAGAAGACCGGTGTCATCACCTACGCCCCCGGTACGGACGAGGACCGGGTCATGGAAGCGGCGCTGGAGCTCGGAGCCGAAGACATCATCACCGGCGAGGATGGCAGCATCGAAGTCCTGACGACGCCGGAGGATTATCAGACCGTGCGCGATGGTCTGAAGTCAGCGGGTCTGGCGCCGGAGGAGTCGGAGGTCACGCAGCGGGCGGAGACCCTGGTCGAGCTGGACGCCGAGACGGGGCGCCAGGTGCTTAAGTTTCTCGATGTGCTGGAGGATATCGACGACACCCAGGATGTCTGGTCCAACGCCGACATTCCGTCGGAAGCCTACGAAGACTGATGCGCATTCTCGGTCTGGATCCAGGCTCCCGCATTACCGGCGTCGGGATTATCGAGGGCGAGCGCCTGATCCACGCCGAGTCCCTGCGCCTGGGCGGGGGTCCGATGCCCGAGCGTCTGGGACAGATCTTTCAGCGCCTGAAGGCGGTCATCGCCGAATTCTCACCTGAAGAAGCCGCAATCGAGACCGTGTTCATGAGCAAAAACCCACAGTCCGCGATCAAACTGGGTCAGGCTCGAGGCGCGGCCATCTGCGCCCTGGTCGGCGGCGGTCTCGGGGTGCACGAGTACGCGCCGCGAGAGATCAAGCAGGCCCTGGTCGGTCGCGGTGGCGCGGCCAAGGAACAGGTTCAGCACATGACCCGCATGCTCCTCAAGACGCAGGCAGACTACGGCGAAGACGCCTTCGACGCGCTGGCCATCGCGCTGTGCCATCACCACACGCGCCAGACCAATGCCCGCCTGCCGGCCGGCGTGGTGCTGCGATGATCGCCCAGCTCACGGGGACGGTGCTGGAACGACAGCCGCCGCAGGTGGTCGTCGAGGTGTCGGGTATCGGATACGAGGTCGAGTGTCCACTGAGCGCATTCGACCAGCTACCGGCCAAGGGTGAGTCGGTGACCCTGCTGACCCAGCTGATCGTACGCGAGGACGCTCACACGCTCTACGGATTCATGCGCCGATCCGACCGCGCCCTGTTTCGAGAGTTGCTGAAAGTCTCCGGTGTGGGGCCTCGACTGGCGCTGGCGATTCTTTCCGGCGTCAGCAGCGACGATTTCTCGATCATGGTCGAGGCCGGGGATGCCCAGGCCTTGACGCGCCTGCCCGGGATCGGGAAGAAGACAGCCGAGCGGCTGATTCTGGAAATGCGTGGCCGGCTGCCCGAGCAAGAGGGCCCGGCCGGCGCGGCACCACCCTCGGATGCCGGCGCTGAAGCGCGTGCTGCCCTGACGGCGCTTGGCTATTCGGCAGCTGAGGCGCTCAAGATGGTGCGTCAGGTGGCCGAGCCCGATCAGACCGCCGAGCAGCTGATACGTGCTGCTCTCAAGCAAAAGATGAGCGGATGATCGATCATGGATGAGTCGCGTCTGATCAGTGCCGAGGACCAGCCGGAAGAGGCACGCATCGACGCGAGTCTCCGTCCGGCCCGAATGGACGAATACATCGGCCAGGCGACCATGAAGGAGCGCCTGTCGATCTATCTCGAATCGGCCTGCAAACGCCACGAAGCGCTGGATCACGTTCTGATCTTCGGCCCGCCGGGGCTGGGCAAGACCACGCTCGCCCACGTGATCGCGGCAGAGATGGGCTCCCAGCTGCGCCAGACCTCGGGTCCGGTTCTCGAGCGCGCCGGCGACCTGGCAGCATTGCTGACCAACCTCGAACCCGGCGATGTTCTGTTCGTTGACGAGATCCATCGTCTCAGCCCGGTGGTTGAAGAAGTGCTGTACCCGGCGATGGAGGACTATCGAATCGATATCATCATCGGTGAAGGCCCGGCCGCCCGTTCGATCCAGCTCGATCTGCCGCGATTCACGCTGGTCGGGGCGACCACCCGTGCCGGACTGCTGACCTCGCCGCTGCGCGATCGCTTCGGGATCGTCGAGCGACTGGAGTTCTACGACACCAAAGATCTGGCGCGCATTATTGAGCGATCGGCCGGTATCCTGAATATAGAAACCGACCCGGAGGGCGCGGCAGAGATCGCGCGCCGCGCCCGCGGTACGCCGCGTATCGCCAATCGCCTGCTGCGCCGGGTGCGCGATTTCGCCCAGGTTCGCTCTGACGGACGGATTTCTGCCGAGACGGCGGCCAGTGCGCTGGAGATGATGCAGGTCGACCGTCGCGGTTTCGATACCATGGATCGGCGCCTGCTCAGCGTGCTCATCGAGCACTTCAACGGCGGTCCCGTGGGTGTCGAGAGTCTGGCGGCGTCGCTGTCTGAAGAGCGCGGCACCATTGAAGATGTGATCGAGCCCTTTCTGATCCAGGAGGGCTATCTGATACGAACCGCTCGTGGAAGGATGGCCACCTCCAGGACCTGGCAGCACTTCGGGCTCAGCCCGCCAGCCGGTCTGGCCACCGACGACCTGTTCAGCTCCGCTGCGAGGCCTGCCAGTGACCCGGACTGAGCTGGAAGCAACGCTGCGCTATCGGGTCTATTGGGAAGACACCGATGCCGGCGGCGTGGTCTACCACGCTCGGTACCTGCACTTCTTCGAGCGCGCCCGTTCCGATTGGCTGCGCGGACTCGGTTTCCCCCAACAGGCGTTGAAAGCGGAGGACAACCGGGTTTTTGCGGTGACCCGCATGGACACCCGGTTTCTTGCGCCAGGGCGACTTGAAGATGAACTTGCGGTCTCGGTTTCCGTCGAAAGACTTCGAGCGGCCTCGGTGGTCTTCAGTCAGCTTGCTCATCGGATCGATGACGGGGAGCTTCTGGCCACCGCCGAAGTGCACGCGGCCTGCCTGGATGCCAGCACCTTCAAGCCGGCTCGAGCGCCGCGTGCGATGATGGAAGCGATCGAGCGATACCAACAGACCACCTGATTCAGCACGATGAACAACGGCACGCAACAGGACAATCAACAATGAACGCAAACGAGCTGGAAATCTGGCACTTGATCATGGAGGCCAGCCTGCTGGTGCAGGCGGTCATGGCCCTGCTGGTGCTGGCCTCGCTGGCCTCATGGGTGGTCATTTTTCGCAAACGCCAGATGTTCTCCCGAGCCGAAAAGCGCGCTCGTGAGTTCGAAGAAAAGTTCTGGTCCGGGGCGGATTTGAATCAACTCTATGACAAGGTTGCAAACAATCGAACCCCGCGAGAGGGTTCCGAAGCGCTCTTCGAGGCGGGTTTTCGGGAATTCTTGCGACCTCGCGATGAGCGCGATCCCAATCCAGACAGTCTGGTCAACGGCGCGCAGCGCGCGATGCGGGTGGCCCTGAACCGCGAGATTGACCGGCTCGAGCATCATCTCGGCTTCCTGGCCACGGTGGGTTCGGTCAGCCCCTACGTCGGCCTGTTCGGAACGGTCTGGGGCATCATGAATTCTTTTCGCGGTCTGGCAGGCGCGCAATCGGCGACCATCGCGATGGTGGCGCCGGGCATCTCGGAGGCCCTGATTGCCACCGCGATCGGGCTGTTTGCCGCGATCCCGGCGGTCGTTGCCTTCAACAAGTTTTCCGGTCAGCTCGAACGCCTAGAGTCGCGTTACGACAACTTCAGGGAAGAGTTCGCCGCCATTCTCCATCGTCAGGCGCGTCGTCTTCGGGCCGAGAAATAGCCGGGGGCCGATGGAATGAGTGAGCACTATACCCGTCGCCGTCGTCGCCGCCGCATGTCGGAAATCAACGTGGTGCCCTATATCGACGTCATGCTGGTGTTGCTGGTGATCTTCATGATCACCGCCCCATTGATGAATCTGGGCGTGGAAATCGAGCTGCCAACCGGTAACGCCGAACCGATGGAGGACCAGGGTGACCCACTGATGGTGACTGTCACCGCCAGCGGCGACTTCTACCTCGATACGGGCGATCAGCCCCAACTGATCGATGGGGAGACGCTGGTTTCTACCGTGTCTGCAATCGCTGCGCGTAATCCCGAACTGCAGGTGCTGGTTGGCGGCGACCAGCAGACGAACTACCAGTACATCTATCAGGCCATGGTCTATCTGCAGCAGGCTGGCGTGGCTTCGGTCGGGCTGGTCGGTGATCCGGAAGAGGAATGATGCCGACAGTCGGCGCCGCCGTGATGACTGTCTCGGCTTTGGAGAACGATGGCCCACCGACGCCGAGGTGTGCCTGAATGTCGCAGCGCGGCCAAGCTGTCAAGGACAACCTGTCGGCCCTTGCGCTGGCGCTGGGTGTGCATCTCCTGATCGCTGTTTTTCTGCTGATCGGATCCTGGGACTGGGAGCCTTTCGAGGCCCAGCAGGTCCCGGTCCGGGTGACGCTGGTCGACCAGGCGCCGGGCGCACGGGATGAGGCCCAGCGGCAGCAAGCGCAGCAGGAACGGCAAGAACAGGAGCAGGCCGAGGAACGGGCGCGACGCCAAGCCGAACAGCGCGAGGAGCAGGCCCGCCTTCAACGCGAGGCCGACGCGCGAGCTGAGCGTGAACAGCAAGAGCGGCAACGCCGCGAGGCCGAGCGGCAACGACGGGCACGTGAACTCGAGCAACAGCGAGCCGAACAGGCTGAGCGCGAGCGTCTTGCTGAGCTGCAGCGCCAGCGAGAGCTCGAACGGCAGCGCTTGGAAGACGAACGCCGCCGCGAGGAGCAAGCGCGCTTGCAGGAACTGGCCGAATTGCGTCAGCAGCGCGAGCAGGCCGAGCGCGAACGCCTCGATCAGGAGCGTCGATTGCAGGCGCTATCTGAGCGTCGTGCTGCCGAAGAGGCCGAGCGCGAGGCCGCCGAGGAGGCTGATCGCCTGCGTCTGGCCAACGAGCAGGCCGCGGCCGATGCGCGAAGGGCAACCCTGAACGAGGAATACGTGGCCACGATTCGCGAGCTGATTCGCCGCAATTGGAACCGCCCACCGACAACTCAACCGGGCGTGGTTTGCCGCATTCGCGTGGTTCAGATCCCCGGTGGGGAAATTATCGGTGCTGAAATTGTCTCACCGTGTAATGCCGATGCGGCCACCCGCCGTTCGATAACCGCTGCGGTTCTTCGCGTGGCCTTTTTGCCCTACCAGGGCTATGAATCCGTATTCGCAAGGGAGATCGATTTTGATTTTATCTACGATGGCTAAGCGTTCAATTTTTACGGCATTGGCTCTGATTCTGCTGGGACCGGGTCTCGCCCTGGCTCAGCTTCGAATCGAGATCGTTGACGGCGTCGAGGGCGCCATGCCGATCGCGATAGTGCCCTTCGACTGGCGTTCAAGCGAACCCGAGCCGGCGACGACGGTCTCGAATATCATCAGCGCGAATCTCGCCCGATCGGGCTTGTTCGAGCCGATGGCGGAAAACGGCATGATCGATCGTCCGGTCCAGCCCGCCGAGGTGCAGTTCGGAACCTGGCGCCTGCTTAAGGTCGATCATCTGGTGATCGGTCAGGTGCGCGATGCCGCCGACGGCTTTGGATACGAGATTGAGTACCATCTCCTTGATGTCCTGTCCGGCCGGATTCTGCTCTCTCAGGCCATGGGCGTGGGGCCAGGCGATCTGCGCTTTGGAGCGCACCGGATTTCGGATGCGATCTACGAGGCTCTTCTCGGTGCTCCTGGCGCCTTCGCCACACGGATTGCCTATGTCGTGGCCAGTGGGGAGGGCAGCGGCGATCCCCTCTATGAACTGGTGGTGGCCGATGCGGACGGTTTTAATGAGCAGGCCGTCGTGCGCAACGCCGAACCCATCCTGTCACCGACCTGGTCCCCGGATGCCCGCAAGCTTGCCTATGTGTCGTTCGCCACCGGTCGCTCGAACGTGATCGTGCAGGATCTGTACACCGGTCAAAATGAGGTTGTCAGTTCCGAGCCTGGTATTAATGGTGCGCCAGCGTTCTCGCCGGACGGCCGCTATCTTGCCGTCAGCCTGTCACGTAGCGGCAGCCCGAACATTTGGCTGATCGATCTGGACGGCCAGCAGTCTCCGCGTCAACTGACCCGGCACTGGTCGATCAATACGGAACCGGTATTTTCGGCCGACGGCCAGGAAGTGCTGTTCACTTCGGACCGGGCCGGACGGCCTCAGATCTACCGCATCGGTATCGATGGTGAAGGGGTCGATCGCCTGACCTTCGAAGGACGCTACAACGCGCACGCCTCGCTGGGACCCGAAGACCGCATGATGGCGGTGATCTTCAGCGAGGGCAACGAGGATTATCGGATTGCGGTGCATGATCGCGAAACCGGGCGATTAAGTGTATTATCTGACGGTCGACTGGACGAGTCGCCGAGTTTCGCGCCCAACGGCAGCATGATCCTGTATGCCGCCCGACAGGACGGGCGAGGGGTGCTTGCCGCCGCCTCGGTCGATGGACGGGTTCGCCAGCGCCTGGTGACTGGTGCCGGTGAAGTCCGGGAGCCGGCCTGGTCGCCGATCGTCGGCACAGGCCTTACGACAAGCGATACGACCGACGGCAGATGACATATCACTGGATACGATAAAAGAAATTGATCACCATAGTTTTGCCCCAAACACTATTCCAATCAGCTCAATCGATACCTGAAAGAAATCGGGAGGTTTCATGAACACTGCACTGCGTTTGATTGCCATCGTGATGCTGGCGGGTCTGCTCGCCGCTTGCGCCCGGCAAACCACTCCGGAGCCCGAGCCGCCGGTCGCTGAACCACCGACCGAACAGCCGGAGCCACCCGTCACCGATCGCATTGATCCGCGTGACTTCACCGATGTCCGCAATCTGGACAATCCGGACAGCCTGCTGAGCCAGCGAGTGGTGTACTTCGAGTTTGACCGATCCAATATCCGTGCACAGTTCCGCCCGATCATCGAAGCCCACGCGGCTTACGTGCGAGCGAATCCTTCGGCCCGCGTGATCCTTGAAGGGCATGCCGACGAGCGCGGTTCACGCGAGTACAACCTGGCGCTGGGCGAACGCCGCGGCAACGCCGTGGAAGAAGCCATGGAAGCCGGTCGCGCCAACTCGAGCCAGCTCGAAGTCGTCAGCTACGGCGAGGAGCGCCCGGTGTGCCGCAACAGCGATGATGATTGCTGGCAGCGCAACCGCCGTGTGGAGATTGTCTACAGCGCGCGCTGATGATGAAGATTCAGACAATGACTCGAGCAGTGATGGCGGCCGCTTTTGCGGCCGCTCTCGCGTCCTCTGCAAGTGCGCAGGACAATAGCCAGCTTGTTTATCAGGTTCAGGACCTCCTTGAGGAGGTTCGCGAGCTGCGGGGACTGATCGAAACCCAGCAGCGTACGATCGAGAACCTTCAGCGCCGCCAGCGCGATCAGTATCTGGACCTCGATCAGCGGTTGCAGGCCCTGTCCTCACGACCGACCGGCGAGCGCGAAGAGGTGGTTCGGTCAAGTTCTCAGGAGCCAGGCGCTGACTCGCGTGAAGTCGTGCAGGGCGTGCCGCCCAGCGCTGATGTGCCGGAGGTGCGTGCGCCGATCAACGCCCGTGCTGAAGTGACGCCACTGGCCGCTCCTGCCGTGGGCGGCGCGCGCGACCTGGATTCGCCGAGCGATGCGGAGCAGCAGGCCTACGATGAAGCCTTTGCCGCCTTGCGGGCGACCCGCTATGCCGATGCGGCCGAAAGTTTTGCTGCCTTCCTCGAGCGATGGCCCGATTCTGCTTATGCGCCCAATGCGCAGTACTGGATGGCAGAAACCTACTATGTAACGCGTGATTTCCAAACAGCGCTCGACCTTTTCGATCAACTGCTGACTCGCTATCCGGACAGCAGCAAGCAGGGTGATGCCCTGCTCAAGATCGGGTTCAGTCACTTCGAGCTCCAGCGATGGAATGAAGCGCGCGCCGCACTCGAGCAGGTGCGCAGCCAATTTCCGGACACCACGCTGGCGAGGCTGGCCGAAGGCCGTCTTCGCGACATGCGACTGGCTGGTCATTTCTGATTGATGCCGGATGGGCGAGGGGCTAAATTTGGCCCCGTGCGCACCATCCCGGCGCCAACCGACGAGCGCATCAACGGTCCCATGGCGACGCCAGCAAGCTCCATTCAGTTACCCAACAGCCCGCCGCCCCGCGGCTTGAAAATCACCGAAATCTTCACCTCGGTCCAGGGCGAGTCCAGCCTTGTCGGCTGGCCCACCGTCTTTGTTCGTCTGACCGGCTGTCCCTTGCGTTGTCGCTGGTGCGATACGCCGTATTCGTTCCAGGGTGGCGATTGGATGGAAATCGACGCCATCGTCGAGCGTGTTCTGGCAGCCGGGGTGGGTCACGTCTGTGTCACCGGTGGCGAACCGCTATCGCAGAAACGCTGTATCGAATTGCTCCGCGCCCTTTGTAACGCGGATCTGACCGTTTCGCTGGAAACCAGCGGAGCCGTCTCGATTGCCGATGTCGATCCGAGGGTGATCAAGGTCATGGATCTGAAGGCACCTGGTTCGCACGAGGTTGAGCGCAACGACTGGAGCAATCTGGCCCTGCTACAGCCCCACGATCAGATCAAGATCGTGATCGCAGACCGGGTTGATTTTGAATGGGCCGTCGCCCAGGTCCGCGACCGTGAACTGGGTCGCTGGCAGATCCTGTTTTCGCCGGTCTGGGGGGAGCTCCAGCCAAAAACACTGGCCGAGTGGATTCTTGCCGAACGGGCACCGGTCCGCCTGCAGCTTCAGACCCACAAATACCTGTGGGGTGAGGCGCCGGGCCGTTAGGGTAAGGTCCGCTTGGAGGGGTTGATTCATGAGCGCCACGCCGACAGTGTGGATCAGCAGAATTTTTACGAACAGTAGGGATGGCGTAGCATGAGCCTGAATACCGTAGTCTTTCCCGTCGCGGGTCTGGGAACCCGTTTTCTCCCGGCCACGAAGACGGTCCCGAAGGAAATGCTCCCGGTGGTTGATCGTCCGCTGATCCAGTATGCGGTTGAAGAAGCGCTGGCGGCGGGAGCGCGTCGTCTGGTGTTTGTCACTGGACGCACGAAGGGCGCGATCGGTGATTACTTCGACAAGGCCTACGAGCTGGAAACCGAGCTCGAACGCCGCGGCAAGCAAGACACGCTCGAAATGCTGTCGGATCTGATGCCTGTGGATGCTGAATGCCTCTACATTCGCCAGCCTGAAGCCCTGGGCCTTGGACATGCGATCCTGTGCGCCCGCTCGTTGGTTCCTGATGAGGAGTTCGGCATCATCCTTCCCGATGACCTGATCCACCATCCCAGCGACGCCGTGATGGCCCAGCTTGCACGCCACCAACGTTCGACCGGTGCCTCGGTGGTCAGCGTCGAGGCGGTGCCAAAGGAGCGCACGCAGGATTACGGCGTGGTCGATGTGGTCGAAATGAGCGAGCGCTCCGGTCGCCTGCGCGGGATCGTGGAGAAGCCGGCACCCGATCAGGCACCCTCCAATCTGGCCGTTGTCGGCCGCTACGTGCTGAGTTCGAAGATTTTTGATCTCCTGGAGCGCACCCGTCCCGACCACCGGGGAGAGATCCAGCTAACCGATGCGATCGCCGAACTGCTCAAGCTTGAACCGGTGGACGCCTACCAATTTGAAGGCCGCCACTTCGACTGTGGCAATAAGCTTGGCTTCCTGCAGGCCACGGTGCACTTCGGCCAACGCCATCCAGAGATCGGAGATGCCTTTTCGAGCTGGCTGAAATCGGACCAAGACTGACGGCACCCACCCTTTTTTCCGCCGCGAAAACGGGGTAAACTGGCCGGCTATTTAATGAATCGAAAAGCAAACGATGAGTATCAATGAAATGCTGGTGCAGGTGCGCCAGGCCGTCGCCGAGGCTGGATCGGCAATCCTTGATGTCTACGCGGACCCGGCCAGCTTTGAGACCGAATTGAAGCAGGATGACAGCCCGCTGACCGCCGCCGACAAGGCCGCTAACAACATCCTGGTCAAGGCACTCGAGGCCCTGACGCCCGACATCCCGGTGCTGTCGGAAGAAAGCGTTCACGCGCCCTGGGGGACCCGCAAGCACTGGGACCGCTGCTGGGTGGTGGACCCCCTCGACGGCACGCGCGAATTTCTCAAGCGCAACGATGAATTCACCGTCAATGTCGCACTGGTCGAGCATCATCGACCGATCCTTGGCGTTGTCTACGCGCCGGCACTGGATCGCTGGTTCTTCGCGGCGCAGGGCCAGGGTGCCTGGCGCAAGGATGGCGAGCGCGAGCCAGTGGCCATTCACGTCGGCGATAAGATCGCCGATCGGCCTTGGCAAGTTGTGGGCTCACGCTCACACAATACGCCCGAAGTCGACGCTTTTGTCGAGCGCCTGGGCGACGCTGAAATGGTGGCCATGGGCAGTTCCCTGAAACTTTGCCTGGTTGCTGATGGGTCAGCGGATGTCTACCCGCGCCTTGGTCCGACCAGCGAGTGGGACACCTGCGCGGCGCAGGCGGTGGTTGAGGAAGCCGGTGGTCAGGTGCTCAACGCAGAGTCCGGCCAGCCTCTGACCTACAACGCGCGCGAAACGCTTCTGAATCCTCATTTCATCGTCTGTGCGAGGCCCGATCCGGACTGGTTCCGCCAAGCGGCCTGACGGCATCACCAGTCTGCTAGATTAGGCCCGCTTTCATCCCCTGGATTATCAATGACCGCTGCTCAGACTCCTGACAATGGCTCGCGCCTGAGTCACTTGGAAATGCTCGAAGCCGAAGCCATGCACATCATTCGTGAGGTGGCCGCGACAGCCGAACACCCTGTCATGCTGTATTCCGTGGGCAAAGACTCCGGCGTTATGCTGCACCTTGCACGCAAGGCGTTCTATCCCAGCCCGCCACCCTTCCCACTCCTGCACGTGGACACGACCTGGAAATTCCGGGAGATGTACGAATTTCGCGACTGGATCGCGAAGGACATGGGCATGGAGCTGATCGTGCACATCAACCAGGAGGGGGTGGCCCAGAACGTTGGCCCTTTTTCGCACGGTTCCAAAGCACATATCGACATCATGAAGACGCAGGCCCTGAAGCAGGCGCTCAGCCAACACGGATTCGATGCGGCATTTGGGGGGGCGCGTCGTGATGAAGAGCGCTCCCGCGCCAAGGAGCGGGTCTTTTCCTTTCGCGATCGGAATCATGGCTGGGACCCTAAGAATCAGCGCCCCGAGCTGTGGAATCTTTACAACGGTCGCGTCCACAAGGGTGAGTCGATTCGGGTGTTTCCCCTGTCCAACTGGACCGAGCTTGATATCTGGCAATACATCCACGCAGAAAAAATCCCGATGGTGCCGCTCTACTTTGCCGCCGAGCGACCGGTGATCGAACGCGACGGCATCCTGATGGTTGTCGATGATGCGTCGCGCCTGCCTGACGATCTCGACCGGGAACCGACCATGAAGACGGTCAGGTTTCGCACGCTCGGTTGTTGGCCACTGACCGGCGCGGTCGAATCGAAAGCCACGAGTCTGCTCGATGTCATTGAGGAAACCTTGAAGGTCAAGAATTCCGAGCGCCAGGGGCGTTCGATCGATCGAGACCCCGGAGCTTCGATGGAAGAAAAGAAACGTCAGGGGTACTTTTGAACATGGATATCGAAACCCTGCTCAGTCAACACGCCGGCAAGGATTTGCTGCGATTCATCACCTGTGGATCGGTCGACGACGGCAAGTCAACCCTGATTGGGCGTTTGCTGATGGAGTCCAAGCAGGTCTATGAGGATCAGCTCTCCGCGGTCAGGAAGGATTCGAAAAAGTGGGGAACGCAGGGCGACGAGGCCGATCTCGCCCTCCTCGTTGACGGCCTTCAGTCCGAGCGCGAACAGGGCATCACCATCGATGTCGCGTACCGTTATTTCTCAACGCCCAAACGCAAGTTCATCATTGCCGATACGCCGGGGCATGAGCAATACACTCGCAACATGGCGACCGGTGCGTCGACGGCAGACGCGGCGGTCATCCTGATCGACGCGCGAGCCGGGCTGCAGACCCAGACGCGTCGCCACTCCTTTATCGTTTCATCACTGGGCATCGAAAAGGTCATCGTCGCCGTCAACAAGATGGACCTGGTCGACTACAGCCAGGCGCGCTTCGAATCGATCGTGGCCGATTACCAGGCTTTTGCCAATAAGCTGGGCCTCACTCGGGTTCAGTGCCTGCCCGTGGTGGCGCTCGACGGTGATAACGTCCTCAAGCGATCGTCGCGTCTGGAGTGGTACGGGGGTCCGAGCCTGATTGAGCTGCTCGAAACCCTTCCCGTCCACGGCGATGCGGCCAGCAATGATTTCCGCTTCCCTGTTCAGTACGTGAATCGCCAAAGCGAGAGTTTTCGTGGATTTGCCGGAACGATCTCCAGCGGCCAGATCGCCGTTGGCGACAAGGTGATGGTCATGCCGTCTGGCCGTCAGAGTCGGATTGATCGAATCGTTTGTTTCGACGGCGACCGCGATCAGGCGCACGCTGGCCAGGCCGTCACGTTCACCCTCGAAGATGAAATCGACATCAGCCGTGGCGACATGCTGGTTCGACCCGAGGCCAGACCGCGCATCGCCGAAGGACTGGACGCTCGACTGGTCTGGATGAACGACGCGCCGCTCAACCCTGGACGCCAGTACGATCTCCGATTCGCCACGACCAGTGTGTCGGCGACGCCGGAAAGCATTCATCACCAGATCGATGTCAATACGCTGGAGCATCATCACGTCGACCAGCTCGGCCTGAACGATATCGGCCTGGTGCGCTGGCGCCTTGCCCAGCCATGCGCGTTCGATGCCTACAGCGAACACCGGCAGACCGGTTCCTTTGCCATCATCGATCGAATCACCAACCTGACCATGGGCGCCGGCATGATCGTTCGCCCGGTCACCGACACCCTGACCGATAAGTCATCAAACGTGGTCTGGCACGAGCACCGCATTGCCAAGACCCAGCGCGCGGGGCAGAAGTCCCAACGACCGGCCGTGCTCTGGTTCACCGGCTTGTCGGGTGCCGGAAAATCGTCGGTTGCCAATGCGCTCGAAATGGCGCTGTTTAAGCGCGGCCACCATTCCTATCTCCTCGATGGGGACAACGTCCGCCACGGGCTTAATCGCGATCTGGGCTTTACCGATGATGACCGCGTCGAAAATATTCGCCGGATCGGCGAGGTCGCCAGCCTGATGGCCGATGCGGGCCTGGTCGTTCTGAGCGCTTTCATTTCCCCTTTCCGTGCCGACCGAGACATGGTGCGCGAGCTGATGGAGCCCGGTGAATTCGTTGAAATCTACGTGCACGCCAGCCTGGAAACCTGCGAAGGTCGTGATCCCAAAGGCCTTTATGCCAGGGCCCGGGCGGGGGCGATCAAGCATTTCACCGGCATAGACTCGCCCTATGAAGCACCGGAGCATCCGGAGCTTGTGCTGGATACAGAAAAATTATCCATCGAAGAAAGCGTTGATGAGTTGATCGACTATCTGCGTCAGCGCCAGATTCTGGTCTGAGCGTCGCTCAGTCGGCACCTGATTGATGAGTGCGCGTATCCGATGCCCGCGCTCGGCGTTGACATTCCTGCTGGTCGATCTCAGGGCGCTGGCCGCTGGAAGTGATGCAGGAGCAGGTCCCGTTGTCCACCGACTCGGCACAGAAAATGCGCCTCGGCGGGTCCGGCTGAAAAAGCTCCGGTACCTCGAGCTGCGGCCGGCCCGATGAATCCAGCCAGCCCTCCGGAAGCGGACGATCCAGAGCCAGCCAGGCACCGAGGCTCCCGGCAAGCAGAACCATCAGCATCACAACCCAGGGCTTCTTCCAGAGGGGGCGGTTGTCGATCATGATCTAGTGTACCCCACCAAATCTCTTGTAACTTGCAGCGAATCGGAGACCGTGCAGGCGAGCCCCCGTGCCGCACGAGCATTCAGTCCTCTTGATCGAAATCGCCGGCCACCACGAGACTCAATCCGGCCGGATCCAGATGACGCCGGACAGCGGCGTTGATCTCGTCGCTGCTCAGGGACCGAATGGCTTGCTCAAATTCGGTCTGGTAGTGAATGCTGCGTCCCAGATAGAGCCCGTTTGAGAGCAGGGTGACCAGCGCGCCATCATTGGCCCGGCGAAGTTCGAGATGGCGCAGGAAGCCCGTTCGCCCGGCCTCCACCTCCTCTGGCGTGAACCCTTCCGTGACAAGCTTCCTGATCTCTTCTTCGAAGACCTCCAGCAGGCGCTCACGATTTTCCGGCGCAAAGGCGGCGTAGGCGAAGAAGCTGGCGTCCGTGTCAATCGCTCCAATGCCGAAGCCCCCCGAAACACTGTAGCTCAGGCCCTCCTGATCACGGATGCGGCGGGAAAGGCGTGAGTTCAGAAAACCGCCTCCAATCAGATGACTGGCCAGACTGAGCGCCGGGGCATCGGGGTGCTCGTCGTTCATCTCGAATGGATAGCGAGCCAGCATGACCGCGTTGGCCTTGTCGTCGAGCTGGCCTGTGAGCAAAGTAGGATCAGGATCGGGCGGGGCACTATCGATGCGGTCGAATGGAATCGGTGATTTCCAGTCTCCGAAGCGGGATTCGAGGGCTTCGCGCACTGCCTGGGGGTCGAAATCACCAACAAATGTGAGCGTGGCCTGGGGGCCGAAGCCGTAGTGGCTGGCGTGGTATTCGACCAAATCGGCGCGCGTCAGCGACTCCAGGCGCTCCTGCGCCTGATCGAAATCCGTGGTGTAGGCGGGATGATCGGGCGGAATGATCTGCAGATGCCGACTCAATAGGCGGTTGGCCACTGCTCCCGGGTCGTCGCGCGCCTGATCGATCGAGGCCAGGGCCTGACGAGTCAGCTCATCGAGCTCGGCAGGATCGAAGCTTGGTGCCTTAAGAAGCGTCTCGAGCAGGTCGAGCAGCTCGTCGAGCTGGTCGCGTTCGGTCGAGATCAAGGCCGCGACCAGTCCATCATCCCGACCGCTGATCGACAGTGAGGACTGGAGTTCATTGATCCGATCTTGGATGGCCTGGCGGTCGATATCCGCTGATCCGCGCATCAGCATCGATGCGGTCACCGACGGGATCGGCGCCTTGCCGCTTAGAGACTGAAGCGATCCCATTCGCAGAACAACGCTGCCCTCAATCTTTTCTCCACGGGTGCGTTTCGGTAACAGGGCCACTTTGGCACCATTGGCCAGCTCGAACTCGATCAGGCGCTCGGCAATGTTTTCAGGCGTCGGATCGAAGGCCTCACCCACTGCCCGATCGCCTCGGCCGCTGTAGTCGGCCAGCAGGGTGTTCAGGTCCGGTGCGGCCGGAATCTCCGCGCGCTGAGGCTGATCCTCGGGTATGAAGCGTCCCAGGGTTCGGTTGTCACGACGCAGGTAGGTTCTGGCTACTCGCAGCACGTCTTCGGCCTCGACGGACTCGATGCGGTCTCGATGCAGAAACATCAGGCGCCAGTCGCCGGCCGCCGCCCATTCGGAGAGCTGAATGCCGACGCGATCCGAGTTGTTCAGGGTTTGTTCGATGCCGTTGCTCAGGGCACCGACCGCCCGTTCAACGGCCGTCTCGTCGGGCGCATCGTCGAACAGCGTGTCAATCACCTCAAGGGTTGCCTTCTCGACCTCGGCCAGATTGACATCCATTCCAGACTGACTGTAGGTCAACAGCAAAGAGGGTTCGCCGAGCGCTGGACTGAAGCTGGCCACCTGCGTGGCAAGTTCTGTGTCAACGAGCGCCTTGTGTAGCCGCCCCGACGGCATGTCGCCTAAGATATGGCTGAGAACCGAGATGGCGGCATAGTCGGCATGCAGCGCCGAGGGAACGTGCCATGCCAACATCAGGAGCTGATTCTCGCCGCTGCGGCGAACGTTGACCTCACGCGCTCCGTCCTGGGTCGGGTCGCGCGTATAGCTGGGCCAGAGTTGCATCTCTCCGGTTCGTGTCGGCCGCTCGATCGCGCCGAAGTGCTCCTCGATCAGGCCCAGGGCCCGTTCGATCTCGAAGCCCCCCGACAGGATCAGGACAGCATTGTCCGGCTGGTAATAGCGGCGATAAAAGGTCTGGAGGCGTTCGATCGGGACGTTCTCCACGTCGGAGCGCGCCCCGATGGAGGATCGACCGTAGCCGTGCCAGAGATAGGCTGTTGCCATGACGCGTTGCATCAGCACCCGGAAGGGGCTGTTCTCACCGATCTCGAATTCGTTTCGCACGACCGTCATTTCGGATCCCAGATCCGTTTCTGCGATGATCGAATTGACCATTCGGTCGGCCTCCATGCGAAGGGCCCACTCGAGATTCTCCTCGCCGGCTGGCAGGGTCTGGAAATAGTTGGTCCGGTCGTACCAGGTCGTGCCGTTGGCAAAGCCGCCGCGCTCGGAAATCTCGGCTTTGATGTCCTGGTGATTTTCGGTGCCATAGAACAGCATGTGTTCAAGCAGGTGCGCCATGCCGGTCTCTCCGACGCCCTCGTGCTTGGAGCCGACCCGATAGGTCATGTTGATTGTTGCGGTCGGACGGCTGGGGTCGGGCATCAGAAGCACCGTTAAACCATTGTCCAATTGATACTCGGAAATGCCCTCCACGGTGGTGATGAGCCGAGGTGCCGCGCTCAGCGTGGAAATCATCAAAGCGGTGCTCAGGACCGCCCCCATCAGGGCGAGGCAAACGCCCCGTTTGATCGATCTGGCTTCGAACGACATGGCATCAATTCCGTGCTGCGAGGTAAGAATTCTAAAGCGTCATCCGCTGGTCAGCGAGTTTCCCAGTCACCAAATATTCAACAACATCACGACCTCAGACGCCGGTCAGGTTGTTTGGTTTCAACGATTTCAGCCACCCGCCTCGTCGCCCCACAGCGCTTCGAGTCGGTCGTCCCGACCGCAGCGCCAGCGATAGTAGTTGTAGCGCACCGGATTCTCTTCATAATAGTCCTGATGGTAGTCCTCGGCCGGGTAGAAGGCTTCGAAGTCGATAATGCGCGTATCGATGGGACGATTCTCGATGCCCATGGCGCTGATCATCGCTTTCGATTCGCGAGCCGATGCGGCCTGCTCGGTATCGTGGACAAAGATTGCGGTGCGATAGGTCTCACCAATGTCGCAGAACTGGCCGTCAGTCTGGAAGGGGTCGACATTACGCCAATAGATCTCGAGCAGCCGTTCATAGCTGACCACTGATGGGTCATAGACCACTTGAACCACTTCAATATGACCGGTGCCCCCAGCCACCACCTGGCGATAGGTCGGGCTCGGGATGTGCCCGCCGCTGAAGCCTGAAATGGTGTCGACCACACCGTCGATTTTGTCATACGGTGGTTCCATGCACCAGAAACATCCCCCGGCGAAGGTCGCCCGCGCCAGATCCTCTTCCTGTGCCGCCGCAGGACCACTCGTGGCGATCAACAGGGCGAGAGCGGTAATACAAACAAGCGCCCAATGGCCTCGAAGATCAAGCGCTGGGTGAAACGTTGGGTGAAGGGATTTCATGGAGCTCCTTGATTTCTTCGAGTGTGCGTTGAGCAATTCGCCAACGGTGTTGTAGCCATCTGAGCGCCGGCGCAGCGATCAGGCCGTTCGCAGTGCGGGCAATCCTTCGTTATCCGGGATAAACTCCAGGGCCACACCGTTGTTGCACCAGCGTTGGCCAGTGGGCTGCGGTCCGTCATCGAAGACATGGCCCTGGTGTCCGCCGCAGCGCGCGCAGTGATATTCGGTGCGCGGCCAGATCAGCTTGAAGTCGCGCTTAGTGGCGATGTGGGATTGGTGTATCGGTCGCCAGAAGCTCGGCCAGCCGGTGCCGGAGTCAAACTTGTGCTCGCTCGAGAACAACGCCAGATTGCAGCCGGCGCAAACATAGGTCCCAGAATCGTAGATGGCGTCCAGTGGACTGCTTCCGGCCGGCTCGGTTCCCTCATCGCGCAGAACTCGATAGGCCTCGCGGGACAGGATATCCCGCCATTCCTCTTCGCTCAGCTCCAGCGGTTCAAAATTAACTGGATCGCCGATGGTCGCAGAGGCCGCTGCAGCGTTCTGCCTGGCCCCTGCGGGTTGATTGCAACCCCCCAGCCAGATCATCGGTAGCGCAAGTCCCGCACTGGCGAGCAACTGACGCCGATTCATTGTCGCTTTATTCATGATCATGTTCCGGTTCATAACTGGCGTTGTACCAAAGAGACCGGCATGAGCGTGTAAAGCTTTCAGGGGCGAGGCTCAAGATTCAAGGAGCGAGGTTCAAGGCGAAAGGGTGATGTGGTGGGAAATCTTGCGGAACCCGGAACCCGAAACCAGGAACCCAGTTCAAACCGCTTCCGAAAGATTTCCCTTCGCTTCCAGCCAGGCACGGCGATCGGAGGCGCGCTTCTTTGCCAGCAGCATATCAAGAACGGCGTCCGTTCCCTTGGGATCGTCGATGGTCAGCTGGACCAGGCGGCGCGTGTCCGGGTCGATGGTTGATTCGCGTAACTGCAGCGGATTCATCTCACCGAGGCCTTTGAAGCGGGTTTCCGCGACCTTTCCTTTGAGTTTTTCGGCTTCGATCCTGGCCAGAATGCCCTGCCGTTCCTCGCCGTCCAGTGCATAGAAGGTCTGCTTGCCAACGTCGATTCGGTAGAGCGGCGGCATGGCAACGAATATGCGGCCGGCATCGACCAGTGGCCGAAAGTGCCGCAGGAACAATGCCGAGAGCAGGGTGGCGATGTGGAGGCCGTCGGAGTCGGCGTCGGCCAGGACAATCACCTTGCCGTAACGAAGCTTCGACAGGTCGTCCGAGCCTGGGTCGACGCCGATAGCGATCGCCAGATCGTGCACCTCCTGTGAGCGGAGGACCTGGCTGGGTTCGGTCTCCCAGGTGTTCAGGATCTTGCCCCGGAGCGGCATGATGGCCTGGTACTCGCGATTACGCGCCTGCTTGGCGCTGCCGCCGGCCGAGTCCCCCTCGACCAGGAACAGCTCGGTTTCTTCCAGGTCGGTCGACGCGCAGTCGGCCAGCTTGCCCGGCAGGGCCGGACCGGACGTGACTTTTCTTCGCGCGACCTGCTTGCGCGACTTCTGACGCTTGAGCGCGTTGTCGATGGCGAGTCTGGCGATGGCCTCGCCGTCGGCCACGTGGCTGTTGAGCCACAGCGCGAAAGCATCCTTGACCACGCCGGAGACAAAGCTGGCAGCCGAGCGCGAGCTCAGACGTTCTTTGGTCTGTCCCGAAAACTGAGGGTCGGCCAGCTTGATCGACAGCAGGAAACTGAGTCGTTCCCAGGCATCGTCCGGGGCCAGCTTGATGCCGCGTGGCAGCAGATTGCGGATGCTGCAGAATTCGCGCAGGGCTTCGATCAGGCCGGTCCGAAGGCCGTTGGTGTGCGTCCCGCCCGACGCCGTCGGGATCAGATTGACATAGGACTCCTGAACCAGCTCACCCTCGGGGACCCAGGTCAGGGCCCAGGCGGCCTCCTGATCGGCCGCCGTGAAGTCGCCCGTGAACGGTGCGCTGGGCACGCAGTCTCGGTCCGCCAGGCTTTCGACCAGGTAGTCGGTCAGTCCGTCTTCGAATTGCCAGCGCTCGGTCTCGCCGCTGGTCTCATCGGTGAGCGTCATTTCCAGGCCAGGGCAGAGGATGGCCTTGGCTTTGAGCAGGTGTCTGAGCCGCGGTCGCGAGATGTTAACCGAATCAAAATAGTGAGCGTCGGGCCAGAAGTGAACCAGGGTGCCCGTGTTGCGTTTACCGACCTGATCGATCTCGGTCAAGGGCTGGTCGGTCTGACCGTCCTTGAAGCGTATCTCATGCACCTGGCCGTTGCGTTTGATCCGGCAGATCAGCCTGGATGAGAGCGCGTTGACAACGGACACTCCGACACCGTGCAGACCACCGGAGAACTTGTAATTGTTGCCTGAAAATTTGCCCCCGGCGTGCAGCCGGGTCAGGATCAGTTCGACGCCAGGCAGTTTGTGCTCGGGGTGGGGGTCGACTGGCATCCCGCGGCCGTCATCCACCACTGCGACCGAGCCGTCCTTGTGCAGAGTCACCCCGATCGAGCGCGCGTGTCCTCCCAGAGCTTCGTCCACCGCGTTGTCAACCACTTCGGCCACCAGATGATTGGGGCGCGTAGTGTCGGTGTACATGCCAGGCCGGCGCTTGACGGGCTCCAGGCCCTGCAGGACTTCGATGTCGGAGGCTTGATACTGACTGCTCATGGGTCCACTCGAGTCGCGAATTTCATGGCCACAAGGTTACCGTTTAATCGTCTGTCGTGGCGCTGAATGATCGAAACTTTTTGCGGGGGCCTCTGGCTTCCAGCAGCAGCGCATCGGCTCAATCCAGGATCAATTCTTCGGCGGGCGCCCTGAGGTTGTAGTTCGAGGCCATGGCGGCACCGTAGGCGCCCGTATTGGCAATCAGAATGATGTCGCCCTCTCGGCATTCGGGCAGCAGGCGGTCGAGTCCGAGGATATCGCCGGTTTCGCAAATCGGGCCAACGACGTTGTAGACGCGATGACCTGGCTCGTCCAGGCGGCTCAGGTTGACAATTTCATGCCAGGCGCCGTAGAGGGCCGGGCGTATGAGCGAGTTCATGCCCGTGGCGATGCCAACGTATCGGACCTCGCCCTTGCCCTTGGTCTGATTGACGCGAGCCAGCAGCACCCCCGCTTGCGAGACGAGATAGCGTCCCGGCTCCAGCCAGATCTCGACTGGCCGGACCAGGTCATGCTTGAGCTTGAGCAGGCCGGCGTCCAGCGCAGTCAGGTCCAGCGGCAGGTCGTCGCCTCGATCAGGCACACCGAGGCCGCCGCCCAGATTGATGACCTCTACTTCCGGCAGCTCGCGGGCGGCCTCGCCAAGGGTTTCCAGCGTGCGGTGCCAATTGTCCGGATGCAGGATGCCCGAGCCGGTGTGGGCATGCAGGCCAATGATTCGAATGTCATGGGCACTGCAAAGCGCAGACAGTCGCTCGAGCTCGTAGAGAGGAACGCCAAACTTGGCGTTGCTTCCGGCCGTGCGAACCATCTTGTGATGGCCCAGGCCGCTGCCCGGGTCCAGGCGCAGGAAGATCTCGTGCCCCGCGAAGTCTGCACCCCATTGTTCGATGACGAACGCGTTGTCGATCGTCAGCCGCAGCCCCTCGTCGAGCGCCTGGCGCAGTTCCGCGCGGCTGGCAAAGTTGGGAGTGAGCAACATATGTTCACGCTTTAGGCCGGTGACGCACTGCAGGGCGTGGCGCGTTTCATTCAACGAAACGCACTCGATGCCAAGCCCCTCGTCGACCAGCGTTCGCAGGAGGTCAGGGTGCGGATTGGCTTTCATCGAAAACAGCACACGGTCGACGGCTTTCAGTTGTCGAAGTCGTCGCGCGGCCTTCCTGACCTCGGTCCTGGCATAGACATAGGCACAGTCTCGCTCGGCCATCAGCGTCAGCAAGTCGTTGGCTCGATCACGCCACCAGGGATGGTGAACCGGTCGATTCGTGTCATCTCGGAACAATTGCTCCCAGGTGGGGCCGAACACCGAGTCGCCCCCCATGCCGCCCGGAATGAGCTGCTGGTGTAGCTGTTGGACCAGGCGATCGGCGTGCCGGGACTCGACCACGAAGGTCAGGTTGAGATCATTCGCGGCCTGACTGACCTGATAGATCCGTCGCTGTTCGAACACTTCCAGCGCTGGGCCGAGCCGGTGCAGGATGGTGCGAATGCCAAGCCCCACCAGACTGACCGTGGCGCAGTCAGCCATGACCTCAACCCGGCAGTGCTGCTGGAGACGGACGACAAGATCGTCCAGCGCCTGCGACTCTGCCAGGTTAGCGCTGGGGTCGAGGGTGAGCGTGACATTGGACTCGGAGGTCGAGATCTGATCGACCGACAGCCCGGCGGTCTTGAACTCGGCGAAGACATCGGCGAGAAACCCGACCTGCTGCCACATGCCCAAGCCCTCCATGGAGATGAGCGTGATTCCTTTGCGCTGAACAATGGCTTTGACTTGCGCACCGTGGTCGTGCGTGTCGGCAGTAATGCGCGTGCCTTCGATGTCGGGACGATCGGTCTGGCGAAGCCAGAGCGGGATGCGGCGATCACGCGCTGGAATCAGCGAACGCGGGTGAAGCGCCCGTGCGCCCATCGCGGCCAGTTCCTGTGCTTCGCGGTAGCTGACTTGTTTGATCAGTCGAGCAGCGGGAATTCGACGCGGGTCGGCCGTGAACAAGCCAGGCACGTCCGAGTGAATCTCGACGCGCTCAGCTCCCAGCATGGCCGCAAGCAGCGTGGCTGAGGTGTCAGAGCCGCCGCGACCCAGCACCACAGTCTCGCCCCGCGCATTGGCCGCGACGAAGCCGGGCATGACCTGCACCGGCGAGCGTTGCGCCAGTTTTGTGGCCAGCTCGGTTCCAGAGCCCATCGGACAGTCGGCGGACAGGTAGTTGCTGCTGGAGCGTTTGTGTGGGTTATCCAGGCTTATCAGGAACTCGCGCGGGTCGAGCCATTCGGCAGGCAATGACTGATCGACAAGCCAGCCTGCCCCGATCCGACTGCTCATCATCTCGCCCATGGCGATGAGTTGCGCATGCCAGCTCGACTCGCCTCTGCCATCAATGCGAAGCAGTTCGGCCAGTTCGTCGAGCTCTCGATCAATCAGGCCTGGGGACAGCTCGAGCGCTGCCAATAGTTCCCTATGGCGGCGCCGGACATCCTCGATCAGCGCCGCATCGTCGAGGGCCAGCTGCCCCCTGGCTCGCGCGTCGAGTAGATCGGTGATGCCACGGATGGCGGAGACAACCACCACCACTGAGCGTTCGGCGTCCAGGGTCTCGCCGACGCACCGTGCAATTTGCGTCCAATGACTGTGCCTGGAAACGGAACTTCCGCCGAATTTGAGGACGCGCCATTGGCTGGATTGTGACTGGTTCATCAGGTAGGGTAGAGTGAATACAGGGGGCTGCCAAGCTAATTAGTCAGCTTTTCATGACACGTTTTGGGCAAATTTTACGCTATATATAGAGCATGAGTCGGCCTTCAACTGTCATCAGCGCGCGACGTTCGGTCCAGGCCAGTGAAACCGGGCGAGTTCGCGACAACAATCAAGACGCCATCCATTCAGATGACGCCTCGGGCCTGTGGCTGGTTGCCGACGGCATGGGTGGACACGCCGGAGGTGCTCGTGCCAGTGAAATTGCCCGAGACACGATCGCTGAGAATCATGAGCAGGGGGGTGGGTTGCGGTTTTCGGTCCTCCAGGCTCACAAGGCCATCCGCGCCGAGCAGGACAGATGCCCGGAGTTCGGCGACATGGGGACCACGATTGTCGTTCTAGCTGAACACGAGCATAATTACGAGATATGTTGGGTTGGGGATAGCCGTGCCTACCGGTTTTCGCCAAAAACCGGAGTGCTCGAGCTGCTGACCAGAGATCACAACGTTGCGGGCATGCTCGTTGCTGCGGGCGCTCTGAGTCCAGAAGAGGCTTCACGCCACCCCCAGCGCCATGTGTTGACGGATTGTTTGGGCTTGACCGGTGAGCACGAACCGCGCATCGGCAGCCTGCAGGATCGCTGGAAAAGTGACGAGTGGCTGCTGCTTTGTTCCGATGGACTGAGCGGCGAATTGAGTGATCGAGAAACGGAGAGCATACTGAAGCGAAGCGCCAGTTTGGAGGCTGCCCAGTCGGCTCTTATTGATCGCGCCATGGAACTCGGAGCCCACGATAATGTATCGGTGGTGCTGGTCGAATGCCCGGAAGGCATTGAAGATCCTGAGCCGAGCGGCATGCGCTGGCCGTGGCCGTTTCGTCGTCGTTCGATCTGATTGAGAAACATTTCCCGGGCAGGGGCGTTTGACTCTCGGCGATCAGCGCGCTTGAACACGCTCTGATCTCAACGTGAACATGGGGCATGTAGGGTGAACCATAATGAAATTGCGAGGAAGTTGGTGAGATGAGCACAGAGCAGAACAGACCGGAAAAAGACGCGGGGCGTGACCATGGCCCTCAAGGCACACATGTGTTTAGTCGAGGTGAAGTGGACCGGCTAATCGAAGACGTGGGTTCGGATGGGAATGAGACTCGCGGCGCCCACCTCAAAGGCAGGAGCGAAGGTGTTCGCGATCAGATCTTTGCGCTGCGCGGGAAACGCGTGACCCTGGGGCGGGCGTCGAGCTGCGATGTGATCATCACGGATGCCAGCGTGTCGTCGGAGCACGCGCGCCTCACGCGCGAAGCGGACGGCTGGCGCGTGGCCAATCTGCTCTCGACCAACGGCACGTTCGTCAACAACACCAAGACCTCGAACGGCGTTCTGAAAGACGGGGACCGGCTACGACTCGGGCGCGTTGAATTCCTCATGCAGGATCCTGAAGCCTCTTCGGGTGCCGATCGTGCGGAAAGCTCATCGTTGCGCTGGCTACCCTGGGTCGGTGCCGCAGTCGTCGTGGTCGTCATTGCCTGGATTGCCTTGAGCTGATGTGATGCAGCCGTCGAGCCCAGGGTCAGGACCAAGAGCTCACTGATGGAGCGTATTGGACGCTACCAGGTCGAGCGCGAGCTGGGCCGTGGCACCATGTCGATCGTTTACAAGGCCTTCGATCCACGCATCGATCGCTATCTGGCCGTCAAGGTCCTACGAGAAAAATTCGCGCGCGACGTGACTTCCCGCCAGCGTTTTCTCAGGGAAGCGCGTTCTGCCGGAGGGCTCGGCCATCCCAATATCGTGACCGTGTTCGATGTCGGTCAGATCGACGGGGTCCCGTTCATGGCCATGGAGCTGCTCGAGGGCGATACGCTCGACGATCGTCTCGACGAGCAGCAGCAGCTCAGCGTCCGGGAAGTCCTGGAAATCAGTGTTCAGCTCAGCTCCGCCCTGAGCTACGCCCACGAGCGCGGGGTTATTCACCGCGACATCAAACCCGCCAACGTCTATTTCGATGCGGGTTCGGGCGTCGCCAAGCTTCTCGATTTCGGCATCGCAGGGGTGAATTCCCGCAACAGCAATGCCTCGGCGGACAAGGGGCTTATCGCTGGAACGCCAGCCTATATGGCCCCAGAGCAGATTGCTGGTGAATCGCAGGATGCACGCTGCGATCTGTATGCACTTGGCGTGGTTCTCTTCCGCCTCCTGTCCGGGCGCCTGCCGTTCGACGAAGCGAACCTGAGTGAACAAATGGCGCGAGTCATGCGTGAGCCACCACCGCCCCTGGAGCCCCTCAATCCCGACACACCGGTTGAATTGATCGAACTGACTCACCGTCTGCTGGCCAAGCAGCCGGCAGCTCGCTACAACAGTGCCGATGAGGTTCTGGACGAGCTTCAGGATATCCGTTCGGGATTGAGCCGCGGATTGCTGGCGTCGGCCCGTCAGCGTGGTGCTTTCTGGCGTTGGCCGCTGGCCGTGGGGACCCTAGTCGCGCTGGTGTTGGTGCTGGGTCTGAGCTATGTCTATCGGTCCCAGAATGCCGCCATGGTCAGCGCCACCTTCGGCTTTGGCGAGGGCCTGGCCTCGGTGGTGGCCCGCGAAATCGCCGAGCCGCTGCTGCTCGAAGACAGCGCTGCGCTCGGGAATCTGGTTTCGGATTTCGGCAGCAATGCGCAAGTGCTTTATCTGCATGTCAGCGATCGCAGCAACACGATTCAGTCGAGCACCAATCTGTTCCTTCAGGACGAAGCCGTGCCTGAATGGCCGAATGCCATAGTGCGCCGTGATGAAACCTCGATCCGGGTGCTTCAAACCGAATCCGGGAATCTGGAGTTTCAGGTCCCCATTCGCTTTCAGGCACGCCGGGTCGGTGAAGTCTATCTGGGCCTGGATGGCTCGGAACTGTCCGCTGCGGCGCGGGGCACGCTGGGCATGATGGTGCTGGTGTTTCTCCTGGCGATGGTTGTGATCATGGCCTCGATCGCGATTCTGGTCCGCCATCACCGCCGTCTTATCGAGCGGGTGGGTTGGGGTCTGCGTCGCATGGGGCAGGGCCAGTATGATTTTCGCCTGGAGGGCCATCGCCGCGACGAATTCGGTAATCTCTACCGCCGTTTCAACGATATGGCCATGCGCCTGGAAGAGCGCCACGGCGTTCGACATTCGGTGCGCAGTGAAGCAGACACAGCCACGATCAATCTTGATTTCGATGAGTCCGATGAACCGGACGCGCTCTCCCAGACAGCGCTTCTGGTCAGGCAGGACGGAGAGGGCGACAAGGCCCCGCAAGCGCCCGAAAACCGTGAGGCAGCCGACGATGCTGCCGATGCTGGAACCTCAAGCGATGAGTCTCGTTCGGACAAGGTGACGAGGTTGCCGCGCAGTCGGCGCTAAGCGACCAGGCAGCCTGGAAGGAAACCGCTGTGGGCAAGGTGCTACGGGCTCACGGTGGGCGTGTGCGCAGCGCTGCCTGTCCCTTCAGGCGCTGGGTGCGCCCTTGTATTTGCCGAGCACGACCACCGTTTTCCCTGTCGCGCGCAGCATGCCGTCCTCTTCCAGACTTTTCATGACGCGACCGGCCATTTCTCGTGAGCAACCGACGATCCGGCTCAACTCCTGACGGGTAATCTTGATCTGTGTGCCCTCGGGATGCGAGACCGCATCGGGCTCCATGCAAAGATCGATCAATGCCTTGGCAACTCGGCCCTGGGTATCCAGGAAGGCCAGGTGGAACACCTTGCGTCGAGTCTGAAGCAACCGTTGAGCCATTTTGGAACCCAAAGCCGTGAGGATGTCGACCGCGTGGCTGGCCAGCTCCCCGTCCAGGGCTTCACGCAGGCGGACATACGGCACCTCGGCCAGCTCGCATTTGGCCCTGGTCCGAACGAGCACTTCGCGCTCACGTGGCTTCATGAACAGCCCCATTTCGCCTAGGAAGTCCCCCGGATTGAGATAGCTCAAGATCAATTCGCGACCGTCATCGCCTTCCGTCGAAACCGTCAGAGAACCTTCGATGACATACATCAAGGTTTGGCCCGAGTCCCCGGGGCGCATGACCGTACTCTTGGCCGGATAATGTTGCCTGCGACAGATCGATAGAAAGCGATCCATGGCCTCGCGATCAACTGGATAGAATTGGAAATCCTGCATAGTCTTTCAATGGTTCCCGTGACGTCCGCCTTATTCGATCTTACCGCACAATTATAAAAGAGTGATCAGCATCTCAGTTTTGCATGGTGGCATGATGTTCGTCAAACCAGTGCGCCGAAGCTGGGGATTGGACGAATGGTCCACTCGGCTGGAAATCGCCAGGCCCAATCAACGATAATGCGGGCCCGTTGTTTTTCACTGCAAGGAATGAAATGGTAATGAATTCACGCCGAATCAAACTGCACGGTTTCAATAATCTGACCAAGGCGTTGAGTTTCAATATTTATGACATCTGCTACGCCACCAACGAGGAGCAGCGCCAGGATTATATCGCCTATATCGATGAGGCTTACAACGCAGAACGGCTGACCCAGATTCTGACCGACGTTTCGAACATCATTGGCGCCAATATTCTCAACATCGCTCGCCAGGATTATGAACCGCAAGGGGCTAGCGTGACGATCCTGATTTCCGAAGAGCCGGTCATTGATCAACACGACGCCGGCGCCGCCGCCCCTGGCCCGTTGCCCGAAACCGTCCTCGGCCACCTCGACAAGAGCCATATCACGGTGCATACCTATCCGGAAGCCCATCCCCATGACGGGATATGCACGTTTCGGGCGGATATCGATGTTGCGACATGCGGCGTGATTTCGCCGCTCAAAGCGCTGAACTATCTGATCCATTCTCTCGAATCCGACATCGTCACGATGGACTATCGCGTGCGAGGGTTCACGCGTGACGTGCGCGGGAGGAAACACTTCATCGACCACAAGATCACCTCGATCCAGGATTTTCTCAGTCGCGACACCAAGGACGCTTACGACATGATCGATGTCAACGTCTATCAGGAAAACCTCTTTCATACCAAGATGCGGCTGAAGGATTTCGCTCTTGACGATTACCTGTTCAGCATCCGCGCCGATGATCTGGACAAGCGCGACCGGCAGCGTATCGAGCGGCGCTTGAGAAAGGAAATGCAGGAACTCTTCTACGGCCGGAATCTCTGACCGCTGTCGTCTGAAGAGGGTGGCGGATTCCTGATCGCCGCGACGATCCAGTCGCGAAGGCGGGAGACATCTTCCGGCGGTAACCCGCTGCGCAGGCTGATCGCAGCGCTGCCCAAAGGAGCCTGATCGAGCTGACCATTGCAATACCCCTGATCGATCAGCCAGTTTTCGAGCTGATCGATATTGTCGCTGCGGAAGCGACTGACCTGGCCCTGACGCAGCCCCTCCAGCAGCGCCTTCGGATCACCGCCTACGGTTTCGTTGAGCGCCCGAACGCGATCCATGAAGTGATCGCTGACTGCCCCGCTGTGCGTCAGAGCGGGCGCATCAACGGGGCGGTCATGGCGCAGACGCCAGTCATCGAGAATCAGGCGGGCGGCCGCAATGCGTTGTTCCAATCGTTGGGCCTCGTCCTGGCTGACGAGCTTGCGCGCCTGAGTCGATGCCAGGAACGACTCCAGCTCACCGAGGCGGGTCAGCTCATAGCGCACCAGCTCGGCGACCTGCTCGACTTCATCCTGAAGAAGGTGGAAGACGTGGATCGAGCCCGCATCACGCCAGGGAGAAATCGCATCCACGCCTGCGGCCTGCGCCCACTCCTCCAAGGCCATGTCTGAAGGATCTGGGATCGGAACCGCTTCGCGCGATCCGTGGGGCATGGTCATCTCGAGCGGATCGATGTGGCCGGCCCTGACCTCCGCCATATCGACCAGATGCGGTTTCGGTCCGTCACCCGCCCACTCGCTCCAGGCCTGGGCGTCATCCCGTTGGGCGGTCAGGTAGAACATCTGCCGACCCTTGGAGACCAGCTCCTGCACCGAGGCGACCACCGATTGATAGCGGTCAGGATCGGTGGTCGTTAGGACCTCGTCCATAAACACTGGCAGGGGTTCGGTCTGATCCTCCAGGCGTTCGATCCAGGCCAGTCGCACCGCCAGCAGCAGCTGGACCCGGGTTCCCGTCGACAGTTCACTGATGCCGCGCTCGCGACCGTCCCCCGTATCCAGTGCCGAAAAATGATCGTTATGAAAGCGCAGTCGATAGCGGTGCCGGGTAAAGCGCTCAAACCACCGTCCCGCCTGGGTCAGCGCGGCAGGCTCGTTACTGACCTGGTAGGCCTCTCGAACGTCTTCGATCAGCAGATGTGCCGCTTCGCTGAGCAGATGCTCGTCCAGCGCCCGTCCAAGCTCGCGTTGAGTTACAGCGCGCTCGTGGGTGCATTGCTGCAGCTCACGCCGTTCCAGCACTGCCTGGTGGCGAGTTTGGATTTCGCCGACGCGCTGGTTGATCTGATCACGCTCAGCGACCCTGGATGTCAGTTCGCTGTGTTGGCGCTCGAGCGGCTCGCGTGCCTGCTCCCGAGCCATTCGAACCAGCTCCGGGTCATCGCCCAGGCGCGCCTCGAGTCGGCTGATCTCAGTGGTCTGATCGCGACGAGCCTGTTCCAGTTGGCGCCAGGCTTTGATCTGATCGACCCTGAGAGCAAGGCCCTCGCGATCGTCTGGCTTTAATCCGGCCTGGACGAAGATCGGCTCCTGGGCAGTGCGCAGTTGGTGAATATCGGCGCTCAATTCATTGATGCGGTGCTCGAGTGCCGTTGATTCGTTGTGCAACTCGGCGTTGCGCCGCATGCGTGGCGTGAGTTGATGGACAATCGCCGCCAGCGCCCGACTACCCTCGGTCAGCCCGTCGTCTAAATCCTGCGGATCGAGCGTCGATTCCTCGATGCCGTGCTTGCGCAAGCGCGCGGTCACGGCATCTTTCAGTTCTGAGTAGCGCGTCTGAAGCGCTTCCAGTTCGGTCTTTGCCTGTAACAGCGCCGACTGCCGGCTTTGCCATTCATAAAGGTGGCGGCACCAGAGCAGAAAGCCGGTCTCCAGGCGAGCGTCGGCACCGACATCGATCTCTCGGGCCAGCGTTTTGAGTTTCTCGCGGGCCTGGTCGAACTTGCTGCGCTGGTTGTTGAGCTGCTCGCGCACATCGGCTGAGCGAGCCTGGCTGATTTCGTGCCGGGTCGCTGATTCGAGCTCTCGATCCAGACGCTCCAGTCGCGATTCGACTTCGGCCTCCGTCCAGCCGAGCGGTGCTTCGATGTCCGTTGCCAGATAGGCCTTGACCGCTTGGTCCTGATCGCGCCAGCGCAGGCCGAAATTGGCCAATAGGCCGAGTGGCACCCCAAGCGCGATCAGGATCAGCATGATCAGCTCGGGCATGAGCTCAAGCTCTTGAGGCCCGAGCAAGCGCCAGGCGGCCAGACCAGCGGCAATGCTCAGCCCGCCCCAAAGCACGCCCTCAAGCAAGGACGTGCGCGCCCCATCCATCCATTGCTGGAGTGCCTGACGTGCTTCGCGAAGATCGTCCTGCGAACGTCCCGTGATATTCGACGAGACGTGGGTTCGGGTCAGCTCTCCGGTCAGGGCGCGAATCTGTTCACGCATGGCCTGAACTCGATCCACGTTTTTTTCCAGTTCTTCAAGCGCGCTCTGATTCAGCTTGTCGGCCGGCTTGAGTCCCTCGGTCTTGCCCAGGCGTCGCGCCGCCAGCTCCGTGGCCCGGCTCAACTTGCTGACTTCATCCCGCGTGTGATCGATTCGCTGCTCGAGTTCAGCCAGGCGATCACGATCATCGGACAGTTCGCCCTGGAGGGCTTCAAGGGTCTGTGGGGAAACGTTGCCGCTCTGCTCGAGCTGCTGGCGGGCCGTCTCCAAAGAGGCCCGGGTCGAGGCCAGCTCTTTCAAGCGGTGCTGCAGTTTTTCGTCGGCCTGGTTTAGGCGCTCGAGTTCGTCGCCGCGCAGGCGGTCCATGCCGCTGGGAAATTCCTTGTCCTGCGTGTGTTCCAGCGCATTGCGTTCGGCAATGGCATTGGCCAGTGCCAACGCATCCTCGATCGCGCGCAGCTGCCCGGCGGCATCGGCGCTTTGTTCGAGCTGGTGTTTCAGACGGCCCAGAGTGGCCAGCTCATTGTCGAGCTCGGCGTATTCCGTCTCTTTGGCAATCACCGCCTGGTCGAGGCGGCTCAGCTCCTGGGCCAGCTTCTTCGGCCGAGGAGGCGGGGCCAGCTCTTTCTGTCGAAGAACAGCGTTCAAATCGTAACCACCGGCCAACAGCGTTCGCAGGTGGTTGGCGATGTGCTGGTCCGTATCGCCCAGGGCATTCAGGTCCTCGGCATGAATCAGAAAGGCGCCGATCGCGTCCAACGGCGGCAAGCTGGGCGGATCGATTGTTTTTCCCTCGGCCAGCCAGTTGACCTGATGTCCTCGTCGTTCGCTGGTCAGCACCTGATCGCCGCGCTGCCACTCGGCGCGCAGTTCGGAGTAATCGGACTGGCTCTGCGGGTAAAGCATTGCGCGCACCGCCCGCACGAGGCTCGATTTGCCCGAAGCATTCGGGCCGGTGATCACGTTGACAGCCCCAGGATCGAAGTCGACCTGGAAACCGGGATCCAGGCCGGGCAGAACACGAATCTGCAGCGATTTCAGTTGCATCGGATAGCATTCATCGGTTCGCTCGGCTTGACTGGTCGATCAGTGCCGCGAGGCTGGTCAGTGCCGCTCGTTCCAGATAAGGGGCGAGATCGGAATCCCTGAGCGACCGATTCAGCCCCTTGAATTCGCGCGTTTCCAGCACACCATCGAATCGCTCGCGAGCCTGACTGATCAGGTGCTCGTGTTCTTCGCCCCGTCCGCTGCGCAGTGCCAGAATGCGCCGGGCCAGCAGGCCGCAGGGGTCGTTCTGCTTGGCCAGTTGATCGAGATCGATGGCCGGCTCCAGAGCCAGGTCGATTTTGTCGATGAAGCAGTGGACGCCCGCTTCGGTCCAGGAGCGAGCGTCTGTTGTCAGTTCCTCGGCCGATTTGCGCAGGTCGGCTGAAATCGAACTGCGCCCGGTTAGGGTCAGGCGCAGTCCCAGCGCATCGGGGAGATGCTCGCCTCGCGTCAATCGCACCAGGCTGCTGCGGGCGCACTCCAGGATGCGTGCACCCAGTTCTTCAGCACAGCTCAGTCCGGTCAGATCAAGCGTGTGGGTCTCATAGCGCAGCGGGGCCAGCAGAATCTGTTCGGCCTGAACCCTGCCTTGATCGGTTTTGATCAGCCAGGGTCCCCGATGACCGGTTTCCGAGGCGCGTAAGGCGCTGACGGAGCCCAGGTAACCGATCGGTCGATCGCCCCTCAGTCCATCGGGTTGGTGGATATGGCCCAGCAGCCAGGCCGAAACCTGAGCGGCCTCCAGGTCGGCCGAGCTGACCGGCGCATGGCGGCTTCCTGATTGATCCCGATCGCAGTGCAGCAGGCCGATTCGCACCCGTTCGAGCCGCGTGCTGGGAAAATCGATCAGCGGGCTCTGGCGAACCTCGGCCTGGGGGAACGACCAGCCGATCAGTTCAATATCGTTGATTTCAACCATCTCCCAGTGTCCACCTTCGCCCAACAGCGTAAGATGGTCGAGCTCGGCGGCCAGCCGGGGAAGCACATGGACATCGTGGTTGCCGGCCACAGCAAAGCTGCGAATTCCTGCCGTCGCAAGTTTCTCCAGGCCCTCCTTGAGTTGACCGTAGGCGACGAAGAAATCCCGGGCCTGTTCGACCAGGTCGCCGGCCAGCACGACGGCGTCGACCTGGCGGTTGATTGCCTCGTTCACGCAGCGCGTCCAGGCCGTTTCTGGACCCAGGGCTTTCTGCTGTGAATGCAGGTCCTCGGGCAAACTGGCCGGTAGCCGGCCCAGGTGCATGTCACCAATGGCGAGAAGGGTGGTCATTCATTCCTTAGCTTGGCTTTCTATCGGGCCCGTGGACACCAGATCGACGATATAGCAATACCGCCAGTGCGACAACAGTTGGATGAATTCCTCGCGCAGATTCAGGACGCACTTTCGGCCTCTTGCAGTGCTTCTTCGGCCGCCATCCAGTCTGACTCCAGTTCGTCCAGCCTGGCCTTCGCCACGGCTTGTTCGGACAGGGTGGTCTTCAGAGTGTCTGAACGTTCGGCATCATAGATCGAGCTGTCACTGAGCCGTTCCTCGAGGGCCCTGAGTGTGGCGCTGGTCCGATCGATCTCGCGGGTCAACTTGTCGACCCTGTTGCGCAGGGGGCGGGTGCGGTTGCGGAACTCGGCCTGGTCACGGCGAGCCCGCTTGCGGCCGCTGGCATCTTGGACATCGCGGGTTGCCGTTGGGGTCACGATGTTCTGTTCCGATGCATTGGCACCGCGTTCGGCCAGCCATTTCCGATAGGCTTTCAGCCCGCCTTCGAATGGCCTCACGGAGCCGTCACTGGTCAGCCAATAGCGATCCACCGTGCTCGACAGCAGATGGCGGTCGTGGGAAACGGTCACCACGGCGCCCTCGAAGCCCTGGAGCGCCAGGGTCAGGGCATGGCGCATCGCCAGGTCCAAATGGTTGGTGGGTTCATCAAGGAGCAGCAGATTGGGTGCGCGCCAGACCAGCAGCGCCAGCACCAGGCGCGCCTTCTCGCCCCCGGAAAAGCGGCCGACGGGCTGGGTTGCCTTGTCGCCTTGAAAATCGAATCCACCCAGATAATCCCGCAGCGGCTGTTCAGTTTTGCTCGGAGCCAGACGCTGTAGATGGATCAGCGGGCTCGCCTCTGAATCCAGTTGCTCGACCTGGTGCTGGGCGAAATAGCCGACCTGCAAACCCCGGCTCGACGTGACGGTCCCGGCGAGCGGGTCGAGATCACCGGCCAGCGCGCGAACCAGGGTGGATTTGCCGGCCCCATTGAGGCCCAGGAGGCCGATCCGGTCGCCGGGTGCAAGGCTGAGGGAGACCTCATCGAGGACCACATGGTCCCCATAGCCCAGACGCAGGCCGTCGAGATGCAGCAGCGGATTGGACGCACGCGGCGGATCCGGGAAGGCAAAATCGAATGGAGAATCCGCATGTGCCGGCGCCACTTTTTCCATCCGTTCCAGTGCTTTGATCCGGCTTTGTGCAGCTTTCGCCTTACTGGCTTTGGCCCGGAAGCGATCGATGAAGCTTTGCATGTGCGCCATCTCGCGCTGTTGCTTATCGAAGCGCGCCTGCTGATGAACCAGACGCTCGGCCCGAGCGCGCTCGAAATCGCTGTAGCCTCCTTTGTAGGTCACCAGCGCCTTGTGCTCGATGTGCAACACCGAGTCAACCACTTGATCGAGGAAATCCCGGTCGTGCGAGATCACGAGCAAGGTTCCCTCAAATCGCTTCAGCCAGTCTTCCAGCCACAGCACCGTCTCCAGATCGAGGTGGTTGGTTGGCTCGTCGAGCATCAGCAGATCCGACGGGCACATCAAGGCCTTCGCCAGTGACAGCCTGATTCGCCAACCGCCGGAAAACTCGCTCAAGCGTTGCCCGTGTTCCTCGGGCTTGAAGCCCAGGCCGTTCAACAGGCTGCCGGCACGCGCCTGGGCGGTGTAACCACCGGCGTCATCCAGCGCCGCATGCGCCAGGGCGATTGCCTCGCCGTCGCCGGCCGATTCTGCTTCGGCCAGCTGCACTTCGGCCGCGCGCAGACGGACGTCGCCGTCGATCACGTATTCGATGGCCGGTCGATCGAGCTCATGGATCTCCTGAGCCATCGCAGCCAGCGTCCAGCCGTCGGGCAGCGTGACCTCCCCGTCATCGCTGCTCATGTGGCCCTGAAGTAACGAGAACAGACTGCTTTTGCCGCAACCGTTCGGACCGATCAGCCCGACCTTGTGGCCGGGGAAAATCGTCGCCGAAGTGTGTTCGAGCAGGGGCTCCGGTCCGTGGCGCAACGTGAGATTGCTGATCTGGATCATTTCGGATTGGGCGCTGGTTCGAAAATAGAAGGAGAGTGCCTTGGCCATTGTAGTGGTTCAGCCGGCATCGCGAGTGCTTCAAGGCAAGGTCGATCCTCCTGGGCAAGCGTTCGCCGCCTGCTATCATCAAAACGCGCTGCGAATCACCACAGAACGAAAAGGTCCGATCCTGAACTACACCCTCAAACATCATCCGCGGGCCCGTCGCGTCAAGCTCCGCGTGGATCCCAAGGGCGAGCTGATCGTGACCGCGCCGCGTGCAGTGCGTCGGTCCCAGGTCGATGAATGGGTGGCCCAGCGACGCGATTGGGTGGAATCGGTGCGCTTGCGCCAGGCGCGACTTCGATTGGATCTGGATCCCGCGACGCTGGGACTCAGGCCTGCTCGGATCGACCTGCGCGCCATTGATGAGCCGTGGGAGGTCCGCTACCACAAAGCCCGGTCCGATCGACTTCGGCTCTCGTCGACCGTTTCGGGCCCCGTCCGCACGCTGAATGTTCAGCTGCCGAACCGAGCAGAGAACGTCGACAAGCGACTCGCCGATCGACTGGGTCACTGGCTACGTCAGCGCGCCGACGCCACTCTGTCTCCCTGGATTGCCGAGCTGGCCGAGCGACATGGCTTCGAGTATGCCGCAATCACTTTTAGAAACCAGAAGACACGCTGGGGCAGCTGCTCGGCGAAGGGCCGCTTGTCAATTAACGCGCGGCTGCTGCTGGCCAGCCCGGCGGCTTGTCGCTACGTGCTCATCCACGAGCTCGTCCACACCGAACACCTGAATCACTCACCGGCTTTCTGGACACGCGTCGCGGCCATCGACCCGAATTACCGTGCGCACGAGAGCGAACTCGACCGCCTCAGCCAACGTCTGCCCGACTGGCTGTAAACCAACCAACCCAACCCCTCCAACCAAACGGCAGGACCGACATGCAACTGATCCTTAAACTCATCGCCGGCATTCTCGGCGGCATCCTGCTCGGCCTGTACGCGCCGGACGCCCTGATTCGCGCGCTGCTGACCTTCAAGGAGCTGTTCGGGCAGCTCTTGTTCTTCACCATCCCGCTGTTGATCCTGTTCTACATCACCGCCGGCATTGCCGGTCTGCCCAAGGCCTCGGGGCATCTCCTTGGCCGCACCATCGGCACGGCCTACGCATCGACGATTCTGGCCGGCATCATGGCGTTCCTGATTGCTGCCCTGATCGTGCCGCTGCTTGCGGCCGCGGATGGGCGAGCGCCGGTCGAAGAGGGCGCGATGCTCGAGCCCTTCCTGCGCATGGACATCCCGCCGGTGCTGAGCATCATGAGCGCACTGGCCACGGCTTTTATCTTCGGACTCGGCATTTCCGCGACGGGCGCGGTCACGCTGAAGTCCGTGTTTGAAGAAGGCCGTGACGTGATCGAGAAGCTGTTGGTCTCGGTCATCATTCCGCTGCTGCCCTTCTACATCGCTGGCGTCTTTGCCGAGCTGGCCGCCGCCGGCACCGTCTTCGAAACGCTGAAGACCTTTGGCATCGTGCTGCTGCTGTCGGTCGCCCTCCACTGGGTCTGGATTGGCGTGCTCTACATCCTGGCCGCCATCAAATCGGGGCAGTCACCGCTGGGGCTGATCAACAACATGCTGCCGTGCTACTTCACCGCACTTGGAACCATGTCGAGTGCCGCCACCATCCCGGTGACCCTGAATTGCGCGCGCAAAAACAAGGTGCGCGAAGCCATCGCCAGCTTTTCCGTCCCGCTCTGTGCCACCGTTCATCTGTCGGGCTCGACCATCACCATCGTTTCCTGCGCGGTCGCCGTGATGGTCCTCAGCGACGGTCTGGCCATGCCGTCGCTGCTGACCATGCTGCCCTTCATCTTCATGCTCGGCCTGGTTATGCTGGCCGCGCCCGGTGTGCCCGGTGGAGCGGTGATGGCCGCCGTGGGTCTGTTGGGCTCCATGCTCGGCTTCGACGAGACGGCCATCGCCCTCATGATCGCCCTGTACATGGCTCAGGACAGCTTTGGCACGGCCTGCAATGTCACCGGCGATGGCGCCATCGCTGTGCTCGTCGACTCGGCGGCGGGTGATGTCGGGCGTTCTGAGTCGCCGGAAAGAGCGCGTGCAAGCTCTTGATGCTTCAGATTAATCCAATCGAGCCTTTGGTGACTGGAACCTGCCTGATGCAAGGGCAGTGATTCCAGGGGAGGGCTCAATGGCAGAGAGAATTCTGATCGACTGGCTGGAGGTCGCGACGGGGCTGGCGGTGCTTATCGGCCTGGCCCTGGTGGCTGAGATCGACCAGATCCTTGCCGAAATCGAACCGCAGGATCAAACTGGTCTGGCTGTCGACGTTGCTCCCTAGTTGAGATCGTCTGTTTAATGCCAGGGCTCTTACTCAGCAATGCCTTGTGCGGAAGCTTTCTCGAAAGAGCAGTCACGATCTTGTCCGTTCCGAGAACGGCTTTCCGCATCAGGAACACTCCTGACTCGATTCCCGCCTGACAGGGAGTGTCGTATAGTGGTCAGTCGAGTGGAGCGCAGGCACCAGCGACGGCCGCCTACAGACGACAGCATTGACCTGGAGCGTATGCAAAACAGACGACAGCAGATCTTTGAAAGTGTTCGAGCGGGCTCCCCGGCCTGGCGCGGCGCGATCATCATTGGCACGGTTTTGTTGCTGCTGGCAGCAGTCTCGTGGCTGGTATTTCCGCGCACAGAGCCCCTGCCTGACTTTTCGAGCGTTGAACGGGTCGATGATCGCAAACAGGCCTTTTTCGGATTTCTTGCGCCTCTGGTCCGGGATGCCAATCAACGGATTCAACAAGAGCGGGCCCGCCTGCTGCGGATTGCCCAGGCGTCTGAAGCCGGCGACATGCCCGGCTGGTTCGATCGGCGCTGGCTTGCGCGCGTTTCGGAAAAATACGAAGTGGAGTGGGACCCTGAAGCGCCACTGGCCGAGCTCGAGACGCTCAGAAAACGAATCGACATCGTTCCAGTGTCGCTCGCACTGGTTCAGGCGGCGACCGAGTCAGGGTGGGGGCGCTCACGTTTTGCTGTCGAGGGCAACAACCTGTTCGGGCACTGGTGCTATCAGCCAGGCTGCGGCATCGTACCGTCCAGCCGAAACGCGGGCGCACGGCATGAAGTGGCCGCCTTCGATTCAGTGCGCGAGTCGGTGCGTCGCTACCTTTGGAACCTCAACACGCATTCGGCCTATCAGCCGGTGCGAGAGATTCGTGCACGGCTACGGCGATCGGAGCAGCCGATCACGGCCATGGCGCTGGCCGATGGATTGACCAACTACTCTGAGCGCCGCGAGGAGTACGTCGAGGAAATCAAAACCGTGATTCGAGTCAACGAGGATCTGCTAGAGCAGGCCGGGGCCGTTTTGTAATGAAGCACCCGCTCCTTTTCAGCGTGCTCCTCGTGTGGGCGGCGCTGAGTCCCGCGACGCTGAATGCCGACACCGATCACGCCGTCATCCTGCTCTATCATCACATCAGCAATGACACGCCGGCTTCAACGAGCGTGACTCCGGCTCAGTTCGAGCAGCATCTGGAGTTTCTCGAATCCGGTGGCTATCGCATATGGCCGCTGCCGCGCGTGCTTTCCGCGGTGTTCGAATCATCCGAACCCTTGCCAGGCGGTGTCGTGGCAATCACCTTCGATGATGCTTACGAAACGGTGTTCTCCGAGGCCAGACCGCGACTGAAGTCACGCGGTTGGCCCTACAGCGTTTTCGTCAACACCGATGCCATCGATGCGGGCCATTCGCCTTATCTGGATTGGAATGCGCTACGCACGTTGCATGACGAGGGCGTGACCCTGGGCAACCACAGTGCGGCGCATGGCCACATGGCCACGCCGCGGCCCGACGAATCGCTCCCGACCTGGCGAGCCCGCGTCTCGGCCGACATTGATCGAGCCCATGGTCGTCTGGAAGGGGAAATCGGGGTTGAGCCAGAGGTGTTCGCTTACCCCTATGGTGAAGATTCGCCCGCGCTGGCGGAAATTGTCGAGAAACGCTATCGATGGGCGCTGGCACAACGCTCGGGGCCCGTTGGCCCACGAATCAACCCGCTGTCGATTCCCCGTTTTCCGTTAGCCACTGGTTTCGCTTCGCTGGATCGCCTTGAGCTGGCCGCCCGATCCCGGCCGCTACCAATCCAAGGTCTCGAGACCGGCGCCAGTGGAGGGCGTGGCGACATTGACTGGCTGAGATTGACTGTCGCTCCCGGGCGCTACCGATCCGGTCAGTTGAGCTGTTTTTCCGGGTCCGGTGATTCACTGGCGATCGAAACCGAATCAGGTGAGTCGCTGCGGATTCGGGTCGATGTCGACGGCATTGGCCGGGCCGGGCGCAACAAGGTCAACTGCACGGCGCCGGCCAGTGACGGCAGCGGTGAATTCTATTGGTATTCCTTCCAGTGGCGAATCGAGCCGTGACCATGACGGTTCCGGGCATTGACGAAACAAGTGCCGCTTGTGATTCCGACGCTGCGACCTGCGCCGCCTGAAAAGCCTTCGAATCGCTTCGTCCGGGCCATCTGGCGAAATTCAGTCCTGTCGAATTCCTTCAATGTCCAAAATCATCTCGACCACGCGCGAGTCCGGGCCCAGATCGTAGTCGATGCCCAAGTCCGCCAGAGAAAGCTCACTGCGACCGGAGAAACCGCGGCGGTATCCACCCCAGGGATCATCTCCCGCGCCGAAATGTTCGACGTCGATTTCGATTTCGTGAGTCCGACCAAGGAGGGTCAGCTCGCCGACCAACCGGTATTCGTCTCCGCCCTTCGGTATGAACGCCGTCGATTGGAAGTGGGCCTCAGGGAACGTCTCGACGTGCAGGAAGTCTTCGTTGCGCAGGTGGTTATCCCGACGCTCATGGTTGGAGTCCACGCTGGTGGTCTGCACGGTGACTTCCACGCTGGAGTTGGCGGGTCGCTCGGGGTCAAAGGTGAATTCTCCCTTGAAGTCATTGAAGCGCCCGTACAGCCAAGAATACCCGAGGTGGGGAATTCTAAATTGGATAAAGGCGTGGGCGCCGCGTGTGTCGATCAGATAATGTTCAGCGCTGTCGTTGACGCTGTCATCCTGCGCTCGGAGGTCGGCAGTGCCGGTGCCTGCCGCCAGTAATCCTGCCGCGATCAGAAAGCGCCAGTGAGATTTAAAAACAGTCGAGTCCATGCGATCTTGCTCCAACGGCCAATGATTCGAAACCGACTGGAAACTAATGCCTCGGCTGCGATGTGGAAGTGAAACCGTCCGCTTGATTGGTTGCTTGGGGCGGCTTGCGCCAGTGCCGGGCGGCTCGTATCCTTGGCGCGCTTGCTGAATTCCACAGGATAAGGTCAATATGCGAACACCACTGATCGCGGGAAACTGGAAGATGAACGGCACCAAGCCAATGGTGCGCGAGCTGGTCGCCGGAATACTGGCCCAGCTGGATCCGGGTCGGGAGGCGGAGCTGCTACTGATCCCGCCCTTTCCTTACGTGCCTTTGGTTTCCTCGCTGATTGAAGCGACACCGCTCTGGTTGGGTGCCCAGGACTTGAGCGCGCATGAGAGCGGTGCCTACACCGGCGACGTCGCAGGTCCGATGCTGTCCGAAGTGGGCTGCCAGTTCGCGCTCGTTGGGCATTCCGAGCGTCGCAGCCTGCACGGCGAGGATGACGCCCAGGTGGCGGCAAAATTCATTGCGGCCCAGGCTGCGGGGCTGCAGCCTATCCTGTGTGTGGGGGAAACGCTCGAACAGCGCGAAGCGGGCGAGACCGAGTCAGTGGTCGGGCGTCAGGTCTCGGCCGTGGCCGACAGAGCGGGAATCTCCGCTTTCTCAAAGGCGGTCCTGGCCTACGAGCCGATCTGGGCGATCGGAACGGGGCAGACGGCCTCGCCGGATCAGGCCCAGGCGGTTCATGCGTTCATCAGAGCGCAAATTGCTCGAGAGAATGCTACAATAGCCGGCCGGCTTCGGATCCTCTACGGGGGCAGCGTCAAAGGTGACAATGCTCCGGATCTTTTTGCCAGGAAAGACATCGACGGCGGCCTGATCGGCGGCGCGTCACTGACTGCCGAATCCTTCATGGCCATCTACCGGGCGGCCTGAGGGCATCACTTTGTTGGTTTGAAATAAATGCTGTATACAACTCTGATTGTTTTTCACGTGATTCTCGCGACGGCGCTGATCGCGATTGTGCTCGTTCAGCGCGGCCCGGGGGCGACCATGGGCGCGGCCTTTGGCGCCGGTGCCTCCGGCACGGTTTTCGGGTCACGCGGTTCGGCCAGCTTCCTGACTCGCGCCACGACGTGGATGGGCATCCTTTTCTTCGCGATCAGCCTGTCCATGGCGGTGATTCTTGCGCGCTCCGTGGGCGCAGGTGCTCCGGTGGACGATCTCGGGGTGGCCGCAGGGCTCGAGCAGCCTGCCAGCGCCGAGGCGGGGGATTTTCCGGTCGCAGAACCGGTCGCGGAAGATGAGTTCCTGACCCTCCCGATCGAAGATCAGGATGGAGCGGGAGCGGCTGACCCTGCTGAGCAGGCCCCGCCTGATTCGGTGCCGGCCGTGGAGTTGGAAGCGGAACAATCGTCGGAAACGACTGAGCCGCCCACACAGTCCTGATCGGACGTATCTACATTAGTTTTGCGACAACCTTTTATAATTGCCGAAGTGGTGGAATTGGTAGACACGCTGTCTTGAGGGGGCAGTGGCGAAAGCCGTGCCGGTTCGAGTCCGGCCTTCGGCACCATTAAATTTATCGGAGTTGGTTGACTCCTGACGATTCAGAGATCTTCAGCAGCCCACGAGAACGG
>JGI12210J13797_11029647_pt1 | contig 61138 bp, 37 predicted proteins | sample ElkSlonscriptome_3_FD_13797 | JGI IMG/M metagenome (IMG submission 13797) | reverse complement strand
GGAAGATCCGTCTGCGGGCCCGTCGCGAAGCCGAGCACGACATCCGTGGCGGCGTCCGGAAGTGGGATCACCCAGATGTTCACGTACTCGTTCCGCGGCCAGTAGCCGTAGTGCGCCGAGTACCTGAAGACGTCGTTGGCGGGATGGGGGTTGGCCCTCCCGGTCACATCCACCCGCACGACGCCCGACGTGGCCGTCCCGTCGGGCGCCCGCTCCGCCAACCGAAACTCGAGCCGCGCGTCGCCGCCGGTCGGGTCGGTGTTGAACCCGGGTGTCCCGGGTCGGCGCTGGAAGTCCTCGTTCAGAATCCGGATCTGGGCATGGATCCGTTCGCCCGACAGGTTCGTCCCGTCCCCCTCCGGCTCGCCGGCGTGCAGCACGTGCACGACGACCGGAATCTGCCGGAGGGGAGGTTCCGCGGGCGCGTCGTCCCGCGGGGGCCCGGCCAGCGAGTCCGCAGGGGCGCAGGCAGAGAGCAGGTAGAGCATCCCGGCCGCGGCGTGGCGGCGCATCAACGGGCACCTCCGGCATCGACCAGACCGCGCTCCGACCAGGCGTTCCTCGGGAAGCGGTCCAGGTCGGCTTGAAAGACCTCGCCGGCCTCCGTGTCGCGTCCCGCCCGAAGCAGGACGGCTCCCAGCTCCTGGCGCACCGGCACGGTCCACTCCGGAGGCTCCCCGTAGACGAGCGCGGCCTCGTGCTCGACTGCGTCCTCGAGGTGCCCCACGGCCTCGTCTGGACGGCCGTCGGCCAGTGCGGTCCATCCGGCGAGCACGTCCTCGGCGATGGAAAGGACCATCCGGGCCGGGTTGAACTCGAGGCGGAGGTCCGCAAGCTCCGGTCGCGCCATCTCCATGCGCAGTCCCCGCAGTTCCGTCTTGGCCGCATCCGCTTGGCCCCGCGCAGCGAAGGCCCGCCCCCGCGCGTAGTGCCACACCGCTCGGGCGTGGGGCAGTGCGGCGGCGGGGGCCGGCGTGGCGAGGATCTCGTCCCACCGGCCGAAGCGGACCCGCACCTGGAGGTGCCGGGTGGCCCAGTGCTCGAGGAAGCCGAGACCCGGGGTGCCGAACATCTCCGCCGGGATGAGGTCCACCATGCGGTCGGCCGCGTCGATGGCCGTCGCCTCGTCGCCGGCCATCAGGGCCGCGAACGCCATGAAGTCGTAGTTGTGGGGGTAGTACCCGACCGTGTACATGCCCGCACCGGGACGCTGGTCCCGGATGTAGGTCTCGTCGGCGTGAACCGCATGCCGGTTCGCTTCGATCGCCTCCGCGTAGCGCCCCACGCGGATGTAGATGTGCCCGGGCATGTGGACCAGATGGCCCGCGCCCGGCATCATCCCGGCCAGGTGCTCGGCGCACGGCACCGCCCGCTCCGGCTGGTTCTCCTCCACGGCGTGAATGAAGAAGTGACAGGCCCCGGGGTGGTCGGGATTCCGCTGCCTGACCGCGTCGAGGGCCCGCACGGCCGCATCGATGCTCGGTTCGAGTTCGTCCGGGGTGAGCCAGTAGTCCCACGGACGGAGATCCATCAGGGCCTCCGCATGGAGCACGGCGATTTCGTCGTCCTCCGGGTAGCGCTCTACCAGCTTGCCCATCGCGGACGCGTACGCGGAATCGAGGGGTGCTCGGTTGTCTACGGGATGCGTGGAGTAGCGCACGCTCAGGGCGTCGATGAGGGCTGCTTCCCGCTCCGTGGCCTGGGCTCGCAGCGCCTGCGCGCGCTCGATCGCGGCCCGGGCCGCCACCGCGTTCGCGGCGTCCATCGGCAGGTTGATGTTCGGGCCTCGTGCCAGAGCCTCACCCCACGGGCAGAGCGCGCAGGTCGGGTCCAGCGCCTCGGCGTGGTTGAAGGCGCGAATCGCCTCCGCGTGATTGAAGGCGTAGTAGAGCCGCATTCCCTGGTCGAAGTACGCCTGCGCCTCGGGCACCGAGGTCGACACGGTGACGTGGAGGCTTCCCAGGTTGTCGTACAGCGGCGGCGGGGAGTCCTGCGCCGCGATCGCGCCCGGCGCGACGGCGCCTGCGAGGAGCACGACGAGGGCGATCGCGAGGGCGGCCGAAGTACCTGGGCGTTCGTCACCACGGCGCGGCTGGTGGGTGTAGAGCATGGAAGTGTCTTCCTGTATGGGACCGATCCTCGAGCTTCGATCGATCGACGTGAACCGGGGGTGACCTCGACCCGGAGGAGGTTCTTCATCCCGGTATGCGCAGGGGGCCCGCGAGGTGTGACATCCGAGCAGGGTGGGCGGGCGCCGAGTTCGGGATGCGAGCGCGGGGAGACCCTGATCGACCTGCACGCTCCACGGAGTGCCGGCTTGCGCCGCTTCCGTCGCCCACCCCACACTCGGCAGCATATCCGTGATCGTCGGCGATGCTGCCAACTTTCAGATCGAGCCTGTCATGCACGACCCACTCTTCAGGGGTTCTTTCGGGCGCCTTCGTGACCCCGCGGACGCTGCCTCCCACCGATCCGCCGCACAGGCCGATCCCGGCGCCTACCATGGCGCGATCGCCGGAGCCGAACTCCACTGGTTCGACGAAGAGGAGGGGGCGTGGCTGCGGCGGAACCCGGAGACTGGCAGGTGGTCCGGATTCGACGCGACCACCGGCGAGGTGGCCGCCGACCGGCGACCCGAGGGCTGGACCCCCTGGAAGCAGGCGTTCGACGACTCGGACGCCCCCTACTACCGATGGTTCGCCGGCGGGAGCACCAACGCCTGCTTCAACGAGGTGGACCGACACCTCCTGGCCGGGGAGGGAAGCCGCATCGCCCTGATCTTCGAGGGCGACCGGTGGGACCCATCGAGAAACGAGGGCCGCGGAGGGCCGGTTTCTCAGGTCGAGATCAGCTGTCGGCGTCTCTTCGTCGAGACGCTCCTCCGCGCGGAGGTGCTGGCGGGGCTCGGGTTGGAGGCGGGTGACCGGGTGGCGTTCAACCTCCCGAACATCCTCGAACAGATCTGGTTCACGGAGGCCGCCAAGCGACTGGGCATCATCTACACCCCTGTATTCGGTGGTTTTTCGGCCAAGACGCTTTCCGACCGGATCCACGACGCCGGAGCGCAGGTCGTGATCACCGCCGACGGTGGGTACCGCAACGCCGAGGTCATTCCCTACAAGGAGCAGTTCACGGATCAGGCGCTCGACAACTTCGTGCCGCTGGAGACGGCCCTGGCCACTCTCGTCGAGGTGCTGGCCGCCGAGGTCGCCCCAGAGGCTGCCGAGGCCATCCATCGAGGTGTCGCCGAGGCTCTCGCGGGGGAGATCACGGTGGAGCGCAGCGACATGATGCGGGAGCTCGGCCGGGTCCTCGCCGATGACCGTACTGTCGGCCCGAATTCAGCCGCCGTACTCCGTACTCGGGTCGCGCAGGCGCTGGCGGAGGCCGGGCACATCGTGAAGCGGGTGGTGGTGGTGCGGCACACCGGCCAGGACATCGTGGAACAGCCTCGCGACCAGTGGGAGTCGGACCTCGTCGCGGACGCCACGGGACGGTTGCTGGCGGCCGCCCGGGAGGCCGGCACCGACGTCTCAGATCTGGCGGCGCTCGAGTCCCTCGACGACCGCACCCTCTGGAGGGCCCTGGCCACTCGGCACCCGGCACTTCCGGTGGAGGCGAACGCGCCGCTGTTCATCATCTACACCTCGGGCTCCACCGGAAAACCGAAGGGGGTCGTGCACACCCACGCTGGATGGCTGGCGGGGATCTCCCACACGATGCGAATGGTCTTCGGAGCCGATGCCGCAGACCGCATCTACACGATCGCGGATCCGGGCTGGATCACCGGTCAGTCGTATCTGATCTCGGCGCCGCTGGCGGTCGGGGTTCCCTCGGTGATCGTGGAGGGCTCACCCCTCTTCCCGCATGCGGGTCGTTTCTCTTCGGTCATCGAGCGTCACGGCGCCACCATCTTCAAGGCGGGATCCACCTTCCTCAAGGCGGTCATGACCGATCCGTCGAGCCTCGACGACATGACGGCCTTCGACATGTCGGGGCTGAAGGTCGCCACCTTCTGCGCCGAGCCGGTCTCGCCTGCGGTCCAGGCGTTCGGGATGGAGCGCGTGTGCGAGCGATACGTCAACTCCTACTGGGCGACCGAGCACGGGGGGATCATCTTCTCAGCGGCGCTCGGCGAGATCGGGGATGTGGAGCCGGACGCACGCACCTGGCCCCTTCCGTGGATCGAGTGCGAGGTTCGCGTCGCCGAGGAGACGGATGCGACCGGCCGCGCGACCACGTGGCGCCCCGCCGAGGTCGGCGAGAAGGGAGAGCTGGTTCTGACCCGGCCCTATCCCTACCTGGCACGCACCATCTGGGGGGACACCGAACGGCTCGGGACATCGGAGTGGCGGGGGGACATCGACCGCTTCCGAAGTACCTACTTCGACCGCTGGAGCGGGGGACTCGCCTACACTCAGGGCGACTACGCCCGCATGCACCCCGACGGAGGCCTCACCCTCCACGGGCGCTCCGACGATGTGATCAACGTTTCCGGGCACCGCATCGGAACGGAGGAGATCGAGGGCGCGATCCTCCGCGACAAGATCCTCCGTGAGGACTCGCCCGTGGGGAACGCGGTGGTCGTCGGTGCGCCGCATCCGGAGAAGGGGGAGACCCCGGTGGCCTTCGTCATCCCGGCGCCGGGCCGACGGATCCAGCACGACGATCTGACCCGTCTCAGGGCGCTGGTTCGGGGGGAAAAGGGCGTGACCGCCGTACCCTCCGACTTCCTCGTCGTCTCCGGCTTCCCGGAGACGCGCTCGGGCAAGTACATGCGACGCACGCTCCGTGCGATCCTTCTCGAACAGCCGCTCGGTGACCTCTCGACGCTCCGGAATCCCGGGGTGGTGGAGGAGATTCGGACGAAGGTGGCCGAGTGGCGCCACATGCAGGAGTTGGGCGACGCCCGACAGGTGGTGGAGACGTACCGCTACCTTCGCGTCGAGAACCATGGGATCGGGCCCGGGGCCGAGGTCGCGGTCGTCATCGTGAACGCCCCCCCGGTCAACTCGCTGAACGAGCGGTCGCTCGACGAGCTGGGGACGGTCCTGCAGCACATCGCCCATCGCGAGGAGACGAAGGCGGTCGTGGTGACGGGCGCGGGCAGCGCCTTCGTGGCCGGTGCCGACGTCAAGGAGCTGCTCGATATCGGGGAGGCCCGTGACCTCGAGAGCGCCCGCACCCCTCCGAACGCCGCCCAGGCGGCCTTCGCCGCTCTGGAGGCGCTGGACCGGCCGGTCGTCGCCGCGGTCAACGGCGCAGCGCTCGGTGGCGGAAACGAACTCGCGCTCGCCTGCAGCTACGTGGTTGCGGACACCCACGCGGTGTTCGGGCAGCCGGAGATCAACCTGAACCTGCTCCCCGGATACGGGGGCACCCAGCGTCTCCCGCGAAAGCTCGAGTGGCGGCGGGGCGAGGAGGGTCTCGCGGAGGCGCTGCGACTGATTCTGGGAGGACGGGCGCTCGACGCGGAGCAGGCGCTCGATGCCGGGCTGGTGGACGTGGTCGTCGGGGAGGACGGAGTGGGACCCGTGGCCCACGCCGTCGAACTCTGTCGCCTCTACCTGGAGGGCGAGGGCCCGCTGGCGGACGCTCTGGCCGAGCATCGAGCCCGCCTGGCCGCGGCGGAGGAACCGCGGGCCTGGGGGGATGCCGTTCTGGAGCGACCCGATGTGGCACCGACGCTGGCTCAGGCGCGGGCCGGAGGGCGAGCCAGATCGGTGGAGCGCATCCTCGACGCCGTGAGGGTCGGTGCGACGCGAGGCCGGGGTGCCGGGCTCATGCGGGAGGCGGAGCTCTTCGCCCAAGCGGTCTGCGACCCGGATGGTGGCCCCCCCGGGATCCGCTCGTTCCTGGAGCGCCGTTCGGCGCCGCTGCCCCTGAAGCATGTGGAGGTGGCAGCGGATTGCGACGACGACCGCCGCCGCGCCCTCGAAGTCGAGGGACGCCTCCTGCCCCTCGCCGCGCCCTTCCACCCGGGCGTGACGCCGCTCCCCGACCTGATGTACGGGATGGGCGTGGGGAAGTCGGCCGAGGACGGCTCCCCGGCCCACGGGGATCCGGCCGTGGCGGAGGAGCTCCTCGTCCTTCCCCGGCCCCATCCGGGGCCGACGGAGGCCCTCGTCTTCATGCTGACGTCGGAGGTCAACTTCAATGACATCTGGGCCATCACCGGTATCCCCGTCTCCCCCCTGGAGAGCCGGGCCGAGGCGGACGCCCAGATCACCGGCTCCGGAGGTGTGGGACTGGTGGCCGCGCTCGGCGAGGAGCTGGTCCGGGAGGGCCGTCTGACCGTGGGGCAGGTCGTGACGGTCTACTCGGGACAGAGCGAGCTGATGAGCCCGGACCAGGGGCTCGACCCGATGGCCGCCGACTTTCGCATTCAGGGGTACGAGCGGGACGATGGGAGTCACGCACAGTTCCTGGTCGCACAGGGTCCGCAGCTCCACCCGAAGCTTCCCGGACTCACCTTCGAGGAAGCGGGCTCCTACGGGCTCACCCAGGGCACGATCCACCGGGCGCTCTTCACCACCCTCGGCATCGAGACGGGGAGGCGACTCTTCGTGGAGGGCGCTTCCACCGGGACCGGTCTGGAGTGCCTGCGCACCGCCCGACAGACGGGGCTCGACGTGGTCGGGATGGTCTCGTCGGAGGAGCGGGCCGAGCGGGTCCGCGCACACGGGGGAGCGCCGGTCAACCGAAAGGAGGAGCGGTGGGCGCACATCTTCACACCCGTCCCCGAAGACGAGGCGGAGTGGGACGCGTGGGAGGAGGCGGGACGAGACTTCCTCGGCGCGGTCGAGGAGGGTGCGCACGGGCCGGTGGACTACGTGGTCTCACATGCCGGTGAACGGGCGTTCCCGAGGTCGTTCCAGCTCCTCGGAGAGGGCGGCATCCTCACCTTCTTCGGTGCCACCTCCGGCTACCGGTTCTCCTTCATGGGGAAGATCGGCGCCGGCGATCCCGCGACCATGCTGGGCCGAGCAGGACTCCGGGCGGGGCAGGCTCTGCTGGTTCTCTACGGGCCGGGGGCCGATGACGGCATTCTCGACGAGGTGGCGATCCAGGCGATCGAGGTGGGGTGTGCCCGCGGAGCCCGCGTGGCGGTGCTCACCGACACGGTTCCGCAGCGGGAGTTCGTGACCTCGCTCGGGTTCGGCACCCACCTTCGAGGCGTCGTCTCGGTCGAGGAAATCGGACGACGCTACGGCGAGGATTTCGACCCGCCGGGGCCGCTGCAGCCCATGCCCGACCCCTTCACCGACTCCCCCGCCTTCAAGGAGGCGGTGCGCTCGTTCAGCGATCGGACGCTCAAGCCGATCGGCTCCGCGCTCGCACCCCTCCTGCGCTCCTCGATGGATCGGCGCGGGCTTCCCGACGTGATCTTCGACCGGGCGGGCCGCGATTCCCTGCCTCTGACCACCTCGATGGTCAAGCCCAATGTCGGCACCGTCGTCTTCGCCGAGGAACTCGCCGGCCGACGCTTCAGCTTCTACGCTCCACAGGTCTGGATGCGTCAGCGGAGAATCCTCATGCCGACCGCGGAGATCCGTGGAACGCACCTGAACACCGCGCGGGAATTCGCCGAGATGCAGGAGCGGATCGCCTCGGGGCGTATCGATGTCGTGCCACCCACCGCCGTCCCTCTGGAAGATCTTCCGGAGGCCCATCAGGCGATGTGGGAGAACCGGCACGCGGGCGCCACCTACGTGGCCGTTCACGGCCTGCCCCGTGCAGGCCTCACCACCCGAGACGAACTCTATCGAGCCTGGGCGATCCGGGAGGCACGCGAGCGGGGCGAGGAGCTCCGCAGCGTCGACACGGGCTCAGCGAGGACCCTGACATGACCCGCCCGACAGCCGCGCCCCGCCTGACCGACAAGGTCGTCATCCTCACCGGCGCCGCCGGCAATCTCGGCTCCGTGATGACCCGCCATCTGCTGCGTGAGGGCGCTCGCGTGGTGATGACCGGCCGGACCGGCGAGAAGCTCGACGCCTTCGTGGAGGAGCTGGTAGCCGAGGGCTACCCGCGGGACACGATGCTGAGCGTCGTGGGGGACGCCTCGGATCCCGAGGCGTGTCGACGCGTCGTGGCGAAGACGGTGGAGGCGTGGGGCGAGATCCACGCCCTCGTCAACAACGCGGGCGGCGCCGGCCCGAAGCGGACCCTCCGACAGATCCCCTTCAGCGAGGAGGACTGTGTGGTGAGCGGGGAGAGCGAGACGATGTTCGCCTCCTCCATGAATCTCCTCGGGGGCCCCTGGAACATGACGCGGGCGACCGTGCCCCACATGGCCAGCCAGGGAAGCATCGTAAACGTCTCCACCATCTTCTCCCGCACTCCCTACTTCGGCCGTATTCCCTATGTGGTGCCGAAGTCGGGGCTCAACCCGCTCACGGTAGGCCTGGCGCGAGAGCTGGGCGCGGCAGAAGGGGGGATCCGGGTGAACACCCTCTTTCCCGGCCCCATCGCCTCGGAACGGATCGACCGGGTGTTCGCGGCGATGGACGACCTCCAGGGCAAGCCGTCCGGGACCACCTCCGAGGCCTTCCGCGGGATCATGACCAACCGCCGCCCGATCGCGGATGGCGAGGCGATGGAGTACACCTATCCGACGCCTGACGACGTCGCCCGAACCGTGGTCTTCCTCGCGTCGTCGGACTCCGCCGCCTCCTCGGGGCAGTCGTTCGAGGTGACGAACGGAATGAAGGTACAGCAGCAGAGCCGTGCCAAGCTCGTCTCGTGGCCCGACGATCGGCTGGTCGACCTGAGCCGCCGAGTCGTGCTCGTGCTGGGCGGCGAGGATGTGGACGAGGCGCTCGTATTCGCCCGGCGCAACGCGACGCGCGGCGCGAGGGTGGTTCTGGCGTTCCGCTCGCTGAAGGCGGTGGGCCATGCGCGGGCGCAGCTTCAGGGGGACCGCCCCGACGGTCGTATCCACCTCGAAAATGTGGACCCCCTCGTCCGAGCGTCGGTGGACCGTCTCTTCAACTTCATCCTCCAGCGGTTCGACCGCCTCGATGGACTGATCGTCCTGCCCAACACACCGAATGGCGCGCACGGCCACACCCTCGCCGTTGCCACCGACGCGGATGTCGAGGGGTTCGTCGAGGATGAGATCGTGGCACCCGTGGCCTTCGCGTCGGCGATGGCGCGGCATCTGATGAAGTGGGACCGCCTGGAGCGGGCACCCGCGGTCACCTTCGTCACGAATCCGGACGACGGTCACAGCAATCGCCTGAACCAGGTTCGCCGAGCCGCGGTCGAGGCGATGATCCGCGTCTGGCGGGACGAGGATGCCCAGATGGTGGAGCGGGGCGAGATCCCGTGGGCCATCGAGGCCAACCAGCTCGTCCGGTTCGGCAACAAGGAGGAGGAGAACCTGAGCTTCGCCGCGGACTGGACGGCCACGCTGAATGCCCGAGTCCGGAAGATGGACGACATCAACCTCTGGATCCCGATCAGCATTCGCAGGAGCACCGGAAAGGGCTCGATGCCCCCCTCCATCCAGCGGGTGCTCCCGGGCCTGCACCGAGGGAGAACCGTCGTCGTGACCGGCGGCAGCCTCGGCATCGGGATGGAGATCGGCCGCTACATGGCCCTTGCCGGTGCCCGGGTCCTCCTGAGCGCCCGCGGACGGCCCAAACTCGAGCGCGCACGGGAGGCGATCATCACGGAGCTTCGGGCGATCGGCTACGAAACCCCGGAGGAGCGGGTCCTGATCCTGGACGGAATCGATGTCGGGGAGGAGGACGCGCTGCAGCGCCTGTACGACCATGCCATCGACATCTTCGACGGCGAGGTGGACTTCCTCATCAACAACGCCGGCCTGTCCGGCGCCGAGGAGATGGTCGTCGACATGACGCTGGCGGGGTGGAACCGCACGCTGAACGCCAACCTGATCTCCAACTACTCGCTCATCCGGAAGTTCGCACCCGCGATGAAGGCCCGGGGCGAGGGGACCATCGTCAACGTCTCCAGCTACTTCGGTGGTGAGAAGTATCTCGCGGTCGCGTACCCGAACCGTGCGGACTACGCAGTCTCCAAGGCGGGGCAGCGTGTTCTCGCGGAGATCCTCTCCCGGCACCTCGGACCGGAGATCCAGATCAATGCGGTGGCGCCCGGCCCGGTCGATGGTGCCCGGCTTCGCGGACTCGGAGGCGCGCCCGGGCTCTTCGCTCGCCGTGGCCTGCTCATTCTGGGCAACAAGCGGTTGGCCGCGCTCCACGCCACCTCGCTCGAGCTCCTTCGGGACGGTTCGGACGAGGGCCGGGCGGCATTCTTCGCCATGGCGGAAAACGATATGGACGCACTCGCGGAGGACCCCGATGTGCATCCCGCCGTCGGTCGCCTCGCGTCGCGGCTGCGGAAGGGCGACGCAGAGGCCAGCGCCCTCCATCAGCTCATGGAGAGGTCTCTGGCCGAGAAGCTGGTACGCCGCCTGCGGGGTGGGGGGCACCTGGACGAGGAGGAGGCGGATCGTTTCCTGGATGCCTTCGTGGATCCACCGGAGCCCTTCTTCAGTCAGGCGGAGATCGACGATACCGCGGAGAAGATCGAGCAGAGCGTCCTCAACCTCCTGCACCTCCACAAGATGCCCACCGATGCGCAGGTGGGTCTCTCGACCGTCTTCGCGCTCGCCGACGACATCGTGAGCGGAGAGACGTTCCACCCCTCCGGCGGCCTCAAATTCGACCGGTCGGTGACGGAGGGTGAGCTGCTCCTCCCGCCGCACCCCGCGCAGCTGGAGGTCCTGGCAGGCAAGCGGATCCTCATCGTGGGGGAGGCGATGCGGAGGGAGATGATCGCGCTCTGCCAGGCGTATGGAGAGCTCGGGGTCGCCTCCGTGGACCTCCTCGTTCGGGAACCCACGACCGCGGAGGAGTCGAGGCGCCTTCTCGAGGCGACCTGCCCGATCGAGACGACGGTCCACACCTTCGGAGGTGATCCGGCGGACGCGCTCGACGCCGCACGAGACCGGCGTGGCCGGATCGATGTGGTGGTCAGCACACCGCCGGCTGCCCTGCCGCTGAAGCCGCTGGTCGGGAACGACGCCGAGGAGTGGAGCCACGTACTGAGTCGGGACGACTTCGCCCGCGTCATCGACGAGCAGCTCACCCATCATTTCTGCATCGCCCGCCGCGCCGCGCTGTGGGACGAGTGCCAGATCGTCCTGATGACACCGGACACCTCGCGGGCCTCGACGCGCGAGGAGTTCGCGCTGGCGCTCTTCGTGAAGAGCTCGCTGCACGCGCTGACCGTGACTCTGGGCGTCGAGATGGAGCGAATGCCCACCGTGCCTGCCGTCAATCAGGTTCAGTTGACCCGTCGGGCACGAGCGGAGGAGCCCTCGACCCGCGCCGAGCACGCCGAGGAGATGGAGCGGATGATCGGCGCCGTGCTCATGTGTTCGGTCCCGGCGCCGAGTCCGAAGGAAAGCCGGTACCTCGCGCGGATCTTTCGAGGGAACGCCGTCACGGTCTAGCGACACGTCACGGATGTCTCGCTGCTCTTCCGGCCCGATGCATCCGGCCCGGCGGCGTGGCTCCGGACATCACCCGGCGGCGTGGCTCCGCACGTCACCCGCGGTGTGCGCGGCGTGCCCGGGCCGCACTCCCGCTCACTGCATTCGACGGGCCCGGAGCACCTGCTCGAGGGCCGCAAGAATCGCCGAGAGCCGTACTCCCTGGTTGGCCTCGTGCACGCCGCCCGACCCGTCGAGCCGTGGCATCGCGGTGGAGCCCGCGTGATGCACCCCTACCAGGTCCCACTCGTCGTTGAAGACGGGGCTGCCGGAGCTGCCGGGGTTGGTGGGAGTTCGGTACTGCATGCGGAGGTCGTCGAACTCGATCAGGTGGTTGTCGTGCATCGATATCTGCAGCCGCCCGCCGCCCGGATGCCCGGCGATGTAGAGTCTGGGCCGAGTGCTCGGGTCGGGGAGCTGGGAGGCGACCGGATAGGGGACGACACCGTCGTCGGGGAAATCGCCCTCCAGGCGCAGAATGGAGACGTCACATTCTTCCGGTGGGGACGACCATACGACTTCGGCCACGCGATACTCTCGAGGGTCCTGTTCGAAGAGGAGCTCGAAGGTGATCCGGACCTCCCGTGGGCGGCACGGCTTGTGGTTGGCCGGAGCGCCCGCGATCACCGACTCGTCCTCCGTGACGACGTGACTGTTCGTCACGAAGTACCAGTCGTCCTCGAGCTCTGCCGAGAGCGCGGGCCCCCGGACCATGAACCCGGTGCCCACACCGCGCCCCGACCGTGTGGTGACGGAACCGATGGCCTGCAGCCGATCGAACAGCAGGGTCAACCATCGGGTCGTGACGAAGGCGTCCGATCCGAACACCCGCTCGAGCCTGGTGAAGGTATCCACGGATCGAATCCCGTCGAGCGATGCCGACTCCAGCTCCACGGCGCCGCCACCGTCGGGACTCCTCAACCCACGGTCCAGCACGACGGCGTCGAGCATGGGAAGGATGGCGGAGCCTGCGGAGCCGTCGGGATCGAGTTGCCAGACCTCCCGCAGCTGTCGGAGCGTGGAGGCGAACTCGAATTCGTCCCGGCCGGCCGCCACGCCGGTGCCGACATACGTCTCGGCGTGGGATATGGCTGCCTCCGTGTCGTCGAGCGCGAGCGATGCCTCCATCGCGGTGGCATAGTCCCAGAGGTCGGCTCGGCCATCGTCGATACGGTCCGCGATGTGTTCGAGTATCTCCCCGGCGAGAACGCGTTCGTCGTACGGCGATACCGGGCTCAGCCCGTCTCGGCGAGCACGGACGAGGAGCGCGACCACGTTGACCCCGTGCCACACGGCCCGACTTCGTGACCACCCCTCCGAGTACGCCGCCAGCGCGGCATCCATCGATCTGCCCAGTGGGCCTCCGGACGACGCGGTGGACGAGAGGTAGAACTCCTTGTGGATACGGCCGATGAGGCCCCATGCCTCGTCGAGTTCATCGGGCGGGACGCCGGAGGCGGAGACGGTCTCCTCGAGAAGGGCCAGCGCCTGGTCCAGCAGTTCGGGGGAGTCGGAGCGACGTCCCTCGTCGATCAGGCCCTGGCAGTAGAGCCTTCTGATCCGGGCGCTGCGTGGGTGAGAGCGTGAGAGGACCGCGCCGAGGCGGACGAGTTCACGGAAGCAGCGATTCGTCTTGAGAAACCCGAGAATTCGGCGCGCATCCCTCTCCGAGTACACGATCGCTTCCGAGCGGAGTTCGTTCGCGAGCCCGAGGCACAGCTTCCCGACCCGTTCTCGCTGACGGCCCGCGAGTGCGTGCTCGACCTCTGCCAGGAAGTCTGCGGCCGTCATGGCGCCGCCGGTGTGGGGTACATCCGGGCGATCATCTCCCGGTCGGCATCCGAGAGAGCGGTGTTCCACCCGACCTCGAAGTCACCGATCGTGAGTTCGGAGGGAATCGGATAGAGCATGATGGAGTCCGGATCGAAGTCGGTGTTCGAGGTTGAAGCGTCGTCGTACCTCATGAGCAGATTCCGATGCACCTGCGCCTTGGGCCAGTTGTTCGGTGGGCCTCCATAGTGGGCGTACACGCGGTCGACATCCCAGGGAATTCCGCCCGCGGGATTCTGGTGTTCGTGAATGCAGGCCAGAGCATGCCCGAACTCGTGCAGCACGACCTGCTGGTACTCGGTCTCGCTCGACTCCGGTGTGAGCCACCCGAAGTTCATCGTCGGGTGGTCGCCGCCGAGGGTCAGGGCATCGGTCCCGATGTACGACCACGATCCGGAAAGTTCGAACGAGATTCGGATCTCCGAATCGGCGTGGTTCCCGAAGTCGAAGGTGATGTTCGCGTACCGACTCCATTCCCTGGCGATCGGTTCCACGCGGGCCCGGACCTCGTCGTGACCGTCGAGGAAGGCGACCCGAATCCGGCGCCCACTCGCCCAGAGCTTTCCGGTGACGAGGGCGAGCTCCTCGGCGGGCAGCTCGCCGGAGACATCGGGTGCGTTGCGGACGTTCTCGGCGATCGCGAGGTCCGCAGCCCGGACGAGATCTTCGTCGGCAGGATATCGATCGATACAGCTCTTCAACGGCCCCGACCTGCCACTGGTTCGCTCCCGTGCGCGCCCCGACTCCTGCGATGCGATCAGGATACGCCCCCTCACGGCCGTCCGCGAGCATGGATGCACCTCGAGTCGCGGTCGCCGCGGACCGGGCAGGGTCACCTCGCGGCTCGTCACGTATGCAGCCTCATCGGATCGGGAGGATGCTCGAGGACGTGGTCGTCGGATGGATGCGGGGGGTTCAGGACGGTTGCCGCGCGGGAACGCCCCGGCGTAAGCTACAGCCGATCGTCCCGGGCCACCGCGGTCCGACGTCCGCCGCATCTGTACGGACCGTTGGACGGATTCGAGACGCCGGCGTCGATCTGCACTCACGGGTGGCCGCCTGCGGTAGGCGCTCGCAGTTCCGGTCGAGGGGGTCGAATCGGCGCTGTGCCACGAGACCCCGTCGTACAGGTAGAGGAATGACGTGGATGGCAAGCTGGGCTGCCCGTAGATGACCGATGCCTCGACCGCTCGCCAGGCTGAGGCGCTCCCCTCCGACGCCCCCGACGGACTGGACGCGTTCATCTGCTACAGCCGTGAGGACGCCGAGTTCTGTCGGCAGCTGGAGAAGGCGCTGGAGGACTTCAAGCCGCCGAGGGGCCTTCCCGGATCCGGACGTCACCTCCGCGTCTTCCGGGATGAAGATGATTTCGTGGGTCCGGAGTACTTCACGGCGATCGAGGGCTTCCTCGCCCGCTCTCGAAAGCTGATCGTGGTGAGTTCGCCTGCGGCGAGGCGGAGCCTCTACACCAACGACGAGATCCGTAGGTTCGTCGCGCTTCACGGCCCCGAGCAGCTGATCGTGGTGCTCGTGGACGGGGTCCCCAACAACGAGGCCACGCCCGACGAGGAGAACCTCAAGGCATTCCCCGAGGCGCTCTGTGATGTGGCCGAGATGCCGCTGGCGATCAGCTGGGTGGGGTTCGATCCCGCCTCCGATCGGATCGATCGAGGGCGCTTCGGTGGGTCGTGGTACACCCTTCTCGCGGGACTGCTCGATGTGGACCGCAGCGTTGTCGAGCAGCGCGACCTGAAGCGGGCTCGCCGCCGTCGACGCCTCGTCGGTTCCGTTACGACCGGGGTGATTCTGGCGTTGACCGCGCTCTCCGCCTGGGCGCTGAGAGAGCAGGGGGTCGCTCGGGCGGCCGAATCGGCTGCGGCGGACAGCGCCGCTGTGGCGCAGGCACAGCGGGACAACGCCGAGGCGCAGCGACTTCTCGCTCTCGCGTCCGAGCGGGCCGCGGCGGACAGCGCGGTTGTCGCGCAGACACAGAGGGCGGAGGCGGAGCGGCAGCGGGAGGAGGCGCTGGCCCAGCGAGCTCAGGCGTGGAAACGCCTGATGGCGGCCCAGGCCGCGGATTTCGCCGCGAGGGATCCCGCCCTCACGCCTCGTGCAATGCTGCTGGCGGTCGAGGCGCTCAAGATCGGGCCCGACGGGGTCGCCGAGGGAGTCGTGAGGTCCGGGCTCGCCAAGATGAGCCGACTTCGCTTCTCGACACCCTGGAGGCCGAGGTATTCCGGGGACGTCGTCCCCTGCGAAGGCGTGCCCGCCGGGGTGGAGGTGCAACGGGCTCGCACCGAGCGCGTGGCGCGGGTGGTGCGGGGGGATGGGCGAGTCGAGTTCCTGCTCCACGACGGACCGCTCACCCACTGCGCCTTCCTGGCGGACGGGTCCATCGTGACCGGCAGCGGGACGCTCGAGATGGGGGCGGGCGAACCGCTCGCCGGGGATGGGACGGCGCGGGTCTGGGATCCGCCATCCCCACTGTTCAGCCTCAGCCCCGAGGGGCGTGGCGAGTCGGGACTCGTCGCGACCGCCTTCAGCCCGACCGACCCACTCGTGGCGGTAGCCTTCCGCACCGGAGGCGGGGCAGAGGTCCTGGATCTCGAGACCGGCCACCGCGTCGCGGTGCTGGAGGTGGGTAGCGGAGAGACGATCTCCGACCTGGCGTTCAGCGCGGACGGTCGATTCCTCGCATCGGCTCAGATCTACGGCGAGAGCTTCGACCTCTGGAGGACCCGCGATTTCCAGAGTGTGGGCTCGTTCGCCGGATCGTGGGGCGAAGGCTCGGTGCAGCTCTCGCCATCGGGGAAACTCCTCGTCGGGCGGGAGGGTGACCTGGTGGGGAATGGTCGGGGGTTCGTCTGGGACGTCGGGACGGGGCGTCCGATCGCCTTTCCGGCGGATGGAGACACAGCGCTGTGGCGACCCTCCCTGACACCTGACGGGCGCCACCTCGTAACGCTGAACGACGACGAGACGCTCGTGCTCTGGGACGTCGAGGCGCGCGCGCAGCTGGATTCGGTGTCCGACGTTCAACGCTTCGTCCAGGGCCACGGCTCCCTGTGGCTCTTCGTCCGCGAGGGGGCGGAGGATGTCGCATACCGCTGGTCCATGGCTCCAGGAGCGCAGCCCGTCCGGGTCCCGGACATGGATGGGGGATGCCTCGGGTTCGGGCCGGGGAGTCTCGCGATTCGGTGTGCGAACGAGGGCTTGCAACTCTTCGATTCGTCGTCGGGCCGTTCAATTCGCATGCTGGACGAGAGTGCAGGCATGAGTGAGGCCGCATTCTCGCCCGACGGGCGCCGGGTCGCGGCCGCCTCCTATCAGTACGGTGGTTCGGCGCACACCGGCCTGCAGGCGGGGAGCTCCCTGAAGATCTGGGACACGGCCTCGGGGTCTGTTTCGCGACGGCTGGGCCAGCAGGGACTCGTGGCCGGGCTCGGCTTCAGCCCGGACGGGCGCTTCCTCGGATCGTCGGTCTACCTGAGCGAGGAGTCCGGATTCGCCCCGGCCGCGCTCTGGGTGTGGCGGACCGAGGACCTCATCGAGCAGGCCTGTCGCGTGTTGACTCGCAATCTCACTCGGGAGGAGTGGGACAGCTACATCCCCGGGGAGATGGAGTATCGGGCGACCTGCGAGAACCTCCCGACGGGGCCGGGCGGGCCCGGCCCCGTGGGAGCGGGGGGGGAAGTGAGCGCTTCGACCCCTCCGGCCGAAGCTGCTGCCGCCATCCGGGTGTTGGACTCTCTGGAGGTCCGCGACCTCGGGAATTCCGAGGCCGACGAGGAGCCGTGGGCCCGGATCGGGCGAGCCGGGGTCTGCGAGTGGGAGGAGTCGCGCGACAGCATGGGCGGGGTCCGGTCTCTCTACTGTTCGCTCGAGCGGGCCGGTTTCATCGACTGGTTCGTTGCCGAGGCGCCGTCGCCGCCCTTCCGGGGTGGACCTCACGCCGGGGGCACGCTCGATCTCGATAGCGATGACTTCGGTCGGTACGACCCGGCCTTCGTGGGGTGGGCGTCGGAGCGTCTTCTACGGGGTCTGCGGCAGCCCCTGGTACGCCCCGCGGCCCGCCTCGCATACCGTCCGTGGGCCCACCTCGGCACGACCTACTACTGGACCCTCATGTACCTGGAGGGGCATCCCGACCTCGACCGCGAGCTTCAGGCTGCTGTGGCTGCCGGAGATACGGACCTCCGAGACCGACTCGGGGAGTTTGCCGACGCGGCCTGGTCCGCCTCGCTGCCGGGTGACTGGCCGGTGGAGGTGGCGATCGTCGCGGCGGGGTTCTGGACCCGCCGCGGCGTCGACGGCAGCCGGCCGACGTTTCGCCGGGCGCTGGTCGAGATGCTCACACTGCTCGATCCCGGGGCGATGGACCCCCGAGCGATGGACCGCAGGTAGCTTCTCGGACCGAAGGGTTGCCGCCTCCCTTCTCCGACGCTCACTTCGATGGCTCATGGCCGCGAGTGGTATCCACGAGGCCCGGCGGATGCCCCCACTTCACCGAGGATCTCCCACCGACATGGCCGAAACACGATTCCGGGTGCCACAGGGGGAGTTCGACCTCATCCGCTACCCCCCGACGCGCGACCCGAATCTGCGGGCGTGGGATGCTGCCGACGAGTTCATGCTCGCCCACCTGGCCGAGCTCGCGGCGGAGCATCCGGTGGCGCGCGTGTTCGTGGTCAACGATGCGTTCGGCGCGCTCACAGTCGGCGCGATCGCGGCGCTCAGCGACGGGGCGGAGGGCGGTGACGTCCGCTTCGTGTCCGACTCCCATACCGCGACGCTCGCGATGCGGCAGAACGTAGAGCGAAACGGACTCCAACGGCCGGCCGAGTTGGAGGTCGGGGCGGACGGTGCGTGGGAGGGTGCCGCCGGGCGCATGAGTGCGGACCCAGAGTCCGGCGAGGGGATCGAGGTGGTCCTGATCAAGGTCCCCAGGGCCCTCGCGCTGCTCGAGCTCGAGCTGGTCGGGCTGCGCGCGGCGGTGAAGGACACGAGCCTGGTCGTGGGTGGGGCGATGACGCGTGACGTCCACACCTCCACGGTGAAGCTCTTCGAGGAGAGCCTCGGTCCGACACGCACCACGCGGGCTCGCAAGAAGGCGCGCCTGCTCCTTTCCGAGCTGGACCCCGCCCTCGCTCCGACCCCTCCACGCCCCTCGCTGTTCGAGCTCGAGATCGGGACCGCCCACCTGGTCAATCTTCCGGGCGTATTTTCGGCCCGGCGCCTCGACAACGGCACCCGTGTCCTCCTGAATGCACTGCCCGAGATCGAAGACGCGGCGGACGTCATCGACCTCGGGTGCGGCAACGGGGCTCTCGGACTCGCCGTCCTCCTCGCGAATCCGACGGCGGAGGTGACCTTCATCGATGCGTCCCGACTGGCGGTCGCGTCGGCGGAGCTCACGGTACGCCGGGCGTTTCCCGACCTGGGTCGAGAGGGCTCCCCGGACCCCGCCTTCCGCGTCGCCGACTGCCTCGACGGGCTGCCCGGGGCCTCCGCGGACCTCATCCTCTGCAATCCCCCCTTCCACCAGGGCCGCGCACATGCGGACGACGTCGCGTGGAAGATGTTCAAGGGCGCGAGGCGTGTCCTGCGTCCCGGGGGACAGATCCTGGTGGTCGGAAACCGTCACCTCGGCTATCTCGGCAAACTCGAGCGGGCCCTGGGGAACAGCCAGGTGATGGTCGACGACCCCAGGTACCAGGTGATTCGCGCGGTAGGGTAGGGACGGGAGGCTCGGATGCGCCGGGTCCCGGTGCCTCTACCTCCCGCCGGCGCCGCTCCCGTCCCTCGCCCGACGGCCGCTCCCCGCGCGGTCGACGACCAGTGTCGCCCCCAACCCGAGGAGGAGGAGCGCCACGGCTCCCGCGGCCTGCCCGCCCGTGGGTATGTAGGGCCGGAGCGGCCAGTCTTCGCGCTCGAGGGCGGCGGCTTCGGCTGCATCCAGCACCATGCCGCGATGGATGTGGCCGGCCTCGGGCTGAATCGCGGTCTGAAAGGGATAGAGCCCGACCACGGCACCGAGGAGGAGCCCCAGCAGGGCACCGAGCGTGACCTTCTCGGCGTGCTCGAGCAGCCACTTGAGCAGATTGCTCACGGCGACGATCCCGATGAGGACCCCGATTCCCACGGGGATCACGACGTTCATGGACTGGAGCACGAGTGCGAGGTCGAACCCGCCGCCGTCTACGCCCAGGAGGCCGCCCTTGAGGAGGTCGATGGCACCCAGGATCGGTTCGTACTGCCCGAGGAGCACCAGCAGGTAGCTTCCGCTCACCCCCGGGAGGATCATCGCCGACGCGCCGGCGAGCCCAGCGAGCACGAGGAGGGGCGTGTTGGCCTCCCCGGACGACACGCCGGCTCCCACCAGCGCCATCAGGCTCATCAGCACGAAGCTGACGCCGGCGGCGACCCAGAGACCCCGGGTAGGCGCTCCCGCGAGGCGCCAGACCAGCGGCACGCCGCCCAGGGTGAGCCCGATGAAGAGGCTGTACATCGCCCAGCGCTGCTCGACAACCAGCGATCGCATCACCCCCGCCAGCAGCAGGATCGCGAGCACGGCGCTGGCGCCGATGATCACCAGCGTGAGGAGCGACCTCCTTCGGAACCGCAGGGTCGTGACCTCCGCGATGGCCGCGATGAAGGCAGGGTAGACCCCCGCGGCGAGCAGCATCGTTCCTCCGCTGATTCCCGGTACGAGGTTCGCCAGGCCCATCAGCGCGCCGCCCGCCGTGCCGCGAGCGGCCAATGCGGGCAGGGGAATCGCGTCCTGCTCGGCGATTGCATCGCTCCGTGAGCCCTCGTGGGCGTCGTTGGCTATCAGGGCTCGCTCCCGGGCGGTTGGAGGTCGGTCAGGCCCAACCTGTCTAATCCGGGATGTCCGCGCGACCCGTCGTACAGATCGTCGGGTCGTCGAGTACCCGGTTCATGCATGGGGGGGCGAGGAGGAACGGCCGTGGGTCCGGCGAGCGGCGGCTCCGAAACTGGCGCTTCGCGCACGGCGGCGTGCAGGTCGGAACCCTCGCTTATGCGATTCGGCGTGGGGGGGGCGGGGATGACGGTCGAGCGCTCTGATCGGTGGCGGTCGTGGCGCGCGCCCGTTTCGCGTGCTTCACGCCGGACGAGGTAGGCGATCTCCACGCGTTCCTGCAGACGCCGTGGGTTCGTCCGGCTCACCGTCCCGTTCACCCGAATTCCCGCCGAGGATACGGCCGGGGTGCCGTTCGGGCCGGTACCCGACGGATCCGTACCCGGGTTCGCCCGAGAGGCCGAGCTGGGAGTCGGAGCGGAAGAGGTCGGCCGGCATGTCGTGCGCCGCCGAGTTCAGATGCGTCAGGTCTGTGGCCCGCTGCTCCCCTTCGACGAGGCGGATGTCGAGCAGGCGGTGAGGGTCACCTTGCCTGGCGTATCCGCCACCCCGTCCCACCTCAAGACCGCCCGTGGGGTCTCCGCTGCGCCCCGCGTATCCACGAGGAGGGCGACCAGCTCTCCGGGTGTGCCTCATGCGAGGACATCACGTGGCCCCCGCCCCGGGGGAGGGCATCACCTCGGAGAGGGGGGCGAGGCTGCCGCGACCCTTCGGGCCCTTGCCCTGACAGAGGCGGCCGGATCCTCGAAGGCGTCCGCGAGCGCGGCGTCACCCGCCGTCCGGAAACGGCGATGGGTGCGCCCCAGCTGGACCAGCCCATCCATGGCCCACGCCCTCAGGAAGGGCCGATCGCTGGCGCGGCACCGCTCCAGAAAGGCGGCGACGTCATTGGCGTGACGCTCCGGGACGTCGAGGACTCGTACCGATTGGGCGAGATGCAGACACGCCCACGGATCACTCACCCCTGCCAGAGACGACACGAGCGTGTCCCACTCCCCGGCCTCCATCACCAGGCCGTCCTCCCACCACGCCCGAAGCAGCCAGGTGGCCGCAGCCGCGATTCGAGCGTCGTCGGCGTCGATGAACCCCAGCGCCTCGCTCACGAGGTGCGTCGATGGCGGGCCGGCCTCCCGGATTCGTTCGAGCGGAGCGGTGCGTCGACCATCGAATTCGGCGAGAAGGGAAGGCAGGGGGCGACCCGCCGCGTCGGTCACTCTTCGACCTTCACCCCCTTCCAGAACGCCACGTGCCCGGCGATTTCCCCTGCGGCGTCGGTCGGGGTCGTGTATGTCCACGCCGCATTCGCATTCGTCGCCCCGTCGACCACGATATCGAAGTACGACGCGCGCCCCTTCCAGGGACAGGTGGTCGTGTGGGTCGACTTCGTGAAGAATTCCAGACGGAGCGAATCCGCCGGGAAGTAGTGGTTCCGCTCGACGACGACCGTCTGATCGGACTCTGCGAGCGTAACGCCATTCCACGTCGCCTTCATGTTCGCTCCTGGGGGTGGGTAGGGACGCGCGATCGCATCACGGGCCGTTCGGCGACGCGTGGCATCCGTGGGTCATGGGATCTGGCGGCTTGGCAACGGCTCCGCGAGCGCCGCTGTCGGGAGGTGCGCATCCATGACGGGCGTGCCACCCTCGAGTACGACGAACGCCTCCATGGCGAAGTAGGCCGGCAGCCCGGCAATTCGAAGCCGGTCCGCGGTACCCCGGTTTCGGTCTTCCACCCGCTGCCAGAACTCCCGGGGGTCCGGACCCGGAAAGGGCGCCACATCCTTCTGCGACTGGTGCTTGAAGATGGCGAGGATCTTCTGGCGCAGCTCTTCGGCCGAGAGCGGAACGAGGACGGTAGCCTCGGTCGGAGACCACTCCTGCCACGCTCCGCGGTAGAGCCAGAGTTGTGGCGAGGCGCCCTCGTAGGCGGTCAGCGCCCGATCCACGACCTCCAGGCACTGGCGGTGTGTGCCGTGGGGATCGGACAGGTCGCCTGCCGCAAAGACGATTTCAGGCTCGATCTCTCCCAGTACCTCCAGCACCCGGTCCGTGTCCGCCCGGGATACCGGGTCCTTGCGCACCGTGCCGGTGCGGTAGAAGGGCAGATCGAGAAAGCGGGCGTTCTCCCCGTCGAGACCGACGGCTTCGATCGCGCTCAGCGCCTCCGTCTCTCGAATCGCCTTCTTGAGCGCGAGCACCCGCTCGGAATCGAGGTCGCCCGACGCCTTCTCCTCCATCTCACGCTCGACATCCGCGAGGAGATCGTCGCCGGTCTCGATCCCGGCAGGGTCCCGGCGATGCCCGAGCACGCCGTTCGCCCGGCGCAGGAAGTCGAGATACCGGCGCACCTCATGATCGAAGACGGCGATGTTGCCGGAGACCTGATAGGCGACCGTTACGGCGTTTCCATTCTCCACCAGCTTCCGGAGAATGCCACCCATCGAGATGACGTCGTCGTCCGGATGCGGCGAGAACACGAGAATCCGGCGACCCTCCGGAAGACGACTTCGACCGCGGATCTTGCTGATCAGGCCATTGAATACCTCTCCATTCAGCGCCTCCGCGCTTCGTCCTCGCGTCACCAGTTGGGAGAGGTGGTGATCCCGATAGTCCTGCGTGGAAAGGTGCAGGACCGGCTTGCCCGTGCGGTCGCTGAGCCAGAGCACGGCGTCGGCTTCCCGTCGCGGGGTCCAATCCACCTCGCCCAGAAGCCATGGCGTCGCGACACGGGTGAGGTCGGCCGCCGCCGGAGGATCGAGGTACACGCGGGCCGACCGGTGCTTCTGAAGATGAGTGGCGGCCACCTCGGAGCTGATCTCCCCCTCCACGGCGCGGCGAATGATCGAGGCCTTGTGCTCTCCGGTGGCGATCAGCACCACCTCCCGGGCCGCCATGATGCTCGCGACGCCCATGGTCACAGCCTGCAGCGGCACGTTCTCCTCACCGAAGAAGTCCGACGCGGCGTCCGCCCGCGTCACGGTATCGAGGTAGACGACCCGCGTCCGAGACTCGCGCCCGGAGCCCGGCTCGTTGAACCCCACGTGCCCGCTGCGGCCGATTCCGAGAATCTGCAGGTCGATCCCGCCCGCCTCCTCGATCGCGGCCTCGTACGCAGCGCAGTGTGCGGACATCCGGTCGGGTGGCAGATCGCCTCGAGGAAGGTGGATCTGGTCCTCGGGGATGTCGACGTGGTCGAAGAGGTTCTCCCTCATGTACCGGTGGTAGCTGTGCACGCTCCCCGGATCGATCCCGAGATACTCGTCCAGATTGAACGTCACGACATTGCTCAGGCTCAGATCCTCCTCGCGGTGCAGGCGAATCAGCTCACGGTAGATCCCGAGCGGTGTCGACCCCGTCGCGAGGCCGAGAACGGCGTGCCGGCCTTCGCCCGCCCGCTCCCGGACCAGATCGGCGATGCGACCCGCAACGTCCCGCGCGATCGCTTCGTGATCGGGAAACACCGTGACGGGGATCCGTTCGAGTCTGCGGGAGGCCGTGGTGTCGGCGAGAGGGAGAGCGGTCACGGTGTGCCGGGATTCGGGAGGGTCGTCCGCTCCACGCGGGTTCCGCGCTCGAAGGGAGGGAAGGTCCGACCTGGATCGGTACGGGGGAGGAGCATGATGGTGAGGCGAGTCCGGACGGCGCAAGCCGCTTCGATGGGCGGGGAGGAGCATCGGGCCCGGCCGCCTTTCTGCTCCTGATGCCGGCCTACCACGGAGTCCGGCGGGATGTGGGGTCCGGCGGGATCCGGCCGGAGGGCGCGGAAGCCCCTCTACCGCCGCGTCCAGATCGCGATCACTCCGCACTCGTTCTCGAGCGTGCGCCACTGAACGGGGGCCGTGGCGGACGTGGGGAAGACCTCGATGGCGGCGATCAGGTCCGCGTGCGGCATCATGTCCCGGAGGGCCACGAACCGGCCTCGCCGACCGCTGCTCGTGCGGATGGGGTGCCCGTCCACGACGATGACGGGGAAGCAGAGCGATTGCCCCCGACCGGTGAGGTCCGGTCGCTGGGCGCGAAGAAAGTAGGGTTCACGGCCGGCGCCGAGGGCGACGCCACCGAGCCGACCGACCATTTCCACGGCGCTGACCGTGCTGGGCAGGTTCATGTTCGTCAGGTCCAGAAAGTCGCCCGTCGCTCCGCGACGGCGCCTGTAGAACCCACCCAGCTCCAGCGACCTGAGGCGTTGCTCGACCGTCACCGAGAGCCCCCCGAGAGCGATCGGCGATGGGGCGATCCCGATCTCCAGGCGTGCCGCACCCTGTTCCGGCACCACCCCGGTGGAGGCGCCCCGGTATCCGAGGGCGTCCACGGAGACGGTGACCGAGTCGGTGTCGGGGGCGAGCGCCAGGAACCGCCCATCCGCTCCCGCCTCGGCCCGATGCAGGGTATCTCCCGCGGTGGACAGCAGGGTGACCCGGGCCGCCGGGACCGGGACACCTCGGGATGTATCCATGACGCGACCGATGACAGGCACCCGTAGCGACTGCGGCGCCGTGGTGCCCGGCACGGTGACGCCCGGCGCTCCGACCACGATGTCACCGCCGGCGGAGTCGACAACGGTCGTGGTGACCGCGTCGCTGCCGGGCTCGGTCTCGTAGAGCGGGAGGGTCATGGCCTCCGCCGTGAGCATCTCGGCGTCCACCTCGAGGTCCACGGCGGTGAAGGGGCCCGGTGAGACCGCCACCTGACGCACGCCGGCCGAGCGAGAAGGACCGAGGGCGATAGCGACTTCGATGCTGTCCCCCGGATCCAGCCCGGGCAGGCAGGCGGCCCAGCCCCCATCGGCCGACGTGGTCACGTCGGCTCGGGCGCCGTCTCCCGCGCGGATGCGCACCTCGAGCCCGGGGATTCCGCCGTCGGTGGGCGTTCGGGCGGCGCCGACCACGGCGTGGACCGTGGGCGCGACGATTCCGCTGCCTCGGCAGAAGTCGGCGGCTGCACGGGTGATCTCTGCATCGAAGGGCAGGCGTGTCGCTCGGCCGTCGATGAGATCGATCGTGCCCGATCGGGATCCGGTGCCCATCCGTTCGAGGGCGGGGTGGGTGATGCGGATCTCGAAGCGACCCTCCGGCAGTCCTTCGAGCCGGTAGGAGCCGTCCTCCCCGGTGACCGCTCGGAAGCCGGTCGGCACCACGTCCACGACCGCGTCCGCCAGCGTCGCACCCGTCTCGTCGACTCGAACCTGACCGTAGAGGGTCGCGCCACGCGCCTGCGCCAGCGTTTCCCCCTCGAGGGTCTCGACGCGAAGCACCGTGGCACCCTCCTCGTTGATGGAGCGCAGACTGAACTCCGGTCTGCCGGATCGGTCCTGCATGCTGTCTGCCGTCCGCGGCATCCGAATGTGCCACTGTCGGACGATCCACACCCCGGTAGCGAGTCGCTCGAAGTCGACACGTCCACCGACCCCCTCCCACGACCCGGGACCATACGGGATCCCGACGTAGGTGAATTCGAGCGTCCGGAGTTCCCCCGTCGCGCGATCGAGCCAGAGCACCCCCTCGATATCCGGAATCTCGCGACCCTCCACGGGGGAGAACCGGAGGCCGACCCGGTCGTCATCGGAATCCGGGGCCACCTCGAAGCAGTGGGCGTCGAGAAACGAGTCCGAGAGGAGCACGGTGGCATCGGGCGCCCAGTAGTCCCACGCGTCGGTGGAATCCGGCGCGGGCTGAACGTAGCCCTCCTCCGCGAGTCGGGCGGCCGGAAGGCTGATGTAGGGACTCTCGGCATAGATCCCTCGAGCCAGCTCCTCGTTCAGGTCCTGCACCCGAAGCGTTCGGGCGTCGAGCACTCTCCGGCTGCGGACCACATGGTAGCGCAAGGCGGCCTCGGCCTCGGTCCACTCCAGGATCTCGAGCGCCGTTCGCGCCTCCTCCCAGAGTCGAGCGATCTCGTCGCCGCCGCGAATGCGCGGACCGCACCGCTTCGAAGCGCCGACTTCGATCCCGGACAGGCTCAGGGCCCGAACGGGGATCTCGACGCGACGGGACATCGTCTCGCCCGCCCCCACCAGGAATGCGGGGCTCGTCGTGTCCTCGAACCCGATGAGTCGGGTCCGCAGCGTGTACGTGCCCGGCCCGGGCGCGGCGAGAAGGAAGGTGCCATCCGGATCCGTGAGGGTGCTGGACGCCGGCGCATCGAGCGAGTCGAGGAGCGCGATCCAGGTGCCGGGAAGTGGACGGGCCGAGCCGCGTTCGACGACCTCCCCGGTGACGATCTGAGCGTCGAGGTCCGCCGGAAGGCCGATGGCTGCGATCGACAGGAAGAGGATCGTGGCCCGGCCCAACCCCGGGGAGAGCGAACCGGGAGCGCGCATGATTACCTCGAGCATTCGGAGGGATGGAGGCCCATCGGAATCTTACGTTCATGTGAGGTGGCGGGTTCCGCCCGTCCGGGATCGGGCGCCTCCGTCGTCCGCGTCGGGCTTCAGGGAAGGAGAGCTGCCCGACCCCGGGGCGAGAGGAACATGCCACGGCTGGAGTGGCCCACCCCCGGAATCACGATCCCGACGTGTGCATGCCCGGCGTGGAACGCGTCCATGTACGCCAGAAGATTGAGCCCGCGGGCCAAACGGTGTTCCCCCTGGAGGTTGGCGCCGCACCTCACGTCCAGCTGACTCTCCCCCGTATCCTGATCTCCCACCATGATCGTTACTTCGCGTGTGGTGAGGCGTGTGGTGAGGCGCGTGGGAAGCGCGGAGGGAGCGATGCGCCGCATGTACGTGTTGAGATCCTGCAGGCCGTAGTGCCACTGCTGGTAATCCGGGCAGCTCGCCAGCGTGGGGATGTCGAAGCCGCCGGCGCCATCGGGGCGTTCCGGGCCCAGGAACAGGTAGCTGGAGGGGTTCGCCACGACGTAGCGCACGTGCACGCCTAGCGGGTTCATTCCCCCGGCCGCATACCGGTGCGCGACCTGCCCGCCGGCCGAGTGCCCCGCCACCACGATCTCACGCATGTCGGGAAAGCGGAGGGGGTCGGAGAGGCGCGCCACGATCGTGTCGAGCACCTCGTACGAGCTCACCCGGGGCACGGGCCCCCCGCGGACCGAGAGGTTTCCCCGCTTCCAGCCCCCGCTCGACCAGAAGGGCTCGTCGGGGAGGGGGTCCTCCGCCGTGGTGACGAAGAGGGGTGCGACGATCGCGACGGCCGCGCGCAAGGAGGGCTCGGCGGTGAGCCTGACCCCGGTATTGAAGTTGAAGCCGGCGTTGCGACCCGATCCGTGGACCAGGACGACAGCGTGCGTGATCGCGGGGGCTCCGGCGTCCAGATCGTGCGTGCGCAGGACTCGGACCCAGCGGTCGGGAGCGACCTCGAGTCGGCTGCTGCACGAGGGGGCCAGCAGGCAGGGTCCGGCGGCAGGTTCGGGCCCGGTCGGCCCGTCGTCCCCCGAACAGGCCGCGAGACCGACCGCCGCGCAGCAGAGCGGGCGGGACATCGAGGAGAATCGCATCCGGGATGAGTGAAGGTCCGCGCTCGGCGATGCAAGCGGTGGATGCGAGGAGCGGTGGGGGGAATGAGCGGTGGGCGCGGACCGTGTCCGGAGGGCGGGGGGAGATGTGGTGGACCCATGCCCGGAGGATTCCTACGTTGATCGCCGTCCCCCCGAGGCACCCCGAGCACACCACGAACGACCCCATGATCCAGCTTCTCCTCACCTCACCCCGGTCGCGCTGCTCCCGACCTGTGCCCGACGAGACACAGGCAGGGGCGGCATGACCGCGGGCGGGCGGTTCTCGGGGTCTCCGGGGATGGCGGCGCGCGGCGTGGCGCGGCGCGGGGTTCGGTCGCCGACGTGGCGTGTGGCGCTGGTCTGCGCTCCACTCGTTGTGTTCGGGTGCGCCGGTCCTGGGGACACCGGGGTCGACCCCGACGAGCCGATCGTACCCGTCTGTGCCGCCGCCGCCGGGGGGGTCGAGGTCGGTGGGGTGGCGCCGTCGACCGACGTATCTCCGGCGCCGGCGCGGATCGTCGTCGTGATGGGCGGAAGCTCGGAGGACGACACCGCGGCCCGCCGGTTCGTCGAGGCCGCGCGGGGCGGGGACGTGGTGATCCTGCGGGCCACCGGGTCCACGTCGAGCTACCCGGGGTACTTCACCGGCTCGCTCGCGCCTGACCCGGCGCCGAACTCCGCCGAAACGGTCAAGACGACCAGCCCGGCCGCCGGCGGGCAGACGGCGGCGCTCTGTCGGGTGACGAATGCCGAGGCGATCTGGCTCGCGGGCGGTAATCAGGACGACTATCTGAATGGCTGGCCGGCCCCCCTGCACGCCGCCCTCGAGGCTGCGACCGCACGGGGGGTCGCGATCGGAGGAACGAGTGCGGGCGCGGTATCGCTGGGTGAGGCGGCCTTCGATGCCTCCCGAGGCTCCGTCACCTCGGTGGAGGCGCTCGCGGATCCGCTGCGCCCCGATGTCAGCCTGACGTATCCCACGTGGGCGCAACCCGAGTTCGCGGATACATACGTCGACAGCCACTTCATGGATCGCGACCGCGAGGGGCGCCTCCTCGTCTTCCTGGCGAGATTCCTGACCGACCGCGGACGGGATCGGGTGGTGGGCGTCGGTCTGGACGAGCGCATGGCACTCGTCGTCGAGAGTGGGACCTACACGGTGTACGGTCCTGCGGGACAGAGTGTCTGGCTGTACGAGGTCACCGGGCCCGCGACGGTGGTCGAGGGCCAGCCGCTGGGGCTGGCGGGAGTTCGACGCGTACGGCTCGATGCCGGCGACACGGGCGGGTGGCCCCTGGACTTCGACGCTGCCGTCTCCACACCGATGTCGGTCACGGACGGCGTCGTGACACCGGGCGGCTGACGAGGGCCGAGGCAGGCGCGATCGCGCTTCGCTCGCCAACGAGAACCGGGAGCGGTCCCACGACGACGAGGCCGGGAACGAGCCGTGGAACGAGGTTCGCGACGGGGTCTACACCCGCTTGCTCTCGTCGAGGAGCCGGCAACCCTCGAGAAGCACCGACTGGGAGGAGACCTCGATGGTCGGCTCAGGGAATCTCGACTCCTCCCGCACCGTGAACTGCCCCTCGTCCTCCCAGGCGATGACTCTGTATACCGCCTCCTCCCCCTCCACGTCATCGAACGTGGCGTGCACCATCTGCCCCTTCTCCATGAAGATGACGGCCTCCTCCTCGGCTCTGGCGAGGTGGATGCGAACCGACTTGCGACTCTGACTGAGCATCTGGACGAGGTCGAGAAAGGAGAAGACCTCGAAGGTGGCAGAGAACTGCCCGGCAGATGGGCGCTCGGCGGCGCCGGCGCTGCTTCTCGAGCGGATGGCGCGGTTGATGCGCGCCGCCACCAGGTCGAAGTCGTGAGGCGGGCCGAACACGTCGTCGACCCCCACATCGAGGAGGTTCAGCACCAGCGATGGATCCGACGAGTCGGTCAGGACGAAGAGCAGGACGGCCCCACCGAGCTTCGTGACGCGGCTGAACTTGTCCACCTGGGTCGGGAAGTGATCGTGGTCGACCACGATCGCCGCCGGCGGGCGGCGCTCCGTCACGGTCTGTGCGTCCGCCAGATCCTCGGTGAGCAGGGCCTCCCGTCCCACCCGTGACAGCGCGGGAGCGAGGGCCCGCTCGATCCGGTCGCCGCCGACGAGGAGGACGCGACGTTCGCCCGGTTCCTCCGCGACGCCGCCTCGATCCTCCACCAGCCGAAGGTAGCCCTCCACCAGATCGCGGGTGGCGAGCCGTCCCCCGACCTCCCTGAGCGAGGTCCGGAGGGCGATCATCTGTTCCTCCTCCGATCCGGCCCCGGTCACGAGATGATTGTGCCGGTACCACACGAGCGAGAGGATCTGCGCGGCCAACAGCGTGTCGCGACCGAACTTCCGGCCACCCTTCCCGGGCTCCGTCCGACCGGTGTACAGGTGGTGACATGCCGCAAGCAGCGCGTCGAGTTTCCAGGGAAACCGAATTCGGCTCGCGAGCTCCAACGATGAGGCGAACGCCTCGAAGGGCTCCGCCGAGGTCATCACGTCCGGTCCCTCGAAGCCGGTCGGGAGCAGGAGATGGAGCCCGAGCTGCAGGCCATCCCGGGCGATTCGTCGAAGCCCGCGGCGCTCGGCGAGTACCTCCACCTCGGTGCTGATGAGTCCATAGGCCGGAGACGCGCCGGCCTGCGCACACCGCGAGTCCGCAAGCGCCTGAACCGCGTTCAGGAGGCTCCCGCCGACCGCGCTGTAGGGGAGGGGGTTCTCGAGGAGGGCGTCCGTGACGGCATCCACCACGTTGATCTCGCAGCGGGGTCGCGGAAATCCTTCTTCCCGCGTCCATGAGACGAAGGCCTCCCGCATCTCACGCGAGAGCAGAATCGCGTCGGGCCCCTCTCCCCGATCGATGGCGGCGGCCGCTTCGTCACGGGTCGCGGCGACCGAGAGTTCGACCCCCTCACGGCTGAGGAGGGGCGGCAGGAAGTTCCGTTTGGACGGGACGTCGCTGACCAGCAGTACGTGACGGTAGCCGGGCGACCCCGGTTCCGCGGCGTGCCCCTCCTCGTCGGTCTCGGGAGCGAAGAGCTCCGGCAGCGCGACCCGCCCGGGGCCGGGCGCTTCGTCGGCTGCGGGCGCGACTCTGCTGATCAGCTGCTCCATCACATTCTCGCCGGCCAGGGCGACCCGCATCGCCCGGGCCCCGAAGGCGTCACGCACGGCCTTGATGACGCTCGAGTCGGCGGGCTTGGCCGATACCACCGAAAGAACCTGGTTCTGTTCGTTCCAGCTCAGCGGCAACAGAAGCCCATTCTGGATGCTACCCTCGGGCATGCGTTCCAGGAGCTCCGCGACGAAGCGACTCTCGTCGGGTTCCAGCACCGGCAGCCCGAACTGCTCCGACAGCGCGGCCAGGAGCTGCTCCTCGGTGATGGCGCCGAGCGCGACAAGGTTCTGTCCCAGGAGGCCCCCGTACGTGGCCTGGCGCTGCAGGGCGCGGGTGATCTGACTCTGGTCGACCGATCCGAGCCGAATCAGAATCTGGTCGAGACGGGCCGACTTCCTCATGCGCCGCTCCGTGCTCCGCCACGACTCCGGCCCGGGCCGCCCTTCCGATCGAGGCCCCGGGCGAAGGCCATGATGGACTCAGGCTCCTCGGAGAAGCGTGCCGCCTCTTCGGGTTCGACGGTTCCATCGGCTACGAGATCCTTCAGGCTCTGCTCGAGAAGCTTCATGCCCTCCTTCTTGCCCGTCTGAATGACGTTGTCGACCTGATGATCCTTCCCCTCCCGAATCATGTTCCGTACCGCCGGTGTGCCGACCAGGATTTCCAGCGCCGCGATGCGTCCGGCGCCATCCTTGCGACGCAGGAGCTGCTGCGAGCAGATCCCCGTGAGGACCTCTGAAAGCGCGAGGCGGACGGCCGGCTGCTGATCGACGGGGAAGGCGTCGGCCACGCGAGCGATCGTCTGGGCGGCGGAGCGTGTGTGGAGCGTCCCCATGACCAGGAGCCCGAGCTCGGCGGCGGTCAGAGCGAGGGAGATCGTCTCGAGATCCCGCATCTCCCCGACGAGCACCACGTCGGGGTCGGCGCGAAGAGCTCCTCTGAGCGCTTCCGCGAAGCTGTTGCTGTGCTCCCCGATCTGGCGCTGGTTGATCAGGCACCCCTTGTTCGAGTGAATGAACTCGAGCGGGTCCTCCAGCGTGAGGATGTGGTAGCTCGACGACCGATTGAGGTGGTCCACCATCGCCGCGAGGGTCGTGGACTTCCCCGAATTGGTGGGACCGGTCACGAGGATCAGCCCGGAGCGCGAATCCAGCATGCGCTGCAGGGTGTCCGGCATACCCAGCTCCTCGAGTGTCGGTACCTCGTGGGGGATCACCCGGAAGGCGGCGGCGAGGCCCGGATGCTTCCGAAAGGCGTGAATCCGGAAGCGGGCGACCCCCTCGATGGTATGTGCGCAGTCCAGCTGCCCGTTGCGCTCGAGCGCCTCGATCTGACTCTCGGCCAGAAGTTCGTAGACCAGAATGCGAACCTCCTCCTCGGTCAGTGCCCGGTGCTCGGCCTCCTGCAACGCCCCGTTGATGCGGAGGACGGGAGAGGTGCCGGCGCTCAGATGCAGATCCGAGGCACCAGCCTCGCGCATGATCTCGAGGAAGGTGTCGATCTTGGGCATGGCGTCCTGCGGCGTGAGAGGGGCCCTGTGGGACGTGTGGTCGGCACACGTCGACGTTGATGAACACCGGCCTCCTATGATCGGCACAGCCACCCACGATCTTCAAGGGCAGGCCTGGTCTCGGGCCGGTTCGTTACACCCGCAGGGTGAGCGGATGCCCGGTAGTCCTCCGTATCCCGGCTACGCGGCGGTGCCGAGGCCGGCAGCGGTCGCGGGAGGGAGAGTACTCCCACATGTTGGACTGGTCCACATCACCGTTCCGACAGCCAGGCGCGTCCGTGTTCACTCCCCGCCGCACATTCCACTTCGATGGACCGGTCTCGCGCCTCCTGATCCCCGCGCTGTTCGCGGTCGTGGGCGTGGGCACGGTCGTGTGGAATCTGCTGAACGCCCCGCCGCAGAGCGGCTGGCAGGCCTACGTTCCGCACGCGGTGGGGGCCTCCTTCGTGATCTTCGGCGTCGGCGCGGTAGCCCGGGAGCTCGAGCGCCGGAAGGACCGCCGGGCGGATCTCCAGGCTCTGGAAGAACATCGCGACGCTCCGTGGCTCGTGCGTCCGGCGTGGCGCACGCGAGAACTGATCGCGACCGAACGGCCCAACCGCTCTCTCCTCCCGCTCGCGATCTTCTGGAATGTCGTGTCGTGGCCGCTCGCGTTCGTGATCCTGAGGGCCGAGTCCGGGTCCGGAGACCCCGGAGTATGGCTGGTGCTGCTCTTCCCGGTGGTCGGACTCGGGCTGCTGGCTCCGATCATTCTGGGGTACCTGCGTCGGCGAAAGTTCGCCCGCACGGTGGTCGCTCTCGATCGAGTACCCATGCGCCTGGGCGAGCCCTGCGTCGGGGTCCTCCGCATCACTGCGCCTCCGGACGCCCGGCCGGAGCGAGGCGTCCTGGTCAAGGCGAGCTGTTACCGGCAGCGCGTCCGCTATGTGCGGGACTCCGACGGGGATCGGAGCCGGAAGATCGAGCGGGATCTCCTCTGGCGGGACGAAAAGCGGTTCGAGGTGCGAGCGGGCTGGGGCGGGCGTGCGATCGAGGTCCCCTTCGCCTTCGATCTCCCATCCGACCCGCCGGCATCCACCCCGCTCGAACTCGCGAACCGTATCCTCTGGGAGCTGTCCGCCGAAGCCGAGGTGCCCGGGCTCGACTTTCGCGCCCGTGTCGAGATCCCGGTATTCCCTCCCGACGCGGACCCGGAGGCTCCCGGACATGTGGAGCCCGCCCCGGACGCGGATGCCTCCGGACGCGTGGAAGCCGGCTCGGGCGCGGAGGCGGCCGGCGGCGTAACTCCCGTCAGCCTCGACGAGCCCGCGGTCGAGTGGGCGTTCGACGAACCTCTCTCCGACGGAATCCGGGTGATCGACGAGCCCGATCTTTTCGAGGTACACTTCACGGCGGCGCGGAAGCGTGGCGCAGCGGTCGTCCTGGGGGTGCTCGGCACGGTGTTCCTGCTCGTGGGGGCGCTGACGACCCCGGGAGCCGTCCTCGTGGGCCTCATCTTCGTCGCCGCCGGAGGCCTTCTGATCTTCGGCAGTTTCCAGCAGGGAACCAACGACACGGTGCTCAGCGTCGAGGGGGGTCGCGTCGCGGTGCGTCACGACGGGATCGGGATGCCGGAAGATGTGGAGATTCCGGTGAGCAGGGTCACCGATGTGGTGGTGCACCTCGGAGGCTCGAGTTCGTCCGACAACGCCACCTTCTCCATCTCACTGCTCGCCCAGCCCGGCGACGGGCTGGAGCATGTCGAGGAGCAGATGGAGAACGTGATGAACCTCATGTCGAGGTTCGGCGTGGGTGACGCCCACCCCGCGATGGACGCGCTGCGGGACGCCGCCGAGCAGCCGAAGATCGCGGTTGCCGACAGCTTCTCCGAGAAGGCGGAGGCCGACTGGCTGGCGTCGAAGATCCGAGAGGCGCTGGCGGGGCGGTCCGGGCGGGGTGGGGGGTGACGGGGTCCGTGTCGCCTCGCGAACACCAGTACGAAACGGGTCGGATGTCCTTGCCGTGCCCGCTGCGCGACCCGTAAGCTTCCAAAGGCGGTCCCTGGGGGGAACGCATGGTCGTGAACGGAGGCGCACACCGTGACTGAGTCACCCTCCGGCGCGGGCAAGTCCGTACCACGGGGCGAGCCCCAGCCGAATCGAACGACGGGCGTGGACTCGAGAGACGCGTTCTTGCTCGACATCCTGTCTCGCTCGGCTGACTTCGTATGTCTGGTCGACGCCGATACCCGATTGGACTGGGTCTCACCGGGGTGGTCCGCACACCTCGGGTGGAGCGAGGATGCGCTTCTGTCCCGCCCCTTCGCCGAGTTCCTGCACCCTGCCGATGCCGGGAAGACCGTTCGGGCGTTGAAGACCAGTCTCGACGGCGAGGACGTCAAGGGGCTGGAGAACAGGTGTCGCACGGCGGATGGCCGCTGGATCAACGTGGAGTGGACGGCCGCGGGGCGTCGTGACGGCGAGGAGGTCGTCTTCGCTATCGGCCGGGACGTCACGGAGCAGCGGAGACGTCAGCAGCTCCTCGAGGAGCGAGCCCGGCTGATGGTCATGACGGAGAATCTCGGGGACATCGGTCACTGGTGGGTCGATCTGCGGACCAGCACATCACGATTCACTCGCGTCGTCTTCGAGATCTACGGGCTCGATCCCGCTGGGCCTGCCCCCTCGATCGACGAGGGGCTCCAATGGTATCACCCGGATGATCGGGATCGGGTGCGCAGCAGGGTCGAGTACCTCATCGAGACGGGCGAACCGTATGAGCTGGCGGCCCGTATCGTTCGCCGGGACGGCAGCATCCGTCACGTGGTAGCGGCCGGTACCGCCGATTTCGAGGATGGGGTGGCCACCGGAATTTTCGGGATCATCCGCGACGTTACCGCGGAGCGAGAACTGGAGAAACGCGTCCGCCATGCGGAGAGAATGGCATCGCTGGGTACGATCTCCGCCGGAGTCGCGCACGAGATCAACAACCCCCTCACATGGGTTCGTGGCAACCTCGAGCTCCTGCTTGGACACCTCGAGGACCTCGCCGACGAGGCGGACGTCGTGGACCGGGGAGAGTTGGTTGAAGCCGCGCGCAGCGCGTTGGAAGGAAGCGCCAGAATCCGCCAGATCGTTCAGGGTCTGAGTGCCTTTTCCAGGGACGAACCACGCCTCGAGGCCGTACAGATCGCCGACGTCGTCGATGCGGCCCTGGCCATGGCGGAAAACGAGATCACGCACCGAGCGCGTCTCGAGATCGACGTGGAGCCGAACCTCGTCGTGCTCGGAAACGAGACGCAGCTCGTCGAGGTTCTGATCAACCTCCTGGTCAATGCAGCTCAGTCGATCGACCAGAGGTCCGGTGTCGAAGGACGTGTACAGCTGGAGGCGAGGCAGACGAACCCGGAGCATGTGACGATCCGGGTCCTCGACAATGGAGTCGGGATACCTGAAGGACTGCAGAGCCACGTCTGGGATCCGTTCTTCACGACGAAACCGGTGGGGCTCGGGACCGGGTTGGGCCTTCCGATCGTGCATGGGCTGGTAACCTCCCATGGTGGATCGATCGACCTCGAGTCCCGGGAGGGGCATGGAACCACGATCACCCTTAGCCTCGTGGCGTCCTCCCGCGACGGCGAGGAGGTCGCCCCGAGAGCGCCCGGGCCGGCCTCGGTGGAGTCCGCGCTGCACGGACCGAGCACGGTCCTGCTCGTGGATGACGAGCCTTCGGTACTCAAACTGCTCGAACGCTGCGTGGGAAGCCACATGAAGGTGATCACCGCCGGTGGTGGGCGGGAGGCGATCGAAGCGCTGAAGACCGAACCGGAGATCGAGCTGGTCTGCTGCGACATCATGATGCCCGAGGTTTCGGGAGTGGAGGTTTTCCACTGGATCGAGCAGAACCGCGCTGATCTACTCCCGAATGTGCTCATGATCACCGGTGGCGTCTTCACCGATGCAGCGCGGCGGTTCATCGCCGAGAGTCAGCCGGAACTCCTGAACAAACCGTTCTCGGTCCGTGATGTCCGGGATCGTCTTTCTCGGCTGCTCCAGCCCGATGGCCCACACGAAGCCTAGCGCAAGGCTTGCGAACGTCCCGGCGCGTTCGAGCTCCGCTGCAGCCGCTCCGACGTCGCCGCTCCTCCTCGGCACCCCCGACCTGCGTGCTCAGGTGATCGGCCGTGTCCTCTTCTTCAGGACGAAGAATCCCTCCTGCATGCTGGTGACGATGATCGCGCCGCTTTCGAAGAAGGGGTAGGTGCTCCACGCGCCGCCGAAGCCCGCGCCGGTCCCATACGGCGCCGTGTCGAACTTCCCGACCTCAACCGGATTCAGCGGATCCGAGGTGTCGAGGATGTGCAGCCCGTACTTGTAGTTGGCCTGGTAGGTGAAGTCGCCCTTCACGTAGAGGTTGTGGGCGCTGGCGGGATCCGAACCCATGAACTCCTCGGCGAGAAGCGGATCCTCGAGGTCCGTCACATCCCAGATGAGCGTACGCGTGGTCGGGACGTTCCCGGCGATCACGTCGCTCTCGTCGTTCATGATGAAGTAGCGCTGATCGTCGGTCAGCCACCCCTGATGCATGTACGCGGGATTCGGGTGAGTGGCGGTGGACAGCGTGACCGCGTTCGACTTGTCCGTCACGTCCGAGATCTGGAAACGGTCGCCCGACATCCGCAGGCAGATCTCACGGCCCGCGTAGTCCTCGTCCGGACCCCGATAGACCACGCACTGCGCGTCGTGGCTGCCCCCCTCGTCGGAGCACCCGACGAAGGTCGGGTCGAGCGGGTCGTCGATGTCCACCATGTGGAGCCCCTGGCAGCCGCGGCTGGTGAGGTATGCGAACCCGGTCTCCTCATTGATGATGACGTTGTGCGTGCTCTCCACGACGTTGCCGCCGTCGCCCCGGTAGAGCAGGTCCGGTTCGAACATCACCGGCGGGTCCTCGACGTCCCGGAGCCTCGTCAGATCGAAGACCTGCATGCCATGCGCCCCCGCGCCGTCGGCGACGATGAAGGCGTGATCCTTGTACGTCTTGATGTCGCGCCACAGCTGCGAGCGGGGCGTCTCGGGCGTCTTCGGAAGGTCGCCCACCAGGATGGGCTGCGCGGGGTCGGTGATGTCGATGAAGGAGGTGCCGTCGTTGCGGCCGACGAGGGCGTACTCACGCCCGGTCTCGGCGTCGGTCCACCCCCAGTTGTCGTTGGCCCGGACACCGCGAGCGCGCTCGGGCGTCGTCAGCATCGAGCCCGGGATGTAGGCGTAGAGTTCGATGTCGTCGCAGTCGAACTGCTCCACGGAGCCCTCTGCGCACTGGCGCTCCTCGCCGGTCACCGACGCCATCGCGTCGGGCGGGCTCAGGAGCAGCCCGGTCGGCTGCCACCCTTCGTCGCCGACCCGCTCGTACACGAAGACGCCTCCCGCCTGGTGGTCGAGGCCGGAGGCCGTGACGGCCACGACGTCCCCGTCGGACGCGATGCGGTGGCCGAAGGAGTCCTCCGTGTTCGTCTCCTCCTCGGTGTAGCGGATGATGCGGACGGCGGCGTTCGGGGTGGCGTCGGAGAAGGCGATGGTCATCCCGGTCTCGATGCCGCGATCGACGGGGGCGCCGATCCAGATGCCGCCGCCGGCGATCGCGACGGCGTTGCCGAAGAGGTCGCCCTCCTCCGGTTCGGGCGCTTCGATGCGGGTCGGGGCGGCCCAGGGGCTGCCGGCTTCGGCGATCTCGTACATGTACGCTGCACCCGCGCCGCCATTCGCCCTCGGCGCGCCGACGAGCACGCGGTCGTCCTGGATCGTGATGGCGGAGCCGAACGACGCGTTCGCCTCGGTCTCCACCGGGAGCTCGCCGGCCGCCCGCCACATGCCGTCCTGCAGGCGGTACTCGAAGACCTGGCCCGCGGCCTCGGCTGCGTCGACCTCGGCGAAGGGTGCGCCCACCAGCGCCCGATCTCCGCTCATGACGATCGTCGCCCCGAATGCGTCGCCGCTCGCGGACGCCGGCGCCTGGAAGGTCTGCGCCTCGGACCAGCTGCCGTCCGCGCCCCGACGATAGGCGTAGACCATCCCGGCCGGAGTGCCGTCGTCGCTGCCGGCGCGAAGCGCGAGCCGGCTCAGCTCCGTCTGCATGCCGGTCTGGCCAACCAGCAGCCAGTCGCCCGCGGCCGCCATGGCGATTCCGAAGTCGACGCCGCAGAAGCCGTTGTAGTTGCAGCGGGGGTCGAGCGTCTGGAGCTCCCCGGTGTCGAGGGTGGAGGCGTGGGCCCAGCCCTCGTCCTCCCGCTCGAAGGCGTCGATGCGACCGTCGCGGCTCGCCACGAAGAGCGTGGTGCCGTTCGAGGCGATCAGCGCTCCGAAGCCGTCCGCCCGCTCCGCATCCGGCGCCCTCAGCTGACCCGTCTCCACCCAGTCGTCGCCCTGCTTCCGATACAGGTAGACGGTACCGGGGCGGAAGCTGTTGTTCGGCTCGCCGACGATCATCTCGTCGCCGTCCACCAGGACCGCGTTGCCGAAGGAGCCGGACTGTGCAGAAGTGGGCGTGGCGAGCACGCCGAGGAGGAGGAACGAGAGGGCGAGATGAACGAGGCGGACCATGGGGTCTCCGGACGAAGGCGGCGTCGTGGGGCGTGCGGACGTGTCGACGCCCGCGCCAGACTAGCCTACGGGAGGTGGACACCGCCCGCCAGATTCGCCGCCGGACGAGGCGCCGGACGAGGCGCCGGACGAGGCGCCGGACGAGGCGCCGGGGCTACCTCCAGGCCCGAACCAGTCGTTCGGTCGTTCCGAGCCCATTCGAGAACTCGAGCTCGACCTCGTCGGAGGCGGGAGTGACCCGCACGCTACCCGAGCGCCCGAGCGACAGGACCTCGCCCGTGGAGGCGTCCCGCACGACCACCATGGGGAACTCGACGGGGTTCCATACGACCTCGGCCACGGAGGCTCCGACCCGGCCGACCGCGGCGGGGGCGATACCCGGGGCGCGGGCGGGGCCCACGCTGGCCGTTCGCACTGCGGCGGTGGGCAGAAATGCGGACGACAGCCGAATGTCGGCGAGCATGCCGCGGTCGAAGGAGTTGAAGGGGATGACGAAGGCGAAGTGTCCTTCGTCGCCGTCGCCGTCCGCCACCGGGATCGGATCGAAGGCGTACGAAAAGAGTTGGGAGCCGTCCGCACCGCGTCCCTCGATGGAGTACGCACCACCCGATGGGATCGACGGCGCCGCGTCTACCTCGAGGGCCGGCTCGAGAATGAGTTCATCCCCCTCGATCCGGCCCCACACGAGGAGACCGGGCTCCTCGGCGGAGGCCGCCGCCGGCTCCATCCCGAAGGATGGGGCACCGCCCACGGAGGGCGAGGGCGCCACCTCGTCGATGAGGCTTTCGAACACGTAGTCGCTGATCCAGTCCGGGTTGCAGTAGGTCATGAAGTCGTGGTGGGTGTCCGGCGACTTGGGCGTCAGCGTGGGGACGTCGAGCCCCCAGTGGCCGATGCGTCCGCCGGCGTGGGGGTAGCCGGGGTCCGCGCCGCCGGCTCCGCATCCGGGCGAGTGTGATCGCCCGAGGTTGTGGCCCCATTCGTGCGCGGCGACACCGCCGGCGCTCCCGGACTTGTCCCAGCCGATCGCGACCGGCCATCCGACGTAACCCATTCCCGCGATCCCGCTCCCGTACGTCACCTCGAGCACTCCGTAGTAGAAGCGCGAGCTTCCCTCGAGGGTCCGGAGGGAGTTCAACTCGCTCAGGACTGCGCTCCACGTGGAGCCTTCGCCCGACTCCACCGCAGCAAGGTCCGTCGAGTACTCCGCGCGGATCTCCGCATCGGCGTCGGCGAACGGAAGCATCTCCAGCGTCTCTTCGAGGAAGTTGCCCGAGTTCCCGGCGGTGACGTCGCCCACCGTTCCGTTCGTCGTCTGCCGGACGGGGACGAAGGTCACGGCGAAACTCGGCGTGTCGCGCACGTCGAGGGTCTCGACCACACCGCCGCCGGGCCAGGCGTTGTCGGTCTCCAGCGACTCCGGGACCTCGTTTGCGGGGTCCACGACCACTTCGACCTCGAGTCCGGGCTGGATGAGCGCGCCCGGCACGAGCACGTTCCACGACGAGCCGAGCGACCCCTCGTTCACCACCTGGGGCACCGAGGCCCCCGGTGCCGAGATCGTTTCGGAGTGGGCGAGCCCCCCACCGAGGTAGAAGTCCACCCGCACGTCCGGGGCGAAGGAATTGGTCTCGCTGGCGAGAACGAACACACGCAGATAGCCGTCGACGTCGGCCACGAGCGGCACATCTCCGGCGAGGCGCTGGATCCGCTGGTTGATGTAGACTCCGCCGATCGAGAGGTTGGGCCCGGTCGGCGGTGGGGTCTCGGTGGTCGCGGCACTCTCGTTCGACCAGCCCGAGCAGCCTCCCGCATTGCACGCCCGGATCCGGTAGTGCCAGGTCTCGCCCCCGGACAGTCCGGTGTCGGTGTGACTTTCGGACCCGGGGGAGAGGGTGGTCAGGAGTCCCCAGGAGCTTGCGTCGGGGCTCCGATGGAGGTCGAAGAGCGTCTCGTCGTCCGACTCGTCGCTCCAGCCGAGGTCGATCGAGGTCTCTCCCGCCGGCGTGGCGACGAGCGAGGTCGGCGCAGTCGGGGGATCCACGTCGGTCGTCGCGGACGCCGGATCGGACCACGCCGAGCAGCTGTCGGCGTGGCACGCGCGGACCCGGTAGTGTCGCGTGGTACCCGGTGCGAGTCCCGTGTGGCTGTAGGTCTCCGATCCGGCCGGCAGCGAGGCGAGAGCCGACCACGAGGCTCCATCCGGGCCCGACTCGACGTCGAAGCCGTTTTCGTTGGTCGAGGCGTCGACCCAGGTCAGGTCGATGACGTCCTCCCCGTCGGCCACGGCTGCGAGGCTCGTGGGCGCGAGGGGCGGCACTTCGGCCGTCGTGCCGGTCTCCTCGGCCGTCCACGCGGAACACCCGGCTCCGTTACAGGCGCGCACTCGGTACCGGTATTCGGTCGTGGGCAGCAGCCCCGAATCGTCCCACTGCGTCGCGTCGGCGGCCGCGGTACCGACCCCAGCCCACGTATCGCCGGCGTCCTCACGCCGCTCGATCTCGAAGGTGTCCTCGTTGTCGGAGGCATCGGTCCAGGTGAGGCGAAGACTCGTGGCGCCCGTGACCACCACCGCCGGCCCGGTCGGGGGGGAGGGCGGAACGTCGTCCGTGGTCGCGCTGGCGCCCGCGGAAAAGCCCGAGCATCCTACGTCGTTGCACGCGCGAATGCGGTACTCGTAGGTCGTGGCCGGGCTCAGACCCTCGTCGTCGAGCAGGGTCGCGTCGGCCCCCGGGGAGGAGGTCGCGGCCCAGGTGCCGGCGGGTGCGCCATCGGCCTCGGTAGACGCCGCGACACGGCGCTCGACGTCGAAGCGCGTTTCGTTGTCGGATGCGTCCGTCCAGGTGGCGCGGATACTCGTCGGACCGGTCGAGGCGGCCGCGAGACCAGTCGGTGGGGCGGGGGGAACGTCGGCTGTCGTAGCCTCGGCCTCGTTCGATGGAGTGGAGCACCCTGCGGCGCTGCAGGCCAAGACCCGGTAGCTCCAGGTCGTGGCCGGATCCAGCCCGGTGTCGGAGAAGGAGGTCACCCCCTCGGCGACACTGCCGAGCACACCCCACTCCCCCCCGACCGGCCGGCGCTCGACGTCGAAGCGCTCTTCGTCGTCGGAGGCATCGTTCCAGACCAGGCCGACGGCGTCGGAGCCCGAAGCCGTCGCGACCAGACTCCCCGGAGCGAGCGGAGGTTGCGGGATCTCGGTCCCGTCGAAGGCGACGTTCACGGTCTCGGGCCCCTCGGGCCGGACGGTGACGACCGGGGTGGGGAAATCGTGGAGCTCGGGATCGTACCCCTCGAGGCGGACCTCCCACGTGCCCCGGCGCAGACTCCCGAATGCCACGCGGCCGTCGGCGTCGGTCACGCCGGAGGTGGAGGCGGAGGACGGCGCAGGCCCCACGAGCGTCAGAGTCGCGGCCTCGAAGCCCACGCCGTCGACCTGTACGGTCACGGCGATGGATGCGTCCCGCTTCCACACGCCGTTGAAGCCGAGTGTCGCCGACGGTCGGGCGCGGGTGATCTCGACCGTGCCGGCGGCCTCCGAGAAGTCGGCGTCGGCCGGGAGTCCCCCGACGGATACGCCATAGATGCCCTCGTCGAGTCCGTCGAACCGGAACCCGCCGACGTCGTCGGTCGTGGCGGCTCGCGCGATCGGGCCGGTGAGCGAGATCGCGACGCCCTGAATCCCCGTTCCTTCCACCTGTACCGAGCCCGAGAGCGACCCCTGCACAGGCGGTTCGACCGGCGGCGTGGGCGAGCTGTCCGAGCCACAGGAGCCCAGGGCGAGCAGCGAGGCGGCACCGAGGAGTCCGACAAGGCGGCGGCCTGGGATCATGAGCGGGGGCGCGAAGAAGATGGAACGACGGGGTGAACGCTCCACCTGCAGCAAGCTTCAGGCCGTGGACAGAAGCGTCGCCCGTGCCCGCGTATCGCCCTGTGGCGCAGCCGGTTGCGGAGAGGCACCGGCCGACCGTACGGGGTCGGGTGGATCCGCACATCGGAAAGAACGTCCGCAGTTGCGCACACTTTGCGCGCCGAATCCCCACGCGGCCGAGTCGATTTCCCGCGCGAGCGAGCCGGGTCGGCATCGTGCGCCGCGTCCAGTGTTGCCGGGCGCCCCCGCTCGACGTCACTTGCCAGAGCCCCGGCACCTCGGTCGGGGAGGTCGACACCCCGCATCCCGAACAGGAGCACCCCGATGGCGAACGACACCCCCCTTCAGGACCAGGTAGCGATCGTGACCGGGGCGTCGAGCGGGATCGGGACCGCGGTGGCGCGGGCCCTTGCGGGGGCGGGTGCCACTGTCGTTCTCGCCGCGCGGCGGCTCGACCGGCTGGAGCGGCTCGCCGAAAAGATCGAAGCGGACGGCGGCAGCGCACACGTCCAGGTCACCGATGTGACCCGTCGGGACGAGGTGGAGTCCCTCGCGGCCGGGGCACTCGACGGCCATGGGCGCATAGACATCCTCGTGAACAATGCGGGCGTGATGCCCCTCTCACCCCTCGAGAGCCTCCGGGTCGAGGACTGGGATCGGATGATCGACGTGAACTTTCGAGGTGTACTCCACGGGTTCGCGGCGGTGCTTCCGACGATGCTGGACCAGGGGCGTGGGCACATCGTCAACATCGGGTCGGTGGCGGGACGGCGGCCCTTCCCGGGCGGGACCGTATATGCGGCTACGAAATTCGCCGTGCGCGCGCTCACCGCGGGTATCCAGCTCGAGCTCTCCGCCGAACGTGGGATCCGCGTCACGGACGTCCAGCCCGGGATCGTGGACACGGAGCTCATGGACCACATCCCCGACGCCTCGGTCCGGGAGCGCTTCGAGACCGGGTGGGCCGAGCGTCGGAAGCTCCAGCCGGACGACGTGGCCAACGCGGTCCTGTTCGCCGCGACCGCACCCGAGCACGTGAATATCAACGAGATCCTGGTGCGCCCCACGGACCAGACGACCTGACCAGAGCCCGGCCGCCGCTCGGGGGCGGGATCTCGCTTGCCCGCTGGACTGTCGATCGACGACATTCGGCGATTCATGGTGAAGCTCGCGGCTTCCCGCGGTTCTCCCGGGTAAGGCTCTCGGTGCCGGTAGACTGTTCACCCCTTCCGCGAGAGGCCAGACGCCCATGACCCGTACGCTTCGGCCCCCGCTCGTCGCGCGCTCTCCCTCCACGCCCTTTCTCGTGAGCGTGTTCGTCTTCCTGTTGTCGGGGCTCCTTGCAGGGATGGCCCTCGACGTGGTGCCGGCGTTGCCAGAGCGGGTCGGGCACCGGAGGCTCACCCCACTTCTGGCCGGCGTGCTCGGGCTCGGGGTGTGGATGGGACGGCCGACGGAGAGGGGAGGGAGCGCAGCAGGGAGGGGGACGTGAGCGGTCGCGGATGGACCGCCGTTGCTCTCCTGACGGGTGCGGGTGCGCTCGCCATCATGCTCCTCGGGAGATCCGGTGCACCGGCGCCCGAGCCCTCCACGGGTGCTTCGGAGGCGGCCCCGCCTTCGCCGGTCGCCGGCCCGGCCCGGGCGAGCGAAGCGGCGCGGTCTCTCGAGCGTGCGGCCGGTGAGTCGGCGCGGGGTGAAACCGGGGTCGGGGTCGAGCGGCAGGTGGGCGAGGAGCTTCGATGTCGGTGCGCTCCCCTCGATCTGGCTGCGTACTGGGCCATGGCGGACGAGGTGGCGATCGCCCGGCTCGCCACCTTCGACGAGACCGACGGGGGCCGCGTCCGCGTCTTCCGGATGGTGCTCGAGACCCCGCCCTGGAAGACGGGCCGTCCGTCCGGGGCCGGTGCGGTCGCCGCGGGCGACACGGTCGAGTACAGGACGGCCGTGTCGACCGCCACGTGCGGCGTCCAGCCGGAACTCGGCGCAGTCTACGCGGTCTTCGGGCGGCGCTCGGGAGACGATTCGACGCTCGTCCTCGATACCTGTTCGGGCACGCGAGTGCACCGGGGTGCGGACGGGCTGGTCGAGGAGGGTGCATTCCAGGACGTCCCGGGTCGGTTCCTGGTCCGTCGGTTCGACGCCCTCGGAGGCCTCGAGGCGCTCCAGGGCGTCCCACCCATGCCCGACCCGACCGATCCCGCCGCCGACGTTCTGCGGGGCCTGCTGGACCTCGAGCCGCTCGCCCATGGTGGGGTCGTCCGCGTGTTCGAGCGACCCGACCGATCCTCGGCGATCCTCGCCACGCTCGACGACCTCGACCAGGTCGTGAAGAGGGAGGTAGGCTACGAAGTGACTGCTGCGGTCGTGTTCGGGCGCCTCGAGGGCTGGTCCCGTATCCGCCTGACCGATGGCCGATCGGGTTGGATCGCACCGGACGAGGCGGGCACATGGTTTCCCTATGCGAACCTTCCGATCCGCCGGCTGGCGTACCTCACGCCGATCTGGTCGGGCTACGTGTGGCCGGGTCCGGGCGCCGGGATTCCCGCACGTGTCGGGTGGGTGGTCGAAGGCGAAGAGGAACAGCCCGTCGAGGTGCTCGAATCACGCGTGATCGGGGGACATGTCTGGTTCCGGATTTCGATCCCGGGCGGGTCGCCATGCGACGGGGCGGGGGAGGCGCCACCCGTCGCCGGGGGCTGGGTGCCGGGCTACGGGACCGGGCCCGACGGTGCGAGCATCCAGCCCGCGATCTGGTACTGGTCGCGCGGCTGCTGACCCGTGGCGGCGTCCTCCGGCCCCCCGGGCCGGCACGCCCGGGTTCCGGAGTGTCCCGGCGGGCGAACCCCTCGCTACCTCGGCTCCGGCGGGATCGATTCACGTCATGGGTGATCAGGCATTCGCCCCGGTAGTACCTCCGTGGCGGACCTCGCGCGCACGGCGCCGGGCGCCGGGCGGGCAGCGGAGGTGCCGGGCCCGTAGCGAGCAGATCGCGCACACGGGATCGCGTACACGGTTGTCGCGGCACCGACGGACCGGTACGATCGGCACTGGGGGATTCCGCCTCCGACCCGGGCCGGAGCCTCCGACCCACACGCCAGGCCAGATACGGACTCCAGCCATGCCATATTCGTCGATCGCCCGCCGCCTCCTGTTGTCCTGCTTCCTTGTCGGGTGCGCCGGATGCGCGTACGACGATTCCGAGGGGGCGCCGCCCATCGAGGACGCCGTCACGACGGCGATTCCGGGACTGCTCACGGCCCCCGACGCGCCCCGCCCGGCCGACGGCATGCTCTTCTCGATCACCGGACTGGAGGGTCCCGAAGCGGTGAAGTACGACTACGAGCAGGACGTCTATTTCATCAGCAACTTCGGTCCGAACGAGACCGATGGCGCGAACGACGGCTACATCGCCAGGGCCTCCGCCCTGACCGGGGAGATCGTCGATGGACACTTCATGACGGGCCCCGACGACGCCCCCCTTCAGGAGCCGCGTGGGATGGCCCTGAGTGCGGACGAACTCTGGGTCGTCGACGCGACCGGGGTCCATGCGTTCGACCGCACCACCGGCGACCACCTCCGATTCATCGACCTCTCCGACCTCGACGTCGGATTTCTGAACGACATCGCATTCGGACCCGATGGAACCGCCTACGTCACCGATATGGGCAACGATCGGGTCCTCCGCGTGACCGCGGAGGGGGGTGCCGTGGCCGTGCAGGGAGAGAATGTCGGGAATCCGAACGGGATCACACTCGACGAATCGACCGGCGAGATGGTCGTGGTGACCTGGGGAACCGACGCACCGCCCTTCCGCCGATGGGACCCCGCGACCGGAGAGCTCTCGATGGGCGAGACCACACCCGGGGGGCGGTACGACGGGGTCGAGTTCGTCGGGTCGCAAGTCGTTGTGGCGAGTCAGGTCGATCAGGCGATTCATCTCGTGACGGGAGACCGAGGCGTCCCGATCCAGTCGACCGAGGGCCGCCCGGCGGACATCGCGGCCGACCTGCGTCGACTGCGCGTCGCGGTCCCCTACATCGCACTGGACAGGGTGGATGTCTTCTCGCTCGTGGACGGGCGCTGATCCCCACCCCGCTCCTGGCTCGAGCGACCGGAGGCGACGCTGGCCCGCGGTCGATGGCTGGACCTCCCTCGGCATTGGGGAGGTCGTGGGCCGAGCAGCATGTGAGACAGTGCGACGCCGCACGGTGACATCGGGCCCTGGTGTGCACGGGTCCCGACCGTGACAGCTGTTCCTCCCCTCCTCGCCGCGCACGTCGCCGTGCTCCTCTTCGGAGCCGCGGGGCTGTTCGGCAAGTGGATCGATCTCCCCCCGACGGTTCTCGTCCTCGGACGGGTCGTGTTCGCCGCGATCACGTTGGGGGCGGGCATGGCGCTCTGGCGCGGCGGTCGAGAGACCGCCCGCGAGGGCACGACACCGATCGATCGTCGGCGCGACGCCGGCTCCGACGCGGCGCGGCGTCTGGACGGTTTCGCCCTCCCGGTGCTGGGCCTGCTTCTCGCCGCGCACTGGGTGAGCTTCTTCCATGCCATCCAGGTGAGCAGCGTGGCGGTCGGGCTTCTGACCTTCGCCACCTTCCCGATCTTCACGGCCCTCCTCGAGCCCCTTCTCCCCGGCGAGCGGTTCGACACGGCCACTCTTGTCGCCGCCGCCGTGACGGGTCTCGGCGTCGCGCTGGTGATTCCCGCGCCGGAGCCGGCGGACCCCGTCGTGCGGGGCGCCTTCTGGGGCGTCGTGTCGGGTCTCACATTCGCCCTTCTCGCGTTGCTGAACCGATCCCTGGTGCGGCGGAGAGGCGCGCTGGACCTGGCGTTCAGACAGGACCTCTGGGCAGCCCTCTTCCTCATTCCCTTCGCGATCGACGCACCTCGCGGGCCCACGGCCGCGGAGTGGGGACTTCTCATCGTCCTCGGAGTGGTCTTCACGGCGGGCGCCCATGCGCTCTTCATTCATGCGCTCTCCGGAGTCAGGGCTGGTCGGGCGGCGGTGATCGCCTCGCTGGAGCCACTCTACGGAGTGATCCTGGCGGCTCTGCTTCTGGGTGAGCGGCCATCCTCCCGGGTTCTAGCAGGCGGGGCGCTGATCCTCGCGGCAGCGGTGTGGGTCAGCCGGCGGGCCCACGGGGGCAAGGCACGGGCGGCGCCGTGATCTCGGAGGTGCGTGACCGGGCGGTACATCGGCTCAGCCGCTGACGAGTCGCGGACACGACGTATGCGTCGACCTCCGAGGGCCCAGCCGGATCCGGCGGCGAGGTCGACTCGGACCGCGGCAGCCCCTGCCGTATCCCGGTTCAGTGGGGAGAGTGCGATGAAGAGCGTGCGCTCCGGGTCCTCCACCTCGATCGGCTGCTCCGCCCACACCACCACCCGGGGCCAGGAGTCGGGTGGTCGGGTCGAAACGACGGCTTGCCGCGAGCGACAAGGGCGTCACCTCGCTTCGCCGATTCTCGGATCGGCACCGACGCGAGCCTCGGTACCGATCGACAGCTGCGGATGGTATCGTGAAGCTCCGGACCCACGACCCCACCCACGAGCTTTCGCCATGGTATCCGAGATCTTCGATCCCTCCGCCTGGAACGAGGTCCCCGGCTTCGAAGAGCTGACGGACGTCACCTGCCATCGCTCCATCGACGAGCGCACCGTGCGGATCGCGATCGATCGTCCCGAGTGCCGAAACGCCTTCCGTCCGCGGACGGTCGACGAGCTGCATCGGACGTTGGAGTACGCCCGCACCTCGTCGAAGGTCGGGTGCGTCCTTCTGACGGGGAACGGTCCGTCGGAGAGGGATGGAGGATGGGCGTTCTCCTCCGGTGGCGATCAGCGGATACGGGGGGCGGACGGCTACCAGTACGAGGGCGCCGAGGGCGAGGCCGATCCGGCCCGGCTCGGGCGCCTGCACATCCTCGAGGTGCAGCGGCTCATCCGGTTCATGCCGAAGGTCGTGATCGCGGTGGTGCCGGGATGGGCGGTCGGCGGGGGCCACAGCCTGCACGTCGTCTGCGACCTTACCCTCGCGAGCCGGGAGCACGCCCGGTTCAAGCAGACGGACCCCGACGTCGCGAGCTTCGACAGCGGATACGGGTCGGCGTATCTGGCCCGGATGGTCGGTCAGAAGCGCGCTCGTGAGATCTTCTTCCTCGGCTTCGACTATACCGCGGACGAGGCGCTGGCGATGGGGATGGTCAACGCCTCGATCCCGCACGCGGAGCTCGAGGCGACCGCCCTCGAGTGGGCCGCTACGATCAATTCCAAGAGCCCGACCGCGATGCGGATGCTCAAGTACGGGTTCAACCTCGCGGACGACGGTCTGGTGGGGCAGCAGCTGTTCGCGGGAGAAGCGACACGCCTCGCGTACGGCACGGACGAGGCGCGGGAGGGGCGGGACGCCTTCGTGGAGAAGCGCGAAAAGGACTTCTCTGACTTCCCCTGGCACTACTGATCGCGGGCTGGTGGGGGCGGAGCGGCCGACACCGGGGGCCGAGCGCTCGCCGCAGGGCCCCGGCGAGGGAGGGGAGTCGCGTCAGCGGGCGAGCCGCGCGGCGTACCAGGCGACCCACCGATTCGATCCCCCGAAAAGTCGCGTCCAGAGGTAGATTGACTTCACCTCCTTTCGCGTGATCTTCGTCTCCTCCTCGAACACCCTCGGATTCTTCCGGCTGATCGCGAGAGTCCGGACCGCGAAGAGGTAGGGAAGGAGGCAGAAGAGCCGGATGCCTCGTTCCCTGCGAGGGATCACGGAGATGTAGTCCTGTGCGGCGGCGAGATGCGCCTCCGCCTTCGGGACCAGCCGGTCGAGGATCTCGATCTCCATCGCCCGCGTGCGGCGCCCCTCCTCGAAGAGCTGACCGGGAAGCATCCGCCCGGGGACGTACTCGTCGGGAACGAACACCCACCCCCGCTCCCAGTCCGAGTGGAGGCCCCGGATGACGTTCACCGTCTGGAGCGCCAGGCCGAATTCCCGGCCCAGGGTCATCATGTCGTCGCGGCGCCCTTCCACCTCCGGGATCCGGTCGGCGAACAGCTCGGTGAGCAACCAGCCGACGCGACCTGCCACCTCGTGCATGTAATCGTCGAGCGCCGCTTCGTCCGGAATGTCCGGTCCACGCGCGGCCCACCGAGCCATACCCTCGGTCGAGTCGGTCACGTGGCGGCCGATGATGTCCCGTGCGACCGGACGCATCCCACGGAAGCCCTCGAGCACCCGACGGACGTTCCGCGCCACGAGGGCGTCCGGGGTCTGGTCGGGAACCTGGAGAAGAATCGACTCGAGATCCTCCACCGGCTCCTCCTCCCGGAGGACCCTGACCCAGGTCTCGAGCAGCGGGACCTTGCGGTCTGCCGGCATCGATTCGTTGTCCTCGAGGTAGTCCGACACCCTCAGCAGCAGGTAGGCGACCTCGATCTCGGACCTGAGAGGTTCGGGCAGGAGATCGATCCCGATCGCGAAGGTGCGGCTCGCGGCGTGGAGGAGCTCGTTCAGCGTGGGGCCGTCGGCCCCTGCGTGGTGCGTGGTCGGCATGGTGCCGGAAGGTAGCATCGGCGGGGATGCTTGTCAGAGGCCTCCGGGCGGTCGCGTGCTGACGCGACAACGCTGGCCGCGGGTGGACGGGGGCGTTGACGATTGGGCCGGCCGACATGACATTACAGGCTGGTTGTTAGCACTCGACCCGAGAGAGTGCTAACGCGAGAAAACCTCGGGTAACTCGCACCATCAATGGAGGCAGAAGGCAATGTCGTCTGCTGCAGAGAAGATTCGCCCGCTCGCGGACCGCGTCGTCGTCAAGGCGCTGGACGAGAGCGAGCAGATGCGGGGTGGTCTGTACATCCCCGATACCGCAAAAGAAAAGCCTCAGCAGGGTGAGATCGTCGCCGTCGGCCCGGGCAAGCTGTCCGAGCAGGGCGAGCGTCTCGAGCCGGAGGTTTCCGTCGGTGACACCGTCCTGTACGGCAAGTACAGCGGAACCGACGTGACCGTCGACGGGGAAGAGTTCCTGATCCTCCGCGAAGCCGATGTGCTCGCGGTCATCGGGTAACTCGATCCACCTCACGCTTCAGAGCTCACGTACTTCAGCACAACGCTGACAGGAGATAAGAATGGCAAAGGATCTCGATTTCGATATCGAGGCCCGCACCCGGCTGAAGGCCGGTGTGGACAAACTCGCTCGAGCGGTGAAGGTCACCCTCGGGCCGAAGGGCCGTAATGTAGTACTCGATCGCAAGTTCGGTTCTCCCACGGTCACCAAGGATGGTGTCTCCGTGGCCAAGGAGATCGAGCTGGAGGATGCAGTCGAGAACATGGGCGCGCAGATGGTGAAGGAGGTCGCGACCAAGACCTCCGACAACGCCGGTGACGGCACCACCACCGCGACCGTGCTCGCGCAGGCGATCTTCGGCGAAGGCCTCAAGAATGTCACGGCCGGCGCGAATCCGATGGGCATCAAGCGGGGCATCGACGCCGCCGTGGACCGGGTCGTCGAGGAGCTGCAGAGCCTCTCGCAGGAGACCTCGGGCAAGAAGGAGATCGCCCAGGTCGGTGCCATCTCGGCCAACAACGATCCGGAGATCGGCAACCTCATCGCCGACGCGATGGACAAGGTCGGGAAGGACGGCGTGATCACGGTCGAAGAGGCCCGTGGACTCGAGACCACGCTCGACACCGTCGAGGGCATGCAGTTCGATCGTGGGTACCTCTCGCCGTACTTCGTGACGGACACGGAGCGGATGGAGTCGATGCTCGAGGATCCGATGATCCTCATTCACGACAAGAAGATCTCCTCGATGAAGGACCTCCTCCCGGTGCTCGAGAAGGTGGCCCAGACGGGCAAGCCCCTCGTGATCATCGCCGAGGACATCGAGGGCGAGGCGCTCGCCACGCTCGTGGTGAACAAGCTCCGTGGGACGCTGAAGGTCGCGGCCGTCAAGGCGCCGGGCTTCGGGGATCGTCGGAAGGCGATGCTTCAGGACATCGCGGTCCTCACGGGCGGCCAGGTCATCTCGGAAGAGGTGGGCTTCAAGCTCGAGAACGCGGTTCTGAGCGACCTCGGTACCGCGAAGCGTGTCACGATCGACAAGGACAACACGACGATCGTCGACGGTGCGGGTGAGAAGGACAAGATCAAGGGTCGGATCGACGAGATTCGGGTCGCGATCGACAAGTCGACCTCGGACTACGACCGCGAGAAGCTCCAGGAGCGGCTCGCGAAGCTCGCCGGTGGTGTCGCCGTCATCAATGTCGGAGCCGCGACCGAGACCGAGATGAAGGAGAAGAAGGCTCGGGTCGAGGACGCGCTTCACGCCACGCGTGCGGCCGTCGAAGAGGGTATCGTGCCCGGCGGTGGTGTGGCGCTTCTGCGCGCACAGACCGCGCTCGAGGGCTTCACGGTCGAGCGTGCCGACGAGCAGGTCGGCGTGGACATCCTGCGCCGCGCGCTCGAGGCTCCGATTCGCCAGATCGCCACGAACGCCGGCGTCGAGGGATCGATCGTCGTGCAGAACGTGCGGGACGCGAAGAAGGGCACGCATGGCTACAATGCACTGACCGATGAGTATGAAGATCTGGTTGCGGCCGGTGTCATCGACCCGACCAAGGTCGTGCGCACCGCGCTTCAGAATGCCGCGTCGATCGCCGGCCTGCTCCTCACGACCGAAGCGGTCGTCGTGGACAAGCCGGAAGAAAATGACGGTGGCGGCGGTGGCGGCATGCCCGGCGGCATGGGCGGCGGCATGGGCGGAATGTATTGACCCGTCCCACCGACGCATGGGCGCGCCCATGATCGGGTGCGTCGACCGGGGACATCCCCGGTGAGAGCACGAAGAGCGGTCCGGTCCCCTCGGGGGCCGGGCCGTTTTTCGTTGGGGACCGTCGCTCGCGGACGCGCGCCTCGCCGGCGTGTTGGTCGCGAGCCTCACCGTGTTACCTTCCGAATCACGAGGCCGGCCCGCACGTAGGTGGGGTGGTCGACGACCCGAAGCACCGATCCCAATGTCCGACATGATTCGCATCACGCTGCCCGACGGGAGCGTGAAGGAGATGCCCGCGGGGTCCACCGCGGGCGACGTCGCCGCGTCCATCGGCCCCGGCCTGGCGAAGGCCGCGGTCGCGGCCGTGGTGAAGGGCGAGACCATCGACCTGATGCGCCCCCTCGAGGACGGCACGGAGCTGACGATCCTCACCGAGCGGGACGAGGCTGCGCTGCCGGTTCTCCGGCATTCTGCGGCCCACATCCTGGCCACCGCGGTGCGTGAGCTGCGCCCCGAGGCGGCCATCGGATTCGGGCCGGCCATCGACGAGGGTTTCTACTACGACTTCGACGTCGACGAGCCCTTCACGCCGGACGACCTCGAGCGCTTCGAGAAGGTGATGGACGAGGTGATCGAGGCGGATCAGCCGTTCGAGCGTCGGGTCGTGTCCACCGTCGAGGCCCGGGAGCTGTTCTCCGACGACCCGCTCAAGCTCGAGCGGCTCGAGGAGTTCGACGAGAACGAGGTGATCACGGTTTACGAGAACGGCCCCTTCCTCGATCTCTGCCGTGGGCCGCACGTCCCGAGCACGGGTCGGCTGAAGAACTTCCGCCTGCTTTCGACGGCGGGCGCCTACTGGCGGGGAGACGAGCGGCGCCAGATGCTGCAGCGCATCTACGGCACGGCCTTCTTCGGGAAGAAGGAGCTGAAGAAGCACCTGATGCGCCTGGAGGAGGCGAAGAAGCGCGACCACCGCGTGCTCGGGAAGCAGCTCGACCTCTTTTCCACCGATTCGCGCGTGGGCTCCGGGCTCATCCTGTGGCATCCGAAGGGCGCGACCCTCCGCATGGAGATCGAGAACTTCGAGCGCGAGTTGATCCTGCGGCACGGCTACGAGCTGGTGTACACGCCGCATGTCATGAACGAGCGGCTCTTCGAGATCTCGGGTCACCTCGAGAACTTCGCCGAGAACATGTTCGGCGCGATCGAGATCGAGGGCTCGCGGTATCGGCCGAAGCCGATGAACTGCCCGGGGCACATCGCGATCTTCGAGTCCGGGCAGCGGTCGTACCGTGACCTCCCGATCCGCATGGCGGAGTTCGGCACGGTCTACCGCTACGAGCGCTCGGGCGTGCTGCACGGGATGCTGCGGGTTCGCGGCTTCACACAGGACGACGCGCACGTCTTCTGCACGCCGGAGCAGGTGGGCGGCGAGATCGAGCGGTTGCTCGACCTGGTCGACGAGATGCTGGAGACCTTCGGGTATCCGTACACGATCGAGCTCGCGACCAGGCCCGAGAAGGCGCTGGGTGCGGACGAGGACTGGGAGAACGCGGAGCGCGTGCTGGCGGAGACGCTGGATGCTCGGGGCGTCGAGTACACCATCGATCCCGGCGGCGGCGCTTTCTACGGGCCAAAGCTCGACTTCAAGCTGATCGACGCGATCGGCCGGAAGTGGCAGGGTCCCACGGTTCAGCTCGACTTCAACCTCCCCGAGCGGTTCGACATGGAGTACGTCGGCGAGGACAACGAGGCACATCGTCCCGTCATGCTTCACCGTGTGCTGGTGGGCTCGATGGAGCGGTTCGTCGGTGGCCTCATCGAGCATTACGCCGGGGCCTTCCCGACCTGGCTGGCGCCGGAGCAGGTCCGCGTCCTGCCCATTTCGGAGCAATTCACCGACGACGCGCAGGCGTGCGTCGACCAACTCGTGCAGGCGGGAATCCGCGCCACACTGGATGATCGGGACACGCTGGGGTCGCGGATTCGGGACGCCGAGATGAAGAAGGTGCCCTACATGGCCGTCATCGGCGAGCGCGAGGTCGAAGCCGGCACCGTCGCAGTGCGTCGTCGGGGCGACGGCCGCAAGCAGGAGGTCATGGCACGGGAAGAATTCACGGACCATCTCCGCCGGGAGATCGACGCGCGGTCGCTCGGGGACACACTCACGAACGTCGGGAGCGAGGCATGAACCGGATCGGGATCGCGCTGGTCGGGATGGTCGGATTCTTCGTCGGAACGCCGGGTGCGGCGGTGGCGCAGTCCGTTGAGTGGGACGGGAGCGTCCTGACCCGCTTCGAGACACGCGGCGTGGATGGTGGTGACGACGCCACCTTCACGTGGCTCCAGACCCGGCTGTCCGCGGAGGGCACCGTGAGTCCGATGGTGAGATTCTTCGCGCAGGCGCAGGACGTCCGTAGGTACGGCGAGGAGACGAGTACGTTGGACGGGTCCGCCGACCAGTTCGACTTCCACCAGGGCTTCATAGAGATCGGTGTCTTCGACGAGAGTCCCCTGTGGCTCCGCCTCGGACGGCAGGAGTACGAGGTGGCCTTCGGTAGGCTCCTCGGCCGACCCATCTGGGCGCCGACGAGCCGCGCGTACGACGGTCTCCGTGCCGCGACGCCGCTTGGAGATGCCGGCCGCCTCGAACTCTTCGGATTCCAGATCGCGGAGTCGACGGGTGGGACCAACCCGAGCGACGCCTACCTGGCCGGTGCCTGGGCGGAGTTCGGGTTCGGCGACGCCCGCACCCTGCATCTCTTCGCGATCCACGACCGAGACGACGACGGAGCCGACACACAGCGCACCACCTTCGGGACCGAGATCAACGGTGCGGTCGGCCCGGTGGGCTACCGTGTCGAGGCGATCGGCCAGGCCGGAACGGTCGAGGGCCTCGATCTCACCGCCGGCAGCCTGCTGGCCGGATTCGCGTCGCTTCCGGTGGCGGATGGGCGTGGGTCGCTCGGGGTCGGCTACGACCGGTACGGCGGAAACGCCGCGCCAGGGGCCGGCGAAACGGCCGGATTCTCCGACCTGTTCGGCCGCAATCATCGCTTCCTCGGGTTCGCGGACATCTTCAACGATCCGCGGTCCAACACCAATGGTCGGGGGCTGCAGGATCTGAACCTTCGAGCGGTCTGGGGCCTGCGCGACGGTCTCGACCTTCGGGTGGACTACCATCGGTTCGCGCTCGTCGACGACGCCGGTTTCGACGAAGCGAGTCTCGCCGACGAGATCGACGTGCAGGTGATGGGCCGACTGATCGACGGACTCGATATCAGGGCTGGAGGATCGTATGTCGGTGCGAACCCCGGACTGACGACGCTCGGCCTCAGCGCCGGCGACCAGCTGTTCGGGTATATCCAGCTCAGCGCCGGGTTCGACGGAGGGCCTACCGTCCTGCGGGGTGGTGGACGGTGACGCGACGGGTGCCGGTAGCCACCGGGCCGCGTTGACGCGGGAGTGGTTCCTTTGCATTTTTAGCTCTGCCCAAGATCGGGCGAGTACACAACACGGAAGTGGATCGCGGGCGACGCGGTCCCACCCCACGACTCCCGCTCGACGGGATCTCCCGGGTCCACGCAGGCCCTCGACATCCGTCGGGGTTCCAACGCGCTGGCTCGGACCTCGGTTCGAGCTTTTTCATTGCAGGGTGATGTCATGCCGAAGATGAAGACCAACCGGGCCGCCGCGAAGCGCCTGAAGCGCACCGCCAAGGGCAAGCTCAAGCGCCACAAGGCGAATCACAGCCACATCCTCACCAAGAAGTCCCGCAAGCGGAAGCGCCGCCTGCGGAGCTCGGATCTGGTGTCCAAGGTGGACAAGAAGCGAATGGACCGTCTGATGCCCTACGGCCAGTAAGGAGAGCGAATCATGGCACGAGCAACGGGTGCGGTTCCGCGCAATCGCCGCAAGAAGAAGATCTTCAAGGAAGCCAAGGGCTACTTCGGAGGTCGAAAGAATCTCTATCGCACCGCGAAGGATGCGGTAGAGAAGGGGTGGGAGTACGCATATCGCGACCGAAAGAACAAGAAGCGCAACTTTCGCAAGCTGTGGATCACCCGGATCAATGCGGCGTCCCGCCAGCACGACCTTTCGTACTCCCGCTTCATGCACGGGCTGAAGCAGGCCGGTGTGGAGATGGACCGGAAGGCGCTCGCCGACATCGCCGTCCGTAGTCCCGAGGCCTTCGAGGCGCTCGTGGTGCAGGCGAAGGACGGCCTCTCTCAGGCCTCCTGAACGGACGGTCGGGCGTAGACAGCGGGGTTTCGGGACACGGCGTCCCGGGACCCCGTTCGTCGTTGGGCGCCCTTGAAGCCCCGGTCGATCGCCGGCCGGAGCCACCCCCGTACACCCCTCGTCATCGGACGCGGACATGAGTGACGTCGAATCCCTGATCGCCGAGTTGGAGTCCCTCCAGGACGAGGCCCTCGAGGCCGTGGATCGAGCCCGTGACGAGGCCGCGGTGGAGGCCGTCCGGATCGCCTTCCTCGGACGGAAGGACGGTCGGATCTCCGGAGTTCTGCGGGGACTCGGCGGGCTGGATCCCGCCGATCGGCCGCGCGTGGGGCAGGAAGCCAACCGGATCAAGAAGGCCCTCGAGGCACGAATCGAGAAGGTCGACGCAGCCCTCGCGGCCGCCCGCGAGGCCGGGGAGGCTCCCGACCTCACCCTTCCGGCGCGTCGTCCCCGAGTCGGGGGCGCGCACCCGGTGACGCGGGCGATGGACGAGATATGGTCGATCTTTCGTTCCCTCGGTTTCGCGCGGGCGCGCGGCCCCGAGGTCGAAACGGAGTGGCACAACTTCGAGGCGCTCAACACACCGCTCGACCATCCCGCGGCGGACGAACAGGACACCCTCTATCTCGAGGGCGGCGGGCTGCTTCGCAGTCACACGTCGCCGGTACAGATCCGGACCATGCTGACGCATGAGCCGCCGATTCGAATTCTCGCTCCCGGCTGGGTGCACCGCCGCGACACCTACGATGCGACCCATACGCCGAGTTTCCTTCAGATCGAGGGGTTGGTGGTCGACGAGGGCATCACCTTCGTGGACTTCAAGGCGACGCTCGCGGAGTTTGCCCGCCGGTACTGGGGCGAGGGGACGAAGATCCGTCTCCGGCCCTCCTTCTTTCCCTTCACCGAGCCCAGCGCGGAGGTCGACGTCAAGCGTGTCGTCGACGGGCCCGACGGCCCGGTCGAGACCGACTGGCTCGAGATCATGGGCGCCGGAATGGTCGACCCGAACGTTCTCGAGGCGGCGGAGATCGATCCGGAACGGTTCAGCGGCTTCGCCTTCGGGATGGGACCAGCCCGGATCGCGATGCTGAAGTACGGGGTGAGCGACCTCCGTACCTTTTTCGAATCCGACGTCCGGTTCCTTTCGCAGTTCGGAGGTGTCCGATGAAGGTCTCGCGTCGCTGGCTCGAGTCTCTGCTCGGCGAGGATCTCGACACCGACGAGGTCGTGGATCGGCTCGCTGGACTGGGCTTCCCGGTGGAGGACGTATGGGACGTGGGCGACCTCCTCGGCGACATCGTCGTGGCGAGGGTGGAGGCGGTGCGCTCTCACCCGAACGCCGATCGCCTGAACCTGTGCACCGTCGACGACGGGAGCGGCGATGCCTTCCAGGTGGTCTGCGGCGCGCCCAATGTCGAGGCTGGACGATACTACCCCTTCATCCCCGTGGGCGGAGTGCTGCCCGACGGGATGAAGATCCGGAAGGCGAAGCTGCGGGGTGAGGTGTCCCGAGGCATGCTCTGCTCGGCGAGGGAGCTGGGCCTGGGGCAGGATCACTCCGGCATTCTCGCGCTCCCGGGTGAGCACGCAGTCGGTGCGTCGTTCGTGGAGGCCATGTCTCTCGACGACGAGATTCTCGATGTCGAGGTGACCGCGAACCGAGGCGATCTGCTCGGTCACGTGGGCGTCGCCCGAGAACTCGGTTCGCCGGAGCTGAGACCGATCCCGGGCGCGCCCGACGTCGAGCTCGAGGTGGTGTCCGACGCGGCGGAGGTCGAGTCCGGCGGCGTGAAACTCGTCAACGACGCCCCCGACCTCTGCGGGCGCTTCACCGGCGCGATCGTTCGCGGCGTGAAGGTGGGACCGTCGCCCGAGTGGTTGCAGATGCGCCTGCGCGCCATCGGCGCCCGGCCCATCAACAACATCGTGGATGCGACGAACTGGGTGCTCTTCGAGCTCGGGCAGCCGCTGCACGCCTACGACCTCGACAAGCTTCGCGGGTCCGAGGTTCGCATCCGGATGGCGCGCGATGGCGAATCCGTGCGGACACTGGACGACCGCGAGCACGAACTGGACGCCTCCATGCTCGTCATCGCCGACGTGGAGCGGACCATCGACATCGCCGGGATCATGGGCGAGGACGACTCGGCCGTCTCGGGAGATACCACCGATATCTTCCTCGAAAGTGCGCACTTCGAGCCCAGCTCCATCCGTACGACGCGGAAGGCGCTCGGGATCCAGTCCGATGCGGGATATCGGTTCGAGCGCTATGTGGATGCGGAGGGTCAGCGCACGGCGCTCGAACGGTGCCTCCAGGTGATCCTCGCGACCGCGGGTGGCGAACTGCACCCCCGGATGCTCGAGGTGTGCCCACGTCCCTTCGAGGCGCCGATCATCGGTCTGGACCTCGACCGGGTGGAGAAGCTGCTCGGGGTGGCGTTCGATGCCGAGACGGTGACCGACCTCCTGGCGCCGCTGGGCTTCGGGTGCGAGGTGAGCGGTCGGGAGATCCGTGTTCGCGTCCCGGGCTGGCGGGCGGCCGATGTGACTCGACCGGTCGACCTCATCGAGGAGATCGCACGTCGCTGGGGGTACGATCGTTTCCCCGAGGTGTCTGCGGGATGGCGCCCCGGCACAGTCCCGGACCACCCGCTGTTCACTCTCGAGGAGCGGATCCGCGATCAGATGATCGGGTTCGGGTTCTTCGAGGCACAGACGCCGGCCTTCGTGCCGGAGGCGGAGGGGGAGGTGCGGCTGTCGAACCCGATCTCCAAGGAGGAGCCGGTCCTGCGGCGCGACATTCTCCCCTCGCTCCAGCGACGGCTGGGCTACAATCTTGCCCGCGGCGTTCGCGATGTCGCGTTGTTCGAGATCGGTACCTCCTTCGCAACGGAGGACTCGGGCGGGCACGGTCCGGTGTCCGAGGAGACCCGGCTGGCGCTCGTGTGCACGGGATCGGCGCGTCGGCATTGGGCGGACGACGATCGCGCCATCGACGTTTGGGACCTCAAGGGGTGGGCGGAGGATGCGGTTCGCCTCGCGTGGGGCCCGGAGGCCACGGTACGCCCGGGAACCGACCATCCGGACGGATGGCGACCGGGCTGGACTCTCGAAGTGGTGGACGGTGGTGGAACGGTCCGGGGTATCGCCGGCGCGATCCATCCGGATGCCCTCGACCTGCCCCCCTGGGCCGGCGAGGTCCTCGGGCTGGAGTTCTCACTTCCGGCGGAGCCCGTGGTCGATGCGACAGCCACCCTACAGCCGCTCCCCGCCCACCCCGGAAGCGACCGGGATCTGGCGCTCTTCGTCCCCTCCGACGTTCCTGCGTCGCGGATCTCGGAGGTCGCACGCGGTGCGGGCGGCGCGCTCGTTTCGGCGGTCACGGTGTTCGATCGCTACGACGGGGACGGCGTCCCCGAAGGGATGACCTCCCTCGGGTGGCGCTTCCGTTACCAGGCCTCGGACCGTACCCTGACGGACGAGGAGGTCGATGCGGCGACGGAGAGGATCGCCGCGGCTCTCGAGGAGGAGTGCGGTGCCCGAATCCGAGGACGTGAAGATTGACGCGCGCGAGCGCCTCGAGGCGCTCGAGACGGCGGTAAAGCGGCTGGTGTCGCGACTGAAGGAGACGGAGCGACGTGCGTCCGTGGCGGAGGAGCGGCGTACGGAGGTCGAGACGCTTCTGCGCGAGATGACCGAGGGCACGGCGGATCCGGCGGCGATGGCGGGCCGACTGGAGGAACTCGAGGAGGAGAACACGGACCTCCGGGACCGGGTGGACCGCGGTCTGGAGGGCGTCGAGCGACTTCTGTCGCGGGTCCGCTTCATGGAGGAGCAGCGATGAGCGAGATGAAGTCGGTGACCGTCCGGATTCTCGGCGAAGAGCACACGATTCGGGCGAGGGCCGAGCCGTCGTGGACCCGGCGGTGCGCGAAGCTCGTGGACGAACGCATTCAGGAGCTGCGTTCGCGCGCCGGCCGTATCGAGACTCACCGGCTCGCCATTCTCGCCGCCCTCTCGATCACCGACGAGCTGCTTCAGACCCGAGATTCCCTCGCGGAGCTGGAGGGGGATGTTGCCTCTCGCGCAGAGGACATCCTGGCACGGATCGAGGCTGCGACGGACTGACCGCGTCGTCATCGTCTCCCCACGGCGGGGCCCTCGGAGCCGGCGGTCGAGGGGGTCTGCGCTTGCGTACGGCTTCCGCCGACGTCTATCGTTTCGATCCTGAAGGACCGCCCACGCACCGAGAGGCTCGTGGGCCGAATGATCACCATCGCGGCCCCTCGTGGTCGTGATTTCGGAGACATACATGGAATCGACGTCAGTGAT
>JGI12210J13797_10191168_pt1 | contig 61467 bp, 52 predicted proteins | sample ElkSlonscriptome_3_FD_13797 | JGI IMG/M metagenome (IMG submission 13797) | reverse complement strand
GTGCGTCCCCCTACTGCCAACGCCAACACGCAAGCCCCCAGCACTTCGAAAGGCTGCGCTAGACGCCCGGATCTTAATCTATAAAGCCCGCCGCTACCGGCGGGCTTTTTTGTTTCTGACATCAAGCGAAACAAGTAGTAACTGAGGTCGGCACTCTTGGAACGAATGCACGTGCTTGTGACGCGAACCGGGGCGGAGGGCCAGACGCTGGTCCGCACGCTGGATGACCTGGGCCTTGATGCGCTGCATCTTCCTTTGGTCCGGCTGCGTGGCATCGGTAATCCTGACCAGGTCCGCGAGCGCTTCGCGTCATTGCCCCCGGTGGACGGACTGATTCTGACTTCCCGTGAGGGCGTTCGACAGGCGGCAGCACTCGGTCTGCTGGAATCCCAGAAGTGCACGTTGACCGTCGTGCCGGGGCCGGGCACGCGATCCTTAGCCCATGAAATGGGCCTGAGGCGAGCTTGCTGTCCGGACCCCCGTGCCAGCAACAGCGAAGGTATGCTGGCCATGGACGAAATGCGGCGCGTGACTGGAATGCATTGGCTGATCCTGGGCGCGGTCGACGGACGGCGGCTGCTCGATCGCACGCTCGAAGCACGCGGTGCCGATGTTCGCCGACTGACCGTCTACGAGCGGTGTCCCGAGCCCCCCAGCGAGGTTGCCATCGAAAGGCTGCATGCCGCTCGCAACTGGATCACCCTGCTGGCCAGCGGGGCGGCGCTTGATCGGCTAGTGAACTGCCTGCCCGGCCCCCTGTGGGAAAAGCTGCGCTTGGGTACGATGCTCGTACCCTCCGAGAGACTGCGCGCAAGGGCCATCGATTGCGGCGTTTCGAAGACCGTGGTCTGTGACGGCGCCGGTGATCAGGCCATGCTGGATGCCCTCAAGGCCAGCACATCGGGCCGCTGATTTGCGGTAATCTCATAGCGATTGAATGACATCTTCCAGGCAATCGCTGGGAACGGGAATTTAATGAGCGAAAAAGACGCTCCAACGAAAAGCGCTTCCAATTCATCCGATTCGACGCTCCGTGAGGCGTCGGACCATTCCAGTGAGCCCGATTCCGATCGTTCGCAAGGCGACGCTCCAGCCTTGTCGAATGGGCAGGAATCAGATCAACCGGATCATCGCGCTGAGGCTGACCCCCCCGATAATCAAAACGCAGCGCCGAAAGCGCCCGGTCACGGACTGTCGGTGTTTGCTTTGATTGTGGCGCTCCTAGCGCTGGCCGGCGTCGGCTGGCTTTATTTCGAGGGCCAGGAGCAGTCGCAATCCGGCCTCGACCAGGATTCCCAGGCGATTGGCAACCTTCGAGACGATCTCCGGGATGAGCTTAATGCGCTGCGCGAGCAGGTGTCGGCGCTCGGAGCTGACCAGGAGCGCGTTGAAAACACCTTGTCTGAATCGAATCAGGCAGTATCCGAACGAATCGACGCGGTCGCTCGCCAGCAGAATCAACTTGCGCAGCGTCTTGATGATTCGGTCGCTGCGCGATCAGAGGATGAGCAGATTGACAGCACGCTGTCGCAGCAACGCGATGCGTTGCAGTCACTGGAAGGCAGGATCGTTGCGGTCGAGCAAAGCCAGGACGATCTGACAGGCACACTGACGGGCATCGAATCCCGTCTTGCTGGGATCAGGGAGTCCGTGGAAGACCGGCAGGGTGTGCGGCGCGAGATTGATCGTGATCTCGTGCTGAAACTTGATCTGCTGGAAACCGCAACGCTCGTTTCCATCGGACAGGCCCGGATCGAGCTGGCAAGCGACAAGGACGCGGCACTGGCGGCCTACGAGCAAGCAAGTCGCCGCCTTGCCCAGACCAGCGATCAACGCCTGAACCAGGCCGCGGATCAACTGGCTGAAGAAATGGCCCTGATCGAATCCTGGTCCCGGCCCGATTGGACGCGTTTCGCGGCCCGACTTGGGCGATGGGAAACGGAGGTGGCCGAATGGCCGCTGCGATTGGAGCCGGGGTCGGCATCAGCGCCGGGCGCGGCGGTCGATGAGGAACAAGGTTCCGGTTGGCTGTCGGATGTTCGTCAATCCCTGGGACAGCTCGTCACCGTCGAGCGCCTTGACGGCCTGGATCTCGATGAAGCCATGATCGTCGCGATTCAGGAACGCCTCCAGCTTCATCTGGCTGCAGCAGGTCTGGCAGTGCAGAGACGCGACATCGAGGCCCTGCAACTGCGGCTCGACCACGTTCTTGCACTCCTCGACGACTTCTTCCTGGTCGACCGCGAGCCCATGGTCTCGATACGTTCGGAACTGGAGACCATGGCAGGAATCCAGGCGCCGGTCCCGCTCGAGGGTCTTGGACAGGCAGCTGCGGCTCTTGATCGCGTAATCGAGACACTGTGAAACGTTTGATTCTTATTTTGCTGGCACTGGCAGCGCTGGTGGTCACCGCGCTGGCGGCTCCGCGCTTGATGTCTGATCCGGGCCTGGTGTCGATCGATGTTGGCGACTATCGTCTTCAGATGTCGCTGCTGACGCTGGTCGGTGGGGTCATCCTGACCTGGATTCTGATCAGCCTCCTCATCGCGCTGATTCGGTGGCCGGGGCGGGTGCTTCGGCGGCAGCGTGAGCACCGGGCTCAGCGCCAGCTCGAGAACGGCCTGCTGGCTCTGACCGAGGGCGACTGGGGGCGCGCGGAAAAGGAGCTCGGAAAATCGCTGTCGCATCACGGGTCCACGGCCGGTTATCTAGCGGCCGCACAAGCCGCGCAAGGTCAGTCGGATGTCGAGGCGAGAGACCAGTGGCTGCAGCTGGCGGATCGTCGATTTGGACGCAAGCACTTCGTGACTGATCTGGCCAAGGCCCGCATGCTGGCGGCAGAGGGACGAATTGAAGAAGCCGTTCCCATACTCGAATCCCTGCACTTGAAAAAGCCCAAGCACACCGGCGTGCTGCGCCTCCTACTGCAGGATTATCAGGATCTGGACCGCTGGCGTGATGTCAGGCTGTTGATTCCGGCGCTGCGCAAATCCGGCATGATCGATGAGCAGCGAGAACTCGACCTCGCGGTGCTGGCCGCCTGTCGCGAGATGGCTGCTGCGACAGACCTCGCGTCCCTCGACGACGCCTGGCATGCGCTGAGTCGCAAGCAGCGCGGCCTGCGCGATATCACTTTGGCCTATGCGCGCCGAGCCTCGGAGCTGGGCCACCCCGAAGCTGGCGGTAAGCAGCTTCGCAAGTTGCTCAAGTCTGGGCCCGACCGTGACGCGTTACGGTTGTATTCTCAGGTCGACGATGCGGGTCGGGCACAGCGGATCAGTGATTGTGAGAACTGGCTTGGTCAGCATCCGGGCAATGCAGCGCTGCACCTGGCGCTTGGGTTTCTCTATCTTCAGGACCGCCAGTACGATCAGGCCCGAGCCCACTTGGAAAAATCCCTCGATCAAACTCCGGATGGTGAGGCGTATGCTGCTTTGGGTCGTATCTATGATCGATCGGGAAGTCTCGAGGCCGCGGCTCAGAGCTATCGAAACGCGCTCAGACTCCAGCAGGGAAGGAGTGTGCAGGCCCTGCCGGCACCCGGCAACGATTAGAAGGCCCCGACGGCCCGGCTGTTACCGTTGATTGTTATTTCCCGCCCGATGCAAGGGGCTCGTATAATGGCGGGCTGCCCTAACGCCGCTCGAGCGCCGAATTATGAATCTCCGCAATATCGCCATCATCGCCCACGTCGATCATGGCAAGACCACCCTGGTCGATCAACTGCTCCGACAATCCGGAGAATTTGCAGCGCACGAACGCATGACCGAACGCGTCATGGACTCCGAGGATCAGGAGCGCGAGCGAGGGATCACCATCCTCTCGAAGAACACGGCGATCACCTGGCGAGATTGGCGCATCAACATTGTCGACACGCCGGGGCACGCCGACTTCGGAGGCGAGGTCGAGCGCGTGCTGTCGATGGTCGACTCGGTTCTATTGCTGGTCGATGCGGTCGACGGACCGATGCCACAGACCCGTTTCGTGACCCAGAAGGCATTTGCGATGGGCTTTCGACCGATCGTGGTGATCAACAAAATCGATCGCCCTGGAGCCCGCCCGGATTGGGTGCTTAATCAGACCTTCGACCTGTTCGATAAGCTGGGTGCCACCGACGAGCAGCTGGATTTTCCAGTGATCTATGCCTCGGGGCTGAATGGCTATGCCGGTCACGATGAAACGGTTCGCGAGGGCGATCTGACGCCCCTGTTCGAAGCGCTGATCGAACACGTGCCAGCCCCGCCTGTCGATCCGGACGGACCGTTTCAGATGCAGGTCACGAGCCTGTCCTATTCGACTTATGTTGGACTGATCGGTATCGGACGGATTCGTCGCGGCAGCGTCAAGACCAATCAGGCCGTCGCCGTTATCGACCGCGAAGGCAAGAAGCGGTCCGGGCGAGTGCTCCAGGTGCTCGGGTTCAGCGGGCTGAAGCGAGAAGAGATCGCGGAAGCGCAAGCGGGTGATATCGTCGCGATTTCCGGCATCGAGAACATCAGCATTTCAGACACGCTCTGCGACCCGGCTGAGGTTGAAGCGCTACCGCCCCTGTCCGTCGACGAGCCCACCATCCACATGACGTTCCAGGTCAATGATTCGCCGTTCGCCGGGCGCGAAGGCAAGTATCTGACGTCACGACAGCTGCGAGCACGATTGTTCCAGGAGGCCACTCACAACGTAGCGCTTCAGGTGACCGACACCCAGGATCCGGATCAATTCGAAGTCGCCGGGCGTGGGGAGCTCCATCTTTCGGTTCTGATCGAGACGATGCGCCGCGAAGGTTATGAGCTGGCCGTCTCCCGGCCCCGCGTTCGCAAGCGCGAGGTCGATGGAGAAACCCAGGAGCCTTGGGAATCGGTGGTGCTCGATATGGAGGAGGAGTACCAGGGCGCCGTGATGCAGGCGATGGGCGAGCGCAAGGCCCAGCTCAAGGACATGGTTCCGGACGGCCGAGGTCGCGTGCGACTCGACTACCTCGCTCCAGCGCGCGGGCTGATTGGCTTTCAATCCAGCTATCGCACCATGACGGCGGGAACGGGTCTGTTTTTCAGGGTGTTCGACCACTGGGGCCCGGTGACAGAAAAGGTCGCGGCTCGAATCAACGGCACCCTGATCAGCATGGACAAGGGAAGCACCGTGGCCTACTCGCTATTCAACCTGCAGGACCGAGGCAAGCTCTTCCTTGGTGCCGGTGAGGACGTCTACGAGGGCATGATCATTGGCCTGCACAGCCGCGAGAACGATCTGGTTGTCAACCCACTGAAGAAAAAGCAGCTCACCAACGTGCGTGCCGCAGGCAAGGACGATGCCCTGCTCCTGACCCCGCCGATTCGCATGAGCCTGGAACAGGCCCTGGAGTTTCTGGCCGAAGATGAACTGCTGGAGGTCACGCCGACCAACATTCGACTTCGCAAGAAGCTGCTTAAGGAACACGAGCGCCGGCGCGCCGACCGCGCCGCCGGTTGAATCAGTCCTGATCCTGAGGCGGATTCCAGGGCCTGATGACGCCCTCCTGGGCAACAGAGGCCACCAGCTGTCCACTCCGGGTGAAGACCTCACCGCGGGAAAAACCTCGGCCCGAATGGCTCGATGGACTGTCAAGCGCATACAGAAGCCAGTCATCGACCCGAAAAGGTCGATGAAACCAGAGCGCATGATCGATGCTGGCCATCTGGACGGCCTTGGAGGCAAAATCCAGAGCGTGCGGCAAGGTCGCCGTCCCCAGGAGTTCGTAGTCCGACGCGTAGGCCAATAGGGTCCGATGCAGCTCATCGCAGTCGGGCAAGGGATCCCAGGCCCGCATCCAGATGTGCTTGCGTGGCGGGCGGGCACCTGGATCGATGACCTTGGGTGCTTCGACCGGGCGGAACTCGAAGGGAGGACGGTGAGCCAGCAGCCGGCGCATCTTCTCCGGCACCTTGTCCATCATCGAGGCATTGATCTCGATGCTTCTGGCCAGACCGTCGGGGCCCGCTACGTTCGGCCGCTCGGACTGATGCTCAAAGCCCTGCTCGGGTCGATGGAAAGATGCGGCCATGTTGAGGATCGGTCGGCCCTGCTGGATCGCCACGACGCGTCGGTTGCTATAGCTGCGGCCATCTCTGGAGGGTTCGACCTGATAAATCACCGGAAGGTTAAAGTTGCCCGGACGCAGAAAGTAGGCATGCAGGGAGTGGGGGCTGCCCTGATCGACCGTCGAGCTGGCCGCGCGCAGGGCCTGGCCGAGAATCTGGCCGCCAAAGACCTGAGGTGATCCGATGTCGTGGCTCTGTCCCCGGAAAATCAGGTCTTCCAGCCGTTCTAGTTCGAGGAGGTCGATGACCGCTTTGAGGTCTTTGTTCATTGCCTTAAGGCAGTCAGGTGGCCGCCGAATGCGTTAAGCTCGCAGTATAGATCGTTTGCCCATTCCGACCGCGAGTATCTCTTTTTGATCAAGCTTCCCCTGGTCGATCGCTTCAAATTCCTGATCGAGCGTCAGTTTGTCAAAGGCGCAGGCTTCCAGCTGCTGGTGGTTGCCGCGGGGATTGGTCTGATCTCGATGGTCGGGGGGCTTGCGGTCGCGCTTTCCGGTTTCGACGGTAGCCTGACTGACGCATTCTGGTGGGCCTTTCTGCGTCTGACCGACCCCGGCTACCTGGGTGACGATGAAGGCGTCTGGAAGCGGCTCATATCGACGCTTTTGACGATCAGTGGCTACGTCGTTTTTCTCGGCGCACTGGTGGCCATCATGACGCAGTGGTTGATCGCCAGGATGCGCGATTTCGAGCGCGGGCTGACGCCGGTTGATCTGGTCGATCATATCGTCATCGTCGGCTGGAGCAACCGCACCGTCCCCCTGGTTCGAGAATTGCTCGGGAGCGAGCGCTCCAGGAAGCATTTTCAGCGGGCCTTCAACACGCGACGGCTGAAGGTGGTCGTTCTGTCCGAAGGCGTCACGGCCGCTCAGGCGCAGGCGCTTCGTGCCGATCCTGGCCTGGGCGGGTGGTCGCGGGATGTCATCCTGCGGGATGGCTCTCCACTTGAAGATGAAGCCATCCATCGTGCCGGCTGCCTGCAGGCCGCTCTGGTCATCATGCCGGCGGATTTCGGCCGCCTCAATCGCCTGATCAGCGTCGATGTTGAAATGATTCGATCCCTGCTGTCAATCGATGCGCGGGCCGAACAGTCCGGCCATCCACCACCAAGAATCATTGCCGAGCTGCAGGACGTTCGCCGCGATGAAATGGCGCGAAATGCCTACAGAGGTTCGCTGGAACTGGTCTCCACCGACGACACGCTCTCGGCGCTCCTGGTTCAGAACATTCTCCATCCCGGCCTGTCTGCGTTCTATCGGGAGGTGCTCACGGTCGAAGACGGCAATGAAATTATGTTCAGGAGCAGTCGCGGACTGATCGGCGCCAGCCTCCGGGACGTGGCGGGCCGCTGTCCCCGCGCGATCGTTCTGGGCCTGATCAGGTCACATGAAGGTCGGCGTTCGATCAGTCTAGGCGTCAATTCTGAAACGCGAATCGAGGGCGTTGATTCGATCGTGTTCCTGGCTCGCGAATTGTCAGACATCGAACCGGTCGATTCAGGTTCGGCTCAGGCCCCGCGGCCCGCTCGGCGTGATGCTCCCGCGCCGCTGATCTCCCGCCGCAAGGTTCATCACCTTTTAGTGCTGGGCTGGAACAGGCGCCTGCCCAATCTCTTGCAGGGGATGTCGGGATACGACGATTGTCAGTTCGATATCGATCTCGTTTCCACAGCCGCCGTCAAGGATCGAAACGAGGCCATCTGCACCTACGGGGCCGCACTGAACAACGTGACCATCCGGCATCACGTCGCCGATTACCTGCTTGAGGGCGTCCTTGAAGGCTTCGACGTCGACCGCTATCACTCGGTGGTGTTTGTGTCCAGCGATCTGATGGCCAGTGAAGAAGAGGCCGATGCGCGCGCCATCGTGGGTCATCGAGTGATCGAGGGTATGCTGAAGGCGTCTGATAAGTGCCCGCAGATCATCATCGAGCTGTCGGATGACGCCAACGAGGGTCTCATCCGCCAGCCCGGGGCCGAGACCGTGGTCAGCCCCCTGATCATCAGTCACTTGCTGGCCCGATCCGCACTGCAGCCCGAGAGTCGTCTGGTTTTCGATGAGTTGTTCCGTCCGGGTGGCGCCGAGATCGATTTCCGTCGCAGCGCTCACTACGGGATCGCCGGCGAGGTCTCGATCGATCAGATCGAACAGGCAGTGGCCGCCTATGGGGAAACGCTGCTTGGTGTAGAACAGCACAATCAGGGCAGGGCCCAACAATTGACCCTCAATCCGAATCGAAACGAGCGGTTTGTGCTCAGGGAGGCCGATCGCCTGTGCGTTCTGATCCGCGATAGTGAATCGAGAAAGAAGAAAGGATGAAATATGGACCTGACTCCGTCTGAGCACGGCAAAACGCTGACCCGCAAGCTGCGGCATTTCATGCGTAATCACATCGAACCCGCCGAAAGGCAATGGCACCGCGAGATGGCCGCTCTTGATGATCCATGGGTGGTGCTTCCAGCGATTACCGAACTCAAAGGCAGGGCGCGTGAGGACGGTCTTTGGAACCTGTTCCTGCCCGACTCTGAACTCGGGCAGGGCCTGAGCAATCTGGACTATGCCCCCTTGGCTGAGCAGATGGGACGCTCGTTCATCGCCCCGGAGATTTTCAACTGCAATGCGCCAGACACGGGAAATATGGAAGTGCTTTACCACTACGGCAGCGAGGCGCAGAAGGACCGATGGCTGACGCCACTCCTGGCCGGTGAGATTCGATCGGCCTTCTGCATGACCGAGCCGGAGGTGGCCTCGTCAGACGCCACCAATATGGCGGCCACGGCGATCGTCGACGGGGATCAGGTGGTATTGAACGGGCGCAAGTGGTGGTCGACCGGAATTGGCCATCCCGATTGTCGCGTGGTGATCTTCATGGGCTTGACGGCTCCAAGCGCAGACCGTCACCAGCGCCACTCGATGGTGCTCGTGCCGCTCGACGCGCCGGGCGTCAAGGTCGAGCGCATGCTGACGGCCATGGGCATGCTCGATGCTCCCTACGGTCATGGCGAGGTGAGTTTCACCGATGTCACGCTACCGCTGGACGCGATCATTGCCGGCCCTGGCAGGGGGTTCGAGATCGCTCAGGGACGCCTGGGCCCAGGGCGCATTCATCACTGCATGCGCTTGATTGGTCTTGCCGAAATGGCGCTGGAGATGGCCTGCAGACGCGCGCTGTCGCGCCATGCTTTCGGTCGCCCGCTGGCCAAGTTGGGCGGCAATGGCGAACGCATTGGGGAGGCCCGGATCGCGATCGAACAGGCCCGCCTGCTCGTACTCAAGGCCGCCTGGAGTCTGGATCACAAGGGCATTGCGCGCTCCATGAGCGAGGTCTCGCAGATCAAGGTCGCCGTACCGGCGATGGCGCAGCGCGTGATCGACATGGCGATACAGCTTCATGGGGGAGCGGGCGTGTCGGCCGATTTCCCCCTGGCAGCGGCCTGGACGGCCGCGCGCTCCCTGCGCCTGGCCGATGGGCCGGACGAGGTCCATCGTGGTCTGGTCGCTCGCATGGAGCTGAAGAAATATCGCGAGCAAGAGTAACTGTGGCGATCAGCGTGAAGTGCACCCACCGCGCTGTGGTGGATCCTCAGAAACCTTGCGCGTAGATCCTTGCCTGAGGGCCCGAGACTCAGTGACCGGCGGCGGGTCGGGCTGAAATCAGGTGGATCCGGCGTGGCTGGGGAGCTTGCTGGCTGAATTGTCCGATGACCGGATCGATTTCGAATTGGTCTTTGAACAGGGATTGCTCTTCGCCCACGGTGATCTGAAGATCGAGTTCGCGTGACCAGCTCTTGGTGCCGTCGTGGATTGTGACGCCGACGGTGATGTGCTGAACGCTGGATATCAGGTCAAGCGGTGGATTGATTGCGAGTTCGATGCGGGCCGAGCTCGTGCGATCGATTTCGCCAGCCTGCGGTGATGCGGTGATCCATTCCACCGGTCGCTGGTCGGCATCGACCAGATCGAGATGGAAGATTGCCTGATCGAAGGCGCTCTGCTGAAAATCGAAGCTCAGCACAGTGGCGCTGCCGACGGCCGAGGTCAAATTGACTCGCTCGAGATTGCCCGCAGGACAAACCATCTGCAGCTCGCTCCTGACGCTGACCTCGACCTGGGTCACTCCCAGCAGACGACTGGTTTCCTCGGCACAAAAATCCGGTCGGTTCTCGGCCACAGCGACGCTGAACGGCAGCAGCAGTAGGCAGAGCATTGACCTGCCTTGCTGTGCGAACCGACGAGCGCTGTCGTGTCTACCCGACCGTGGCCCGTTCATTAATTTTTTCGCAACTTACCCATATTGCCTTAGTGTAGCGCCGGATGTCCGAGAATGGAAATGGCAATCTCACCGGAGGCTTGGGCTGGGGACCGTTCAGAATCCGGATCGAGGCAATCGATGTCGTGTTGGCGGCGCCGGTCAGGTTACCATCCGGTCTTAAGAAAACGGCTCTGGACCAGAAATAAGTACCCATGAGTTCCGACAAGCTCACCGACGTCACCGACCTCCTCCAGCGCTATAGCGAAAAGGGTGATCAGGACAGCCTCTACCAGATGCTGCCGATGGTCTACCAGGAGCTTCGTGCTCTGGCCGGGCGCCAGCTGGCCGGTCAGGGACGTGACCATACGCTCCAAGCCACAGCCTTGATCAACGAGGCCTACCTCCGGCTGGCGGACCAGGAGTATCACAACTGGGAAAGCCGTCGCCATTTCCTATTGGTGGCATCGACCGTCATGCGCCGGGTGCTAGTGGACTATGCTCGCCGCCGATCCGCCGGAAAACGCCCCGACAGTCGCCAGCGCGTTGTGCTGGACAACGACCAGCTCGGGCAGGATTTCGGCTCGGATTTGATCGCCCTGGACCAGGTGCTCGAGCAGCTTTATGAACTGGATGAGCGCCAGGCGCGGATCGTTGAACTGCGCTATTTCGCGGGCTTAAGTGTGCCCGACACGGCCGAAACGCTGGAGATTTCCGAGAGTACGGTAGTTCGGGAATGGCGTATGGCCCGGGCCTGGCTAAAACGCAAGCTCTCGGAATGACCGCTGTCAAAGGTCAGCTTCCGATGCGTCTCTCGACCTCGGCAAGGCGCTGCTCGATGGCCGATCGCAATGCATCGCGTGTCTCGGCGCTGTCGATCGTCAGGGTCTCGATGGCCTGACGATAGATGACCGCAGCTTCATCGTAGCGCTGTTGCAGGCTCAAGGCGGTGCCCAGGATATCGAGAGCCGATGCATAGTAGGCGGTTTCCACACCACCTTCGACCCGCGCACGTTCGGCCAGGTCATCCAGAATTTCCAGGATCAGGCGCTCAGCTTGTTCCGGTGCACCTTCCCGCAGATGCAGGGCGGCAAGGTTGGAGGTCGACAGACGGTAGAGATAGTGATCCTGGTCAGCGACCGACTCGATCATTTCTGAAGCCCGCTCGAAGGCCGCCATGCTCAAGCGCGTCTCTCCGATCCTGGATAAGGCCACGCCCAGATTTCCAATCGTGTTTGCCAGACGTTGCCCGGGCCCGATCAAGCGCTCATGATCGGCAACCAGTCGCGTGTAGACATCGACTGCGGCTTCGGGGTCATCGAGCATGACGGCCGTGGCGTAGACAAAGCGACCGCGCAGCTCGCGCGGATCGTCTGCCTCCCAGAGACGGGCGGCCAGGTCGCGAGCAGCGGCGGCCGTTTCGATCGCTTGTTTGGCATTATCTTGAATCACGTAGGCGCCGACCAGCGCGGCCTGCGCGTCGAACAGTAATTCTCCCCGGCCGATGGGTTCGGCCTCGAGGCGTTCGACGATGTCGCGAAGCTCCTCGATGGTTCGTTCAAGCGGAATATCAAGGACGTTCGCATGATTTCTGAGCTGCCGGATTCGCAGGCTGAGAATTGCGGCTTCGTGGTCACCTTCGGCTTGCCGGTAGAGATCGATCGCTCGCTGGTCGGCCTCAATGGCCTCGATGGCACGGCCGGCCGAATCCACTGCCGCGGCCATCTGACCCTGGATGACGGCCAGTTCGAGCGTGGTTGATTCAGGCGACAGGGATTGATCGGCCTGAGTCAGCAGCGGCAGCGCTTGCTCGCCGAGGCCCAGGGCGTTGTAAGCGCTGCCAAGGGCCAGGTGGATCGAGCCGGTGAAGGCCGGATTGACCGACCCATCGCCCTGCAGCTGTTCGGCGCCAAGATCGAGAATTTCGCGCACGGTCACTTCATTGCCGCGCGAGGGCAGGGAGTTGGCGCCGGCAAAGAGCTCGTTCATGAATTCGGTCACCGCTTCAGCGCGATCGCGTTCCCAGGCGATGCGCTTGAGCTGCGATTCTCGATCGAGCATGAAGGTCACGATCAGGGCCACACCGGCCAGGGCGACGGTCAGTCCGAGCCGGTGCCGCCTTGCGAAGCGTTGCCCTCGATAGAGCAGATGGCCTCGACGCGCGGCAATCGGTTGGTGCGCGAGCAATCGATCCAGGTCCGCGCTGAACTCGCGGATCGAAGGATAGCGATCGGCGGGCTCACGGCGTAGCGCCTTGAGCACGATCGCATCCAGATCCGTGCGCATGGTGGCCGGGATGGAAACCGATGCCTGTCGAGAGGGTGCGGCGATATGACCATCGAGGATGGCCTGCGGCAGCAGATGCGCGGACTCCAATTGGTCGAAGGGCCGCTGGCCGGAAATCAGTTCATACAGGATCACGCCAAGTGAATACACATCGGTGGCCGAGGTCAGTCCCTCGCCTTCGATTTGCTCGGGGCTGGCATAGATCAGGGTCATCCCCGGGTCCGAGTGGTCGGTTGTTCCTGCCTTGCTCTCCGAGTCATCCAGAAGACGGGCAATGCCGAAATCCAGGAGCTTCGCCTCGCCCTCCCGGCTGACCAGAATATTGCCGGGCTTGAGATCACGGTGAATGACCATGTGACGATGGGCGTAGTCGACCGCTGCCAGAACGCTCTGGAACAGCACGATTCGCGCCTCGATGTCGAGTTGCTGGTGCCGGCACCATGCGTCGATCGGCTGCCCGTCCACGTACTCAGTGGCCAGGAACGGCCGGCCCTCGGCCGTCAGCCCGCCGTCGATCAGATGAGCGATATTCGGGTGATTCAGGCGTGACAGGATCTGGCGCTCGGTGGCAAAGCGACGAGCCAGGTTGGCATCGGGCTCGGAGGTCAGCTGCAGCAGCTTCAATGCCACGGGCTGGCGCAGATCGCCGTCGATGCGCTCCGCCAGATACACGGTGCCGCTGCCGCCGTCATTCAGGCGCTGGACCAGACGGTAGTCACGCGGCAGGGGGATCTTCAAAGAGACCTCGCGGACCACCTCGCGAGCGGCGGCCTGAAATAGTTCAGGCATATCATCGTCCGAGCTGTCCTCGGCAGCGATCATCATCCACTCGCACTCCTGCCACAGGGATGAGTCGTTTCCGCACTGCTCCAGGGCCCAGGCGTGTCGTTCCTGCGGTGGGCGCTCGAGCGCGTCCATCGCGATCGCCTTGGCGCGACGGTAGCGCGATTCGGAGGACGCTCTTTCGTCGCCTGACTTGGTATGCTCGCCGTTCATGTCCCGCAAAGTCTACCAACAATGCCCGCCAAGTCGTTGATTGACCAGCCGCGCAGCCTGCGCGACGAAGATCGCTTCGATGTCGATGCGGTCAATGCCTGGCTGAAGGCCCGTGTCGAGGGCCTGGAAGGCCATCCAGAGGTCGAACAATTTTCCAGGGGCGCATCCAACCTGACCTACCGACTGCGCTATGACAATGGTGACGGCCGTCGTGATCTGATCCTGCGCCGCCCGCCGCCGGGCACCAAAGCGAAGTCTGCCCACAACATGGTCCGCGAGCACGATGTCCAGAAGGCCCTCAAGCCGGTCTACCCGAAAGTGCCAGACATGCTGGCCTTGTGCACCGACGCATCAGTGATTGGCTGCGATTTCTATGTCATGGAGCGCATCGAAGGCATCATCCTACGCGCCAATCTCCCACCGGCGCTTCACCTAGCCCCTGAACAGTCGGCCACCCTGTGCCGAAACGCCATCGATGGCTTGATCGAGCTGCATTCGGTGGACGTAGCGTCGGCCGGGCTTCAGTCGATCGGAAAGGGCGCTGGCTATAACCGCCGCCAGATCGACGGCTGGTCGGAGCGTTACCGCCAGGCTCGGACCTGGAACGTACTCAAGGGCGAGAAGGTCATGCGCTGGTTGGAAGCCAAGGTCCCAGATGAGGTCGGCATCCGGGTTATTCACGGGGACTATCGCTTCGACAATATCGTACTTTCAGCGAGCGACCCTCTCCAGATCATCGGAGTGCTCGATTGGGAGCTGGCGACCCTCGGCGATCCCCTGATGGATCTGGGCAATTCACTGGCCTACTGGGTGCAGGCCGATGACGATCGTTTTCTCAAGGGTTTCCGGCGCCAGCCAACCCATATCCCTGGCATGATGTCTCGGCGACAGGTGGTTGATTATTATTGTAAAAGTTTCGGGTTTGAGCCTGACAACTGGAGCTTCTACGAGGTTTACGGCCTGTTCCGCCTGGCCGCGATCGTGCAACAGATCTATTATCGTTACCACAATGGGCAGACCCGCAATCCGGCTTTCAAGGGCTTCTGGAAGGCAACCAATTATCTAATCTGGCGCTGTGGCCGCATCATCAAGCGCCAGTGACCAATGACACTGGCCAGGCGGACAAGCCCGAGATTACGCTTTGGTCGTTCATCGGCTCAACTAGCAGGAGAATCAATTCGAACCATGATTGAAAGAAGCGAGGCCTTCACCAACGAGCCGATCGCCGTTGAAACGCTGCCCGACTTTCGCGATGCGGAAATTCAACCCGTGGCCCCGTCCTACCTCAAGCATAAGGTGACCACCACCGTTGTTTTCTGGGGCTTGCTTATCCTGGTGTCTGTGCTTGCTCCGTTTTTGCCCTTCGTCGCCTTCAATTTGTCCAAGTATCCGGCGGCTCTCGCCAGCGTTATCATGCTCCTGTCCCTGCTGCACGCGCGTCTCGATGCGCGCCATCGAGGATGGGCGCTGCGTGAGCATGACCTGATCTACCGGTCCGGTGTGATTTTCCAGAAGCAGGTCATCCTTCCATTCGCACGCATTCAGCATGTCGAGACGCTGTCCGGACCGATCGAGCGCTATTTCGATCTGATGCGAGTCAAGTGTTTCACCGCCGGTGGACAGTCGGCCGATCTGGTGGTCGAGGGATTGACAACCGCGACGGCAGGACAGGTTCGCCGGTATCTGCTCGAACAAATTCGCGATGACGAGGAATCTGAGCGCGGCGCAGATCAGCGCGATAAATCAGTGGTCGGCAAGGATGGCTGACGGCGCAGAGCAGAATTCATCCCGCTCTGAACACGCGCTTGATTGGCAGCGCCTGGCGCCAATGGCGCTGCTGTTCCTGTTGCTGTCCGCCCTCCAGAAGTTCGTGCGTGAGAACCTGTTCATCTTCGCCGGCGCCGGATTTGGCGTGGCCGTATTTGATTTCCTCGATGCCTGGAAGCTGGGCCTGCTAGCCGTTGCTCTGCTCCTGATGGGCGTTGTTGGCACCATGATCTACCACCGACGCTTCCGGTTCAGGATCGAGGACGATGCGGTCCGAGTACGTCGCGGCCTGCTCGAGAAAAAGGAGCTCCGCGTGCGCTTTGCGCGCGTCCAATCGGTGCAGATTGGTCAGCCTTTCTATTTCAAGCCCTTCGATCTGGTCCGCTTCACTCTCGAAACGCCGGGCGGCCAGGAATCGGAAGTCGAGTTGCCTGGCATCCCGCGCCCCCTGGCCGAAGAGATGCGTGATCGCATTGTCGGCCTGAAAAGCGATGCCTCCGCCGTGATCGACCCCGATTTGGCAGGTTCCGAACCATCAGGTCAGATCAATTCCGGGCCTGCTGGGGACACCCTGTACAAGGCATCGACCTGGCGCCTTTTCCGTCACGGTTTGAGCAGCAACCAGATCTGGCTCTTGGCCGGTCTGGCGGCCTGGTTTTTCGGGTCCTTTTCGGAGCGATTTGGTGACTGGGTGGATGCGCAGGGCTGGTTTCTTGATCTCGACGCCAGCGCCTGGGAATTTCTCTGGCTATTCGTCATCGGCCTGGTGATCGCCGGTTTGGGGCTATTGCTATTGCTCTCAGCTCTGCTATCGATCATTCGCTTCCACGGCTTTACGCTGGCCGACCAGGGCGATCGTCTCGTGAGTATTGGCGGGCTGCTGGATCAGCGCGAGCAGACCGTCAAGCGGGAGAAAATCACAGGACTGACCCTGAAGCAGTCCGCGCTGGGCCGCCTGATGAGCTGCTGGCACATCGTCATCCGCCAGACAAGCAACGTGGAGCAGGAAATGGCGGGGCAAAAGAAATCGTTCATCGTGCCCGGCCTGAACCATGACGATCTGGCAATGACCGGTGATCTGGTTTCGGGTTGGCAGATTCCTGGTCAGCTCCAGCCCATCGAGCGAGGCTTTCGGGCGGTGTACTGGACTCGTGTTACGGCGCTGGCGGTGCTCGCGACCGGCGTTTGGCTCGAGCTCAGTGGCCAGTCCATGGTGTTTGGGCTGGTCCCGCTGATCGCTCTGAGCCTGGTTCTGGCGGCGATCCATGTGCGTTGGCGTCACTGGAGCTGGTCGCTGGAAGCTCGCCAACTCTGGGTGCGTCGGGGATTTCTGGGCCAGAGTTTGGAAGTCTTTGATCTCGACCGCGTCCAGCAGGTTCAGATTCGCCGCAGCCGTTATCAGCGCCGCCACGATCTGGCCAACCTGGTTCTGGTCCTGCCCCAGGGCCTTGTCACTGTGCCCTATCTACCGATCGCAGTCGCCACACAACTGGCCAATCAGGCGATCCATGCGGCTGAGACCGCGACCTTGCATCGGGTTTGAAACGCGTTTTTCGCGGCCTTCCAGCCTGGCGATTCTTGACCTCAGACCCGCTCGAATACGCCTGCTGCGCCCATGCCGGTGCCAATGCACATGGTGACCAGGCCGTATTTCTGATCCCGGCGATGCAGGCCATGAATCAATTTGGCGGCCAGGATCGCGCCGGTGGCGCCCAGGGGGTGGCCCAGTGCGATCGCGCCGCCCAGCGGATTGACCTTTTCTGGATCCAGCCCCGTGGTGCGAATCACTGCCAGAGCCTGGGCGGCGAAGGCTTCGTTGAGCTCGATCCAGTCCAGATCATCCTGGGCCACGCCGGTCTGTTTGAGGACCTTCGGGATGGCTTCGATCGGGCCGATCCCCATCACTTCGGGACGCACGCCAGCGACGGAGAACCCGCGGAACACCGCCAGTGGTTTGAGGTTCAGCTCCTTGACAACACGTTCGGACACCAGCACCAGAGCACCGGCACCGTCGGACATCTGCGAGCTGGTGCCGGCCGTGACCGAGCCTTTCGCATCGAAGACCGTGCGCAGCTTGCCCAGGGCTTCAGGCGTGGTGTCCCGGCGCGGGCCTTCGTCCGTATCAACGGTGAACTGACGCTCCCGTATCGTCCCGTCAGCGCCGGGCACCCGGCTGGTGACCGTGATCGGGCGGATTTCAGTGAATTCGCCCCCGTCGATCGCGGCAATGGCCTTCTGGTGGGATTGATAGGCGAATTGATCCTGGTCCTCGCGGCTGACCTTCCACTCTTGCGCGACCTTCTCGGCCGTGATGCCCATGCCGTAAGCAATTGCAACGTTGTCGTCGGTAAAGGTACGTGGATTCATGGCGACCTTATGGCCCATCATCGGGATCATGGTCATCGACTCGGTGCCGGCAGCGATCATCACCTCGGCCTCGCCTAGACGAATCCGATCGGCGGCCATGGCAATGGTCTGCAGGCCGGACGAGCAGAAGCGATTGACGGTGACGCCGGGGACCGAATCGGGCAATCCGGCCAGCAGTGCGCCGATGCGGGCTACGTTCATGCCCTGTTCGGCTTCCGGCATGGCGCAGCCGACAATCACGTCCTCGACTCGACCGGGGTCGAGATCGGGAACTTCAGCGAGCGCCGCCCTGAGGGCGTCTGCCAGCAGGTCATCGGGGCGATAATTACGGAAGCCGCCCTTGAAGGCGCGGGCCACTGGGGTTCTTACGGCAGAAACGATGTAGGCGTCGCTCATTGCTTATTCCTTAGATTCAAGACTGTTTGTTGACCTTGAGTCGCATTGGGGACGGAGAAATCCGTTGAAATTCAGCGTCTTCCCTGATCATGTCCTTGGTGCTCTTCAATGTGCAGAGTTTTTCCGTCTGATACGAACGATCAGTTGCGCAGCGGCTTGCCCGTCTTGAGCATGTGCGCGATGCGTTCCTGGGTACTTTCAAAGGCGCACAGTTCGAGAAAGTGTTCTCGTTCCAGGGCGTGGATCCATTCCTCGTTGACTGGCGTTCCGCGATCGATCTCACCGCCGCAGATGACGGCCGCGATGCGGCTTCCGATCTCGTAGTCGTGTTCTGAGATGAAATGGCCTTCGAGCATGTTGACCAGCAGCATTTTCAGCGTGGCGACACCGACATCGCCAGCGGCCTTGATCGGGGTGCCTGACATCGCTGGGCGGTAGCCCGCATCCACCAGGGCGCGGACCTGACCGTGGGCGGCATGAAGCAGCTCATGCTCGTGCAGGACGATCGTGTCTTCAGGTCGAAGGTAGCCCATTTCACGGGCCTCCATGGCCGAGCCGGAGACCTGGCCCATGGCAATCTGCTTGTAGCGTTTCTCGAGCAGCGGGTAGGTGTCGCCCGCCGCCGTGTCCTGCTGGATCTGCAGGGCCAGGGTCGCCAGTCCGCCACCGGCCGGCAGCAGGCCAACGCCGGCCTCGACCAGTCCCAAGTAGCTTTCCAGATGAGCCACGCGACGAGCGGCATGCATGGCCAGCTCAAGGCCACCGCCCAAGGCCAGGCCACGAACCGCGGCCACGCTGGGCACGGCGGCGTAGCGCAGGCGCAGATTGGCCGCCTGGAAGCCTGCGACCAGCGATCGAACGCTGTCCAGATCGCCGCGCTGGATGGCTTCTGCGGCGGCCTTCAGGTTTGCCCCGGCCGAGAACGGCCCCTTCGGTTGCCAGATCACCAGCCCGTCGAAGTCACGCTCAGCGGTTTCGATGGCAGCGTTCAGTCCCTCGACCGCGCTGTCGTCGATCACCCCCATCTTGGTTTTTAAGCTCGCAATCAGCACGTCGTCGCTGAGCGTCCAGAGGCGGATGCCATCCATCTCCTTGACCGTGGTGCCCGTGTTCTGAGGTTCGCCCAGAAGCCGCTCGGGCTGATATTGGCGTTGATAGACGGGCAGGTCGGGGCGCGGGCTTACTGTGCCTTCATCGGCGGCGTAGGACCCCTGCGGGCCGTGCACGGCTTCGACCTGACCGACCCAAACGGGAAGACCCGCGTCCACGCCAGTCTTGTCCGCATCGATGTCGGCCTGGATCAGGTCGGCGATCTGCGACCAGCCGGCGGCCTGCCACTGCTCAAAGGGACCCAGTTTCCAGCCGTAGCCCCAGCGCATGGCCAGGTCGATTTCGCGGGCTGAATCGGCAATCTCGGCCAGGTGGTAGGCGCAGTAATGAAACAGGTCGCGATGGATCGACCACAAGAACTCGGCCTCCGGCGTCTCAGCCTTTGCCAGTTCGGCGAGTTTCTCGGCCGGATCTCGAATGGCCAGAATCGCCTGGATGGACTCCGGCAGGCTGTAGTCCGTGTTGCGGTAATCGCCCGTTTCCGGATCGAAAACCTTGATGTCGCGGCCTTCCTTGCGGAACACGCCGGCACCGGCTTTCTGGCCCAGGGCACCCGCTTCGATCAGCTTGGCCAGCCAGCTCGGGGCCTCGTAGTAAGCGTGCCAGGGGTCGTCGGCCAGCTTGGCGTCCATGGTCTTGATGACGTTGGCCATCGTGTCCAGACCGACCACGTCGGCCAGGCGGAAGGTTGCGCTTTTCGGGCGGCCGATGGCCGGGCCGGTCAGGGCATCGACCGTATCGAAGCCGAGCCCCAGGCGTTGGGCATGATGCATGGTCGACCACATGGTGAACACACCGACCCGATTGGCGATGAAATTGGCGGTGTCACGAGCCCGGACCACGCCTTTGCCGAGATTACGGGTCAGAAAGTCTTCGAGCAGGTCGAGCGTCTCGGCCCGGGTGCCCGAATGCGGAATCAGCTCGACCAGATGCATGTAGCGCGGCGGATTGAAGAAATGCACGCCGCAGAAACGATCCTTCAGCGCTTCGGGAACAACGCCGGCCAGTTCGGTGATCGACAGGCCGGAGGTGTTGGTGACGAAGAAGGCGTCGGCGTGGATGTGCGGGCCGATCTTTTCATACAGCGACTTCTTGATGTCCATGCGCTCGACGATGGCTTCGATGATGAAGTCGCAATCGGCGAGCTGATCGAGATCGTCTTCGAAATTCCTCGGGGTGATGAACGAGACCAAGGATTGGGATGCGAACGGCGCTGGCTTGAGTTTCAGGAGCGCCTGGCGGCCTTTTTCGGCGATCTCATTGCGTCGATTTCCATGACCGTCGCCGTCAGAGGGCAGGTCATAGAGGTCCACCGGGATGCCGGCGGCGGTCAAATGCGCTGCGATCTGCGCACCCATCACGCCTGAGCCCAGTACTGCAGCGCGGCGTACGCGAAGCTTGTGGTCAGTCATGCTTGAATGTCCTTGGAATTTTGGAAGATAGATTGGTGAAAGTCGAATTCGGGGCCCATCGGCATTCCGTCCAGACGGACAGAACGACGATGGGCCGTCAATATTGTGGTTTCTCTAAGGCGGGTCAGCTGGCTTCGGCCAACGTCGGTCGCTCTTCTTCTGCCTGGTTTCCGAGTTCAGCCGGGGTGAATTCATCCACGGCGATGACCCGTGCGCTGAGTTCCTGCGCCCGCTTGAGATCGGCGGCCTGTTCCTCGGTAATGACGCCGGCCGCCACGGCCTGCTTGCACAGCCTATCGACATTGACCGGAGTGGGCACCTTCTTGAGCGCGTTGCGCACGGCGTGCTCTGCCGGTTCGGCCTTGAGTACGGCTTCGAAGGCTTGCAGCACAATGCCGGTGCCGTCATCGACCTGTGATTTGAAGCTGCCGGCAATCAGGCGTTCGCGACTGGCCGAATCGGTCAGCAGCAGGCGAGCGATCTTGTGGCCGGTGCGATCATCTGAGATCGGATGGCGGCGACCGGTCGGAAAGCACAGGAATTTGAGAACCGGTCCGAGCCCGGCGATCGGGAAGTTGCGAAAGACGCCGTGGAGAGCCTCTTCGACCTGGTGCAGGCTGTCGTCGACGGCAAAGCGAAGCAGAGGCAGATCGTCGGTCTGACGACCCTCATCTTCCCACCGTCTAAGCGTGGCCGAGGCCATGTAGAGGTGCGCCAGAGCATCGGCGAAGCGGCCTGAAAGTTTTTCTGCGAACTTGAACTTTCCGCCCAGAATCAGCAGCGCAAGGTCCGCGGTCAGGGTGAAGGCCGAAACCAAGCGATTGATGCGTCGATAATCTCGGGCCGTCGGACCAGAAACCGGGCTGGCGCTGAGCCGCCCACCGCTCAGACCCAGGACCGGAGCGCGCACCGCGTTCGAGATTAGGTAGCCGATATGGCGCCAGATGGCATCGTCAAAGGCATTCAGATCATCGTCAGTTGCCGCCAGCATTTCCTTGAGAAGGTAGGGATGGCAGCGAATGGCGCCCTGACCAAATACGATCATCGAACGGGTCAGGATATTGGCGCCCTCCACGGTGATCGACACGGGCAGGGCCTGATAACCCAGTGAAAGATAGTTGTTGGGGCCCTCGACGACCGCCTTGCCGCCGTGAACGTCCATTGCATCGTTGACAACGCGTCGATTGGCTTCGGTCAGGTAGGCTTTTAAGATGGCTGACAGGACAACGGGTTTGTCGCCGCGATCGAGGGCGGCCAAGGTCAGCTTGTGCGCCGCTTCCATGCGGTAGGCTTCCGCGCCGATTCGAGCCAGTGGCTCTTCAATGCCTTCAAAGTAGCCGATCGGCTGCTTGAACTGATAGCGGATGCGGGCGTAGGCGCCGGTCATCATGCTCGCCAGCTTGCCGCCGGCCACACCCTGGGCCGGCAAGGAAATGGCGCGGCCAGCCGCCAGACAGTGCATGAGCATGCGCCAGCCCTGACCGATCCGATCCTGACCGCCGATGATCCAGTCCATCGGCACGAAGACATTCTCGCCGCGGGTCGGGCCGTTCATGAACAGGCTGCCACCCGGCAGGTGGCGATTGCCGATTTCCACGCCGGGCGTGGCGGTCGGAATCAGCGCGCAACTGATGCCCAGGTGCTCCTTGCCGCCAAGCAGTCCGTCCGGATCACGGGTCTTGAATGCCAGGCCGAGAACGGTTGCAACCGGGGCTAGAGTGATATAGCGCTTGTCCCAGGTCACGCTCATGCCGAGCACCTCCTTGCCGTCGATGACTTTCTTGCAGACGATGCCCTCGTCGGGCATCGATGCTGCGTCGGAGCCGGCCTGCGGCGAGGTCAGGGCGAAACAGGGAACGTCCTCGCCACGCGACAGGCGCGGCAGATACTGGTTCTTCTGCTCGTCGGTGCCAAAGTGCATCAGCAGCTCACCGGGGCCTAGGGAGTTGGGCACCATGACGGTGACTGCAGCCGTCAGGCTGCGGGTGGAGATCTTGGTCACGATCGCCGCATTGCCCTGGGCGGAGAAGTCGAGACCGCCGAATTCCTTGGGAATGATCATGCTCAGGAAGCGCTGATCCTTGATGTACTGCCAGACCTCAGGCGGCAGATCCTTGAGCTCGCGGTTGATCTTCCAGTCGTCAAGCATCTTGCACAGCTCTTCGGTCGGACCGTCCAGAAAGGCCTGTTCCTCCTCACTGAGCTGCGGCTTGGGAAGGTCGAAGAGCGTCTTCCAGTTGGGCTTGCCTGAGAACAACTCCGCGTCCCACCAAACCGTTCCCGCGTCCAGTGCCTCCTTTTCGGTGTTCGACATGGCCGGTAACACGGTTTTGAACCAGTTAAACAGCGGGCGGGAGAGCACCGCTCGGCGCAGGGGCTTGATTGCCAGGAACACGAGAGCCGCTGCCACAGCGCTGAAGATCAAGACTGTGGGCAGGTTCAGGGGAGTGGCCGTGGCAACGCCGACGGCCGCCGCCAGAGCGGCGAGGGCGGCAAGCCAGAGCGGCAATCGCAGGTAAGCGACCAGGCCGAGGCCGGCGGCTAACAGAATCAAGGAGAGGATATTCATCAAACGATCTCCATGGTGCGCGAGGCACCTGCAGTGGATGTTGGGGTGGAATCAAAGGCCTGCGTGCCGCTCAGGCCTGCTGCGGCAAAGGCCACCAAATCGGTGGCAATGGCGGGGCCATCCTTGAGGGTGGACTCGGCCATGGTGTGGGTCAGGGCCCCGACGATGAAGTCGAGGTGGCGGCGAATGGTTTTGCGGCTCGTGCCCGGCAGGGTCTGCTCGATGGCGTCGGCAAATCGCCGCATGACGTGCGCATATTCAGCACTGAGATCACGTCGCAGTTGTTCGTCCTGATCGGCAAACGCGCGCAGCAGGATGCGCATGAATCGATGCCCTTCACCAGCCTCGTCGTGGGTCAGCTCGATGGCTGGTCGGACGAAGGCATCCAGCACGGCCACCAGCTGACATTCGCCGGGCACGACTGAGGCATTGTCAAGGCGTTCCAGCCGGGCTCGGTTCAGCGTGTCCAGGCGACGGCGAAAGACGGCGACGATCAGCGCTTGTTTTGACCCGAAGTGATAGTTGATGGCCGCCAGATTGACCCCGGCGGCCTGCGTGATCCGGCGCATTGAGGTCACGTGAAAGCCCTCTTCAGCGAACAGACGCTCGGCCGAGTCAAGGATTCGATCGCATGTATTCAGACTGGAGCTCACTCAAACGTTGGTTTTAAACATCTGTTTGAATGCTAGCGCCATACGGCGGCGTATGCAAGTCTTTTTGCCCCCGCCTCAGCCCTGGCAATCTGCCGGGTCCAGTCGTTTATTCATTCGAACGCGACCAGGGTTGGAGACGATGACCGCTCGGCCCGCGACCCTGTGGTTGGCTGCACAGATTCGCAAGGTCAGATTGCTGCCATAGGCGCCGCCATGGGGTTGGAACCGAACCCGATCGCGCCCGCCCGAACTGACCACGGCACGGTGGTCAGCCTGAACCACGCGCAAGACATCTTCAACGGCGTCGGGCTGGCGATTGTTGTCGGCATCGCTAAAGACCATCCACCCCCGATCCCAGCGATTTCCCGAGCAGTGCTGCTGATCGATGGTGGGGCAGGCAACCACGTTTTGATTGCGCGTGATGGCCTGCGTCCGGGCATATTGCAGGTGAGCGATCATCTGATTGGTGGCAGCCGTGATTCGCTGGTTGGCTGCGAAATCCGCCATGGACGGGACGGCAAGACCCACCAGAATGGCGGCCAGGGCGAGACTGATGATCAGCTCGAGAAGGGTCAATCCCCGTTCCTTGTCGTGCATTGATCCGACCTCACTTTATTGGATGGGAGAGCGGATAGTTTCTGAAAGTCGCGGAATGGTTTCGATCGGCAATCCTCCCGGTCTGGGCTAGGAAAAAGTCGGATCATTGGGGGTAGAATTACCCACCACGATGCTGACCGCTGATTTCACCTCCGATTCACCGCACAACCGTCTAATGTGCGCTCAGAACGCCGGATCAAGCACTGCATGACTCTAAAGAAAAGTATTGCCTCGTGGTTCAATTCCGAATCGATTGATTCCAATCTGAACGATGATCGAATCGACTGGGCCAGGATCATTCCGTTCATCGGGCTTCACTTGGCCTGTCTGGCAGTCGTCTGGGTCGGCATTTCCTGGATCGCTGTGGTCGTGGCGGTCTTGAGCTACCTGATTCGCATGTTCGCCATTACGGCCTTCTATCATCGCTATTTTTCGCATCGCACCTTCAAGACCTCGCGGCCGGTTCAGTTCTTCTTCGCCTTGATCGGGGCAGCGTCGACCCAGCGCGGTCCATTGTGGTGGTCGGCGCATCATCGGCATCACCATAAGTCTGCAGATCGAGAGGAAGATCCCCACTCACCTCGACACGGGTTTTTGTGGAGTCACATGGGGTGGTTTTTGTCGCGCAAACATTTCGCGACCGATTATTCTCAGATCCCGGATTTGATCAAGTACCCCGAGCTGCGCATTTTGGATCGATATGATCTACTCGTGCCCGTTCTTTATGCGATCGGGATGTTCCTCCTGGGCGTTGTCCTGAATGCGGCATTTCCCGCTCTGGGCACCAGCGGATGGCAGCTGCTGGTCTGGGGATATTTCATCTCGACGGTGGCCCTGATTCACGTCACGCTGACCATCAATTCGCTTGCCCACGTTTGGGGCCAGCGGCGCTATGCCACCTCGGATGACAGCCGGAACAACTGGTTCCTCGCGCTGTTGACCCTCGGCGAGGGCTGGCACAACAATCACCACCACTACCCCGGGTCTTCCCGGCAAGGGTTTTACTGGTGGGAGGTCGACGTCAGCTACTACCTGCTTCGTATGATGAGCTGGGTCGGTCTGGTCCGCGAGCTCAAATCGGTCCCTGAGGTGATCCGGCGCGCCAGGCGAATCGAGTCGGTCGGGTGAGGATTGCGGTCGTAGGCGGTGGGGTCGCGGGCCTCTACGCGGCCTGGCATCTCGCCCAAGAGCATCAGCATGAGGTCATCCTGCTCGAGGCCGACCACCGGCTGGGCGGTCATGCGGACACCCAGGTGGTGGAATCTTCCAACGGTGAGGTGGCCGTTGACACGGGCTTCATCGTTTTCAATGAGACCAATTATCCCCTTCTGACCGCATGGTTCGACAAGCTTGGAGTGGCCTGGAAGGCGTCTGACATGAGTTTCGGTGTGTCGGATCAGGCCAGCGGCATTGAATACAACGCCACTCGCCTGTCGACGTTGTTCTGCCAGCGGCGCAATCTGTTGCGACCGTCTTTTCTCAGGATGGTGCGAGACATCATTCACTTCTATCGGCAGGCGCCGGAGCTGCTCGAAACCCTGGATGATCGAATCACGCTCGGCGAATGGATCGCCCAAGCAGGTAAGAGTCGCGCGTTCGCTGAACTGCATCTGCTGCCGATGGCATCGGCCCTCTGGTCTGCGCCGATGGGGCGGATCAGTGACTTTCCGATGCGCCATCTACTCGCTTTTATGGATCACCACACGATGCTGCAGATTGATCAGCGTCCTCAATGGAAGACGGTCGAGGGGGGATCGAGAGCGTATGTCGAAAAGGCCCGCCTAGGCTGCGGCCAAGTCCATCTTGCCATGCCGGTGCAACGAATCAATCGGCGCTCGGATCATGTGGTCGTCCAAACCGATCAGGACGAATGGCAAGTCGATCAGGTCATCCTGGCGTGCCATTCGGACCAGGCTCTGAGCCTGCTTGACGATGCCAATGAGCCCGAACGAGCCGTTCTGGGCGCCATCGCGTATCAGGACAACGAAACTGTTCTCCACACCGACACCAGTGTATTGCCGGCCAATCCCAAGGCAAGGGCGAGCTGGAACGTCCGCCGGGACCGGCGCGATGCCGACCAATGCCGAGTGTCGTATTATATGAATCGCCTTCAGAATATCCCCGGACCGACCGACTACATCGTGTCGCTCAATCAGAGTGAACTGATTGATCCGGCTCGAGTTCTCGTCAAACGCTGCTATCAGCATCCCGTCTTCACGCCGAAAGCCATCAGTGCGCAGAAGCGTTGGGCTGAGGTCAACGGTCCGCGCCGAACGTGGTTCTGTGGGGCCTGGTGGGGTTGGGGCTTTCACGAAGACGGCACGCGCAGTGCGCAACGAGTCGTCGATCAGATCGGCTCGTCGGCATGAACGATGCGCTGGCAACCGGGACGGTCTGGCATCGACGCTCGAGTCCTCGCGAGCACGCCTTCCGTTATCGTCTCTACTTCAGCCTCCTGGATCTCGACCAACTGGAGTCTACATTTGCCCGCAGTCGGCTCTGGAGTCTCCATCGTCCCAACCTCGTGCGCCTGCAACGTAAGGACTTTCTATCGCCTCACGAGCGCCCGCTGATCGAGGCGGTTCGTGAACGCGTGGCGACCGAGCTCGGCTTTGTTCCGAGCGGGTCGATCCGAATGCTGACCCACCTGCGCCAATGGGGAATGTGTTTCAATCCGGTGACGTTCTACTTCTGTGAGCACGGCAGCGGCCTCGGTGCCATTGTGGCCGATGTTCACAACACACCCTGGAACGAGCGTCGTGCCTACGTACTCGATGCTCGCTCGCAGAGCGGGCCCGAGTATCAGTTCAAATTCGACAAGGACTTCCACGTCTCGCCGTTCTTACCCATGACGGTGGGCTACGACTGGCGCTTCCGGGTCGGCGATGAACGCATCGATGTTCACATGCTTCTGATCCGCCGGGGCACAGAATGTTTGCGCGTCGGGTTGTCTGTGGCGCTGCAGCCGATGACCACGCGTGCAATGACTTTGATGCCGCTCCGATTCCCGTTTCTCACGCTGAGAGTTGTTGCGGGAATTTACTGGCAGGCATTTCGTCTGTGGGCCAAAGGCATACCATTTCACCCCCATCCGGAGTCGCGGGAGGAGCCGTCATGACAAGCGGGACGAGAAATCGATATGCGCTTGAGAGCAGCGCCGAGCGTGGCGGGAGGCTGGACCGTCTGCTGCGCAAGCGCGTGATCGAGCGGCTGCGGAACGTGATTACTCGAGGACGGCTGACGATTGAAGATCCCATCGAGAGCCTGCAGCTGGGCGCGGATCAAGGTCCGGTCGCCGAAATTCGAGTCAAGGACATGCGATTCTGGCGGTTGATGGCGACGGGCGGGAGCGTTGGCGCGGCCGAAGCTTATATGGCTGCGCTCTGGGAGAGCCCGGATCTGGTCGCAGTCATTCAGCTTCTCGCCAGCAATCGTGATGCTCTTGATGCCGTGGACGGCGGCGGCGCGCGGCTGAGCGGCTCTCTACTGTCTATCTGGCATCGTTTCAACCGCAACAGTCTCACTGGCAGTCGCCGGAATATCGCCGCCCACTACGATCTTGGCAACGATTTCTTCGCGGCTTGGCTGGATTCATCAATGATGTATTCCAGCGGTCTCTATCTCAGCCCGAGCGACACGCTCGAGCAAGCCCAGCTCAATAAATTGGATCGCATCTGCCAGCGGCTGAACCTGACCCCTGAGGATCACCTGGTCGAGATTGGGACCGGTTGGGGCGGGCTGGCGATTCATGCCGCCCGCAACTACGGATGCCGGGTCACGACCACAACCATTTCGAAAGAACAGCACGATTTTGCCCGCTCGGCAATCGATGCTGCCGAGCTGGGCGACCGGATTGACCTGCGGCTGGATGACTACCGCGACCTTGATGGTGTGTATGACAAGCTGGTGTCGATCGAGATGATCGAGGCCGTGGGCCACGACTACCTCGACACTTATCTGGCAAAGATCGACCAGTTGATCAAAGGGGACGGCCTGGCCTTGATTCAGGCCATCACCATTGAGGATTTCCGCTACGCCAAGGCGCTGAAAAGCGTTGACTTCATCAAGCGCTATGTGTTTCCTGGCAGTTTCATTCCATCGGTCAGCGCCATCGCACAATCGATGGCCCGTGCAACCCGGCTTGGTCTTGTTGAACTGGCCGATTTTGGGGCCAGCTATGCTCGCACGCTGAAAGACTGGCGTGAACGTTTCGAGGCGGCCTGGGACCGCATCGAACCGATGGGCTTTGACGATGTGTTTCGCCGGCGCTGGCGATTTTATCTGGCCTACTGCGAAGGGGGCTTTCGGGAGCGCGCTATCAGTGATATGCATCTGTTGATGGCGGGTCCTGATTTCCGGCCGGCGTCCAACAACGGCCTCACAGCGGATCCGATGGCGCAGATGTTCCCATCATCGCTGCAAGAACGCTCGCCGGAGTCATGATGAACCGGGATTTCTGGATCAATCAGGGCTTGTTTCAGGCGGCTTGGCCAGCCTGCGTGATTGGCGCGGCCTATGGCACCCTCTGGTTTGGGCTGATCGTGGTCGGTGCGATGGTGGCTTGGCAGCTTCATGACGCGCGGCGACACCCCACTGATCTCCGCCTGTTGCTCCTGTGTTTAATTGCCGGGTTTGTTCTCGACTCCTTATTCGTGCAGGCCGGCATTCTCGTTTATGCCACCCCCTGGCCCTCGTCCGGCGTCGCGCCCCTCTGGATCATGTTGCTTTGGGTGGCTCTCGCCCTGGTGATCAACCATTCCATGAGCGCGTTCCAGAATCGGCTCTGGCTGCTCTCCATTTTGGGAGGGATCGGCTCTCCCATGTCTTACTTTGCTGGTTCGCGCTTCGGCGCTGTCGAGTGGGCAGCACCTGCGTGGCAGGTGATTCTAGCGACCGGACTGTCTTGGGCCATACTGCTTCCGCTGCTGTTCCGGCACGCGCGCAGGGCGGATCAAGCCAGCGAATCTGAGTTGAATTCCGAAGGAACCCTATCCCGATGACCCCCATCGAACTGGCCGAGAAAGGCTGGGCACCTGACTGGCTGATCCGTCTGGGTATCCGCAGGCTGCTAAAAGAGCGTCTGAAAAATGAAATGGATCGCCACCCTGAAGCGCGTGCTCGTCGCACGCAGGCGCTTATGGATGAGCTTGCAGCATCCGACATCGCGATCGAAACCGATGCGGCCAACGATCAGCATTACGAGGTGCCTGCGGCCTTCTATCAGCTCGCTCTGGGCGGACGACTGAAATATTCCAGCGCCTACTATCCACCTGGTGTCGATACGCTGGACGAAGCCGAAGAGGCCATGCTCAAGGCCAGCTGTGAACAGGCCGATCTAGAAGATGGTCAGCGCGTGCTTGAACTCGGGTGTGGCTGGGGGTCGCTGACGCTGTGGATGGCAGCCCAGTATCCAAACAGTCAGATTACTGCGGTCAGCAATTCATCGTCGCAGCGCGATTTTATCGAACAAAGAGCCTTGGACCTCGGATTGCATAATATCAAGATCATCACTTGCGACGTCAATCAGCTCGAGTTGGATCAGCGATTTGATCGGGTGGTGTCGGTCGAAATGTTTGAACACGTGCGAAACTACCGCGAATTGCTAAAACGCATCGCATCCTGGTTGCGGCCTGACGGCAAGCTGTTCGTTCACATTTTCTGCCACCGATACCTGGCCTATCCCTTCGAGACCGAGGGCGAGGGAAACTGGATGGGCCGCTACTTCTTCACTGGGGGTCTGATGCCGGCCGCAGACACGTTGCTTCATTTTCAGGACGATCTGGCCCTTGAAGATCGCAAGCTTTATTCGGGCGAGCATTATGCAAAGACCTCGCGCGCCTGGCTGGAGAATATGGATGCTCGCAAGCAACAGGTGCGTGAGGCGATGGAATCCATTTACGGCGATCAGGCGAGCATCTGGCAACAGCGCTGGCGAATGTTCTTCATGGCCTGCGAGGAGTTGTTTGCTTACGACGATGGCAACACCTGGCTGGTGGCACATTATCGTTTCAGACGCCGTTGATTCAATGACGCTCAGGAACGCGCTAAACCAATTGACTGACATGATAGGCCGGGGCAGAAGGTACTGGCCGCGGCGGGTTGAATGCACTTTGCCTGCGGAAACTGCTTTCCCGGAGCCTTCCCGTGAACAGTAAGCTGCAAAATGGTTTGAATAGCAAGCTCGTGCGGGTCTTCGTGCTGCAGGTTCTTGCGATCAGCGTAGCGACGATCATGGGCGTATTCGGTGCGGCGTTGATTGTTGAACGGGTTCTGGTCAAGGAAGCCCTGACGGGCGAAGCCGAACACTTCTGGGAACACTACAAGAAGGACAGCAACTTCGCGTTGCCCAACACCAATAATTTACGCGGTTACATGGCTCAGCAAAGTACCTACGCTGCAGTTCCCGAGTGGTTGCACGATATTCCCCTGGGATTTCATCGCGTGGAAAAGGGGCTCGACTCCAATCCGGTTGTCTATGTCAGCGACCGGGGCGCCGATCGATTGTTTCTTGTCTTCGACGAAGTGCAGGTCTCGTCCTTGGCGTTTTATTTTGGTATTGCGCCCTTGACCGCAGTTCTGCTCCTGATCTATCTGCTCACCTGGATCGGCTATGTGCTTTCGCGGCGGGCAGTGTCGACCGTGGTTCAGCTCGCTGATGCTGTCAGAAATTATGATTTCAATTCGGGTGAGTTTGAGAAATTTCAGCCTGATGTGAATGGCGATTCGTCAGACGCGGAGGTGGCTACTCTGGTCAATGCCTTTAACCAGTTCATCGACCGGATGGAGTCCTTCATTCAGCGTGAGCGTAATTTCACCCGGAATGCTAGCCATGAGCTGCGTACACCGCTAGCTGTGGTCAAAGCCAATCTCGAATTGCTGCAACGCTTTGATGATCCCGAGAAACGCAGTCGGACCGTTGAGCGAATGTCGCGCACGGTGCGGGACATGGAATCTCTGGTTGAAACCCTTCTGATTCTCGCTCGTGAAACGGAGTCCAAGCTGTCCTGGTCGTCTGTGGTGCTCAATGACCTGTTATCTGAGACACTATGTCAGGTTGCTCGCGCCTTGCCCAACGACGCGATCGAGACCCGGCTGGAAGCGAAGGGTCTGCTGGAGATTGATGCGCCGGAACGCGTCCTTGCCATCGTTTTCACCAATTTGATTCGTAACGCCATGACCTACACCGACGCCGGAATGGTGACTGTGGGAATCGATCACCGCGGTATTTCAGTTAAAGATACGGGTTGCGGCATGAGTGAGTCGGATCTGGAACACATGTTCGAACCGTTCTATCGCGGTCACGATCGCAGTAATGAAGGCTATGGCCTGGGCCTCGCGATCGTGCGTCGACTTTGCGACCGATTCGGCTGGGTCCTTCACGCCGATTCGGAGCTTGGAGCGGGTACCGAAGTTCGAGTCGAGTTTCCTCGAGCAACCTTCAAACGCTTTGCCGAAGCCACGTCTGCTCAGCCCGAGCGCGGTCGCATCGATTGAACCACTGAGTCCTCCCCGTCGCATTCAGTCCGTCGACGGGAGGTCTCAAGCGCTATCATTTCCTGAGGCCTTGTCCGAGATCAGTCAGTCATGAGCAGCCAACGATCGAAAAGCTGGCAACGCGCGAGTGCCCGCGCGGGATCGAACATTGCTCTGGTCAAGTACTGGGGCAAAAGGGATTCGGTGCTCAATTTGCCGGCGACCGGCTCGCTCTCGATCACGCTGGATGGACTTGTGACCGAAACCACGGTCACCGCGGTAGACCCGGCCGGTGCCGATCGTCTTGTCATCAATGGGCAGGAGACCGACCCGGTTCGCGTGTCGCCATTCATTGACCTTTTCAGGTCCGTGGCCACGACCGAACAGAGTTTCATCGTTGAAAGCAGCAACTCGTTTCCCACCGCTGCCGGTCTGGCCTCCTCGGCTTCGGCGTTCGCTGCGCTTGCAATCGCCATGGACGCTGTGCTCGACCTGGGTCTGTCGGACGAACGACTTTCGGAGCTGGCTCGAAGGGGATCGGGTTCGGCCGCACGGTCGATTTTCGGCGGATTCGTGCATATGCAGCGCGGCCAGCGTGAGGATGGGCGCGATTCGATCGCCAGCCCTCTGGCCTCGGTCGACCACTGGCCGCTTCGCGTCGTGGTTGCGGTGACAAGCACGCAGACCAAGCGCGTCTCTTCGACGCAGGGCATGAATCACACGGTTGCAACCTCCGCCTATTACCCGGCCTGGATCGAACAGGTCGAACACGATCTCGACCTCGCGCAGTCGGCCATCGCGGCGCGCGACTTTTCGGGGCTCGCTGAAGTGACCGAAGCCAGCGCTCTGGCGATGCACGCCTCGGCGATGGCGGCACGGCCGGGGGTGATTTATTTCAATCCGATCACGCTGGCCTGCATTGATGCCGTTCGTGCGCTGCGCGAGAACGGCTGCGCTGTTTTCTTTACGGTCGATGCCGGACCGCAGCTCAAGGCCATCTGCCTGCCCGAGGACGAAAACGCCGTTGCCGAAACACTGGCCCGAGTGCCCGGGGTTCAGAAACTCATTCAAACCGGCCTGGGTGCAGGCGCCAGACGAGTCGAATGAACTACCGCTGTCGCGTGCCTGGAAAGGCGGTGCTGATGGGTGAGTATGCGGTCACCGACGGTCTGCCTGCATTGGCCATGGCCGTTGATCGCTTCGCCATCGTTTCCCTGGCATCGTGTTCACCCGATCGGGCCGGCCTGTCAGCACCCCAGGTCTGGCCGGAAACGGTCGGTTTTCGAGTCATCGATCGTACCTCCCTTTGCTGGGATTCGAGCAATCCGGGCTGGCCGAAGGTGCGTTGGACGGCTGGCCTGATCGACCGCTTGATCAAAGCCCTGAATCCCCCTGGCCTGGGGCCGTTTCATCTGGAGATCGATACCTCGTCGCTGTTCATCGACGATCAGGGCCAGCGAACAAAGTTGGGTCTGGGGTCAAGCTCAGCCATCGCGGTCGGCCTGTTCAGGGTTCTGGCGATGCATCTTGCGAGCGAGAGGAACGATTCGCCTGAAGCACTCCTGCAAAGTCTGCTGCCCGAGTATCGGGCGGCCCAGCACGGTCAGGGTAGCGGCATCGATCTGGCCACGGCCGTTCATGGGGGGTTAATCGCATTCAGGAATCAGCGCGGTGAAACGAGCGTTAAGCCAGTCGAGTGGCCCGAAGGGCTCTTGCTCGATTTTGCCTGGACCGGGGGTTCAGCATCGACACCGAAGCTGCTGTCGCGCTATCGCGATTGGCAGCTTGCCCGGCCCGAGCAGGCCGCTCGCTGGCACCGGATGGCTGCGACCCTGCTCGAGCAGGGCTTGGCGGCACTGAGGCGTGGTGAAACGGAGGAACTGGTGTGCCTTCTGGGCGAGTATGGACGCGGAATGCGTACAATGGGGGGCTGGATGGGCGTTGATTTGACCCCCGATGTGCACCTGCGAATCATGCAGCGTGCTGAGCAACTTGGCCTGGCGGCCAAGCCTAGCGGCGCTGGTGTTGGCGATCTTTCTTTGATCGCGGGCACCTGCTCTGAGGCGATGGAGGCGATGTCTCACTGGTTGCGGTCTGAAAAGATCACCCGCGTTGAAATGAGCCCCGTCCGCGCTGGAGCCACACTGGGCAGCGGTCGCCAGTCGGGCAAGGATTTCGACTGACAAGGACAGGACACCACTTAGGCTGGATATGGATCGATCACGCATTCCCAATTTCTACAAGATGACAGTGCCCGAGCGCGTCCGGACCGTTCGGGATCGTGGGATTGTCGACGCCGACGATTACCAAAACCTGCAGACCGGCCGACATACCCTGTCGGTTCAGCTCGCCGACAAGATGATCGAGAATGTCGTCGGCGTCATGGGGCTGCCGGTGGGCTTGGGGCTGAACTTCCTCATCAACGACAAGGATTACGTCGTGCCGCTGGTCGTCGAGGAGCCATCGATTGTCGCCGCACTCAGTTCGGCCGCGAAGCTGGCGCGCCAAGGTGGTGGGTTCCGGGTCGAGTCGCAGGAGCCCATGCTCATCGGCCAAGTCCAGATCGTCGACGTGGCCGATACCTCTCGCGCCCGATCGGCGCTGTTGCAGCGCAAAGATGAAATTCTCAATCTGGCCAACAGCCTGCATCCCAAGATGATGGCCCGGGGCGGTGGGGCCAAGGATCTGGAGGTGTTCGTCCATCCCAGCCAGGGCCCGGGTGGAGACATGGTCGTGGTTCACCTGCTCGTTGATACCCGCGATGCGATGGGCGCCAACCTGGTCAACACGATGTGCGAGGGCGTGGCATCGCTGGTGGAGACGATCGCCGATGGACGTGTTTTCCTGCGCATCCTGTCAAACCTCGCCGACCGCGCCCTGGTTCGCGCCAGCGTGCGCATTCCCGTGGATAGGCTCACCAGCAAGGGGTTCGACGGCGAGCAGGTTCGCGATGGAATCATCGTTGCTAACGATTTTGCCCGCGTTGACCCCTACCGTGCCGCGACCCATAACAAGGGCATCATGAACGGCATTGATGCGGTGGCCCTGGCGACAGGAAACGACTGGCGAGCGATCGAGGCCGGTGCTCACGCTTTCGCGGCGCGCGGCGGTCGCTACACGTCGCTCACCCAGTGGTCAAAAGCCGAGAATGGGGATCTGCTGGGTGAGCTCGAGCTGCCGATCAAGGTCGGCACCGTCGGCGGCCCGCTTCAGACCAATCCGACCGTGGCGCTCAATTTAAGAATGCTGAAAGTGGACTCTGCTCGGGAACTTGCCGAGGTGATGGGCGCCGTTGGTCTGGCGCAGACCTTTTCCGCCTTGAAGGCGCTGGTCACCGAGGGCATTCAGCAGGGTCACATGACGCTACACGCCAGAAGCGTTGCGACCGCGGCGGGCGTTCCCCCCGATTTGTTCGATACCGTGGTCGACCGGCTGATCGCGTCGGGAGAAATTAAAATCTGGAAGGCCGAAGAATTGATGGGGCAGGTTCGTGAGCAAGTCGAACCCAACCGGCAGACCGGCTTGATCAACGCCATGGATGGAGATGACCTGGGTGCCGGGCACGGCAAGATCATCCTTCTCGGTGAGCATTCGGTCGTTTACGGTAGACGTGCGATCGCCGCCCCGATTCCGCTCGCGATTCAGGCGCGTATCGAAGACACCCGCGAAGGCATCGAGATGATCATCCCTCGGTGGGGCGTTGAACAACGGCTGGATTTCGAGGCCAAGCATTTGCCGCCCTTCACTCGCTCCATGGCAAGCTTGCTTGAGACTCTCGAGCTCAGCGGCCGAGGCATGCGAATCGAGATCTTTCCGAACGTGCCGAGGGCGATGGGCCTGGGCGGTTCTGCCGCAATGGCGGTCGCTGTGATCCGAGCGATGAATGTTCACTACGGACTTGGTCTTGGCGATGAAAGGATCAACGAGCTGGCTTACGAATGTGAGAAGTTTGCCCACGGAACGCCGTCGGGCCTGGACAACACGCTGGCGACGTTTGGGCATTTCACACTGTTTCGCGCTGGCGACGAACCCTTGCGTCAAGTCATTGAGGTTCCCGAACCCCTGCCGGTCGTGATCGGCATGAGCGGCGTTGAGGGCTTGACCGCCAAGACCGTGACCCGCGTGCGTGAAGCCTGGAAAAGGAACCCGGGATTGTACGAGCGGATTTTCGACGAGATCGACAGTCTTGTGGGGGTGGGTCTGGACGCGCTCAAATGCGGCGATTATGAGTCGCTCGGCGAACTCATGAACGTCTGTCAGGGTCTACTCAACGCGATGCAGGTTTCGAGCTGGGAGCTGGAAGAATTGAACCAGCTCGCTCGAGATCATGGCGCTCTGGGCGCAAAGTTGACCGGCGGCGGGGGCGGCGGATCGATGATCGCCCTGTGTCCCGACAGCAGCGCTGAAGTGGCTCGGGCGATTCGCTCGGCTGGGTATCATGCATTGGAGGTCACCATTGGCGGCACTTGAGCAGATCGGGCCAGCGCGCATCGTATCTTCGGAATCCGAGTCCTTGATTCTGGTCGATGAACAGGACCGCCAGATCGGCACGGCGTCAAAGGCCGACGCCCACGACGGAGAAGGCGTCCTGCACCGCGCTTTCTCGGTGTTTCTTTTCGACGAGCGGGGACGTCTGCTGATTCAGCAGCGTGCCGCGGCCAAGCGCCTGTGGGCAGGTTACTGGGCCAACAGCTGCTGCTCCCATCCGCGCGTCGGCGAATCGCTGGAAATTGCCACCCAGCGGCGCATGAATGAAGAGCTTGGCGTCACCGCCGAACTTGAGTTCATCTACAAGTTCCGCTATCAGGCTCACTTCGGCGATCTTGGCTCCGAGCATGAACTCTGTTCGGTCTACATCGGCCGCACGCGCTCATCGACCGTTCGCCCGAATCCAGCAGAAATCGCGCAGAGTCGATTCATCAGCATGGATGAAGCCGACCAGCTTGTGGCGGATCCGGAGGAGACGGTCGCACCGTGGTTCCGAATGGAGTGGCAGGAGCTCAGGAGTCACTATGCCGATACCCTCGCAACCCTGCGGCCTGAGAATGAGGCGCGCTAGAAAAGACCGATTGTCTCGCGTTGCGCTTCACTACGCTCATAGGTCCTCATGCCTGCTTCAGTTCCGATCGACTTCAGCGACTGCATCCAGCGCCGATGGGTGGTCGATGACCTGATCAATCGCCCCCAGGACCTGCTCAGTTTCGCTCAACGCATTGGGCCAACTCGGCGAGAGTCGCAGCCAGCCATCGGGGCTGGAGAGGCTAATGCCACGTTCTCCCAGTGCCCGTGCCCAGGCCGGTGCGCCCTGTCCCCGGGGTGGACGAAGGCAAAGTGAGCCGGACCGGCTCCCGGCATGGTTCACGCGGGCCGAACGGAAGCCGCGCTCAATCAGGCCCGGCTCAATGGCATCGTGCCAGCGCTGGACGTGGTTAAATATCTGCGCCACACCGATGCTTTCGATCAGGCCGACGCTGGCTTCAAGTCCGGCGGCTCCGAGCGTGTTGAAGGTGCCGGCCTCGACCATCCGCGCGCCGGACTGAAAACCCCGGTCGTAGCGCAGGTGGCCTGGCCCGTGAGTCAGAAAGGCAAAGGGCTCCTCATGGCTCAACCAGCCGGCGACATTGGGTTTTAGCCGGTCGGCCACCGCCGGGTCCACCCACAGGGCTCCCAGTCCTTCAGGCCCCATAAGCCATTTATGGCTTCCGGTCGTGAAGTACTGAATGCCCATGGCCGGGGCGTCGATGGGCACGATGCCCAGGGCCTGAATGCCGTCGATGAACAACTCGGCCCGATAGCGCCTGCACAATTCGCCGACGGCCTTCAGCGGCATTCGCTGTCCGGTGGTGAATTGCACCGCACTCATTGCGACCAGCCGCACGCCGCGATTAAGGACATCCTCTAGCCGTTCCAAGGCCGCGGCGCGATCGTGGCGGAAATCCTCGGCCTTCTGCCAGACGATCTCGAGGCCTTCACGCCGTGCGGTCTGCTGCCAGGGCGTGATGTTGGTGGGGAACTCACCTTCGAAAAGCACGATGCGATCCCCCGGTGACCAGTCCAGGCAAAGGGCGATGGCCAGGACACCGGCCGAGGTGTTTGCGATCAGGCCGACATCTTCCGGCTCGCCCCCGATGAGCCTGGCCAGCTGAGCACGTAAACGGTCTCGACATTCGATCTCCTGGGCATACCAGGCCATTCCCTGAGTGGCGTAACCGCGCAAGCTGCGCTCAACGGCGTGCTGAACCGCCACACTGGGCGGTGACAAGGAGGCGTGGTTCAGATAGACCGCGGTTTTGAGGTCGGGAAAAAGCGCACGACTGCCGAGCGTCGCGCTGTGCCGGTTCTCGGCGTTCTGGGTGGCTGCCATAGCTCTGTCTGTGTTTGATCAGGGTGCATTGTAGTGTGGGGTCTGAACCAGCGCCGTGTGCCTGAATCGACGACGGCGAACTGGCATACTTGAGCACAATCCCAATGCCAATGAGAAGCGCAATGAAAACAATCGTCAGCTTGGCTTTTTGTGTCTGTGCGAACGCCCTGATGACCCCGGTCGTCGCGGCTCAGGGCATGGACGAGGTCGAGATCGAGGTCGTGGAGCTGCGCGAATCCGTTTACATGTTGTTTGGTCGTGGCGGCAATCTAGGACTCGTGGTGACCGAGGACGGGGCTTTCCTGATCGATGACCAGTACGCGCCTTTGACCGAGCGCATCGCGGCGGCCGTGGCCACGGTCACCGATCAGTCAATCCGCTTTGTCCTTAACACCCACTGGCACGGCGATCATACCGGCGGCAACGAGAAGCTGGCCGAAGGAGGCACGCTGGTGGTGGCCCACGACAACGTGCGCGAACGCATGTCGACCGAGCAGTTGAGCGAGTTCTTCGGTCGAACCACGCCGCCGTCGCCCGATGGGGCACTGCCGGTGATCACCTTTAACGATGAAGTGACTTTCCATCTGGGCGATCAGACGATTCATGCGTTCCATACTCCGCATGCCCACACCGACGGCGACTCCATCGTGCATCTGCCCGAGGCCAACGTGATCCATGCCGGCGATGTCATCTTTTACGGCCTGTACCCCTTCGTCGATGGTGAGTCGGGCGGCTCATTGAAGGGATTGATCGCTGCGGTCGACCGCATCGCCGAGCATACTGATGAGGACACGGCCATCATTCCCGGCCATGGCCCGCTGATGCGCAAGCGCCAGCTCGGTCAATACCGCGACATGCTGTCGACGGTCCATGACCGCCTGCGCTCCCGCATCGATGCCGGTGAGGATCTCGAGGCCATTCAAGCCGCTGCGATCACTTCTGAATTCGATGCTTTCTGGGGCAACGGCTTCCTCCCGCCGGAGCGCTGGGTCGAGCTTCTCTACACCAACATGACGCGTGACAGCTCGGACCAGCATGAACACGAGCAAACGCACTGAGCCTGCGGGAGCGAACGGCGGTGAGTGGTTCGCACACCCTGGCATCTGACCTGGAGCAGGCCTACCGCAAGACGATCTACCGGGTACTGGCCGATTCGCCTTTCGACCTGAGGGTCGATCGATACAGTCCTGAACTGGAGGCCTGGCACCGAACCTGCGGCGTGAGCAGCAGTGCGCTGATCACCGCGGCCAATCCGCGCAGTCAGCAGCTCTCGGACCGGGAGAATCAAGCCAGAAATCGTTCCATGAGGGGTGACCTGCAGAGCTGGACCGTGCTGCCAACCAGTAGTGTCGATCCTGACGGCAAATGGCCCATGGAGCCAGGGCTACTTATTGCCGGCCTGGGTTCCGAGCTGGCCCAGCAGTTGTCAAGCCGCTGGGGGCAGATCGCATGGCTCCAAAGTGAACACGCCGCTTCCCCCGCGCTGATGTGGACGGGCGTTTCGTCGGTTCGCTGAACATTTAACGGGTGCCCGAAGTCAATAAGGGCTCAGTGCCGCTGCTGGGCATTGTTATCATTTAAGTTTGTCATGCGCACTCCGACGCCTGCGTTGTCCAGCGTCCGCGAGGTCCCAGCGGCTTCGAGGTGGTCGTTGGTGATCATAGGGCACTGCATCCATCGCTCGGCACAGGGTTCCAGGCAGGTGAGCTTGGATTGGAGCGCTGGGGTCATCAACGCACTCATACCCTGATCAAGCTCCGTCTCAAACGCCGAAACTTGTGCCTTGAATTCCCCGAAAGCAGCGCAGTTGCACAGGCAAGCCGCTGCACGGGACGCGTTGATTGATAGGGGGCCAAGAATCAGCATCACGGTCAGGATCAAGAAGCGGTGGCGCATGGCAGCATCTCATTGAAAGCTCGCTTGTAGTTACGCAGTTCCGGCTCGAATTCCGTCAGCACCTTTTAAAAAATCATCTGAGTGCGAGGCGGGAACTGACCGATTTCTCGAGCCCGGCGCTTCACGATTGAACAGGTTCTGGTCCAAGAGTCGAATGAAAACAAGCGCTGAGATCAGATTGCTGGCAGAGGCCGGCGAGAACACGGTGCCGTCATTGAATGCACCCCGCCGAAACGAACCCGACTGGCCACGGGTCGAGTGCCCTCGGCCACAGAGGCTGTTTCTTGAGGGAGTTCCAAGACCGGGCGATTGGATCACCGTGGCGCCTGTACAGAATGAGTCAGAGGCTCCTTAGTCGAAGGTTTGGCAACGGTGGTACTCTTTTTTGGTGTCCTTTTTTTCCGGGATCGTCAATTTTTCAGCTAGGAGCGACCATGTTCAAACCATCTCGAATCTGCAGCCTGCTGCTTTTTGGATTTTCAATGCTTCTCCTTGCGACGTCCACCGTCGCTCAGGACGATGAAGTCACGCTGGAGCAGCGACTCGCAGGGCTCGAACTGCGTACGGTTGGTCCGGCCTTCATGTCGGGCCGAATCGCCGACATCGCGATCCATCCTGACGACAACAGTGTGTGGTATGTGGCCGTCGGCTCGGGTGGGGTCTGGAAGACGACCAATTCGGGCACGACCTGGTCCAGCCTTTTTGATGGCCAGCCGTCCTATTCGGTGGGCTCCATCCTGATCGATCCGGCCAATCCGGCCACGGTCTGGGTCGGCACGGGAGAGAACGTGGGCGGCCGGCACGTTGGCTACGGTGACGGCATCTACGTCTCGCACGACGGCGGCCAGAGCTGGGAGCAGAAGGGTCTGGAAGCGTCCGAACACATCAGTACGATGATCATTCATCCGGACGATTCGGATACGCTGTGGGTGGCCGTGCAGGGGCCCTTATGGTCCTCGGGCGGCCAGCGTGGTCTTTACATGACCACCGACGGTGGCGAGAGCTGGGAGCGCACGCTGGTCGGCGACGAGGGCGATGATGTCTGGACCGGTGTGACCGATGTCGTGATCGACCCGCGTGATCCCGATGTGCTGTATGCCGCGACCTGGCAGCGTCATCGTACGGTGGCGGCCTACGTCGGAGGCGGACCGAATTCCGGCGTCCACAAATCCACTGACGGCGGGCGGACCTGGACCAGGCTGGCCGGCGGTTTGCCGGGCGGCAACCTCGGCAAGATCGGGTTGGCCGTTTCCCCGCAGAATCCGGACGTGGTCTACGCGGCCATCGAAACCAATCGTCGTGAAGGCGGCATCTGGCGCTCGGCGGATCGCGGTGCATCGTGGTCCAAGATGTCTGATCGTGTCGCCGGCGGCACTGGCCCGCACTACTATCAGGAACTTTTCGCCAGCCCCCACGCTTTCGACCGGATCTATCTGATGGATGTCCAGGCGAGCGTTTCGAACGACGGCGGGAAGACCTGGATCAACATCGATGCGGAATCCAAGCACGTGGATAACCACGCCGTGGCCTTCCGGCCGGATGATCCCGACTACCTGCTGTTCGGCACCGATGGCGGACTCTACGAGTCCTTCGACCACGCCGAGACCTGGCGCTATATCGATAACCTGCCGGTGACTCAATTTTATAAGGTCGCAGTCGACGACTCGGAGCCTTTCTACACCATCTACGGTGGCACCCAGGACAACAACACGCAGGGTGGCCCTTCGCGCACCGACAATGTGAGCGGCGTGCGCAACGCTGACTGGTTCGTCGTGCTGTTCGGCGACGGCCATCAGCCGGCCACCGAGCCTGGCAACCCCGACATCATGTATGCCCACTGGCAGCAGGGCAACCTGGTTCGCGTCGATCGTACGACCGGCGAAATCGTTTATATCCAGCCGCAGCCCGAGCCCGGCGATGCGCCGGAGCGCTGGAACTGGGACGCTCCGATTCTGGTTAGCCCGCACAATCCGACGACAATTTTTCACGCCTCACAGCGGGTCTGGCGCTCGGATGACCGGGGCGACACCTGGCAGGCGATTTCAGAGGATCTGACCCGCGACCAGACTCGGATGGAGCTCGATGTCATGGGGCGGCAGTGGAGCTGGGATTCGGCCTGGGATCTGTTCGCGATGTCGAAGTACAACACGATCACGTCGTTGGCTCAGTCGCCGCTCGATGAAAGCATTCTCTACGCCGGCACCGATGACGGCCTGATTCAGGTCAGCGGCGACGGCGGCGAGAGCTGGCGCGAGATCGAGGTTGGCGACTTGCCCGGTGTGCCGGATACGGCTTTTGTCAATGACGTCAAAGCCGACCTTTTCGATGCTGATACGGTGTATTTAGCGCTTGATAACCATAAATTTGGGGATTTCGAGCCCTATTTGCTCAAGTCTTCTGATCGGGGTCGACGCTGGACGTCGATCGCTGATGACCTGCCTGATCGTCACCTGGTCTGGCGCGTGGTTCAGGATCATGTCGATCCTGACCTGATGTTTGCCGGCACCGAGTTCGGCGTGTTCGTCACGATCGACGGCGGTGAACAGTGGGTCGAGCTCACCGGCAATGCGCCAAATATCTCCTATCGCGACCTGGCCATTCAGCGCCGTGAGAACGACCTGGTTGGTGCCACGTTCGGTCGCGGATTCTGGCTGCTGGATGACTACTCGCCCTTGCGCAATCTCGACGAGGGCACGCTGTCCCAGGAAGCGGCTCTCTTCGAGCCGCGCGATGCGCTCTGGTACATCCAGCGCGCCGTGCTCGGCTTCAATGAGCGGGGGTCGCAAGGCGACGGCTTGTACACCGCCGACAACCCACCGTTCGGCGCCGTGTTCACCTACCACCTGGCAGAGGGTTATCAGACCGATGAGCAGACGCGTCAGGCGCGCGAAAAACCCCTGATCGCCGAGCGCGAGGACGTTCCATTTCCCGGTTGGGATGCGCTCGAAGACGAGCTCCGTCAGCCCGATCCGACGATCCTCCTGACCGTGCGCGACAGCGACGGCAATCTGATGCGCCGCCTCGAGGGTCCAGCAAGCCAAGGTTTTCATCGCGTGGCCTGGGACCTCGCCATGCCATCACCCGTGGCCATCGGCGGTAGCGGCGGTTTTGGCGCAAGCGGCGGTTTCATGGTCGTTCCCGGCAGCTACAGCGTGGAAATGGCCAAACGCATCGACGGGGAGGTGACCCCTCTCGCCGAGCCGCAGTCCTTTGAAGTGGTGCGCATGCGCCGTGGCGCGCTCGAAGGCGCTGAGCCCGAAGAAACGGTGGAGTTCTGGGAGCAGCTGGCGGCGCTCCAACGCCAGACCAGTGCGGCCGGACAGGTGATCAGCGAGGCTCGAGCCAAGATCGACGCCATGGAGCAGGCACTGCAGCAGAGTCAGGCCGAGGCTGGCGATCTCGACCGCCGGCTGTATCGTCTGGATCAGGCGCTGAAGACGATGGCCGAGCAGCTTCAGGGTAAAGCCTCGATGAACCAGGTCGGCGAATTGCAGTCACCAACGGTGGGTCAGCGCATGTTCGTGGCCATGATCGGAACGGGCCGTTCAACCTACGGTCCGACGCCAACGCATCGACGTTCGCTTGAGATTGCCGAGCGTCAGTTCTCGTCGATTCGAGAGGAGCTGAACAGTCTCGTCGAGGAACAGATCCCCGACCTTGAACAGGAGCTGCTCGATGCCGGAGCACCCTGGACCACTGGGGCGCCAGTTCCGGGAGGCTGAGCGCCGATATCCGTGGCCGGCTCGAAGATTTCCTTCGAGCCGGCTCCCTGTCTGGAAACCAGTTATCGGTGGGTCGCCGGATCGCCTGCTGCGATGGATCGACGCTGAAGCGCCGCTCTTTCGTCCTCTGTCAGCGCATCCGCCCCCTGGAGGTAGGCAAAAGTCAGCCCGCCGATCTGACGGCGCGCCAGGGGACCGTTGCTGTAGACCGGTGCCTGGAAGGGAGCCGAGTTGGCGTTGCCGTGCTCGCTGCCGATCAGGTGGTAGAAGGTCGGATAGTTGGCGTGGATGAAGCAGTGATCAATGGCCTCCAGATCCGGATGCAGGGCTTTGATGACGGAGTCCATCGAGACATAGACGCTCCATTCCGGTGGCGGCGTAATGCCCTCAAGGACCAGGTGACACGGTGCGGTTTCGGGCCAGTCCACACCCCTGGCCACGGCCATCGCCCGTCGGGCCAGCTCGGCGTTTCGGGCGCTCACGTCAGCGAAGGAGCGAGCCTGCTGATGCGATCCGACGGCAAGGGACGCGATCAGCACAGAACAGCCGAGCAGCAAAGACAGGGCTTGCAGGCGTCCCCGGGACCGAAGAACGCGATCGAACAGCAAGGCCAGCAACAGGCCTAGACCCGTCAAGCTCATGAAGTAGAGCCGCGACTGCATGGCGGCCTCGACAGCTGAAATTTCGGCGGTCAGCGGCAGTGCATTCAGGCGAACGACCGGAGCCTGGAGCAGGGCCGGCAACAGCGCCAAGCTTAAGCCCGTCAAAGCAAGGCCGACACCGGGTCTGCGCTGACTGTCGCTGTTCGTTCCTGCGCCGTGCAGCGGCACCAATGCCCCCGCAAAAAAAACCACGACAAGCATCAGCAGGGTGCTGGACCAGGCGAGCTGCGGCTGAAAGGCGAAATAGATCGGGGCGAGCTCGAACCAGCGCTGCATGCCTTCGATCAACGACTCGAACAAGCCTGTTCCCGCGACAATGCCCGATCCGCCGGTGCCGAGGACCGCCGATCGCCAGGCTAGAAATACAACTACAACGCTGATGCAGAGCAGGCAGGCCCGCTGGGCCGCCCAGAAGGATTGCTTTCTGGTCCATGCCCAGTGCTGAAAAAGCAGAAAGGCCGCCGCCGCGCCGATCAGTCCGATCTCTTTGGAGAGCGCTGCCGCCAACAGGGCGAGCAGGGTTCCGGCCAAGTGGCGCGACTTGTTGGTCATTATCGTCATTTGGACCTGATGGAGCGCCAGAAGCACGAATAGGACCGCGAGAATGTCGAAGCGGGCCGACCACCAAAGCGCCGTTCCGACGGTGACCGGATGGAGAGCCAGGAACAGGGTGGCGGCCAGCGCTGCCAGTGGCTTGATGCCGAAGCGCAGCAGCAGCGCATGGAAGAGCAGCGCAATGGATGCAAAAAGCGCCAGACTGAAGGCTGCATGGGTCTGAAAATTCGAGCCGGCGACGGCTTGTCCCAGCCAGAAACTTGCAAAACCCAAGGGTCGGAAGACGCTGTTCGGCAGCGGAAAGTGATCGATGATGAAGAAGGGCCAGGGCGAGCCGACCAGACGGGCCATGGCCAGCTGCATGTAGTCATCGCGGCCCCAGTCGGCGGAAAATCCTGGCCAGAAGACGGTCGCGCAAAGCAGCAGAATGAGGGGCGTCGCCCACCACAAATTCATTGCCTGTCGGGGAGCTGCTTTGAAGAAATGCGTCATCCCAACAGGGTACTCGAAAGCTTGCGCGCGCTTGGTGCCGGACAGGGTCTTCATCGCTGTTGGCGACAATATACGCAGCGTTTTCAAACATTCCTTCTGGAGATCCTCTGATGAACCCCGTTCTTCTTGCCGGTGCCGTGCTCGGTTTCCTGTCGGTCCTGATTGGCGCGTCGGTTGAGCATGTTGTCAAACCCAACGTCGCGCCCGAAGTCTTTCGCTGGACGATGACGGCGATTCGTTATCACCAGGTCGGTGCCCTGGCGGTGTTCGCAATTGGCCTCGGTCTTGCGGCCGGCATTCGACCGGCGCTGGCCCGATGGCTGAAGATCGCAGCCACTCTGTTTGTTGTCGGCACGGTGCTGTTCAGTTTCAGCATCTATATCACCGCCATCACCGGCATCGAGAAACTGACCTACCTCACCCCGGTCGGTGGAATCACGCTGATGAGCGCCTGGGGCAGCGCAGCCTGGGGTGCCCTGCGTCACGCGCAGAGCAATACGGCCAATGCCTGAAGGTCCGGAAATGTACCGGGTGGCGCGGCATCTTCATCAAACCCTCGCCGATGCGTCTCTCGAGGAGGTCTGGTTTGCCTTCGATCGCTTGAAGGCGTGGACCAGCACACTTCAGGGTCAGAAGCTTGCCGGCGTTCGTACGCTGGGCAAGGCGCTGCTGCTGGACTTCGAGCAGGGTCAGACGATCTACACTCACAATCAGCTCTACGGCCGCTGGATGTTCTGCTCGCCGGATCGTCGCCCCGACACCAACCGACAGCTTCGCCTGGCCTTGAGCACGGCGAGCAAGTCGGCCTTGCTCTACAGTGCTTCGGAGATCGAGGTCCTAGCGGCAGACGACATCGCCAGCCACCCCTTCATCCAGCGCATTGGGCTAGACGTGCTCTCTTCCGGCGCGGAGCTCGAAGAGATTGGAAACTGGATCTCGAAAACGGAGTTTGCAGGGCGCCAGCTTGGGCACCTGCTCCTGGATCAGAGTTTTCTGGCCGGGGTCGGTAACTATCTGCGTAGCGAGATCCTGTTTGTCGCGGGGATGCACTGGACCCTGCGACCGAAGGATCTGAGTTCGCGGGAGCTTCGGCGCCTGGCCGGGGCCATTCATCAGCTGATGTGGCGGTCCGTGCGAACCGAAGGCATCACCAATACTTCGACACGGGTCATCAGGCTCAAGCGGGCTGGCTGGAAGCGTCGGGATTACCGGCACTTTGTCTTCGGACGCGGTGGACAGGCCTGTTTCGACTGCGATTGCGAGATCGCCAAAGTGACAGTCAGTGGGCGAAGACTGTATGCTTGTACATCCTGTCAGCCGCCTCGATCCTGAGCGCGACGGTCTTGAGGGAGACACGGCATGAAATTGCTCGAACGTTACGAATCGATGAGTGAGGCCCAGGAGCGGGCCGCCTTTCTGCGCTCGAGAGGAATTGCAGCGCACGTGGAGTCGACCAGCGCCCTGCGCCCGGCCGGCGCTCACAAATCGCTCTACAGCGCGGCGCTCTGGTCTGTGCTGGATCACCAGTATGAGGATGCGACCGCGCTGCTGGAGAATCCGGACCACATGGTGACTGACCCACTCGATGCTGGCGAGATGGACGTGCTGCAGGAAGAGGGTGGACAGCGTGCCAGGGCAACCATTATCCGCTGGTCCTTGGGCCTGCTTGCTGCGCTTATCGCCTTGGCCGCCGTCCTGCCGGACCTGATGCGTTAATTCCTTCAAGATTTCGCATCTGCGGACACACATGGTTCCGATAATAGGGTTGAACTCAAGCTTTTGAAGGCGACACCTTCAATTGCTGTCTGACGGCAGCCCAGCGAGCACCGATCGACGAGCCTTCGGTCAGAATTCACCGCCTGCCTTGAGGCGCCGATACTGGCGGATCAGAGCGCCGGCCAGTTGCTCGGGCACGATGTCGAGATGGATGATTCCCATTTGCTTCAGATGCTTTGTCGCCGCCCTGCGCTGGCTTCGATAGAGCTGATGGCCCGCCATCAGCAGCGCCTCGTCCATATTCCGGGGAACTTGGGATGGGTCCTGCATGCCGTCGCCCCCCCCGAGGCTTTCGCGCAGATCGGCCAGGACGACTAGATGGCGCTGGCGCAGAAGTGCCAGCGCCGGATCGAGTTCATTGTGGTCTTCATCGCGCAGATTGGTCAGCAGGACCACCAGACTGCGGCGTCGCTGCACCCGCATCAGCTCAGCGCAGGCGCGCAGGTAATCCGGATGGCCCAGGCCGGCATCAAGGTCATAGATCGCTTCAAGCAGGGAGCCGAACTGTCGATGTCCTCGACCCGGCGGTAGTATTCGTTCGCGACCTTCAGCCGATGCCAGGGTCTGCAGCGCGATTTCATCGCCTTGCTTAAGGGCCACGTGGGCCAGCAGAAGCAGCGCGTTGAGGCACTGGTCGAAATGGCTGAGCTCGCCGTCCCTGGTGCGCATGCGCCGTGAGCAATCGAGCAGGAAGACCACGCGCTGGTCGCGCTCTTCCTGATAGTCCTTGGCGATCAATTTTCGCACCCGGGAGGTGGCGTGCCAGTCGACCTGACGCAGGCTGTCGCCTTCTCGATAGTCACGCAACTGATGGAAGTCGGAGCCCGCGCCTCGTCGCTGCTGCACGTGAACTCCCATGGCTTCGAGTTGACGGTCGCTCGACAGTTGACCGTACTGAATGACCAGGTTGAAGTTGGGATAGACCCGGATCGAATGGACCTGATCGATGTCGACTCGACGCCACCACAAGTGCCACGGACTCTGCCAGGCCAGGTGCGTGCCAGGAATGGTCAGCGGTCCGCGCTGAAGGGCTAGGGCCTGCCAGTTCAACTCATGGCGCTGTCCAGGCCTGAGCCGCTGTCGCAGGGGTAAGCCTTTGCCGCGGATCTGGACCGGAAGTAGGTCATGGATCATCACCACAAGCGGGCGATTTCCAACGTGCGTGACGTCGGTTCGGAGATTGACCGGCGCATTGACCGGCCAGCGTTCGGGAAGCTGGCGCTCGAGTCGAATTCCGGGGTCTTCGGTCATGATGCGAACGGCGTCCAGGAGGGCCACCAGCAACAGGACGCAGCCAAGGGCGAGCCAGATCATCTGATAGTCGCTCAGTGCCGCCACCGACCAGATCACTGCACCGGCAATCAGCCAGGCCAGGCCCCATAGCAGAAGCTCGCGAGCAGGCTGGAGCAGGCCTGAGAAACGCTTGAAGGCCGCTGCCTGAGTCGGCGATGTGACCGATTCAATCACTGGCGCGGCGCGTCCTGTTCCTTGATCAGGCGTTCCAGCACCTCATCCGGACTCTGGCCCTCCATCTGGAATTCGGCGGTCAGGGTGATGCGGTGGCGAAGGCATGCCACGGCGTAGCGCTTGACGTCATCGGGGATAACGAAATCACGGCCTTCGAGAAGCGCGCTGGACTGGGCGACCCGGAGCAGGGCGATCGTGGCTCGGGGTCCGGCCCCGATGGCAATGCCGGGCCAGTCACGGGTGGCGCGCGCGATGGCGACGGCGTAGCGGGCGATTGCCTCGTCGATTCTGACCGCCCGCGCCAGCGCCCGCAGGGCCAGCGTGGCTTCAGGATCAAGAACGGGAGTCAGGGTCTGGGCCAGGCTGACCAGATCATCTCGAATACCGGCCAGGTTCAGCGCGATGCGCTGTTCGACCTCGGCCTCCGGGTAGTCAATCAGCACCTTCATGACGAAGCGGTCCAGCTGGGCCTCGGGCAAAAGATAGGTGCCTTCGTGTTCGATCGGGTTCTGCGTGGCCAGCACCATGAAAGGTTCTGGCACCGCCAGCGATTTGCCCTCGATGGTCACGCGCTGCTCCTGCATGACTTCCAACAGGGCTGCCTGGGTTTTGGCCGGTGCCCGGTTGACCTCGTCGGCCAGCAGGATGTTGCAGAACACCGGACCGCGGCGCAGGCGAAAGGCCTCGCTTTTCATGTCATACATGGCATGCCCGGTGATGTCGGAGGGCATCAGATCCGGCGTGAACTGTATCCGCGAAAACTTTCCTCCGACCGTTGTGGCCAGGCACTGGGCAAGCAGGGTCTTGGCCAGCCCGGGCACACCTTCGATCAGCACGTGACCCCCGGCGAGGAGGGCGGCAACGGTCTGCTCAATGACCTCACTTTGCCCGAGCACCACGGAGTTCAGGGCGTGATTCAGAGAGTCGAGTTGCTCGGCGGCCTGGTCGGGGCTCAGTTTTGGGGAAGGCGGGTTTTCGTCAGTCATGAATGGGATCCTTAGGATGAATGCTTGTCAAAGATGCAGGTCGATATTGATCGGAGCGGCCTACAGCGCCTGGAGCAGCTTGCGCTGGATCGTCAGGTAGTCGATCAACCGGTCGGGTGGTTCGATGGAGGAACGGCTCAGTAGCGCGTGGATCCGCTCCCTCGGCAGCGCTGGGCAGAGCTGGCTGAGTTGCGCGCTGCGCTGATCCGGGGAGCGCTGATGCCAATCTGGATAGCGGCGCATGGCTTTCGAACTCAATTCATCGCGCAGGGCTTCGAGCAGCGATCGGCCGCCCGTGTGCTTCGAATCGAATCGTGCCGTTGCGCGCAAGCGATCGCGCATCTGATTGGGCTGCGGCTCGGGGTTGGGGAGGACCGGGCCGAGTCTGGGCAATCGGTGCCAGACCCACAGCGCAAGCAGGGCCAGTAGCGCCACCCAGAACGCGGGTGCCTGTCGCCAGAGCCAGGTCATCAATCCGCCTGGAACGCTGTAGTGCTGAAAATAGACCGTGCCTGATCCACTCTCGACCAGCGCGATGAGCAGCCTGGCGTGGTCCGGTTCGATCATCTGCGCATTGTCCAGCCATTGGTTGGCTGGCAGTATCGTGATCTGGCCCGCACCGAAGGCATATCGCACGAGCATCGGAACGCCACTGATCGACTGCCATTGTTCCAGCTTGGCCGAGGGCCTGTCGATGCTCAGAGCAGCTTTACTCCACAGGCCTAGCGGTTCATCTGTCAGGCCCTTAATACTGATTCGATTGATGCTTCCAGAATGATTCTGGCCAATGTCCTTCGATTCGGTCGCGTCGATTGAACTGCCCGCTGCATTGAGGCAGTCAAAGCAGCTCGATACATCGAAGGGGTTGAGATCATAGGGCGGGTCGACTGAGTCCAGCCCCATCGGCGCCGTCGCGATCAGGTGCCCACCGCGCAAAACCCAGCCCTGAAGCTGTGCCGCATCCAGCAGGGGCATTTCACCAAGTGCCGAGGGGATAATCAGATGATGGCCAGCAGCCGGAAAAGAATCAAGAAACTGCAGGGTCTGAAGGACTTCCACGGGGCGCGACTGCAGTTTCAACCAGCGCTCGGCGATGTGCATCCGCTCGAGGGTGAGCTGGCGATTTTCGGGACCGAAGACCCGAACCTCTTCGTAGTCGCCATCGGTCAACCAGAAATAGCCGGCAACCGCGATAATGGCCACTGCCAAGACAATCAAAACGCGCCCCAGGGCCATCGGATTCATGGGTCCTGAACTCCCCGGTCGCCGAAGGTTTCCGCCCAGCGCTGATGAATCTCACGGAAATTGTCGTCGCTGGGCATGCGATGAGCCCAGGCTGACTGTTGCCAGAGTCGAATCAAGGCCCGCATCATCGACATGAGACTGGCAGGTGCCGGTTGGCGCCGGAGCGCCGCCAAAACTTCACCTTCCGTTCGAGCGCGATCGTTGCGATCATGCGGCCAGATACGAACGATCGCCCCGCGATAGAGCAGGCTCAGTGCGAGTCGTCGATCACCGGCCTGCCAGGCCCGCTCGGAAGCTTCGAGCACCTGATCAAGATTCTCATCTACCCTGTCGAGCAGGTCGCGCGTACGGTCCTCCGGAAGCCTCTTTCCCGGACGCTCATCGCCACCCCTGAGCCAGTTTCCGGGCTGCAGCCTGACCAGTAGCCAGATCAGCAAAGCAATCAGAACCGCGATCGCCAGCCACTGCAACAGGTTGGCCAGGGAGGTGAGCCCGGACATCCATTCCGGCTCGAATTGTTCCGCGGGCTTGGTCTCGGCGATCGCCACGATCTTGGTCTGACAGAAGCTCAGTTCGGGCTGCAGAAGCAGCTCCCCAAGCTGACGCTCGACCGGGTCGGTCGAACGAGCGAGCGCACGGCTACGTGCCTCCCATTTTTCACAGTTATGCGGCGAAATGCGCGGATCGATGGACGGAGCCTGAGCATTCGCCATCAGGCACCAGGCCAGACTGATCGTCAACAGCGGCAAGGCCCAAGCCAGGCGCTGGACGGGATCACTGAACGTGAGACGGGCCCGGCTGTTCAAGTCGTGGCTCGCTGATGATGTTCCACGATGGCCCTCAACCTTGGCTCGAGATCCCAGCCTTCCAGACGCGAGCGCTGGTTCAGATAGAGTCCGAATCCGCCACCCACATAGAATGGCTCGACCAGAACGATCACGGGCAGATAGGTCAGGGCGAACAAGCGCCAGATCAGCTCGCTGTCCGCCGTGACGGTCAGCCAATCGAGGAATCGCATACCGTCTGTCCAGTGTTCCGGCGTGAGGGACCAAACCAGAGTGCCGATCGAGCACAGGATGCTGATTTCGACTAAGGAGGCGAGGAAGCTCAGGCTGGCGCCCGAGCCGCGGCCATTGTGCGACAGCGCTCGCACGCGTTGATTGCGGCCCCTTCCCTTGAGCCGCTCGAGCTGCCACACGGGCAGGATCGCACTTCGGCTGGGGTTGAAGCGATGCCAGAGCAATGTCACCAGATGTCCCCCGCGCCACCAGCCACGCCATTCGCCGAGGACCGTGCTTGCGCCCTTCGCTCGTCCAAGGAGGTCGTTGCTGAGCTGATGCAGGAGGGCGCGGTCGAGCGTTGGCTTGAACCAGACGAGAGCCAACAGCAGGGCGGGCGCGAACCACTGGCTGAGTAGCAGGCCGACCAGTGCGATCGGAATCAGAATGAGCAATGACAGGCCGACCTGCGTTGACCAGTTGGCCCGGGTCAAATGCAGACCAAGCTCAATGGCCTCGCCCGGGCTGCGCGGCCTGAGAATGATTCGATCAGTCTGCACGGCGCGCGAGCGGCCTCCGCCCGACCCAGCTGAAATAGATCAGGACAAACAGCCAGAGCAGCGTGCCGATCAGATACTTGATGTTCACCGAAGCCGTACTCGCCGACCAGAAGGCCTCAAGGCCAGCTGCCAGAACCAGCATGGCGATCACGCCGTAGAGCAGGCGAACAGCTCGGCGGGCGCCGACCCGAAGCGCGGCCAACCGAGCGAGTCCCCCGGGGAAGAGAAGGCTCAGGCCCATTCGTGCACCAGCCGCGCCGGCCAGGGCGATGGCCGGTAATTCGAAGGCACCATGGCCGATCACAAAGCTCGAAAAGTTTTCTTGATAGCCGGCAAAACTGAGGTGGGCGCTAACCGCTCCGATCTGGACCCCATTGAATAGCAGGATGAACGCCGAGCCGATCCCAAATATCAGACCTGAGCCGAAGGTGCGCAGTGCGACGCCGATGTTGTTCATGATGTAAAAGGAAAACATCACCAAATTATCTTCGGCAGTTCTCAGCACGCCGCCCTTGCCCTCGTACATCTGTTCGTACTGAACAATCGTATCCGGGCTGAGGACGCGATAGACAAACTCAGGTGAGTGACCGATGTACCAGAACAGCCAGATCACCGGTCCGAAGAGCAGAATGAAAGCGAGCAGAGAAAGCCTCCACTCGGATCGCACTAACGCGGGAAAATCGTGGGCGAAAAATCGACCGATCGCGCGGCCCAGATGATTGCGCGGCTCGTACAGAAAGGCATGTCCGAGTCGGACCTGGTGCTCGAGCTGCTCGACCAGAGTCAGGCTGTAGCCGCGGGTGCGTGCGAGGGCGAGATCGTTGCAAAGGGACCGATATTGGCTCGGAAAGCTGGCCAGGTCCTCCTCATTGGCGCGTTGTCGGCGAAGTCGGTTGAGCTGGCGTTCGTAGGATTCCCATCGTGTCAATCGCTGGGCCATGAAGTGCTGCTGTTTCATGACGGCACCCCTCGAAGTGCTCGCGCCCAGGACTGAATTCGCTTGACTGCCGGCCGGCCTGCGATGCCGGTCAGCGGCGCCAGGATGCTGCTCAATTCGGCGGCCCGGTCCGGATTCAGTCGCGGACTGCGCTCGGCAAGAGCTAGGATGGTGCGCTGTTCCTCCGCAGCCAGGGTGATCGACATCGGCTCTGCGGGACCGTCAACGAGAGCAGAATGCGCCACCGGGTCGCGGTGGGTGCGAATCACGATCGTTCCGGCCGCCAGATCCCCGAGGCGTTGAAACCGTCCGTTGCAGAACATCGCGATTAAACCCGTGGTGTAGAAGATCGGCAGGAAATCAATCTGACGAATCAGATTGCGTACGATCGAGGCGCTCCAGTTGATCGGCGTGCCGTCCTGCATCAGCACTTTGATTTTCGCCGCCCGCTTGCCGGGGGTAGCGCCGTGTGCGAGAACTTCGAACAGCACCGGATACCACCAGTTGATCATGAACCAGGCGAGCAAAAGGATGGCATAACCGATCGCTTGCATCCAGGCCAGAGCCCATGCCAGCGCGAACATTAGTCCAGCGCGAATCAGTAGGTCCAGCAACCAGGCCCCGCCACGAGGTATCGGGCCGGCCAAACGAAGGGTCAGTTCGATGCCGTCCGGGGTTTCGACGGGATAAATGCTGTCGATTTTCAACGGGCGTTGCCCTGTCTGGCTGCCGACATCGGCGTTGGTTTCAGGCGGGTTCTCCGATGTAAATATCGCGGTAAGCCGCATAATTGGAGCAGGCGAGCCAGGGCGAAACGAACAGCAGGCCGATGAACAGTGCCAGCATGCCGCCGATCAAAAGTGCAAAGGCTACTAGGCTGAAGATCAGAAACGGCAGCAGATTCTTCAGGCAGCCTGAGAAGCTTCTTTTCATTGCCTCCACGGGCGCGACCTTGTGGAGGACGATCAAGGTTGGTGCAAACCAGATCAGCATGATCACCGGCAGAGTAATTGCCAGAAAGATCAGAGCACCGAGAAGCGCGCCAGCTAAAACACCGCCTTCGATGAGCGTGTCCGGTGCTCCGCCCACGCCAAGTGCGAACACGCTGCCGACCAGCACAAAGGTGATACCCATGGCGATCATCATGGCGGCCATGTTGGCCGCAAAATAGATCAGGGATGCAATGGCCAGTGGGCCGAAATTTTCACTGAACCCGCCGAAAAGGTCTTCGAATCGGACCTCGCCTTCGGTGCGCATTCGCTCGCATCCGATCGCCCAGCCGGCCATGATGAACGGCGTCAGGAACGCCGCGACGAAACCGACCAGTGGGACCAGGTTCAAGGCCAGGAGGATCATCCCCGCAACCAGCGACATGCCGACCCAGGTGCCCATGGCGCTTGAGAACATTGACCAGCCTTCACCGATCCAGCTCGTCCCCCGGCCTGCGCTGACGCTTCGTGGAGGGTCGAGCAACTGGCCTGGGTCACCGCTCGTCTCGGGCGGCTGAATGTCGACCTCCGGTGGCTGATAAGGATTTGTGGTGTCTGTCATGGCGAACCCTGCTTGAAGGAGACAACTGGAGGAGTGAACACTGGATAAATAGACGGTATCACAGGGCCGTGGGCCTCAGAGTTCGACGACGACCTGGTCGCGAACTTTTCGAGCGCGGTGTCGAGCCTGCTCGATATCGTCTCCGAGCGCCAGAGCAACCCCCATCCTTCGCCGTCCATGGACTTCGGGTTTGCCAAACAAGCGCAGGTCCGTGTCGGTCTGTGCGAGCGCTCGGTCGAGATTATCGAAGCGCACCCCGTGCGATTCGCCTTCGATCAGCAGAGCGGCTGAGGCCGCGCAGCCCGAGGTCCGAATCCTGGGGATCGGCAGGCCTAGGATGGCCCGTGCGTGCAGCTCGAACTGGGACAGGTTCTGTGAGATCAGGGTCACCATCCCGGTGTCGTGCGGGCGCGGAGAAACTTCGCTGAACCAGACCTGGTCGCCTCGGATGAAAAGCTCGACACCGAACACGCCCGTGCCGCCCAGGGCCTCGGTGATCGCATTGGACATGCGCCGGGCCTCGACGAGCGCCCCTTCGCTCATGACCTGAGGCTGCCAGGATTCGCGGTAATCGCCGTCTTTCTGCACGTGACCGATGGGTTCGCAGAAGCTCGTACCGTCGCGGTGGCGAACGGTCAGCAGAGTGATCTCGTAGTCGAAATCGACGAAGCCCTCAACGATGACCCGGCCCTGGCCCGCACGGCCACCTTGTTGAGCGTAATTCCAGGCACGGTCGATCTCGTCATGCTGTTCGATCAGACTCTGACCCTTGCCAGACGAGGACATGATTGGTTTGACCACGCAGGGCAGGCCGATCTCGGCCACCGCAGTCTCATAGGCCGAACGGTCGCCGGCGAAGCGAAAGGGTGAGGTCGGGAGTCCAAGCGTTTCTGCGGCCAATCGGCGAATGCCCTCACGATTCATCGTCAGGTGGGTGGCGCTGGCCGTGGGAATAACGCGATGACCTTCTTTTTCCAACGCTAGCAGCGCCGCTGTGGCGATCGCCTCGATCTCCGGCACGATCAGTTCAGGCGCCTCCAGTCTGACGATGGCTCGAAGCATTGCATCATCGAGCATGTCGATCACGTGACTTCGATGGGCCACTTGCATGGCCGGTGCGTTGGGATAGCGATCGACCGCAATCACCTCGCAGCCCAGTCGCTGCAGCGCAATGGCGACCTCTTTTCCGAGTTCGCCGCTGCCCAATAGCATCACCCGGGTTGCGGTGTCAGTCAATGGGGTGCCGATATTAGTCATGGTCTTCTCGGATTTGGAGGACGGGAATGGCCCTTCGAGCAAACTTCCACAGGATCAGGACTGCGCAGAAGATGAGCCATGGAAGCCAATATCATACCGCTCGAAGCCATTGCCTTGCGATGCGGTGCCGGGCAGCGGAGTGGTCGATCTCGTCGCTGCGTCACAAAGGACAGGATCTCCCCAGATAATTGACTCCGACCGTGTTCGTGGCCAGCCCGTCGGAAAGAAGGCAGGCCCCTTCGAAGGGTCTTCTGACGAAGGTACACTGACTTGACACCCGCCCTTCTTAGGCGTGAGATAATGCCAGCGCTGAACTTGAGCGACAGGATCTTCAATGACTGACGACAATCGCATCGCTATTACCGTCAAGAGCGGACAGAAAGTGGTCAAGCCACAGGGCTTCACGGCCATCCGCGATGGCATCAAGCGCCGGTCGAACGCGCAGGCCGAACCGATCGGCCGCAAGCCGAAATGGCTGCGAGCCCGCCTGCCTTCGGGCGGCAAGTACGAAAAGGTCAAACGCAACGTGACCGAGAATCGCCTGGCCACGGTCTGCGAGGAGTCCAAGTGCCCTAACATCGGCGAATGCTGGTCCAACGGGGTGGCGACGATCATGCTGATGGGCGATGTCTGCACCCGGGCCTGCAATTTCTGCTCGGTCGATACCGGCAACCCCCGGGGCTGGCTGGATTCGGAAGAGCCGGCCAATTCAGCCGAGTCGGTTCGACTGATGGATCTGAAGTACGTGGTTCTGACCTCGGTCGATCGCGATGATCTGGCCGACGGAGGCGCCGGCCACTACGCGGCCTGCGTGCGCGAGATCAAGAGGATCAATCCCCAGACCGCCGTCGAGGCCTTGACCCCTGATTTTCAGGGTCGTTTGAACGATGTCGAAACCGTGGTCGATTCCGGGCTGGAGGTGTTCGCGCAAAACGTTGAGACCGTTCGTCGACTGACCCATCCGGTGCGCGATCCTCGCGCCGGCTATCAGCAGACGCTGGACGTGCTGGCGCACGCCAAGCGCCATCGCCCTGAGGTGCTGACCAAAACCAGCCTGATGCTTGGCCTGGGCGAAACGTTGGATGAGGTGGTCGAAACCCTGAGCGATCTGCGCAAGAACAAAGTGGACATCGTGACCTTCGGCCAATACCTGCGCCCCACTGCGAATCACCTGCCGGTCGACCGCTTCGTGACCCCCGATGAATTCCGTGAAATACGAGAAATTGGTCTGCAGATGGGGTTTCTGGAGGTGGTTTCCGGCCCGCTGGTTCGCTCCAGCTATCGCGCCGACCGAGTGTTCGAGAAGAACAACTGCGGTTTGGATGAGTCGGCGGCCTGATCTTGTCGGCGTTGTCCGATGGCTGGATACCCGAGCGTCTGGACGCTGAAACGCAGGCGAGCCTGTTATCTTCGCTTGAAGCCTTGCTTGAACAGTTGCGCGATCAGCGTCGCACCATGACCTACTTCGAAGTGGCTGATCGCCTTGCGGTGCCCGGGCCCCATCGGATTCACAAGACCACACAGCTTCTGGAGATCCTCCTTGAGCAAGACATCGAGCGGGGCCTGCCACCGCGATCTGCGTTGGTCCTGAGCCGGAACGGCAGCGGCCGCCCGGCCGCCGGTTTCTTCGACCGGGCAGGGCAGCTGGGCTTGTCGGACGGAGGGGACTCAAAGCGTTTCCACGAGGCGCTGCTGGCGCGCCTGTTCGAGCAGTCGCCGTCCTGATTGATGATGGCTGACGCGGGGCGCTCGCCGATGTAATATCGCCAGCCTGCTTCAAAATGCCAAGAGTGCCTCATGCTCCTACGATCTCGCCCGAATCATCGCTCGCGTCTGCTTTTGACCCGGGTGGGCACTTTATTGGCCCTTGCCTTGCTCGCAGGTTGTGGAGATCAGTCATCTCACTCGGAGCTCGAATCCATGAATAAGCTTGCTGCTGAAACTGCCCCGGCGCTCATGCCTCCGGTCGCTGAGCAGCGCCCGCACGTTGTTAGCGCGCCAGCCGGAGACCGGGAAGATCCCTGGTACTGGCTGCGCGATGACGAGCGCCAGGATGAAGATGTTCTAGCGTATCTGACGGCGGAGAACGACTACTCCGACGCCCACATGTCTCGCCTGAGTGATTTCAAGGCTGAGCTGATCGACGAACTGCGCGGGCGGATCGTTGAAGACGATGCCTCTGTCCCGATCTTCGATCATGGCTACTGGTACTACACCCGCTACGAACGTGGTCAGGAGTATCCGATCCACGCTCGGCGCAAGGGCACGATGGCGGCTGATGAAGAGATTTTGCTGGACGTCAACGAACTGGCCGAAGACCATGATTTCTATCGGGTAGGTGACTGGGACGTTTCACTCGATAACCGCATGCTGGCCTTTCTGGAAGATACGAGTGGCCGTCGCCAGTTTCGCCTGATATTGCGCGATCTTGAGACCGGCGAATTCCTGGACACGGGCGTTACTGGCGTGTCGAGCCTGTCCTGGTCGGCTGATCATCGGCATCTGTTCTATGTTGCCAATGAACCCGAAACGCTGAGGTCATGGCAAGTGCGTCGATTCGATACGCAGGCCGAGCCGATGAGCGAAGGCGAGCTGGTCTACCAGGAGGATGACGACGCTTTCTATACCGGCGTGGGCCGGACCGACTCCGGTCGATACAATCTGATCTATCTAGGTTCGACCGTTTCGTCGGAAATACACGTCCTGGAGAGCGATCAGCCGCTTGGCAAATTTCGTGTGTTCTATCCCCGTCAGCGCGATCATGAGTACACCATCGATCATTTCAACGATGCCTGGCTGATCCGAACCAATCTGGATGCGCCCAATTTCAAGATCATGAAGGTCGCCCTGGATAAGCATGCGGATCGGAAGCAGTGGCAGACGTTGATTGAGCATTCCGATGAGGTGTTCATTCACGACTTCACCGCCCTGGGCAACGCGCTAGCGATTAGCGAGCGTTCGGAAGGCCTGCGCCGGATTCGACTGCACGACTGGCTGGAGGGAACATCAACCATGATCGAGTTCGATGAGCCGGCCTACACCGCGTATCTGGGCTCGAACCCGGACCAGAGTTCTGATCTGCTGCGCTTTTTCTACACGTCGATGAGCACTCCAACCCAGACGCTGAACTACAATCTCGTCACAGGGGAGCGGGAGCTTCTCAAGGAGGAGAACGTTGCCGGGGGCTTCGATCGGTCCGACTATATCACCGAACGTATTGACGTGCCGGCGCGCGATGGTGCGCTGATTCCGGTCTCGGTCCTGCGCCGCCGCGACACACCGATGGATGGCAGCGCGCCGCTCTACCAGTACGCCTATGGATCCTACGGTTCGAGCAGTGAACCGATGTTCTCAAGCAGCAGATTGAGCCTTGTAGACCGGGGCTTCATCTATGCAATAGCCCACGTGCGCGGTGGTCAGGAGCTGGGCCGGCAGTGGTATGACGACGGTCGCATGCTAAATAAAATCAATACGTTCAATGACTTTATTGATGTCACTTCTCACCTTGAGTCCAGCGGCGTGGTCGATCCGGATCGGGTCTTTGCGATGGGCGGTAGTGCCGGCGGTCTTCTGATGGGCGCGGTGGCCAATATGGCGCCGGATCGCTACACGGGAATTGTCGCGCACGTGCCCTTCGTCGACGTCGTGACCACCATGCTTGACGAATCGATCCCCTTGACCACCAACGAGTTCGACGAATGGGGCAATCCCATGGAGCCGGCATTTTACGAGTACATGCTGTCCTACTCGCCCTACGACAACGTTTCGGCACAGGATTATCCCGCCATCCTCGTCACCACCGGTCTCTGGGATTCGCAGGTGCAGTACTGGGAGCCCGCCAAGTGGGTCGCCCGATTGCGCGCGCTTAAGACCAATGACGAGCCGCTGCTCCTTCACACCAATATGGAGGCAGGGCACGGCGGCGCGTCTGGACGCTTCCAGCGCCTCGACTCGACCGCCATGGAGTATGCGTTTATTCTTGATCAGGCTGATTTGGTCGACGATGATTTCCGAGAGAACCTGAACCGATGAAAAAGACCTTACTGATTGCTTCTGGGGTGGCAATGCTGCTTAGTGGTTGCGCCACGATGAGTTCAGAACAGTGCATGGTAGCCGACTGGTATCGCCTGGGCGAGCAGGATGCGCTGGCCGGCCGAACGGCCGATCATCTGGCCAACCGCGCCGGCGCTTGTCAGGATGCGGGTTATGCGGCTGATACGCAAGCCTGGTACGCGGGTTTTGAGTCTGCTCTCCCTTCCTTCTGCACCCTGGATAACGGCTTTCAGTTCGGTATCGATGGTCATCGGTATCAGAGCACTTGCCCGGCGCCATTTTCCGATGAATTTCTCGAGGGCTACCGACTCGGCTCAGAGATTTACGCACTCGAACAGTCCGCCTTCTCCACTCAGCGTGGCATGGATCGGATCCGCAATCAGATCGAGCGCGAGCTGAAAAAGGAGCAGCCCGATTTGGACCGAGTCGACGATCTTCAGGATGACCTCGCCGATGTTGTGACCGATCTGAGATCAATCGAGTTTGAACTCGGCACGATCCGGGGTGTGGCGATTGGTCGCGGTTTCAACGTTCCGCGCTAGGCTGGGAGCAAAAAGCACAAGAGTTTCCCGGCAGACGCTTGACACCCCATCGGGCTTTTCCGATAATGCTCGGCTTGCTAGTTCAAAGCGCCCGTAGCTCAGCTGGATAGAGTACCTGGCTACGAACCAGGCGGTCGGAGGTTCGAATCCTTCCGGGCGCGCCATAAAGAGAAAAAAGGCTCCGCTTTTGCGGGGCCTTTTTTTATGGCGCGTCTGGGAGATCGTTCGAATCCCCGAGCTTCGATCAAATGCGCAGCATCTGACAAGGAGGGGCGCAGCCGTCGATGCCCCTAGGGTCAAAATTGCCTTTGAACGGGTTTGATCCCTCCTTCCAGGCGAGCGGTCGAGGATCCCTTGGTAAAACGGCGCTTTTTTCCTCTGTCCCGAATCCTCGATCTTTCGCGACGCTTTATTTGCGGTCTTTTCATCTGGAAATCAGTTGACCGCGGCGACAAG